>Ga0105248_10000214_pt1 | contig 66852 bp, 101 predicted proteins | sample KBSS34metaG_FD_81524 | JGI IMG/M metagenome (GOLD analysis project Ga0105248, IMG submission 81524) | Switchgrass rhizosphere microbial communities from Kellogg Biological Station, Michigan, USA - KBS S3-4 metaG | ecosystem: Host-associated > Plants > Roots > Rhizosphere > Soil | place... | reverse complement strand
TATCCCACACGTCTAGAATACCCACATTAATGTCCGCCGAGATCATGGCCTGAGGCTTGAAGGCAATAGCCTCCCGCTGCGTTGATCCGTCTGAGGCCCGGCCCCAGAAGTGCCGCCGCTGCCCTAAGGGGGTGACTAGTTCATTGGTAAGCATCAGTTCCTTGATCGTATCCTCTTGCCACTTCTTGACTCCAGGGAAGGCCTCAAAATAGCTATCCTGAAAATCCTCCGCAACCTTCTTCTCGATCTTCAGAGCGCGAGCCATCGTATAAGGCGTCACAAGATAATTCGTAGCGTGGCTGCCCTTCTTACTCATGAACCTATACGTATAAGTCCGATACATAATGGCGTCAGCCGTTGCCCGATCGAACACAATCGCGGGCCACACCATCTTCGCCACGTCAGTATGCAAATCGGGCCCCTCCACCGCTGCAATATAATTCTCATCCCCACTAAGATAGGCCACACCCCTGCTCTCTGCCTGGGACTTATCGATCCCGAAGGCAACGCAGCCCTCATCCGGAATGAATATGTGCCTAAGGTCCATGGGGACATTTTGAATATTGCCGCCCATACGGAAAGGGTCCTTGTTAGAGCTAAGGCGGAAAGTTTCGGTCCCCGCCACATTCAGACTGTAGCGCATCCGCCCGTCCGAGTCCACACCCCTCTCTAACATCTCCAGGATGCCCATATAGTCCCGGGTCGCCAGCACCAAAGCCGCAGGGGGCACCGCCCGAGGGGCATGCTCCATCATCCGCTCCAGGGCCTCCCGGTCCGTGGACAGCCCCTTAGTTATACCCTTTTTTCTTGTGAAAATCGGGACCATCTTCAGCTTATCATAGAAGAAGTCAGCAAGCTGGGGCGAGCTATTGGGATTAAGGGTCCGATCCCATACTGCCTGGGCCACTCGCTGCAGCGGGGCGTCCTCATTAATAATGCGCCACTTCCCCTCCCGGTCCCGAGCTAGGCCCCCCACATCATATATCTTCTGGGTATAGTTGCGAATGCCCCGTTCCCGGGCCTTCATGTCCACCCGGACTCCGTGCCGCCCCATAAGGATCGCCGGTTCCAGCAAGGCCTGCTCAAAGTTATAGATGTCCCGCGTGTAGGGGTCCGCGTCGGCCCGGGCCTGCTGCTTGCCCCAAATCTCATGGGTCATCAGGACATCAAGCCCATTATAGATATAGTGAATCTGCTGCGGGTCCCAGTCCGCCAAGACAAGAGAGGACGTGTCAATCTTGATCATCGGCGCGGCCTTATTGCTGACCCTCCGAGGCCGGAGCATCCCTGACATCAAGGGCAATCTCAAGGACAATGTTCGTCACGACCCCCGATACTTCATTAAACAGGCCCGTCTCCTGAGAGTCGCCCAGATCAAGATAGAAGGTCACATCGGCAGAAGTCTCCACCGGATTGTCCGTAATTAAGAAGACAATCATCCCACCCTCACGAGCAAACTTAATCATAGCGGCGGAAGGGGTCCGGTCAATGTAAATAACAACGTCACCCTGTGTAATAACCTGGGGCGCGCCACCATAAAGAAGTTGTATGCTGTTGCCCATTTTCAACCGGGACCCGGCCCACACCCCGGCCCGCGCGACCTCGGCCAGAAGGGGCTTGTTCCCTCCAATATCATAGAGGGCGTCGACAACATCAAAGATATGAGTATTGATTTTATCGACTATGCTCGTCATCTGATTTCTCCATAGCTTTGAGGGCCGCAGCCCTCACTGTTTCCCAAGGAATATCTACAAGGGCACAAAGATCCCGGAAGTCCTGCCCGGCAGTCCGGAACCATTCACGGGCCCGAAGCTGAAACTCCATGTGCTGCTGCTGTCGTGTGCTATCCGTGGGGTTAACTAGAGTTTGCCCGCAGGCATCGTCTAGCGCCCTGTGCAACACAGACAACCACAAAAGCGTAAACCTGTCAAGGGGTGTGTTGCCGTCCCCGGTAACTCTTAGCCGTTGGTCTCTTTCCAAGTACCTGCATCCTTAGAGGGGTGTGAATTTGTGGATGCATCATAAATTTCTCTGAGGTAGATGGCCGCCGCAGCAGCGTAAACGACCACGTCCATTAGCTCGGCCACCTGACTCTCAGGCTTAAGATTCTTGATCTCCATGAGCTTCTTGATGGCCTGGAAGATCGCGCCATTAACGCCCCCAGGCCCTAGTCCCCTCATGATCATGAACAGGGGCTGCTCAAGGAAAGGGAACCCATTGGCATGGCGCTCTTTACCCTTCCCCTGGGACGCCCGAAGGAATGCCTCATCAAGAAAGGCCCTCAGCGGAGCATACCCCGGATCATTAGGGGCCGGGGCTGTATTTGCAATAGCTGTGAGGGCTTTATCCATATCTTTGAAACTCATTTCTGTGAAACTTCCCGGACGTGGAACCATCCTCCCCATCTCCTCATGATACGGAATTCGGCGATCGCCGGCAGTTGAGAAGGTTTCATCTTCCTTACGTTCGGTCATGTCTCGGACTCCAAAGCTTTCTCAGATTTAAAGTGAGCCAGGGCTTTCCACGCCGTCTCCGAACAGTAGATGGAGCCCATATGTCCCAGGGATTTGGGCCCCTCAGGGTCCATCGAATGAGACATCAACATCGTGTCTTGACACACCCCGCCCGTGGGAATGCCGTAGGCCAGCAGATAACTCAGATCATACGCCACATTCTGTCCGAGCTTGGCGTTGGGGAGCATCAGGGCCCACTTCAACATGCGCCAAATCTCAAGCTCTTCTTCCCGGGTCCAGTAGCTCCAGCCCGGCTTCCGTGTATCCCAAAGGGGAATCACCATCGTCAGATTCTCATTCGGCCCCAGCGAGATACAGTCAATCTGCCGCCGCTTCGTCTCAATGTCCAAACAGACCAGTGGTGCCGGGAGAATGTGCTCTTGGAAAAATTCCTCCACCTCCCGGAGCGTGGGCTCGATCAGTATGATCCTGGACTGACGTCTAATCTCCGGAAACTCAGCCTCTTTTTGAGCCTTACCCAGGTCCGCCACGAATGTCGGCAGCAATTCCCACTGGCTATTTATGCCCGCCGGATGGTAAGTAGGCAACACCTTTAGTCCTGGCACCAAGGTGCTAAGAGTTGTCGATCCCCGGTGGACAGTAATTTTATCCTGCCCTGTGAGTGCCCAAAGCGCCGCCGCCCCGAGGGCAATAACAAGATGCGGCTTGGCTTCGCCAAGTTCCTCTTTCAGTCTCTGAAGCTCGGGCTCCAGCTTGGGATGAACGAAACCATTGGTCCCGAATGCGGGATAGGTCGAAGACTCCAAATCCCCAGCTTTCTTGAGCCGGTTCCACTCCATCTTCTTAATGAAAAACCGCTTGATCTCGCCCTTTGTGGGCCGATATGAGAAGACATTGGTCACCAAACATTCGTCGAGGTCCAGGCCCTGGGCCGCTAGCTGTTTGCGCAGCAGATAACCGGGGTGGCCCGCGAATGGGGTCCGTGAGATTTCCCCGGCCTCATCAGGACAATCTCCTACAATGGCCACCCGAGTCGGGGCTGGTGCCCCTTGGGGCCACTTCGCCGGGACCCTATCAATCAGCGGGACAAACGGCAGCGCCACTTACCAACCCCCGATCGGCTAAAACCCCTTCAGATCATCATCAGACGGAGGCTCCCACTCACTGGGCTCATTTCGAGGCAGCGGGTCAGTAAGTGGATTGAAATAAATCGAAGGCCCTAAAGTCCTCAAGGGGGCATTAATCTCTTCGTCCCGGTGACCGTAGCCCCCGACGAGCGGCCCATGAATCTCTAGAATTAGCCCATCGTCGATCGGCATCCGAATGCTCTTATGGTAAAAGCCCCCGGTTGTCTTGTGCTGGGTTTCCTTGAAAGCCCGCATCTGCTCCTCGACCTTCTTGTACTGCTCATAAGACACATGCAAATAAAGGACACTCATTCATATTCCCCTCAATGGACTGTATCGTCGGGGTCCCGGACTGGCTCCAGAGTTCCGTCGCCCTTAATGTTGGCCACCACCTCACCGGAATCCCCATCCGGGGGCGTAAAGGACCGAATGTTGCCCAGAGTAAACTCCCGGGTTTCCAGATACTCTTTCTCCGGCAAATTAGCATGAAGCTGTCTAAGCATCACAATCATCTGATGCTCCAAGGCCGCGATGTAGGAATAGTTCCACACCGTCAAATTTCCGGCCCGGTCCTCACCCTGATTAGCCATCTCGAATGTTGCCCGGGCGATCGCCCCAAAGGCTTCAACCAACTGCCGGGTCTGCAGATTAAACTGCTCCAGGCGTTTGTTCAATTCTTTATCATCCATGGCTGTTCTCGATGTAAAAATACTGATAGTCGTGGTCGCCGCGCCGCTCCTGAATGCACTGGCCCTTACCCTGACCCATCTGAACATAGCCCGTATCTTCGTCGGCGGCAATCACAAAATGCTTGGGCGCGGCCCGTCCATAAATAAACGTCGCTAAATTATCCAACTCAGGGTCCTTCAGCCGGTCCCGGGCCAAATCCCCCGTGTGATAGAGGAACTTCGCCCCCGGGGTCAACTTATCAATAATCTGCTCAACTCGCATAGATTTCATCCTTGAATGCGGCGCGGGCCGCTATTTATGTTTCGCGGGGTTCAATTTCAGGGGCCGGGCGCATCCGGATAAGCTCGGCGAAAATCCACCGGATAGCCACCTCCCCTGCGGGATCGAGGGCCGCGCGGCACCTACGTTCCTGTTCGTCAGCAATAATTAGAGCCCGCGAACGGGCTGCCTCGAATCCCTTGATGTAGTCCGGGGATCGTGCCATGTGGGATACTCCCAAAAAGAAGGTAGGGGACTTACAGGCGCGGGCCCTGCCCCTATCCTATTAAGCGGCGGCGCGCAGAGCCTCCGGGCTGCTCAGGTTAGACACGGTAATGTTATACTTTCCCGTGCCCTGACCGTCCTTGCCCTTGCGTTCCTCGTGGAACACCGTCCCGACCACTTCCTGGCCGACCGCACCTTCGAGGCCGTCCTTCCACAGGAAACCATCGGCATCCGTGGGCTGGCCATACACGTCACGCAGGACGCGCAACAGGCGGAACTCAGACTTCGGAGTTACGAAGAAAACCGCCTCCGTCTCCTTTACTGCCGTTTCAAAGTCACCGTCCTCATCGATCGGCTCCAGGGCCCGCAGCGTCAGTGTGACCTTCGGGGTACGCTTCTCACCCGGGAGACGCTCGCCCTTGTACGCAGTGGTCACAAACAGATAGCGCTGCTTGTCCTTCAGAAAGGTCGGCTCAACAACACTCGACGTCTCTTCGTTCAGAAAGTCCAAATCATTTGACATTATCTTATCCTACCAAGTTAAGCCCCTTAAGGCATCCCCGCAAAACTACCATCGCTTTGCGATTCTGTCAACCTTCTTGAGACGAAGCCGCTTCCTTGCCCATCCCGGCCTCCATTCGCCGGAAAATCGCACCCAAGTCCGGCTCCTCAATCTCTTTCACCACCGAGGGCATCGTAGTCTTCAGTCCCAAAAGCCGCGTGGGCCGGGTCCGAATCTGGCGCTTGCCCTCCTTGGTCATCTCCAGGCCCCAGACGTCATTGCAAATTTTCGGAATATCTCCCGCGAGCTTCGCCCCCTCGGTCGCAAAGTTGCCCCGCTGGACGCCCATGTCATCCTCGCGAAACCGGATATGATAGTTCCACACAATATTGCACTTGATACGCTTGCTTTGCAGCCCCGCGAAAACCGGATAGACCATGTTGGCCATCGTTCCATAGATCACCTGATCAAACTGGGCCGAGTCCGGGCTCTTGCCTGCAGTTTTCAGCGCCGCCCTGAGGGCAGTCTTCGTAAGCAAACTGGCCGAGTCCACAAAGAGCACCACATCTGAGCCCCACTCCGTGATCGCCCCGTAATTCTCCTCCCCGTCGTCCCACTTCTGCAAAACTTTCCGGAACCGGTCCCAGGTCTCAACCTCATCCACCGGCAAATTGATCACCGAAACATTGCCCCGGAACTCAGGTTTTAGAATGGTTGGATCGTGGAGAATGTCAGTTCCCGAATCGATATCGGCAATCCGGACCTTATAGCCCGCCGCCGCTAACGACCCTGCAAGCCCGGTCTTTCCCGATCCAGACTCGCCCATGATCGAAACTTTGATTGGCGTCGTCTGGATAATCCCATTAATACTCGGCATTGTTCACTCCGTTCACAAAATTAAAAACACCTATAAAAGGCTCGTCTGTTAGGGGTTTTCTATTGCAGCGGCGGTTCGCGCGCAAAGGATGCTCGCGAATGTCACGGCGCGATCAGGTTCAATCCCGTGGCTTTTGTAATAGTGCACCGCCATCTCCCATAGGGACGGCTCGTCACCCGATTCAGACCCGATATTGTACCGGCGCTCCAGCCTTTCCTTGATCATCTCAATTTTCTGCTTCACGGCGCGCTCCTGCTTGTTAATTGGCGGGTTGGTAAAGAGTTCCGCGTAACGGTCGAACACGTCGTCCTGGCCGAGAGCGTAAGCCTTATCGATCGCCTCTTTGAAAAGCTGAGTTATCAAAATTGCCTCAAGCGGATTTGTGCTCTTGACCTCATATTGCGCCTTCAGTTCGTCGAGCGGCGTCATCGCGAATTCGGGCTGGAAGGGTTTCATACCCAGGCACTCTCTCGGTGACGGGTCACCGGGCTTCCAGCCATGATCGCGAGCGCATCCATAGGATGCTGGGCACCCCTCAATCGGACAGAACTTCGTATGGTCATGACAGCAACGCCATGATGCACCGTTCATGAAATTGCTCCTTAGTTAGAGATTCGTTCGGCATAGGTTTCTTTAAGATACTGCTCACGAAGGTCCGGGGGTGTCATACAAGCTCCGTGATATCCACACCCACCATAATTCGAGCACACTGCAAAATTAGGTGGCGGCGCATCAGCCCGATCCCTGATCTCGGCGGCCCGCTGCTTTGCGAACACCAGCCACTCATCAATCATCCAGTCCTCAACCTCTAGGGGAATCCGAGCCCACCGACACCCGCCAACCATAGTCTGACAGATATCATAATAAACCACATTCCGAGTAAGCCCAAAAGCCTGACGCCCCGCCCACACATAACCAATAATCTGATTGCTAGGCAGCCACCGCTTAATAATGTCTTTCGTCACCACGGCCTTTGTAGTTTTCCGCTCCCCAAGAACAAGCTCCCCGGAGCTTCGCTCAAGTGCAATCTTGTCCACCCGGCCCGAGAAGTTCACACCGTCAATAAACGGCAACTCAAATCGAGCCTCATTAAAAGCCTTTCCGGACTCCGGCCCCTGGACTACATCTAAGGTCTCATCATTCTTGAACTGATCCGCGTACCAAATAAGGGCCCTTAGAATTGTATCCGGACTTCGTGAATTATCCGGCCCTCGGGGCCCGGCGTCTCGGCGATCCGGATAATCGAACCCGGACCCGGCTGCTTGAATCCATAGCTTCTCACAAGCGCTCGCCAGAGCATCTTCTGGACCCAGACCTTGCACCAATCCATCATCATAAACCTCCAGGCCATAATGTAGTAAAGTGCCAAAGTCAGTGTCTGGAGTACCGGCCCGCGAATAGGTTTTTCCAAAAGCCAGCTTCCTCATACAGGTCGATGTGTCCAGGTCAGAGACGGAAACTCTGATCATGACTTCTTGGGGGCAAAGCGGCCCTTCTCATCCCGGGGCTGCTGATCATTCAAAACCTGAGAATACTCAAGGAAAAGGTCCTCATAGTCATCCAACAGTTCTTGCATATCCCTCCCTAGAAGGTCAAGCTCCCCGGTAGTTATACGCCACTCAACCGTTGCATAAAGGGCCCAAGCCATAGTAATCACAGAAACCCAAAGCAAAAATTGATCATACATCTTCTTTCATCCTTATTCTGTGAGAAACGAAAGGTCCGAAACCTCAGTGGGCTCCGGCTCGCCCTTCTTCTTAGGCCCCCGGGCTCCTTTCTTCTTAGTCCCGGCCTCTTCAGCCTCCTGGAACCGTTCTCGGGCAAGCCGCATCGCACTGACAATAACCTCTAATTCAGCCCGGTTCTCAGGCAGCGCAAACGCCTCGGGACTCTCCTTAATTTTATCGAACAGAGCCCGGGTCCGTATCCCCCTAAGCAAAGGATCGGTCTCCTGAGGCTGCGCCCCCGCATCTTCTGTCATTTGAAAATCCCTCCGACACAGCTTCCAGCGAAGCACATCATAAAAATTATAGCAGCCCTGGTTAGAATTGTCAACAGGATTCTACCACAAGCTGGGCCAGAATCTCACGGGCCTCATTTAACATCTTCGTCCTGTTCATCAGCGCCTTTATCTCACTGGGCTCCAACTTATCCCAATTGATCCGCCCCAGGGCCTCAATATACCTATCTGCGGCAATGTCTAGAATATCAATGTGATCAATGCTAAGCATCTCAATTGACCTTCTTCATATCAATTCCCTCGAACACTGAATCCTGAGCCTCGTCTTTCACAGACTCCCAAACCTTCTTAACATCCCTTAGGACTGCATCCACCGTAGCATCCTCTTCTTCCTTGAGCATCTGGGCGAGGGCCTGAACTACGTCCATAACATACCCTCTATACTCAACGGCATCCCTGGACTCTCCGGCAATCTTTAGGATCATGCAATGAAGGCAGTCCCCCTCATACTCCACAACCTCTTTCTCCACCCGCTTCACTCCGTTGCCAGGGGCAGCTTTGCCCGTTCCTGCCGGAAAGCCGTCGAAATGAAGAACTCCAATGAGGCCCGATATCCTAGAACGGAAATCCCACACCCCTCCATTTCATCCAACATCAGCCCCGCCAACAGGCGTACCTTAGCCTCCGCTGTCTTAAGCTGGTCCAGACGCTGAATGGCTTCCTCTAGAACTTCGCTCATTTCAACTCCCCTAGCTTATTGTACAGTTCAATCATGCAAAACTCCAAGGTCCCAGGGCCCACTGTTATCGGCCCGCCCGTCAACATATAGTCCCCATTGTCTTTCCGAAACAGGGCAAACGCCCGAGCCGGGATCATCTCCAGCACCCGTTGAAATCCCGTCAACAAATCCTTAAGTTCCCTAATATCCATCTCATTCCTCACAATAACTTGCACTCGGCCCCTTAGCTTTGATACAATCTATAAGCTACCCGGGGTGCGTGCTTCGCCGGGCAAGCCCAGGAGAGTCCATGCACTGCCCTCGATGTTGCATCTTCCGCCTTTTCCAGCCCAAAGTCAAGGCGTTTTTTGTGTTCGATAACCTTATTTTCAGGAGTTCCCACATGGCGTTTGACCTTCGCGACCTCTCGGCCCACACCGTCTCCGTAGCCTTTGCCCTTAAGGGCGTCTCCGTTGCTGCACCTCAGGGCGCGACCTTCGTCTGGGCCGTCTCCGACCCGGCAGTCCTGGTCCTGACCCCCTCGGACGATGGCCTCTCGGCAACCTTTACGGGTGTGGCCAACGGTCCTGCAACTATTACGTTCACCGCTACCCGGGGCAGCGACACTGTCACCGGAACCCTAGACGTTGTAGTCGATCTGTTTCCGGATAGCGTCGTCCTGTCGGCAGTCTAATAGGTGCGGGGGCTGGCTTCGGCTGGCCCCCATCCCTACAGGTAAGCGCTCCACTGGGGCTCGGCCCAATCAGTTTCCATAGTCTCAATCCAGCCCAGCTTGAACATCTCGTCCCGGTCCTCGGGGCTGAACTTAGTGTAGTCCCCCACAAACATCTGATCGTTGACCGCATTCATGCAATAGGCCCCGGCCCCCTCATATTTCTCAATAAGCTGAAGGCCCTTAATCAAATTCCCCAACCTCATTAAGGAAAACTCCCGTACAAGATAGCTTGAAACACCGTAACACGATCTCTCTTATCCAGTAGATTAAGGGCTTTGCATAACGCCGTTGCGTTAATATGATTCTTACAGAAATTATAATTTTTAGTGACTATCAAATTGATGTTATCCTTTCTCCAGGATGTGAAGCTATTCTCAGACATATCTTGATAGTGTTCAGAGCCTTCCCATATAAATCCATTTTGATCAAAATATTTCACCAGATCACTCAAACAATTGTTGGCACTCTTTTCAAATGTTGGGCAAACAAAAACCAAATAATCTGCGTCCGTATCGAGGACCGGTGGGTTACACGTGACACGAGACCCACATGGAGTGATTACAACTCCAGGCATTACTGCAATATCTTCGATATGTTTAATCATGATCATCCCACTATGCCAAAGATTGTGTAAGCGGCTTCACCACTGGACGAAATGTAGATTGTGCGCCCGTCCTCCAGCGAAATAGAGTATGAGCCCCCACCCTCGGGAAAGTAGGAAACCCCTATAATTATGGCCCCCGTCAATTTCTGCAAGTCCTTTTCGACTCCCAATTTCCTAGCATGCTGCTGAGCCCTGAGTTTGGAGTGGAATATACTCCCGTCTGAGGTTTCCCAGGTGGTAGGATTTTCCTTAATCCCTGAAATCTTCATTCCTCATTCTCCTCGGATTCCCACATACTGCGATCATCTTCGTCCCAACAATACCCACAATCAGAACAATTGTAAATAGCCCCGACCCCATTCTCATAGCTAAATGCTGAATTAAATACAAGATTTTTTGATTTGCATTTAGGGCAATTCATTCCTCGTTCTCCTGTACTTGCTTGAAGGCGTAGCTCGGCACCCACCCATCCAATATATTGCCAGTTGGTCTAATATGCCGGAAGAGCCCCTTCCGAGTCTTATCGTTGGCCAGCATACCCATAATAGACCCGCACTTCCGAAACGGGAACATGAATTGACAGACCGGGGGCGGGATAGTTGGCAGAGCCAACCCCAGTTCCTTGTCGGACAAATGTTGCACACTGAAACCCCAAGTCTGAACTATGGTCAACAACTCCATCATATTCGAGAAAAGGATAGCATGTATGGTATCGAAGTCGGTCCAGAATTCCTCGGGGAGTTGCTGACGCAGCAGGTTCATATTATCTCGGGCTGCTAGAGCTTCCCAGATAGCGAGGGGTGTGACCCGGGAGATAAGGGAATGCACTCGACGGTACTCGGCCCCCTTGATCTTCAGCCGTAGGCCACTCTGGAAGCGCAGGACATAGCCCTCTTCCGAGGCAGGAAGCTGCTCGGCCCGCGAAGCGGCATGTTGGATGCTGGGGAACTCATGTACCTGGGCAAGGTCCCATCCCTGGGCGCTCGCCACCTTCTCCAACCAAGCCCGCGTCAATTCCACCCCGAAGCAGTCATACCCCCCAAGAAGTACAAGCTTTTCTTGGGGATAGGAGATGACTATCTTGTTGTGAGGCGCGACATACTCACAGAGATAGGTGAAGCCCGCCGTGAGCCCCATAGTCCCGGAATTCCGGAGGAGCACTCCCGCTGCCCGGGCTTGACTGCTATCGAAGGAGCCCTTGGTCGCGGTGAGCCATTCCCCCTGATGCCAGAAGATAATGATCAGAGAACCATCGTACTTCTCCGTGGCCTCGAAGGGCTCGTCCGGAATGACAAGCTCCGCCTGCTCCCCGAAATTGAAGAATTTAGGGAAGGGCGCGCCCACCACTCGCTTAAGTTGTGTATCTATAATTAGGCCGCGCGCCATAATTGTGAAGGGGTTCCAGCTTTTGCTGTATTGGCACTCGCGGGTATAGGTAAACTGCTCCAGGTCCCCGAGACGGCGCATGGAGATTAGGCCCGCATCCCGGCCCACTAGCAGTCCCTGGAGAAGGTCCTCGTATGTATAGTCATAGGCCGGGTGCCGGGTCATGGCTACTTACCTATCCAGAAGGTTCGGATATACAGAAATAGAATGTATATCCCGATGGTTATGGTGTAGACCGTCCAGAAAACTTCCCACTCTTTGGTCATCTGGAGGTCTCCTGGCGGCGGCGTAGTTCGGCAATAAGGACTTTAAAGAAATCGATGCCCTCTTCTAGGTCCTCAATATACCAAGCATACCTAAGCTCTTTCTCGCCCCATCCCAAGGTGAAATAATGGGCCGTGTTAGAGCCACTAACGGCCACCATCGGGGCTAAATTTGCTGTCCGTAAATTGGCCTTGTTAAATCCAAGCTGCTCTGTTGTGATGGTCATTCTGTGATCCTCAGATCTCGAACGGTTACATTGGGAAGGCCGTCGCCGGCCAGGATGTCTTTCAGTTGGCTGCGGAAAGTTTGGTCGTGCTTGCCGATAAGGTCGAAGTCCAGCGCGTTGCGCCAGCCCCCGTCCCGCCGCTTATCTTCCATGGGCCGGTCGATTACAATGTACTTGACGGGACCGCCCTCGGCACATGCAACACTAGCGAGCCGGTCCTTTCGCCGGAGATGGGTGGCGTCGATTACGGTGTCTAGCCCATGGCGAAGTCGGGTCCGGGCCAAATCGTGAACGGCGTCGAAAACCGCCTCATTCTGGGACTGGTCTTGGAAATTTCCAGTGAGTTCATAGCGCATTTCATCGGAAGAAATAACATAACCCCGACTATTGTCAATCAGCCATGTGCTCTTGCCAGCCCCGGAGGGGCCCACCATCAGAATAAGGGTTCCTTCCCGCACCTTGGTACGCCGGTCGGCCCAGGTCGCGGCTTGAAGACAAGTCAGACCCTCGGTCCGCCACATTTTGACCACACTGTCCCGGTCGTCCACTACAAACCAGGGCTCCCCGTAGATTTTGCGGATTTCCTCAAGCATTTCCCGCTTGATCTCATGGTCGGGCCGGTAATCTTCCGAGGGCCGCATGAACAGATCAGTGTATGGGATACCGTGCTTGGCGAGCCATTCCACAGTCACCGAGCGGTGATCCTCGGGGCGGCCCGTGGTCAAAATGATAACGTTCTTCTCGGCCAGCGAGTGCAGGAGTTTGACAACATTCGGGTAGGGCGTGTCATTGTACATGGTCTCGAAGAAACTCAACCAATCCGTGTTGCCATTCTGCACATAGTGGAGGCGATGGTCGCAGTTGGCCAGGGTCCCGTCGATATCGAATATAACAATGTTCAAACTAATGGTCATGATTTTCATTCCACACATTATTAATTAGCTTTTGCATCCCATCTTCAGCATCTTCCAACTTAATCAGGGCGCACTCGATATCGTCCCAATACGAACTTGGGTCGCCGCGCTCTCTGTATACTTTCGCCGAACTACGTAGGGAAGCAACTTCAACAATGATCAATCGCGCTGCACGTGTTAAGACATTCGCTGCATATTGCCTACCTACAAAAGTCATAGGTTGGCCTCAATCCAGTCGGCGATCTCTGCGAAACTATGTCCGTTGTCATTAATTCGGGTAAGGGTCCACTCATCATCGGCACCCAATCCGATTTTATCTCGGATAGGTGTAGGTATGATCGCAGATTGAGCTTCCCCTTTAGCTACGGCAAAATATGAACTGTCCGAACTCCTTGCAGGCTTCCACCTTGCCCCGAAAACATCACAGGCCACCCCTAAGCAACAGAAGCCCTCATCATTGCGAAGAATCTTCTGGGTTTGGGGATATATTCCCGAGCGAAGGGCCTCAATCCACTTAGCTTTGGCCTCGGGATCCATACGCTGATTAGCAATCTCTTCGATCATGGTCTAAGCTCCACTTAGTGAATGTGATAGTTGATGTTCATATGCTCCCAACAGGCCCTACATGTCAAGCACTTATTTCCCTGCTGTGAAACCGGGCAGTGAAAGACTGAGGAGTCCTGGGCCGAGCTAACCCCTACGGTGCTATAGGACAGGCCCATGGGCGGCGCTTTGAAGGTCTGACCCACCATAGGGTTGGAGATACGGACAATCAGGTTAGGCGGGAAGGGGCCTTTTTTGAGGGCCTTAGCTATGATGCCCGGTTCCTTTGTGGGCAGATAATGCACGATCTCCGGGGTCGCTAGGGCAATGGTGCGGATTTTCTCCAACATCTTAACGTCCTGAAGGTCTCCGGCATCGAACCACCGGAACCGGTTCTCCCCCTTGCTTCGCCCAAAAAGGGTTTTCAGAACCAAAATGAAGGCCGGGACGAAATCCTCATGGATCGAGCCTGCGAGCCGCCGAGCTTGAGCATTTTTAACTACGGGGAAATTGTAATTATTCCGGAGGGCATAGCATTTCTCACAGACGGACCCTTCAACTTCGTGGAGCTTACCTCCAGTCTTGCAAAGACGGGCATCGATGCTCCAAGAATACCAGGGCATTTTACTCGGGGCAGACAAGCCACCAATAATGGCCCAAGCTTCATCATAATTCATTTGATCAATCCTATTCGCGTAGCGAGGCGGCGCTCAGTATCCACACCCCTGAAAATACGTGAGCGATTTGCCGTATTGGCCCCTTAGGGTGCCGCCCCTGAGCTTCGCTCAGTTAGTCAAAGTCATAATCGTAATAACCATTCTCCTCGTAAAAGGCTCCTTCCGAATAACCAAACTCATCACGCCCCCAGTCCTGGACACTGTGGTGGAAGGCCTTGGTGCCATTAGTTGTGTTTTCGATCTCGCCCACAACTTCCATTAGGCAGGCCCGGAGCTTGGCATCATTGTAGTCTCGGGGGATGGCCACAACGTCCCGGGGGTTGATCTTAACAATGACGGTGCGGGCCCCGCCGAAGTGCTGCAGATAATCGAGAGAGCAGGCATGCAGGCCATGGCTACAGGTGCGGTCCGGGTCCTCGTCGACGGTATTCCGGGCCTGCTCGACAATGTTCCCGGGGGTATAATCTACAGTGCCCGAATGTATATCCTTATAGTCTTCCTGGACCCGCTTGTAGGCCAAGAAGTACCCGTCGGAGGTAATCGGCATCGAGCCCTTTTCCATGAAAGCCCACAGATGGTCGACCGCCCGCTTCGAGGGGTTCTCCATCAGGTTCTCAAGGAACTTAGCCATGGGGGCAATATCGAAACCCTCGGCCTGAAGGGCCAGGATACGGTCGATAGCATAACCCGACAGGACCTCTCCCCAGTAAGAGACTTCGCCGTCCTGGACCAAGATGCCCGCGTGGCCTGCGAATTGAGTGATGGCCGAGGCGACATCACATAGGCCCGGAATGTCGGAGTAGTGGCCCTGTTTAAACGCATCGACCGCTGCTTTGAAGGTGGATTGGCCCTCGTTGCTGGTGTAGGGGACGCCGTCGATAACAACAGTTAGGGAGGTGGGGGTGTAGATGTGTGGGGGAATGCCGGTCATTTAGGTTCTCCTGCGGAGTGTTGACGTTACGTAATTGAAAATGCGTTCTGAGGGAGTGTTATGAGAAATGTACGGCAGCAAAGGGAGTTTGTCAAGCAATTTCTGCCAAATCTCTTCGATTTTTCCTGCCCTGACATACTCTACATCCGTAGCCTGCCCCAGCATTTCAGCGACGCGCCGATGTTCTAGGGTCTCAAAGTCAGGGCGGTTTTGCTCCACTAACTTCATTAGCTGATTAAATTCCCGGGATATCGAAAGGCGGTCCTTCAGCCATTCAGTGTACAGGCCCTCAAGATGAAGGGTCTCAGCAATCCAAGTACAAGTGTTCTGGGCAACGGTGGCCTTTGCATAATCGAAACCCTCTTCAATTGTGGCCTTTTCATGGCGCTCCTGGAGGAAGGTCTCCCCGGTAACCCAACCCGCCGCCTTAGCTAATTTGCGCCGGGCCGAGGCCGGAAAGATATAGACTGGACCCGGAAAGTAGTAGGAATTGCTTGCTGCTTGGGTTAGAAAAATGCCATAGGAATACCATCCGGTGATGGTACCTCGACTCTCGATGAAGTAGACGCCGCCCTCAGAAAGATTTACAATCTGATTCCGTAGTTTAGTGCCGTTTTTGTAGACAGTACACGTTAAGGTTGTGGTCAGCACTTTCTGAGGCTTAGCCCGAACAATGGCCGGGAGGGAACCCAGGTCAATAACTTCAGGGGGGTTACCCAGAGCTTCGATGAAACGAGCCCGGTCATCAAGGGAGCCACCCCGCATAATGAAAACCTGCCGAAAGGACTGTTTGCCCAGAAGTTCGTGAAGGGCGCGGGTCGGGTTTTTGTGGGTCCGGTCGTCATAAACAAAGATAGTCCGCTCCCCCTCCCGAGGACTGTAGGTATAGGTGGGGCACATTGAGTAGCTTGACTTCCAGGGGGCTATCTTGCCGATGCCCGACCCGGAATAGCTCTTACTATAGGTGGCGAAATCGACTCCCGGAAATTTATTCAATTCTACTATGATACCCTCAATGCAGTTAAGGCCCTTCCATTTAACATTCTGGCCACTAAACCAAGCGTAGCCCATACTAGTGTAGAATTTATTGTAGGCTTCGATTGCCTGCCACAAAGTGGGGCACTTGGTAATTTCCGCCTCAATATTCTGGATAATCTCGGCCTGAACTTGCTTAAAGATTTGGGTAAGCTTTTCTACAGTTTCTTTATTATAGTTAAGCTCACTTCGGGACACTGAGGGCTCAACGGTCCCCACAGGTACAGTAATGTGTATAGGAAATGCGGCCAACCTCTTGACAGAACTGTCAAGGCTCTCCGCATTCACGGGATAAGCGATGCCACCCATGATAATGTGGGCTGCCCTGTCGGGCATTGGGTAATAGCGTTCACGGAAAGCCCAGTTACTTCCCTTAAGTACATATTTCGGCTGTTCAATTGTGAAACCCTGGGGCCATGCCGGTTGAGGGGTGAGGAAAGCGAAATTCCGCGCCGCCTTTTCCCGGAAGCTCTGTACGTCGGCCCCTTTCACAGGAAATTTGACCAGAGTCCCCGAGGCCCCGGCCCAAGGCCCAGTGAAGACAAGGGCGATTGAGGGGGTGCCGTCCTGCCCGATATAGGCTACGTACTTGCGTTCCTCCCCGGCCTGCCGGGTATGGACTTCGAAAGTGTCGGTATAGGCGAGCGGGGCCTTAGACCCCAGCCCGAAACCCCCGATGGATTGGTTGTCCTCGGCCTTTGTGGAGTGCCCGTAACGGTTGTAATTGGTCATCACAAAGTCATGGGACATACCCAGGCCCGCGTCCTCGACGGAGAAAAACGGCTCCAGCCGATTGGGAAGGTGGACCTTCACAGGCTCCAGGGGCCGGTCCGCCGCAGTGTTGGCATCGATGGCGTTGCAGATAGGCTCCTGCATGGCGATGCGCTGCACATCAGAGTAGATGGACGAGGTGAGGATTTTGAACATCCCCGGCCCCATCGATATGCTGAAGTCATTCTGTTGAAGGTCGGCGGAGGACGAAACCTCCCGACGGGCCGTATTGATTTGCATAGGGTGCTCCTAAGAAGGGGTGTGCCCGGCTAGCCGGGGCTAAACTAAACTAAATAGCAACTCAATAAGATTACCAAAGATCACAACAAATACCAACACTGTCAATAGCGCGCACCAAAGGCAAGGCTTTTTTTCATATTCACTGGTCATTGAAAGTCCCCTAAAAGTCGATACGTGATTTGTCAGGATTAGCATAGGCCCACCGCAATGTCCAGCGCTTTTTTCGAAACGCCGCAAGCCTTTTCAATTGGGCCTTAGCCAGGGGTGTGAGTTTGGGCTCCGGGGACCCGGGAGGCACCATGGGCGTTAGCTTCAGGTGCGCCGGAACCCTTGGGACCCTAGCCCGGGGCATTTACAATCCCAAACTTCATAAGCTCGGTATTCAGGTATGCCCAAAGCCTAGGGGCTTTCTGCGGGAGGTCCGATAGGCCCGTACCGATACCATCTGCAGGAAACACAATGGCATCCAGACCCCAATCAATATGTTTTCGTAAGGCCTTTAGGTCGTTGATAATTTGGATTAAATCATCGACAGAATCATCGCTGAAATAGGACTCGGCCCGACTGTCAGGCGCGCGCTTTGTGCAGATGCCAAAGGCGTTAGGCTCGCCCCGCATTTCCCAGGCTTGGCCCCCGAGCCCTTCGCGCTTAACATTATCCCCGAAGATATAGAGCACCGAGGGGTTGCGCATTAGGTCCGCCCGGAGAATGGTTTTCTGATAAATGATCAATTGAGTTTCCTCCGGCGCTCAGCATCGGCCATCATTTGCGGGGTGCCACCCTTTTGCCTCAGAATTTCCGCGTAGTGTGTGAAATAGACGGAAAGGGTGTGAATGGCGCTCTCCAGAGTGTTCGGGGACCCGTTCCCACAAACGACCAGGATGTTAGCCGCCGCGTCAATGACGCCCACGGTTACAATAGGGGCCGCACTCCCTTCCACCTCAGTCACAAGGGTTAGAATGCGGTCCGCGAATTCTTTAGCTGTCTTAATTCCCATCTCAAGACTCCATTAAGTTGTATTATTGAGGGGTTCCGCAACTAAGGTTAGAGAGGGCCCCAGAGCTTGGCGCGGGCCTGCATCAGCATTTCCACGGCCTCTTGGGGATTGTTGGCCACGAGGCTTTCAATGTCGGCCATGTAGAGGTCGCCCAGCTTGTCCACGAGATCGACATACGGCCCCCCGTAGTGATCTTCGCCCAGTTCCCCGAAAACCTCTTCGTAAGCCTGTTCGGTGTTGAGCCGGTTATCAAGGTCCGCAAAGAAGTCCCGATGCTCATCGGCGGGGGCCCCCAGGGCCGGGACCTTCAGGCTGGAACTATTGGGCTTGAAGACGTAGCAGCCCCCCTCGACGACCCAGTCGCCTTTTTTCTCCGTGTAGTCCCGATAGGGCATAAGGCTATAGGTGTTGGAATACCACAGGTTGGTTTTCTTGCAGCGCCAGCCGTCCTGTTCGTTAATGATAACCTCCCGGCCATCGCCGAACAGGAAGACGAGCTTGGAGCCCCGGACCGCGTTGCCCAGGTATTCTTGGAAGTCCCGGTCGAAAAGGGGCTCACCTTGGTTCTTCGCAAAGCAAGTGGTCAGGATCGCCGCGAGGTGCCAAGTGTCTGACCGGTCATCGATGAAGTCCAGATCGTTGGAGAGGACCCCGTTATGCATCATGTGCAGGTCGACCCCATGGTCGGCAAAATTCAGCACCGGGTAAGGGTGGGCGTTTTCCAGATTGACCCCACCTTGGGTGGCGAAGCGCATATGGAAATAGACCTTTTCGTCCTTCAGCCCGTCGAGGTAGCTCATGGCATGTTGGATGTGCCCCAGCCCCTTAAGGGTCCGAAGCTTCCCTTCCTTAGCCCACATGAGGCCCCACCCGTCAGGGTTATGGGAGTAGGAGTTGTATATGTCTTCCGGGGGGATTTCAATGCCGGGCTCTTTGATAACGATCAAGCACATAGTTGGTTCCTTTCGAGAGTGACGCGGTCCGGGGGTATGTGGCGCGGAGCCGGGAGGTGGCCCTTTACCTGCATCCACCGTAGCAAATGGGGGTAGGACTTCCGACCCTTGCGGGCAACCCATTTGCAAAAATCTTCGTGGCCGAGTTCCGTGATCCCCACCTGGGGCAGATAGGAGAGGATAGAGTGCACGAATTCGAGATACCTGTAAAGCCCATTTTGGGAAAGGGTACCCTTGAAAATACGAAACTCCACCGTCTCGGCATTAGTGAGATTGATAGAGGAATACCGCTCGTCATGGTCCCAGTCGAAAGTATAGAGTTTCTTTGACCGGACCTTCCGAACATTCGAGGGTTGAAGCTCGGCCATAATCGCTTCGTAGCGGCGCAGCCTATCCCTATGCTCAGACCGGCAGGCGTCGCAGTCACACGTAAGCTCGGGCCTTGAAGTCTTCCGAACAACAATATCGTCGCGGTGCCTCCAACCCCACATCAGATCATGTTCTTCCTTGAGGGGCGCGTAACTATGGCCACCTTCAAGACGACGTTGGGCGATGGATTGGATGAAAGCCCGGTTGTGCTGCGAATTGACGAATTCTACAAGTTTCCCCTGTGTTAGGTGGGAAATCGCCGCTTTGGAGACGTGTACGTGCAAGCCGCAGGTTGTGGTATCGAAGGACCGCAAGCCTTGGTCGCGCATATGCTTAAGAAGCTCTGGCCAGGGGCTGGCGGGGCCGGTGTGGTAGGCGAAGGTCGCGGGGACAGTGACAAGCTCGAAACCATTGTCCAGCGAACCATCGTACTTCAGAATACCGAACTTGTTTTCCCCCAGGAGATTGTCGAGGCCGATCTCGTTTTCGACATTGAATTCAGAAGGGCGCTCAACCTCAAGCTCAATGCCCATGAACATTGTTTCTTCGTTCCACCGCTCCCCGGGGGCCGCAATGAATTCGTTGTACATGTCGAGAACATTATAACTATAATCATGAATTGGAGAGGGCCGATTTGCGTGGAGGTCCTCATCCCAGTCATTTGAGTGAATGAAGCTCTGGGCCCGCTCTGACCACTCATAGTCCGAAGCACAGGAAGGGCAAACTCCAAGGGTCGGCATCCCGGTCCCGAATTCAACGAAACGGTCGGGTAGCCACGTACCGCACTCGACGCATTCCGCAATCTGCTCACGGTTGAGCCAATAGACAAAGCGCGTGGCGCGGGCAAAGTCGCCTTTCGAGAATTCCTTCAACTGCTCGAAAAACCAAAGATTAGTATGAGAAAACCGATTGTTCCGCAGTCCTTTAGCCCAGTTAACGAAACGCCGGAATTCACTTTCGGGCCGGAGAAGGGTGGGGCCATCCACCAACATCCACCGAGGTGACATTGTCGAAATCGAAACTCCCGGAGAGGTGTAGGACAGCAGTTCAAAAAAATCATCGTCATTGTTGGGCATGTCAGTCTCCCAGATTGTCCGAGGCAATAAGCTGTTGCCCCTCACGAAGTTGAACCCTTAGGGCATCCACAAGACCCCGGGCCTGCTCGAAGCGTTTAAACGCTGCATTTCGATCCATGGCCTGAACTTCCGATGAAGTACCGTCGACACGTTGAACTGTTATCGTAAACAATCCCCGGTTCATGTCAAGCCTCTTTTGCACGGTCGCGCAACATATCTGCCATGTCCGCTAACCTATTGTTTAAACGGCCCAAAGCGAGGGTATCTGCTATAGCAGACGCCTGCCCCTCCGTTAAGCCCCGGTCGATGGCGTCATCATAGATGGCGTCCCACTCATACTGGAATTGCTCTTTATAGATACTCATGGCCTAATCGTTCCTTGCTCGTGGATAGTCACAACGGGAGGGAGACCCCAGGGGGCAAGCCTTCTTGCCGTCGTCGCATCGCCAGCAATTGTGGTACTGGAAGATACCTTCCCGGGTCGGGTCAGGGTCGCGAGGGTCAACCTTAGGCCGGTCGGTCATGATTGCCCCCGGACTTTGGCAATTGCTGCGTCAATCTGTTCTTGATGAAGTTCCCAAGGCATATCCGACTTACCTTGGTTGAACCGGTTTACGCCTTCTAGCGCTTCCAGTATATCAAGTGCAGCGGCAATTATGTGAGCGTTGGCGATTGCCTCTTCGCGAGCGTCAGGATGAAAACTCATTTGGGCAACCAAGGGAGACCACAAATCATCCCGCATAGGTGCACCAACCACTTCGGCCCGTTTGCCTCCGGCATATTTGCGAACCTTCCAAGGTCCGGGGGTATGTTTCGGGGTCATTTGGGGGAACCGATACAGGCTTCGATAAAGCGGAACTGATCGAAGCGAGGGTTTGTGGTCCGCAGGTAGGCGGCGAAGGTTTTAGCCACCGTCTCCTTAGTGTCAATGGGAAGCGAGAGACTGTTGATGGCATTGGCAATAAGTTGGAAGTCTTTTTTGGTCATGATGCCTGTACTCCTGTTGCAAAGAAACGATGCACCATAGGTCGGGAAATGTCTTGTGCAATTAATGCATATCTGGTATGCAAAAAGAAAGGGGCCGAAGCCCCTCTAGTTGTGATATAGTCCAAGGTTCATTCGTCTATGGTCTCATCGTCCGGTTCTTCTGCCCCTGGCAGTCCGTCAATGTCCATAGCACCATGGGCCGGGCAGTGGGGCGCGCCGACTTCATCCACCCATTTCTTGGTCACGCGGACAGTGTATCCACAGAGCGGGCATTCGGCCTTGAGTAGGCGTGTGGTTTGCTTCTTGGAACCTCCCTTCGCCGTCTCAGTGTTTAAACGTGCATGAGGATAGGGCCCAAGCTTTTCGAGGATCGGGCCGATTGACTGTTTAAACGCCGGGCCCGCCACTGTCGCAGTGACCTTGCCTTCAAGCCCGATCTTGGTCACAAGTTGTTTAAACGGCTTCTTGTGGCCAACGTCAACACCGACGCAAGCATGCGCCACTTCGTGGGCTAGAGTAGCTAGGACTTCAGTGTGGTCCGACAAGACCGGCGATATGAAAAGCTCGAAGACATGACCCTCGGAGTTTGCGTCGCTCCAACACTGGCCAATGGCCTTTTTCTTGCCTTGAGCAAAGCCGCACGACACCTTTAGGGCAACGGGGACAGGCTGACCCGCCGCAAGGTAGAGTGGCCGCATTTCAAATACGGCGGCTTCAAGCCATTGCTCACGGGTCGCATACGGTTCGGGTTGATCGATCATTGATCGTCTCCTGACATTTCCCACCATCCGAAGTCTGAGCCGTCCCCCTCATGGGCTCCAAAGTACATACCGGGAGGGGCGACGTTGTTAAGCGAATCAAAGGCACGCTCAACCAATTCCGCCGCATATTCATCTTCCAAACGCTGGCCTTCGAGGTATTCTTTGATGTCGAACCGAAGGGATCGCTCGTTAAAAGGCCGCACGCGATCCAGTTCGGCAAGGAAACTACGAAGCAAATCCTCAGAACGCAAGGTTCCCCATGACACAGAGCCCAGGGAAATGTACGCACCATATTTAGTCTGATAAGCCATGATTGGTCTCCGTTGGGGCGTTTAAACGACTAGGGCCAGACTACCAGCTATGGCAGCCCAGCCCTAATGCATTTACTGCAGGTCAGCTATGCCCGCGAAGCGGGGCTGGCGTCAGCCAGTATATCCAATGGCCATGTCGGTCCAAATGTCTTCGACGATGTCGAAGGGCAGGCCTATGGTGGCACGAGTGTGAGCCCATGTACGCCCGCCCTTGAAGTAAGCACAATGGGTGTGGAGTATGTCGATAATCTCCAGGTCCTTAACGTGGGCGTGGTGGTAGGCCACATGAGCATCGGTCGACCCGCGATAGCAACATGGCATTTCAAACGAACCGCAATCGATGCATGCGGAGGCGGGGCGATACCCGAAGTCGGAGGCATAGTAGGTCATGATTGATCCTCTCTTAGTCCCCCGAAGGGGCGGATTGTGGCGATATAAAGGTTTCTTTATATAACCGAATGGTTATATGTGTGATTTTTCACAGATTGGTGGAGCCGGGGGTGTTGGATTGAACGTTGTTCAAGTTAGGGCTCTCGTAGACTGGCTGGGCAGAATACCGGTACGCACCGTACTCCAAATCCAATCTATCAACCCGGGCCCGGCACCGATTGCGCTGCTCATAGCTATAAGGCTTGCCCACCTGCCGCCCAGTCCGTCTATCGACAATCACATAAGCCACCGGTCGTGCTTCGCACATAAGTGGACTCCGCCCATAAGGGGTGGGGACACTATCGCAGTCCCCGGCTCGGCCCAAGTTGTTTCGCTTGGCGCTGACCTGCCCAATGTGCCACCGTTTAAACATCCCGCACAAGTGCAAAGAATGCAAAGCAGCCATGCAATAACTGCACTGGTCAGCCCGAGCGAAGCGAGCCTACCATGGGCAATAGCAATCGTTTAAACACTTGGAGCCGCCCCATGACCTACCGGAACGCCTACCCCACGCTGTACCGCACTAAGGCAACCCTGACGACCGAGGGCCTAAGCCTCACGCACCGGGGCCACGCCCTCACCCTCACGGCCCGGGACTTCGCAGCCTGCTGCGCCTACCTCGCCTTCATCGCAGCCATCGGCGCGGCCCTAATCCTCCGGGCGTGAGCCCAGCGGCCCGAGGACCCAAGGGGGAAGGTTCTTTTAAAGAGGGGGTCCCCCAAAAGGGACTCCAGGGTGATTTTATTCTTTAGGGGGGTAGTTCGTACAAAATTTTCGCTACACGAGAGACCAATAGCACAAAAAATAAAAATTTTAGAATGGCTTAGCTAAACTAATAACAGCCCAACGGGCTTCGCCCGAGCTAAGCTCAAAGAAAGTTCCCATCATCATACAAACCCATCCGGGCCCCGGGGCCCCCCAATAATCCACCACACCAGTGCTAACGCACAGAAGAAAACATACATCAGGGCCATAGCTATTTCCCCAGACCCAACTTCCAATTGACCTGAATGGCCAAATCCCACATATCCGTCCCAGGCTCAAAGGCACTAGCATCCAACCCATATGGATAATCTAACACCGCCTTCTCCAACTGCTTCGCAGACGCCCCTTGCGGGGGAGTATCGGTCGCCGCTGACGCGGAAGAACCTGCAGCTAAAATGCCCGCTGACGCGGGCCCCGCGCTCCTCATTTGTTTCACTAAATTAAATATATCAACCATCAATCCATGCTCATCAAGATAGCCTTCAATATAATCTAGGGCCTCGAACCAGCCCGCGAACTTACCACCCGTAAACGCATCCATTTCACACCCCTGTGTCAAATTGTCGCAGGCTGGAGGACCATCATCGTCTGAATCCCCTCATCCCTAAACATCTCAGCATTCCTCGGATCATCTTCAAGCGCCAAGGACACCTCGTGGCCCAGCCCCATATCTTTCACTTTTTGAACCATCTCCCGCTTAACCTCCGGCGCTGACCTTCGATCATCATCCCTGCGGAGCAAAAGATTTTTGAATGGAACATGCCACTTATCGAGCCATGCCACGGTCGCGCGCCTCGTGAACTCGGGCCGAAAGCTCATCACCACAATAATATGGCCCTGCATAGCGAGGCCCTGAACTACAGAAATCACCGGTATATTGGGGGTCTGGGTGTCTACGTCATCCCAGGTCATACCCCACTGAAAGTCCCGAGTCAACGTCCCATCTATATCAACCAAGACAATCATTGACTCCGCTCCAATTCAATGGCCCCCTGACTCACAGCAAAAACCCCAACCGGTAACGTCAGGGCCTGCAAGAATCCGAGGTCCTGGGACCACAGCCCCCAAAAGAAGACCCCAATATCGAACGCCCCTGCCAAAATCAGCGACCAAGCCCATAGCTTCATAATCGATCCCTCCTATACAAAAGATGCCACAATCTAACATTCAGGGGCCCCGATGTCAAGCAGGATGTAAGGGGTGTGGGAGCGGCGGGGCCGCAGGGTCATAAGTTGTGCCCCTGTTGTCACAGCATGTGTCACTGCTTATCTCCTTGAAAATAATAACAAAAGAGGCAATAGGGTCACATGCCATAACTATCTTACTTTATACTAGAGAAAAAATAAATAGAAGAAGGGAGCACGCATCACTTGACAACCCTTATGACCTGTGTTAGCTTCCAGGGGTCTTAACCAAGGAGCGCGCTTTCCATGTTAACTTTCTTCCGGTCCTTCGACGACGAGCCCTGCCTAATCAACCTTTCCCAAGTCCGATACATCACGCGCTCCGGGAATCCTGAGTACCTTCAGCTTTGGTTTTCGAAAAACGATAGCCATAGTGTACGTGCTTACATTAATGATGATAACATTGTGGCGGTCCTTTAATGACCATTCGGGAAACAACTCTTAAGGCCATCTACGCCCAGATTGAAACCATGCGGCCTTGGATGGGGCCCTGCAATACCCACTTCATTACAATCCCCTCTGACGAGGTGCCCGGCCAATGGGACCATCGCCCCATCAAGAGCGGGACCTTTCGAGAATGGTATCGCCGCCACTTCCAGTCCCAAACTGCGATCATCCTTCAGCCTGAGGCTATGTCCTTTGCTGTCAAGGCGCTGGAGGACCGGGCCGAGAAGAATGGGGAGAAGGAGGCGGCGGTCCGAATTCTGCGTCGAAACAACGTGGCCTACCTGGACCTGAACAACGCCGAGCGTGAGGTGGTGGAGATCGACGCTGAGGGCTGGCGCATCATTAAGTGTCCGTTCGATGTCCGGTTTATCCGCAACCCGAACGCCGCCCCGCTGCCCCGCCCCATCCCCCCGGGGGGTAATTATAACATAACAGACTTGAAGCGGTTTGTCAATATATCTAGTAATGAAGATTTCTATCTCATAATCGCCTGGGTTATGGGGTGTTTCATGGGATATGAAGTCCCGATTTTGGTAATGAACGGGCAGCAGAACTCCGGCAAGTCCACCAACACAAACGTGATCCGGGGGCTGCTTGATCCCATGAGAGGCCTGGACCTTTTGACGAAGCCCTCGAACGACCGGGACATGGTGTCTGATATTGCCACCCGTTTCGTCCTAGCTTATGATAACCTTTCCAGAATTGAGGAGTGGCTTTCCAACGCCCTCTGCAACCTTTCGACGGGAGGAACTTTCGGGGGCCGCCGCCTTTACTCAGACAATGAGAGCGCCCGGTTTTCTGCGGTCCGGCCCGTCATCTTAAATGGCATTCCTGAATTTGCCAAGCTGGATGATCTGAAGCGACGGATGTTCCACATATACATTCCTCCGGTAACCTCCGGGCAACGAGACAAGCTCTCCATTTACGAAGAGTTCGCCCAAGCACACCCCTCGCTATTGGCAATAATTCTAGATGGGGTGGTCGAGGCCTTCAAGGTCCGGGCCCGGGGGTCGACTCCACTTAACGAGCCGCTGCCTCTTCGGGACCCGGTGGTGTGGGCAAACTCGGCCTGCGAGGCTCTGGGGCTGCCCAAGAATGCCATCATCCAGGCGGTCCGGGACGGGCACAGCAGCAGCCTTGAGGAGAGCTTCGACGACTCCTATGTGGCCCGGGGTGTCCATGACTTCATGAAGGACAAGAAGCAGTGGCGGGGACATTCCTCCGAACTCCTTAAGGCCTTGTGGATTTACCAGCCGAAAGAGCGGGGCCGCGAAACCTTTTGGCCCTCAGGCCCCCGGGCCATGACTACCACCCTGATGAAGATCGCCCCCGCCCTCCGAAAGATGGGTATCATCATAGACAAAGTTCGAAGCAATGGGGCGCGCCTCATCCAGATCACCTGGGCCCCCGAGATTGGGGTCGAGCTAACCTCTGAAGATGAAATTACACAGAAGGACCTTCGCCGATGACTGCTTCGCAGAAAGATTTTGAATTCCACTGCCCAATCTGCAGGGGCGACGCCGTGCCCCGGATTTCCATGGACATGAGCCACGCGGGGACCAACGAGCCCGACATCTTTACGGGGCAGAGCGTCACCTACTGGCAGTGCTGGGATTGTGAATTTGCATGGGCTCCAATTATGTGGCGTATGACTCCGGAGGAATTCAAGGCCCAAATCTACACCCCGGACTATGGGCGCTTCGACCCTGGCTTCGGGGGCTCAAGGGCTATGAACAATGCCATCGTCACCCACGACCTCCTCTGGAAAACCCGAGCCGCTGGGGTTAAGATGGACCCTAAAATTGTAGATTGGGGCGGGGGCTCTGGGCATTTTGAGATGTATATGGGGCAGATGGGTTGGGAGAACGTGACCACCTGCGACCCCTTCTACCAGGACACGGCCCCCAGCATTTCACCGCCCTATGACTTCATCACCTGTTTCGAGGTGTTCGAGCATCACCCCAATCCCCGGGACCTTGTTGCCGATATCCTAAATGTTGCGGCCCCCGGAGCCTGTCTGATGTTCACCACTGTCACTGTCCCGGGCAAGCTCCACCCAAGCTGGTGGTACATAGCCCCCCGGAGCGGACACATCACTTTCTACTCCAAACGGAGCTTGGTGGAATTATTTGCAGAACACGGTTGGTCTGTGGTACACTCAGGGGACTCGGTTCATTTCGCGTTCGAGGGCACCAACCCACCCCCGATCACGCGCGGTTTCATTCAGGTTGAGGGGCGCGGCCCCTAGGAGCGCTAGTGACAGCACCTAATCTATTTAGGGAACTCGACGGGGACCTGACCCCCATGCAAATCCGGGCCGCCGAGGCCTTTATCCTGGACCCGTCCAATAAATCGGCGGCCATGCGGGCGGCGGGCTACAAGGAAAGCTCCGTCAATCAGGCTTCCCAGTTTTTTAAGAACCCGGCGATCCAGGCCTACATTCAGCAGAAGCGGCAACAAGTTGCAAACAAGTCAGGCATTACACCTGATAGTGTCCGGGCCCGGCTCGTCGAGGCCTATGATAACGCCATGGCCAATGGGCAGTTCTCTGCAGCAATCCGGGCCGCCGAACTTATGGGCAAGGACGTCGGGATGTTTGAGACCCGCTCGGTCCAGACCATTAATGTTCAGGGGGCTGTGGAACACGGGGCCTCGGGTAATCTGGCCCGGCTCATGGGCATCGCCCAGAATGCGGGGATAGTCGAGGGCGACTTCCGTGTTGTCGAGCAGGCGCAGATCGACGGCCCCGGGGAAGTGGAGTGACATTCCAGTTAGACCCCACTTTAAATTCCCAGGACCTAGAGCGCCAACTCCTAATTGCTCTGAATGCGCAAGCGCGGAAAGATTTCGCCACATACGTTCAAATGATGCAGCCCGACTATCAAATGGGCCGCCACCATAAGCTCATTTGCCAGAAGCTACAGGATGTGGCCGAGGGCCGAATCAAGCGCCTGATGATCTTCGCCCCACCTCGGACCGGGAAATCTCAGTTAGTTTCCAGACACTTCCCAGCTTGGTTCTACGGCAACCATCCCCGCTCTCAGCTAATTCAAATCTCGCACTCGACGGGCTACGCCGAAGACATTGGCGCAGATGTTCGGGATGCCATGCAGACTTCCGAATTCCATGACATATTTCCAAAGGTCTACGTCAACCAGGATGCCAAGGCCCGGGGCCGTTTCCAGACCACCCTTGGGGGCGTCTACATTGCCCGGGGCGCAGGGGCCAAAATTGCTGGGCGCGGGGCTCATATCGCCATCATCGACGACCCGATCTCGGAGCAGGAGGCTTTCTCGAAGGCCCGCAAAGCTGAACTGCAGAGGTGGTGGCCCGCTGGTCTCCGGACCCGCCTAATGCCCAACGGGGCCATCATCATCATTAACACCCGATGGGCTGAGGACGACCTCTCAGGGTGGCTATTACATGAAGCGGCTGTAAATCCTGGGGCGGATCAGTGGGAGGTCCTTGAACTTCCGGCCATCCTGGAAGAGGGCTACGAGGATATCGCAGATAGGCTAGGGCTCCCGATCGGCTCGGCCCTCTGGCCGGAGTGGTGGCCCTTGGAGGAAATGGAGCGGACCCGGGACAACCTCCCAACCTACCAGTGGGAATCGGTCTACATGCAGCGCCCGATCGCTGACGGGGGCAACATCCTAAAGGAGGCGTGGTGGCAGGAGTGGCAAGATGAAACGGCCCCGGCCTGTCATACCAAAATCCAGGTCTGGGACACTGCTTTCAGTGAAAAGGAGCGGGCCGACTACAGCGCCTGCACCACCTGGGGCCTGTGGGACAATCCCGCTGGGGTGACTCAAATCATCCTCCTCAAGGCGGAAAAGGCCCGCATGGACTTCCCGACCCTCAAGGCCCGGGCCATCGAACTCTATTACCGCGAGCACCCGGCCCTGATCATCGTGGAAGACAAGGCCAGCGGCCAGTCACTCATCCAGGACCTTCGCAGAACCGGACTGCCGGTTCGGGCCTTCCAGCCGGGCAAGACAGACAAGGAGGCGCGGGCCCACTCCGTCACTCCCATCATGAGCGCGGGCCTCGTTTGGTTCAACCCCAACATCGAGAGTCACATTGAAGTTTGTCTCGAATGCTGCGGATTTCCGAATCTACCTCACGACGATTACGTTGATACTGTGATCATGGCCCTAAAATACCTGCAGGACACCGCCTCAATCGTCAAGCCCGAGGACTGGTCAGTGGACCGGGACTGGGAGACCCAGGGGCGTAGGCCCCCAAAATCGCGCCGCCGCTTCTACGCAGGCCGCTAATTGTAATCTTCGTGTTCCACTAAAGCGGGTTAATGGAATATCTGTGTTCCATTAACTGCAATAGTTGTCCGAAAAATGTATACAAACTTCAGACAAAGTCCGGGGCCCTATTTGCAGGCCGCCTCGACCGCCTTCCAAATCCGAGCTTTCATCTCAGCCTCAGTCTCCCGGACCGGTGCAGCCTCTGAACCCTGGGTCGGGGCCCCACTCCCATCTGACATAATCGGGGGTACTCCGGTTTTGTAAGGCATTCCATACATCCAGGCCACCTGTTCTGGAGTTGGCTCCTCGGGGGGCAAGGAGACATCCGAAACACACCCGGTAAAGTTGGGGGCGATGCCACCCATAGACGTGATGTAATCAATTACAGCATCAGAAACAGACCCTGAGGAAAGACGGCCAATCATCTGAACCTCCACACCCCAGGCCGCGCGGGCGTCGGTCACTTTATATACATTACCATTATCGACGGCAAAGAAAACCTCACCACGATGTATCCTAACGTCCCTGATCATATTCGATATCTCCCAGTTTGTCTTCAATACGTTTCATCCCTGCCTCAAGTGCGTCAATTCGTCGCATGAACTCGGCCATCTCAGGCTTGTGACAATCGGGCTCATTATTAGCAATGTCTTGGGCCCGGGCTTTCTCAATCTGATCTTTAAACTCTTGAATGCGCTCCGGGGTCCAAAATGGCACAGGGGTCAGGGGCTGCCACGGCAACTGCGGGAATGGTATCTTGGCCCAACGGTCATATACTGCAGAAACGGCGCACATAGGTTAATCCTATAAAAAGAGACAGTTATCCCCGCACCCGGAAAGGGGTGTGAAAGCGGAGAGGACTTGAGGCCTGGGCCAGAAATCTACTTTCAAATATCCGGGCTGAGGACAGCCATATTGGAAGTATACCAAAGTCCCACATCCCTGTCAAGCTATAAGTTGCCCCGCTCCGGTTTTCTATGATAAGCTTTAGCCTCACGTATCTAGGGGAATCGTGCCTTGGCTCTCATTGATAATATCCAAAGTCTTATGGCGGGCGGGGCGTCCCCTGCGCTGTCTGTGGGCGCGAGCCCAGTGCCTCCGCAGATGATCCAGAACCCGGACGGGTCTGTGGAATTTGTGGATGTTCAGGGTGATACCCCGACAGCGGGCCAGCACCTTCAGGATGAATTCTATGAGAATCTGGCGGAGGGCTTGGATGAGCGGGCCCTTTGTGGTATAGGTCACCGGATTCTCTGTGATTTCGATATCGATTGGGAGGCCCTCGAACAGCGGCGGCAGGATGGGGAGCGGGCTCTTCAGCTTCTGGGCTTTCACTATGACGAGACGTCCGACCCATTTGAGGGCGCATGCAACGCCGTTCACCCGATCTTAGCCCAGCATGTCATCACGTATCAGTCCAAGGCGATCGTTGAGATTTTCCCGGCCAATGGGCCTGTGCGCACGAAGATTGTGGGCAACCCCACCCCGGCTAAACAAGATCAGGCCCAGCGCGTCCAGGAATTTATGAACTATGAGCTTACTGAGCAGATTCCGGAATTCTTTGACGAGCAGGAGCGCCTTCTTTTTGGCGTGGGTCTTATGGGGACCGGCTTCAAAAAGAACTGGTTCGACCCGGCGCGGGGCCGATTGGCTTCGGCGTATGTTCCTGACGATCGTCTTATTGTTCCGATAGACGCCACCTCCTTGGAGACAGCGGCCCGGTTCTTTGAGATTATGCCGGTGTCGATTCCGGATATGGCCTCGCGGATTGCCAAAGGCTATTATGTTGATCCTGATATAGTCGGGGGCCCGGCCCAGAGCGGCGATGAGTCCCGAGTGGATGTGGAGATTCGCCGCCAGCAGGGTATGGACTCAGACATCTCGCATCGGACGGAGTGGGAGGTTATTGAAGCTTTCTATTATCTTGATCCAGTGGAGGATTGTGATGATAAGGACAATGCAGATGCCGGAACCCTTCTGCCGTATGTGGTCACATTGGAAAGATCAACGGGCCGAATCCTCGCCATTCGCAGGAACTGGAGAAAGGCCGATCCCGATCGCCGGATCAGGGTCTGGCACACCCCTTACTATTTCGTCAAAGGACCCGGGTTCTATGGTTACGGGCTGTATCATCTCATCGGCGGGTACGCGGACACCATCACTTCTTCTCAGCGCCAACTGGTTGATGCCGGGACTTTCGCGAATCTACGTGGAGGATGGCGCTCTCGTGGTCTCCGGACCACAGGTGATCAAGACGACCCGATTCGCCCCGGTGAATTCAGGGAAGTAGAGACCACTGCCGGGGATTTGCAGAAGTCCATCCTTCCGTTCAACTATGCGGAGCCGAGCCAGACTCTTCTGAATTTAATTGTTCAGATGACCAAGGATGCCTCCACTTTTGCCGATTCCACGGATCAGATCGTTGGGAACTCTTCGACTTATGGGCCGGTCGGGACGATAGTGGCTCTTCTGGAGCAGAGTTCCAGGCTGCAGAATGCCCTTCATAAGCGCATCCACCGGAGTCAGGGTCAAGAGCTTGCGCAGATTAAGGAACTCAACTACGAGGTTTTACCCCCGGTCTACCCGTATGATGTAGCCAACGCGCCCCGGACGATCTTTAAGTCTGATTTCAATGGGGGCATTGGGATTATCCCGGCCAGCGACCCTAACATCTTCTCCCAGAGTCAGCGCCTCGCGATCGCCCAAGCTAAACAGGCCCTGATTCAGCAGATGTCTGCCGATCCTCAAATGACTCCATGGAAGCGCAATTCGTACCGGGAAGTCCTTGTGGGAATGGGTGAGGAAAACCCCGACATGTATCTGCCCCCGGAACAGAAGCCCCAGGCTCCGCCGCCTCCGATGGACCCGATCTCCGAACAGCAGGCCCTCTTGCGGCAGCAGCCTGTCCAGGCCTACCCTCAGCAAGATCACGCTGCCCACGTTCAAGCCCTTTTGGCATTCCTCCAGGACCCTCAATATACTGTGGCCATGGAGATGGTCGGCCCGGCAGCCCAGGCTCTGTTGTTCAGTCACCTTGCATTCTTGCGGGGCCAGGAAGTTCAGGCTCAGCTTGGATTGCCGCAGCCTCAGCCCGGGCAGCCGATGCCCCCACCGGTTCAGGCTCACTTCGACCAGATGGCCGCTAAAGTTATCACTGGGCTTGCCCAGGCCCGGCCCCCATCTCTGGCCAATCCTTTGGGTCAGGGGGCAATCGATCCTATTCAGCAGCAGAAGCTTGAGATCGATCGAATGAACGCTGAGACTTCTCGGGGAACTTTGCTGGAAAAACAGTCCCATAACCAAGCCGCGACGGCCTATAAGTGGGCACACACTGCAGCCCAGGGTCAGCAGCAAGATAACCGCCTTATCGTCCAGGGTCGCATAGCGGCTAGTAATCAGGCTATCAAGCGGGCCGAGCTTCAGGCCAAGGGAATTAACGTCGAAGAATAAAACTTGCGTACTTGCCTTGGCATGCGTTACACTCGAAGGGCAATACTCCTCTAGGGAAGGAACCCTAAATCGTGGCAATTTCGCGTTCAAACACCCCTCGAATGATGACCCCAGGTTTGAGAAGTGGCAAAGCTAAGAGCAAGCCTAAGGCAAATCCTCTGGCGGCTCTGGCTATGTTGTCTGCTCTTAAAGGCGGCGCTGGTGCTGGTGGTCCGCCTATGGGTGGCCCTGGCCCTGGCGCTGGGATGGCTCCTCCCCCTGGTGCTATGGCCCCACCCCCGCCGATGAAGAAGGGTGGTCGCGTGTCCAAGAAGATGTCTGATGGCGGGTCGACCGGTCGTGCTAAGATGGGTTCTGCCAATGGGCGCTCCGAGGCTTCCCGTTGGTTCAAGGGCGGCTGGAACTAAGGTGGACGGCAAGGGGTGGCCCGGCGTTAGCCGTCAGGAGGCCTTGAACTTTCCAGGTGAAAAGGGTGTTGAGAAGACGCCCAGGGGTTGGATTCCCGCAGGTAAAGACTTTCCGAAATCTTGGACTAAAACGAAGTAGAGGCTGACATGTATCGTAGGCAGGGCACATCACACTGGGACCCCGGGGCGAAGTTGACGCTGGAGAACTACGCCAAGGGCGGGTCGGTTATGGCTCGGGGCCAGGGGCTGCGAAACAAGGGCGTTAAGAAGACCGACATCTATGCCAAGGGCGGGGATGTCAAGGGCGCGCTGAAGGAGTTCGAGGCCGAGGACAAGAAGAGCGATGCCAAACTTATGTCTAAGGTCATGAAGCACAAGGGCATGAAGGCCGGGGGCGGGGTCAAGTTCATTCAGAAGGCGATCAAGAAGCCCGGTCAGTTGCACAAGGACCTTGGGGTACCTCAGGGCAAGAAGATTCCGGAGGCCAAGCTTGAGGCTGCGGAGAAGAAGCCCGGTAAGATAGGCCAGCGGGCTCGGTTTGCTGAGACCCTTAAAGGTATGCGGAAGAAGTAGGATGCCTGTCCAGAAAGGCCCCGCCGGGGTCAAGCAGGAAATGGCCAAGTTCAAAGCCGGTGCGCTTCACTCTGGGGGCCCGAGAGGTCCGATCGTGAAGGACCGTAAGCAAGCCATCGCCATCTCATTGAGTGAGGCCGGGCTTTCGCGCAAGCGCAAAGGTGGTTCGATTAAGGCCCCAAAGACTAAGCCTGGGTTGGTAATTTTGATTGGCTTTAAACCGAAGAGGAAAAGATAATGGCTGGTGATCGATCGAAGGTAGATTTCCCTGAAGGGAATATTAACCGCTCGAACACGTCTTGGGTGTGGCCTTTGGCCGAAGACCCACATGGGCCGATGAGCCCGAAGCCCGGTGAGACGATTCGTTGGGGTGTTCGGCAGCGGCGCATCGATCCCCGGACCGACCGAGCTTACAACGCTGCCCGCAAGCCGCCTGGAGGTTGAGCTTGTCCGTCCATGAGCGGGTGAAGAAAACCCTCACTGACCAGCTTCGGATGGTCGAAAACGATTTGCTTGACAAAACTGAAACTTGGGAAGATACTCTTAGGCTAAGGGGCACCAGAGATGGTCTTATCTTTGCACTCAGTGCCCTTCGAGAGGCCAATAAGGATTCCCAAGATGACGGAAACGGAGCTTTCTAAGTTTTTCTCCCGGGACGATGGTAAGGAACTTGATCTTTCCCGGGTCCCCCAGCCCCTAGGTAAGCGCCTCTTCGTTCGGCCCATGAGTGTCCCGAGCAAGACTGCGGGGGGCATCATCCTCGCGGACATCTCCAAAGAAGCTGAGGCTTTCGTCCGGTCCATTGGTCTCGTCGTGGCTATGGGTCCAGACATCGGGCGACCCACTTACTCGGATGAAATCAACCACGGTGCGCCGTTTGAACTGGGCGATGTCGTATTGTACAGCAAATATCAGTCGAATAAAGTCCAGGTCGACGGGATTGAATTGATCGCCCTTATGGATGAGGACGTGATTGCAGTGGTTCCGGCCCCCGACGCTATCGTTAAGGTGAAGTAGGCGCAGAGCGCCAGGAGAACAGACGTGGCCTTTGGAATTGATGATGCGATTGCTGCTGCATCTAGTTTGATTAAAGATGGCATCGATAAGATTTGGCCAAATCCTCAGGATGAGGCTGCGGCAAAAGTTGCGATTCTTAAGGCTACCAGTGATGCGGCCATAGCTCAGATTACTGCAGCTAATGCTGTTATGCTTGCTGAGGCTCAATCCGCTGATCCATGGACATCACGAGCCCGACCGTCTTTCTTATATGTCATTTATACCTGTATTCTTTTTGCTTTGCCAATGGGATTTGTTTCAGCTTTTAGTCCAACGATAGCTACGCATGTTGCGGCGGGTTTTCAAGCATGGCTTGGGGCAATCCCGGACAGTATGTGGCAACTTTTCGGTGTGGGATATTTGGGATATACGGGCAGTCGGACTTGGGAAAAGACTAAAGGCGTTACTAAATAAAGGACTATCTAAATGACCATCAACGTGCAGAACACCGTAACATTTGTAATTGACAATCATAATGGATCGTGGTCTCAGGGCTCGGGGGTTATGATCGCCCCGGATATTATGCTCACGGCTTCCCATGTTGTTGAATCCTGGGATATAGTCCAGGGCGACCCCGCAGCCACACCCCTGCCAGTTCCATTCACTGATATTCGGATAACTCCCAACAACACCGTAGTAGGCAATCCGTTCGATGCCACTGGTCTCGATGGTACGATAGCTGGGGTTTCCATCCACTATAATGACGTCGCGACCACCCCGTTCGCCATCCAGGGTGCGGATTTTGCAATAGTGAAACTGGCCCACCCCGTCACTTCCGGCTACATGGGTATCAATCAGGACTTCACGGGAGGCCCCGTCACCTACTCAGGCTATCCGGCCATTCTTGATTCGGCGGGCAACTTTGTATCTTCTGGGCCGATGGTCAATGTCCCAGATGTTTTGAGGAACCCATCTGACCCCAATATCTTCTTCGACTACTTCAGTGATGTTCATGGGCCGGGGGCATCGGGCGGAGCTTCGTGGGTCTTGGGGGCAAATGGGCATCCCGAAGTGGTTTCCATTATGAGTGGCCTTTTCGCGGGGGCCGGAATCCAAGCGGCCATGGACTACAATTCTTACAATGAAATTGGGATGTGGATGGCCCAAGAGGGTGAGAGCCCGGCCATTGCGCTTCTATATCAAGGCCTTCTCGGACGTTCGCCGGATAAGGCTGGCCTTGCGGCATGGTCTAGTCTCCTGGTTTCAGACATGACGATCCCAACGCAGAGTGGTCTTAACGGGGCGGCCCGGTTTCAGAGTGAGGCCTCAGTTCTTAATTCACACCTGAATCTTGTGGATGGTTTCCTTAACTCACCGGAGTTCCTATCCCATGGCCCCTTGTCGAATGCGGCTTTTGTCACTCAGCTTTATGAGTCGTCTCTTGGTCGAGATCCCGAAACTGCCGGTCTTACTGGCTGGACAGCAGTCCTTGATTCACATTCTTGGACTAGAGAGCAAGTCGTCGTCGGCATCTCCGAAAGTCATGAGGCTATTCATCACTTCTCCGGGACCCTTTTTGGGTGAGTTACGCTAAAGATCAACTTCGAGCGAGCTTCAATGCCGCAAAGGTAGACCTCTCACAACTAGCCAAGAAACTTATGAAACATGCAACTGATGAAGAAAAAGAGCAGTTAGAAAAGCTTATCAAAATCTTGACCTAATGGCCCGTCTGGGCTATTCTATAAGACCGAATTCCAGGAGTTTTGAAATGTCTGAAGGTTGGAAATGTCCCGTATGTGGGGCAGGCAAGGCCCCTTTTGTCCCTGAATGCAATCACTCGCAAATGACCTTGGGTTATGGTATAGTTAACGAGCCGGTCCAGTTGGACTTAATCGACTATTTGGGAGGCTTGGGTGACAGAGGTGCCAGACAGGAGAGAGATACCTTTAGTACACGCTGAGATTCTGTGCGCCCAGCTTCGTATCTATTACACTGGGTCGTGGGACGAGAAGAGCACCCCGGAATATCAAGTTACAGTTGTGGGCGACAATTCACGGGCCGTGGTCAAGGGGTTGCGGCGCGAGGGCTTCACTCGGGAGGACTGGACTGCGATATCTGCAAAGCTTAAGGAATTGGGCTTTGATACCGGGGAGTTCGACCGCTCTAAGAATGGCGACCTAATCAGAGTCGGGCCCTATCGTACTAGAGCCTAGCAAAAACTTGCAACTATGTCAAGGACCCTGATACACTACTCGCAGTGTAACTTTGGGATCACGTCCATTGACCGTAAAAACCGGTGTTGACTTAGCCGAAAATGAGTTGGAGAACGAAGTTCTCTCCGGGGATCAGGGCCTCGAAAAAGAACCTGAAAATCTAGCAAATGAGGGTACTGAAGAGGAAGGCGAGGGCGACGCCCCGGCCAAACTCGTAGATAGCACCCAGCGCCGGATCAAGAAACTCCTTAAGGACCGCCGCCTCGCGGAAGAGCTTGCTGCAGAGAATGCCCGCATTGCTCAGGAACTTAAGGAAGAGAACGAAACCCTCAAAAAGACAGCTACTGCAGGCACGCGCCTCGCGGTGGACAAGACTGAGGGGGCCCTTAAGGGTCAGATCGATTCTCTGAAGTCTCAGATCAAGGCGGCGCGGAATGCTGGTGATGTTGATGCGCAGGGTGAACTTGAGGACAAGCTCCTTGAGGCCCGCTTCGAGCTAAGGGACCTGGAACGAGTCAAGGCTTCGATTCCAGAGGACCAAGAAGATCGAACAGAGCGTCAGCCGCAGAGGGCCCAGGCCCCGCAGCAGCAGGTTACGGAAGAGCTTCGTGACTGGATGGATTCCAACTCTAGCTGGTTCAATCCAACAAATCCGTCAGATGCTCAGCAACAGAAGATGCGTTACGCTGTCGACCTGGATAAAGAGCTTTCAGCCGACGGGTTCGAGTTTGGGACCAAAGAGTATCTTGATGAGATGGACAAGCGTCTCGGAGAGAATTTCCCAAAGATGTTCCCGGATAAGGTGAAGGCCCAGGGAAAGATGACAGGGGACTTGGCAGTGGGGGGTAGGAGTTCTGGGGTGGCGGGCCAACAGGTTGCAGTCAAGAAGAACATGAAGCTCTCGCCCAGGGAACAGGAGATGGCCCGCAAGCTTATCCTGAATTCCGGAGTTCTCCGCAGGCCCGTTGATATTGGCAATGGTAAGTTCGAGCGACTTGAAGAGAACGAGGCCAATGCTTTCCGGGTTTATCTGTACCAGCGTGAAAAGGCGAACATGTAATGGCTAGTGAACGTAGGGATATTGCGCGGCGTCGGGAAGAGTCACGTAAGCGTCGGAAGAACCAGAAGGTTTCCGTCCTGTCGACCCCCAAGCCTCCGGTTGGTTTCAAGTTCTATTGGGCAAACCGGTTTCGTGATGGTGGCAAGGATGATGTGCAGAACTTTCTCTTGAAGCAGCGAGAGGGTTTTGAGTTCGTCACGCCGGATGAGTTGAAGAAGTGCGATCCGACTTTCGAGTTGGTTGCAGACGAGACGGCAGGTAATCGGTGCATTGTGGGGGACCTCGTACTTATGAAGGTCTCTTTGGAAGATGCCGAAGACCTGGAGTGGGGCGAAGAAGATATGGCGCGGGAAATGTTGCTGGCACAGAAGAAGGAACTTCTCAATGCCTCGACAGAGAAGATGCCGACCTTTGATGAGTCCAAACAGAGTGTAAGTAGTCGGCCCACTTTTGGGTAACTTAGGGGCTTCGGCCCATAGTGGAGAGCAGAAAATATGTCTACAGCTTTTTCGCCGTATGGGCTAAAGCCCTCGCGCAGCAACGTGGGAGAGGTTCGTGTGAACGAATATCCCATCGCGTCTGCCTATGGGACGAACATCTTCAAGGGTGACCCGGTCCTCCTGGGGACCGATGGTACGATCACTGCCGTGGCGGCCACTGGCGGCACCGCGCAGAATGGCACGTATCTTGGGGTTTTCCAGGGCTGCAATTCTCAGACGTTTGTCCGGGGCTGGTCGGAGTTCTACCCCGCGAGCACCACGGCGAATGACCTCGTTGCTCTGGTCTATGACTCGCGCGACACGATCTTCGATGCGCAGATTGGCTCTTCGGGCACGGCCCGGACCCAGGCCAACACGGTCGGCGCGAATGCCAACTACACTCTCGGCACGGGCTCCACGCTCATCGGCCAGAGTGCGGCATATCTGACGGATAGCACCATCGGCACCACGGCCACGCTGCCCTTCAAGATTCTGAAGTTCATCCAGAAGGGGACCAACGCTCCTTCGCCCGCGAATGGCACCGCCTCCGACGCTTATCCTGATGTTGAAGTCATCTGGAATGCTGGCGTGACGTTCAAAGATTCGTCCACTGGCGTTGCGTAAGGAGCCGCTTAAATGACAATCACTCGTAGTGACATTGCCCGCGAACTAGTCCCCGGGCTGAATGCGATCTTCGGAACTGAGTATAACCGTTACGAGAATGAGTACCTCGTGCTGTTCGACTCGGAGACCTCGGATCGCGCCTTTGAGGAGGAAGTGCTCTTCACCGGCTTCGGCTCGGCCCCGTTCAAGGCTGAAGGTGCTTCGTATGAGTTCGACTCGGCGCAGGAAAGCTACGCTGCCCGGTACACTCACTACACCATGGCCCTCGGTTTCCGGATCACCCAGGAAGCCATCGAGGACAATCTTTACGACACCGGGGCGCGTCGACTGACGAAGATGCTCGGGCGCTCGATGAAGAATGCCACGGAAGTCAACGGGGCGGCGGTCTACAACCTGGGCTACACCGCAGACGGTACCCGGGACGGCGTCGCGCTCTTTAGCTCCGCTCACCCCACGGTCCAGGCGGGCAACCTCAGCAACATCCTAGCGACGGCGGCGGACTTGTCCGAAACCTCGCTGGAGCAGGCGGGCATTGACATCGGTGGTTTCCTCGATGATCGCGGCCTTCCGGTTGCTGCCATCGGCGAGTCCCTCCATATTCCGCGTCAGCTTGAGTATCAGGCCGAGCGTATTCTGAAGAGCCCGGGTCGGGTCGGCACCGCTGACAATGATTTGAACGCCCTGAAGAACCTGGGCAAGCTGCCGAAGGGCTACTTCATCAACCACCGCTTTACCGGTACCCGTAAGTGGTATATCCGGACGGACATCGCTGATGGCATGAAGCACTTCGAGCGTGTTGCGGTCAAGACCAAGATGACGGAAGACCCTCACACCGGAGATTTGATGTACGTGGCCCGGCTCCGCGAGTCCTTCGGCTACAGTGATTGGCGTGGGGTCTATGGATCTGGTAATTTAACTGGCTAAGGGCTTCGCCCAGTGAACTAAAAGTTAAGGGCCCTTCGGGGCTCTTTTCTTTTTGGGGCGGGGGTTGGGCTGCTCTAGCTGCATTATCTGTATGGGGCCCCGGCACGCCGTATTATAATCGATAGCTACCTGGACTGCCTGGGCTGGGGTGGCCCCCGCTTCAAGTGCGCCCTTGGCCCACATCCCCCCGGACCCGATGGTCATACTCTGGCCCTTGATCTCTACGAGCAGGCCCTTCCCGTTGGTCCACCACATCGAAAGGTCAGGGTGGACAATCAGGGTCTCCCAGGTGCCCCCCATCTTCGGCACTTCGACCTCTGGGTAGCTCTCCTCGAACCAGCGTTTAAACGTTCCCATCTGGCTGAGGTTTCCGGTAAACCCGGCGATCGACCCATCCTTGGCCCGGAACAGCTTTTGTGTGGTGCAGAAGAACTCATCCCCTGTGGTAACTGCAGAATCCGAGGCCATCACCCCGTCCCGGAAGGCTACGACCGTCATGACCTATGCTCCTTAGAATACAAACCATCCTATCGTAACACATCCCACACCCCTTGTCAAGGCTAAAACTTGCCCCTCCCAGAAGGCGCATGTTAAACTACAGGTCTCTGAACCCTCATTGAGGTAAATCGACATGGTCTCCGCTCCCGGTAATGCTACAGTTTTTCAAGGTCCACTGAAGGTTGGTCTCCAGCCCGCAAGTGGTAACCCGAACCAGCTTCGACAGGTCGGCAACGCCACCATCGGTCAGGTCGCGGTCATTCCCGCAGGCCAGTCCCTAAGCACCGCCGCCTTCCCCCTTCTCGACCGTAATGGCAACAACGTAGTCATTTCGGCGGGTGCTTACATTGACCAGATTATCGTCGACACCAAAGTTACTTTCGGGACGGCGGCCACCCTCTCGATCGATGTTCTCGGCACCTCGGGCCAGTTCGCTACGGCAGTTGCAGCCACTTCAGTAGGGCGGCAGAATCTCTCGGCCTTCTCCCTGGCGCAGCTAACTGCGATGGGCCCGGTTGTTGGCGGCACGGGCGGCTCGGGTTCGACGGGCACGAATGCGGTTCTTTATGGGGCGTTCGCTGCGACGGATGCGGGCACGGGTGTGGCAAACATTGTCATCGAATACCTGTCAGACTATTAAGGGGCTGCGCCCTAGGAGAGTCAGATGCGTCCCATCGTAATTACACAGACGGGTACGGGAACTTCGGCCCCGGTGGTCATGGATATCTACCAGGACCCGGTTAGCATCGCCCTGGGGTTGAAAATCTCCGGGGCCGCCACTTCGGGCATCCAGTACACCGAAGACGATCCCTTTGCCTCTGGGGGCTGGGGTACCGCAACTACGTGGCTTAACACTCCGGACACTGCGGCAACTGCGGCTTCGGCCTCCCTCGTTTCGACTTTCACATATCCGGTACGTGGAATCCGACTGGTCCAGGCCTCGGGCGCGGGCACCTCAACCCTGTCCATTATCCAGGCCGGAATCTCGTCCAACTAGGAGCTTATAAATGGCCGGTTCTGTTATCATTGCCCCGCATAGTGTTTCGTTGCGGACTGCTTCGGGGCTACTTTCTTATGGTCCTTATACTGGCGCGGGCGGGAATGCGGCCCCTGACGATATGGGAATTCAGGTCGCGGCCTCCCTTAGTTCAAATGCGGTGGCCCAGCTTCGATTCGCCATGCCAGACACGATCCCCACAGGGACTCTGAATCTGCGTTGTGTTATGTTGACCTCAGATGCCACTACTTCCCATGTTGGAAAGCTTACGATCAGTAGTGCGGCAGTTTCTTCAGGAGCTTCCCCGTCGGCGGCAACTCTGCAGGCACAGGCTCAGACTACAATTCCGTCTAGCACTCCAGCTACGATGACCGATTTCTATCAGGTTGTCAATGTTCCCCTAACCCTTACGTCCCCAACCGCAGACCAGTTTGTTGTGGTGGCAGTGACCTTTAATAACACGGGTTGGACTATATCTTCAATTGCTAATTTTCAGTTTTTCCTAGTGTGGCTCTAATAGGAGTCATCCTAAATGGCAATTAAGTTCGCTAGTCCCACAGGATTCCTTAATAATAATACTACGGCTGCCATCACCGGAGCCTCGGGGGCGGTAACTCTTTTTGCCTGGGTAAACCCTCAAATTGCCCCGTCAGGTTCTACTGGCCTCCAGATCATGGGCTGTTGGGACGCGACGAATGCTAACGGTTTCTATATTGAGTTCAACCAGCCAGCGGCCTTTAACGCATGGCGAATGAACTACATCACTGGAGGTAGCTTTAATGGCGTTTCTCCGGCAGCGGGAGCCCCAACCCTTAATACATGGTATGCTATTGGCGGCACCTGCGTCACCTCAGGCGGCAATGTCACCCCAACTATTTGGGTCAATGGTACCAAAACTGTAGGCTCTGCAAATCCGGCGGCTTTCCCTTCTGGATTGACCGTCACCAACATCAACGTCTTTGGTCACTCCCCTTCAGGGTTCTCCGGACAGACCGTTGGCATCTGCGCCATGTGGAATGTGGTCCTTACGGACCTGGAGATGATTGCTCTTGCGAATGGTGCTAGTCCATTTGACATACGGCCCGGCAATCTTGCAGGTTTTTGGGACCCTCAGAATCAGGCCACTGTCCCAGATCAATCCGGTAATGGCGTTAATCTTACCCTTTCGGGCACACCCCTTGCCGCCATCGGTGCCCCTACAACTCCCTGGATTCGGCCTCCGGTCTATCTTGTTACCAACCAAACTATCACCGCCACTGATTTCTCAGTTTCTGGTGGTTCTAGTGTTGTTCGTAGCGGAACCACAGCCAATATTAACGTCACTCCTAATGGGACCGTTGGTACTGCAAATTGTATCATTACGCCGACAGGGCCCGCTGGTTGGACTTTCACCCCTACAACTCAAACTATTAATGTAGGGTCTGGCAGCACCGTCACTTTCACTGCGACTGCCCCGTCCGGGGCGACCATCGGCTCCAATACTCTCACCTTTACGCAGAGTGGCGGCAGTTCCATTACTGGTGGGCCGCATACCCTTAATATCACCGTCCTGACGTCTGCGGTATCGTTCACCACTGGAGCTTCCCCGACCTCGATCGCGACGGGCGGCACCTCAACCATTACCTATACTCTCGATAATCCGGCACCGCACGGCGGCGTTGTTCTAACTCCCACCCTTTCGGGCCCTCCGGGCGGTAGCACGACCCCACCCACAGTCAGCATTCCTGAACTTTCCACTGTTGGCACCACGACATACACTGCTGGTGGCTCGTCTGGAACGGAAGTTATTGGGGCCTCCTCAGTACCTTCACTTACTCAAACTTCATCGGCATCTATTTCTGTATCCTCCTCTCCGTTGGCTGCGGGAACTCTTTCCATGGGAACCATAGTTCAGGGGGCTATCCCATTTACTTCAACTGCCCCTACGGGAGGCGTCCCACCCTATGTTATGCAGCTTTACCGGTCGGAAATTAATCTTCCAGCATCTAGCCTTAATGTTGCTGACTTAGGGGCAAATGCAGTTGTTCCTGGTGTTGCGGTGACTCCTGCGGTTTGGGGCGCTTCTCAGTCCGTAACGGACAGAACTGTGGCTCCTAGTAAAACCTATTACTATCAGGCAGCCTATACCGATACTTCTGGACTCACTGTCTTGTCCAATCAATTGAATGGGACCACCCTGAATCTTGTTATTGGTTTTATTGGTGATTCTATCACCCATGACGACCACACCACTATCCCGACCGGAACTATCGGAAATGCAACAGGCGCATCTCTTGGCGGCTCGACTGGGCAGTGTGTTCGGTTTCTGCAGAACATCGTCTCCTCGGGCACAGTCACTCAGAATAACCAGGGTGTCCCAGGGGCTTCAACTTTAGATTGGGTTATTGGACAGGGCAGCAATTATTACCCCGCCGCCAAAACCTCTTTCCAGGGATCAGGCGTCAACGTCATCCACATTATGCTGGGCACTAACGACGCCACGACCAACAATTCTGGACCACAAACTCCAGCAAATGTTAAGGCCCGGCTGGCGACCCTCATCTCCCAAATCAAGGGCGATTTTCCAGGTGTTCCGATTTTCCTCAGCGCACCCTCTTGGCTAAACGGTGTTCGCGGAAATGCTGCAGGTCTCACCGGATATGGGGCTGCTACCCTAAATAACCTCAGGGGCTATGTTGCGGGATATTATAGTCTAATTGACAATATCACTGTATTCCCGGGAGATTTTAATTCTCTGACCGTATACAATTCCACAAACGAGGGTAGCACTACGGCCAATGGCCTTATGTTTGATGGAGTTCATATGAATGACGCTGGAGCGCAGCTTCAGGGAACACTGTGGGGATATGCCATTGCGCGGGTTATTTTCCCCAGGAGCTTTAATGCAGCAGGCCGCGTTCAGGTTGGGAGTAGCTAAAAGTGGTAGCAGTTCTTGCAGGGGCGACCAGCGTCCTTCGTGAAATCACCGTCTATAATTCCACCACCGGGGCTCCTCTTCCGGGACTCTCCTCCGCTTCGTCAGGAATCACCGGGGCTTATCGGGTTCGGGGTCACGCGGGAGCATACACAACCTTCACCCTGACTTCCACCGGTTCCCTTGGGACCTGGGCCTCAGGTTGGTTCAAAGAGGTCGACGCGGCCAACGCTCCCGGAGTCTACGAGGTCGGATTGCCCAACCAATTCACCGGCACGGGACTCCAGGGTGACTATGTGGAATTCGTGTTCTCTGGGGCCTCCAGCATGTCACCGGCCTCGCTGGTTATCGACATCGTAGCCTATAATCCACAGAGCGGCGTTAATCTGGGCCTCTCGAACCTCGACGCCACGATTTCTTCGCGGGCGACCAGTATCTCCGTGCCCACCAACTTTGGTCTCCTGACAATCGATGGCACGGGCCGAGTTGTGGCTTCCAGTGTTGCAGGCGCAGTGGGTTCAGTCACAGGCAATGTCGGCGGCAACGTCAATGGAACTGTAGGGAGCGTTGTCGGTAACGTGGGTGGTAATGTCGTAGGCAGCGTCGGCTCCGTCACCGGGGCAGTGGGCAGCGTCACCAACCCCGTCACTATCGGCACCGTCAATGGCTCGGCCTCCAACATCAAGAAGAATCAGGCCCTTAACGGATTTGTCTTTGAAATGAAGGATAGTACCAACCACAATCCTGACCCGGGCCTCACGGTCACGGCCACTCGATCCCTGGATGCGGGCTCATATTCTGCCTGCGCGAACAGTGTAACTGGACTGGGCAACGGCTTGTATGCTATAAATCTAGCAGCGGGCGATCTGAATGGCAACACCGTGGCGCTACGCTTTACTGCAACTGGGGCTGATGACCTTAACATTCTGATCATCACTCAGCCCTAAAGGTTGGGGCCATTGTGCTTATAAATTATTCGGCAGGGAATCAAAATGTTCTAGGCGGTGGACCTGGGATAATTTCCTATGCCGGTATGTTCTCTGCCGGGCCCCCAGTCACCGCCACATCTTATTCCATCTCCGGGTCCAATACCAGTCAGATAAACGTTTCTTCGGGCACGATAACCCTGACCCCGATCGGCGGCAACTGGCCTTCGGGCATCACGATCACCCTTTCGGACAACGTCATCCCCCACGGGACTTTCAGCCCGGCCTCGATCCTGACGCCTGCGGGCGGCACAGCCACACCCCTTAATTTCACCTACACCCCTCATCAGTCGGGGGCCATCAATATCTCTGCCGTGGCCAGCGGGGTCCTGTCCAATCCGACACCGTTCGCCTATACTGCAACCGGGGCAATCACTTCTAGCATCACGGTCCTGCCGACCAGCGTCCAGGTGTCCACCTCAGGCAACACCCTCACGGTCACAGGAACCAATACTTCTTGGACTCCTGGAACCCCAGGTTCCCCTATTTTCACGGTCTCTTCGGGAATCATTACCGCCCAGACGATCATCTCAACTACGTCAGCAACGCTGACCTATTCCAGTCCCGCCACCCCACAGAACATCGTTGTCACGGATCCATCGACGGGCGACACGACCACCTTTGCCGTCACAACCGCCCCCGATAACTGCGTCATCCCCCCAACTTCAGGCAGCTACTGCTTCACCCTTGACATCATTGCCATCACCGACGAGGCGTTTTCTCGGGTGGGCGGTGAACAAGTCACAGGCTCCCAGCAAGCCAAAGCCGTCACCCAGACCCTGCCCCTGCTCCTTCAGGAGTGGACCAATAAAGGCATTAACCTCTGGACCTTGGAGACCCTGACTCTTCCCCTGGTCTCGGGCGTGGCCACCTACCTTCTGCCCTCGAACACCTCCGACATCCTGCAGGCTGTGATGACCCTCCCCGGAGGGCCCGTCAACACTAAGACTGACATTCCGATGGAGCGCATCTCCCGGGAGCAATACCTCAACATTAACGACAAGACCAACCAGAGCCAGCCTCTGAAATACTGGACCGACCGTCAATCTGGGTTCACCACCGTCACAGTCTGGCCCGTCCCAAACAACGACACCTATGTACTAACGTACATCCAAATCCGATACATTCAGGATCCGGGGGTTCAGAGCAATAGCCTCGACATTCCGAAGCGGTTCCTCCCGGCCCTGGTCTCCGGACTATCCTATAAGCTTGCCCTTAAGAGTCCCGAACTTTGGGTCAAGGACCCTGCTGCCCGGCAACAGGTGATCTCCGCCCTTAAGGCCGAGTATGACGAAGTCTTTAATGATGCCCGGGAAGAGGATCGTGAACGCAATAATTTCTACTGGAAGCCCTCGGTCCGCCACGCTTGGCGTAGGTAGGGCAATAGCTGATGGAAGTGCAATAGTCGATGCGTAGAAGCTCTCGAAATAACTACGAAATCCAAGTTTGCTATATTTGCGGGCGTTGGGTTGGTTACAATGATCTGCAGGAATACCATGGATTTTCACGGACTAAGACTGTATATTGCTGCCCTGAGTGTTATGATTCTTTTCATCCTCAGCTTGAACTACGGAAACCTCAGGGACCTGAGGGGGCGTCTCTTCAACATCCCCAACCCGTTCAGGAAATAGACGTTGGCCCTGCGGACATCAACTTCAATCAGCAGGGACAGCAGTATGATCCCCTCGCCCCGAATCTTACTATCCCAGTCCAGCACTTCCCTCCCGGAACCTAAAGCCGGGCTGCGATAACTTGCACTGCGGCTTTGCCGCCTGTTAGAATATAGGGGAATTCTGTAACTTCGTCCCGGAGGGACCAAGATGGCTACGAACCCCGCATTCGCCAATACCCCCATCATCGACGTCGGCCAAGTCACGACCGCCAACACAAACCGTGACGGCACCGGCACTATCGTGACCATCGCCTCGGGAACTACCAACGGCAAGTTCCTTCAGAATGTCCAGATCAAGCACACCTCAACCTCCGCCGCAGGCATGGTCCGGTTCTTCGTGAGCCCGGATGGTGGAGCCACCAATCGTCTCTACACCGAAGTCCCGGTAACTGCGATCACCCCGGGGTCCAATGTTGCGACCTTCGAAACCACGGTGCCCATCCTCGTTGGCCTCACCCTGCCCGGAACTGCGGCTCTCCTCCGGGCCTCGACCCAGAACACCGAAGTCATCAATATTATCGTATCGTCCGGGAGCCTTTAATCATGCAGTTCGGGATTGCAGGATTCCCGCAGGGCCTGGGCATTCCCCTCCATGCTGTCCGTCAGTTTGTCTATTCTACGCCTGGGACCTTCCAGTACACCCCGACTGCTGGGACAAAGAACATCCTCGTGTTCCTCACTGGCTCGGGGGCCGGCGGCAACTACTCCAGTTCTGGAGCCGGGGGTCCCGTGAGCGGCGCAGGGGCTGGGGAAACTGTCATCGCCCTTCTAAATGTTGCCACCTATAAATTTCCAGTTCAGATCACCGTCCCATCCAAGGGCACGGGCGGCACAGTTAGCGGGCCCGTCCTGGCGACCAATGGGTCCCCGGCCCTCTTTGGCACGATCCTCTCTGCAGCGGGCGGCCTTCGAGCAGTCACACCCCCCAGCCATTGTGGTGGTAGCGGGGGTATCGGGCCCGGTCTTCACATCCCCGGGGGCGACGGGGGTGGCTTCAATAACGACGGGGCCAACACCTACGGCGGCGAGGGCGGCTCCAGTTTCTGGGGCGGCGGTTCCCCGGGCGGCCTATCTGCAACGCCCACGCCAGCCATTGTTCCCGGGTCCGGTGGGGCCAGCGGTACGTTCATTTCCCCCTCCACTCGGTTCGATGGGGCGGCGGGCGGTGACGGCCTGTGCATGATATTCGAGTTCGGCTAAGATGGCCCTAGATTACCCTGAACTTATAGTTGCGGTCCCCGCCTACCTTCGGGACAATAGCACTGAACTCATGACTGCGATGCCGACCCTGATCGATCAGGCCTACGCGCGCATGGGCCGGGCCTTTGCCATCCTCCGACAGTTCCGCAAGATTCAGTCCGGGGCCCTACCCGCTGCCGTGAGTCTATTCACCCTGCCCACCGATTGCATCTTCGTCCGAGACTTCGAGGTCCTAGGTCCGGACGGGACGAGCACCATTTTGGAGATGCGCGAGTTTGATAGCCTGCGCTCCATGTATTCAAATGTCAATGACACCGGGGAGCCACGTTTCTTCGCAGAATACTCCGATACCCAGCTTTTCCTGGGGCCGACCCCCAATCAGTCCTATAACTACAACTTTATCTATGCGCGCCGCCTTCCGAGCCTATCAGTGGCCAACCCATCGGACTGGATTTCGACCAACGCCCAGGATGCCCTTCTCTCCTCGGTCTGCTTGGAGGGCGCGCTTTTCAAGCAGGACCCGGCCCTGAAGGACTATTGGGAAAAGCTTTTCCTCGCGGCGCGCCAAGCTGTCATCGCCGAATACATCACCACTCAGCGCTCGGACTACCGGGTCAACACCACCCAGACATTCAATATGGGTACGCCGGAAATGAATCTTGCTAACGGGCCCGTGACCCAATGAAGGGAGCTATCTAATGGTTTCAACTCCCAGCACTAGGCTCGGCTTTGAGCTTATGTCCACCGGGTCCTTCGTCGACACTTGGGGGACTGAGGCCAATAATGCAGTCTTTCAGCTTGTGGATCAGGCCTGCGCGGGCGTCACCGCGATCACCCTTGTGGACGCCACGACCTACATCCTAACAACCACCGTCTTCGCCACCAATGAGGCGCGCTCCCCCATTCTTCTTATTCAGGGCAACCCCGGGGTCCCTGGAACTGTCCAGATTCCCACAGTCCAGAAATTCTACATTGCAGCTAACCAGACCCTCGTAGCCCAACAGGTTACAATCACAAATGGTATTAATAGCGTAGTTATGCAGCCTGGGGGTGTGGGGATTATCTACACCGATGGGGTCAATATCTTCTACGCCCCCATCATAACGCAGAGCGGCCAAGCCTCTCCCGGCACAGTCTTCTTCAGCGCCAGTGACACTACGGCAGATTTTCTTAATGCCAAAATTCTCATCGGCCCGGGCCTCCTCGCCACGGAAGCTTTCCCGGGTGGCGGCGATCAGAGCCTTACCATATCGGCCCCGGCGCTGGCCCTCATTATGAATCAGCAGTTCATCTAAAGGCGGGACGGAGTCCTAAGTGACTATCACCCCCATCAATTTCCTCCCTGGCGTCACCAAGGATGACTCTTACTATGCCGCTAAGGGGGCTCTTGTCGACTCGAACCGGATGCGCAGCTACCGGGGTGGGGTCCAGAAAATCGGCGGCTCAATAGCGGCGATCACCTCTGGACTCAAAATGTACGGGCGGTGCTGCGGCATTTACGATTATGCTGACCTTGCGGGCAACCCCATCGCGGCATTTGGCACGACCTCAAAGTTGTATGTCATGAAGTTTAATCAACTTTTTGATATCACCCCGATCCGGTCCCAGGGGGTTTTCGGCATCAACTCATTCAGCACCACAGTGGGTTCTCCCTTCGTCACGGTCTCCCTGACCAATCATGGGGCTTTTCCGAATGACACCGTCTGGATTAATTCCGGCACGGCCTTCCCCCTCTTCGTCGGAGGTTTGGTTCTCTCGGGGACCACAAACACCTACAACAATCCTTTCAGCACAGTCGCAGGGTCGGCCCTCGTCACCCTGACCCTTCCGTCCCATAACCTTGTGGCCAATGATCTTATCTCCATTTCGGGGGCGTCAATCGTTGGTGGCATACTTCCCACCGGTCAATACTCAGTCCAGATTGTCAACTCCAATACCGTCACCTTCTACAACGATGTTCCCGCCACTTCTACAGCGGTAGGTGGTGGCACCCCGACGATTGCTACCTTCAAGGGCTTCCACGTCACCACCGTCACCAACGCCAACACCTTCATCTTCGACGCGGGTCATAACGCCACAGCCACCGCTACCGGGGGCACCACCCTGGATAATTATCTTTTTGAGATAAACTCCATGCGCAACACGGGCGTGGGCGGCCAAGGTTGGGGCGTGGGCGGCTGGGGCCTGGGTCCCTGGGGCACGGCCCGCACGGGCGCTCCGATCTACCCTGGGGTTTGGACCCTCGACAATTTCGGCCAGTTCCTTGAGGCGTGTCCCCGGGGCCAGGGCATTTTTGAGTGGCAGAATAATCCCTCCCGGAGAGCGATCGCCCTCCTGAATGCGCCCACTGAGACCAACGCCATTTACGTTGACACCCTGGCTCTCCTCAACGCTCTTGGGACCAACGACACCGGCACCTTCGAGCCGATGACCCAGGCTAACTCCGATCTCGGCAACAACACAATCTGGGTCGCCGCCGCCAACAATCAAGCAAGCTCCACACCCCTTTCCGCAGGCAGTCGACTCATGCGCGGCAAGCGGGCCCGGGGCGAAAACCTCATCTGGTCCGACACTTCCCTCTACTCTCAGCGTTTCCTCGGGCTGCCCCAGGCCACTTACCAATATTCCCTACTGGGAGCTAACTGCGGACTCATTGGGGAAAATGCCTGCGATGTCACGGGGGGCTACGCCTTCTGGACCAGCAGCGAGCAGCTTTTCTTTGAGTATGCCGGAGGCCAGCCCCAAGAGGTCACTTGCCCGGTCCGTCAGTGGTTCTTCAACCAAGTTGACCCAGTTCAGAACGAGCAAATATTCGTCAGCTTCAACACGGCCTTCGACGAAGTCTGGGTCATCTATCCCCCAAAGCAAATCTACATCATCTTCAATTATAAAGAACGGCATTGGATGAATGGCACTTACGACCGGAATGTGTGGCGCGACGCCGACGTCTTCCCCAATCCCATATCGGTGGACTCTTCAGGACAAATCTACTTCCAGGAGTCGGGGACCTCGGACAATGGGGCGGCCATCAATGCTTGGGTTGAACTCGGACCCCAGGAAATCCCCTCCGGTGAATTAACAGCAAACTTCAGTCAATTTATCCCCAGCTTCTACTTGACAGGCCCGGGCGTTAGTGTTACATTTACAGGCTCTCGGAATCCGTTTGGGCCGCTGGAAGTGAACAAAGGACCCTACTTCATTACCCCCACAACCCAGAGGGTGGACGTTTTGTTCCAGGCCCGGCAGTTTGGAATGAAGTTTTCCACTAATGGGACCAACGATTACTGGCGCATAGTTCCGGGAGAAATCCGTGCAGATATTGACCCAGGGTCTCGTTATTAAATGGCGAACCCCGATTCCCCAAACCCACTCTTTCCTCCTCCCCCCAGGCCAGGGATTCAAAACTATCCTGAACAACTCGATCGGTGGCTCAATAATACTATTCAAACCATTGAAAACAATTATCAATGGAAGCATAGTCCAGTTCTAACCGGCCATTACGCAGAGGGCAACCTTCCCGATCCGGCCAAATGGATCCACTCAATTATCATGTACCTTCCGTCGGCGGGCCCCTTAACCCCAGCCTACTCCGATGGCTCAGACTGGCTAGCCCTCGTGCCCGGAACTGTTGTCACTTGAGGCAGGGCCTCAGAAGAAAGGCTTAATCCCCCATGGACCCTAAGAGCGCGCTTCTCGAAGTCATTCACAAGCACCGGGTCGCAACCCGACCGACCACGATGATCAAGGGTGGTGGCACCGGCCTGTCCGACTCCATCCCTGCCGTGGGTCCGGGAGGCCGTCCCATTGCCCTCGCTGAAGATGAGCACATCACCCCTGCAGACGTGGTCTCAATGCTGGGAGACGGTTCCAGTGCCGCAGGCCATAAGAGAATGAAGCACTTCCATCAGGCCATACGGGAGCAGAAAGCCCAGAGCGGCCCGCGCCAAGCCTCCAAAATCTCGTGGGATAAGCTGGCGGCTCGGATGAAGGAACTTGACAAAAACCTCTAGGGGGACTATTCTCCCAAGATGGCAAAGAAATCCCAGGCTCCGGCTCGTCGTGAACTTATTCTGCGGGCCCCCATCACCGATCGATGCGTCAATGAAATATATCCCCTGCTAGAGGCGGCCCATTCTGAGTGCTCATATAATGTTGGTAGACTCTCAGAGCCTAAGCTCAAGAGGTTTATCGCGCAGACGCTCCAGGAGGGCCTCACCTTCTTGGCTTTCCTTGATGATGAATTGGTTGGATCGCTGGCGTTCGTAGTCACTTCCCCTCACTGGTCTGAGGATGAATACCTGATTAATGTATGGCTCTACCTGACCCCCGAAGCCCGGGCCACCAGTAAACTGGGCCTGAAATTGATTAAACTGGCCAAAATAACAGCCCAGGCCTCCCATCTCCCACTAAATCTTGATATGAACTCCGGAGTTGATGTAGAATCAAAAGGCAGACTCTTTGAGCTTTTTGGATTCGTCAAAGTCGGGGCTTCGTATAGGTATGGGCGGTAAGTCAAATACACCTTCGGGCGGCTCCAGTCAGAATACCACCACATCCAAGTCGTTTTCCCCCCAGGTCCAGTCTGTCCTAGACGGGATTACTAAATATTTATCGGGCGTTCAGAGCGGCACCAATGCCCCTCTTTGGACTCAGGCCCCTCAGGGCGAACTTTCCAAATACATCCAGGGCAACCTAATCCCCCAGTCTCAGGGGACGAGCGGCATCGCCGGGACGGCCAATAACTGGGCTGACCTTGTTGCCAACTCTGTGGCGGGCACAAACTCTGGGGCCAATGGTCTCGACTGGGAAGCGGCGGGGGCTGCCTCCAAGGCCATGTACTCCCCGCAGGCCAACAACTCCGTCATCCAGAATACCGCGCAGTCGGGCCTCACAGGGTCCCAAGCGATCACCCCGGGCCAGGGTCAGAATCTCACCAACCTGATGAACCCCTACACACAGGGCGTCATCAACTCCAGCCTTAACCAGATTAACAATCAAGAAGGCATCGACTCCAACAACCTCAGTGCCTCCGCGACCCAGGCTACCGGGGCTTTCGGCGGAGACCGGGCGGCGATCGCTCAGGCTCAGCTTGCCAAAAACTACGACCTTAACAAACAACAGACCATTTCTGGACTTTTGTCCCAAAACTACGGGCAGGCCCAGAACGAATACAACACCCAGCAAAACCAGCGGCTCCAGCAGCAGGGTACCCTGGGCTCGCTCCTTAATGGGGCAACAGGCCTCCAGAACCAAGCCAATCAGATCGGCATTCAGGGCATCCTGGGCTCGGCCTCCAACATGAACCAGACTGGGGCCATCGCCAATCAGGGCCTTCTGGGGGCGGGCAACCTTGCCACTCAGGGTCAGGTGGGGCTCAACAGCGCCAACCAAGGCTGGGCCAATATCCTCAACAATGTCGGCCAATATCAGACAGGTTACGCTCAGCAGGGCAACAACTCCACCATCAATAACATGTCGGCCCTAGAGAATCTTCTGCAGGGCCCCATGCAAGCCTACACCCAGACGGGCACCTCGACCGGGCAGACAACCACCAACAATGACCCCAGCATTGGTAACATAATCGGCGGCGTAGCCACCATTGCCAGTCTCTTCATGAATGAAGGTGGCGCAGTCAAACCGGCCAAAACCCTCCATCGAGACATGGGGGGCGACATCCCAGGGGGCGTCACTCTCAATCCTTGGGCCGGCGGCGGGGGTGACCTCTCAGCCTTGATGGCATCTCTTGCCCAGTCCGGAAGTTCCTCGATGGCGAGTGCAGGGACCAAGAAAGATTCCGGCACGGACTTTAGCGGGGGCATCAAATCCCTATCCGATCTTCTCACGGGAACCCACACGGGCGGCCTTAGTAAGATGGGAGCCAATGTAGATAGCGGTATGGGCCTCCTTGGAAAACTCTTTGGTGGCGATTACTCTGACCCCATCAAGATGGACCATTCTAGAATCGACACTCCAATTGGCGGAGATTGGAACTCACTGGCAGGAGACACCGGTTTCGGGATGTTCCGGCGCGGGGGTCGGGTGCGACATTATGACGCAGGCGGAGGGGTGCTCCCAATGGGTCTCGACTCCTCCGATGTTGTCAGCCAAGCCACAGACTCCCTTCCACTCTACACCGACAAGGACCTCCGGGACAAGGCCCTCGCCAGCACCAAGGTCGACGACAACAAGAGTTATGGCCTCGGGGCCCTTGTTAGCCATCTCTTCGGCGGCTCGTCCGACAAGCCCGACAACTTCGGCGGCATCATTAATCCTAACAGTTTTGGGCGCGGCACCGATCTGCAGAGCCCGCTCCTAGCCGCAGGGGCTGCAATGATGGCCACAGGGCGTCAGCCTGGGCAAAACCCGACCTTCGCGGCCCTCGGCAACGGCATCAACGCCTTTCAGTCCAGTCTTAAGGACCAGAACAACACAAGCTTCACTCAGGGCTCCGAGATCACCAAGCTCCAGCAGGCCCAACAGCAATTGCAAAGCCTCGGGGAATACCACAAGGCCCTCGAACAGCAGATCACCTTTGGCGAGACCAGCCTTACTCCCTACCAGAAGGGCGAACTCGAACAGCAGAAGCGCGCCACCGAAGCCCAGATGCAACACTACTCCGAGGAGTTGGCCATCGAGCAGCGTCGCCTCGAACTTGCCAGCAAGGGCAGCCCGTCCCTCGACTCCCAGGGCTATATGGGAATGGTCGATCCGCTCACGGCCCAGTTCAAATATGTCACCGACGCCGAGGGCAATAAGGTCAAGGGCAACTTTGCTGGTAAGGGCATGGGCCTCGCAGGCTCCGGACAATACGCCAAAGATATGACCGCTGCTACACATAAGGTAACGGCAGAACTCGGGCCCCTGGGAAACCTGGACGCCGAAGGTCAAGCCAAGTGGAACGCCGCTTATTCCAGAGCAATGGCAGAGATGGGCCACCCGGGTGAATCTTTCGACCCCAACGAGGCAGCCCTGGCAGCCCAAATTGCTCCGGCAATAACGGCCCCGACTGCAGCCACCGCTCCCGGAGTCCCCGGAGCTACAGGTGCCCCGGCTGGTCAACCTCTCGGCCCCAGCAAAGCCCCCGAGGCAACTCAGAAAATCCTTAACGGTAAGACTTACGTCACCCATCAAGGTCAGTGGTACGCGGTTCCGGGGACTCCGTAATGGCCGATCCGAGCTTGCTCGATCAACTCAACGCCTCCGATGAGTCGGGGCCCAGTGTCCTGGACCAACTCAATGCCCCGGAACCCACAAACCCAAGCTTAGCCCACCGCTTCAAGACCGACATCCTGTCCTCCTATTTCGGGGGCCATCTGGGCGAGCAGGCAATCCAAGACTACATTCAGGGCCGGATTCCCATGATGGGCGTGGCCCCGGGGGCCGAAGGGGCGGCCGCCGCTTATGCTGCCCAACATCCTCTGGCCGACCAAAGCCCAGAAGCCATAGCAGCCCGGACTGCAAAAGCCGCCACCGAACAACAAAAGCTTGAGTCCGAGAAAGCCAACTTCCAGCCCGGAGGTCTGACCCATCCCCTCGAAGCCTTGACCTCCGTCGCGGGCAACGTCATCGGCTCGGTGGGTGCGGCCCCGGAACAGATGCTCCTGCCTTCAGGCAGCGGCTCGATGCTGGCCCAGGCCCTGAAGTTCGGCGGGCTAAACGCAGCCTACACTGCAGTGGTCGACCCCCTCATTGCCGAGGCCCGAAAAGAAAGGGGTGTGGGGGAAGGCCCCGATCTGGCCCAAACCATAGAAGACGCCGCAGTCAACGGGCTTGTGGCCGGGGGTCTCCACATGACCCCTGAACTTCTGGGCGGCCTGCGTCGCTACATCGCCGAGAAACTAGGCTTCGGTCCCAAAGCCCCTGCCCCTGCCCCTGCAGCCCCTGCTCTAGAGCCGGAGGCCAGCGCCCCAGCGCCCACACCCCTTGTCGAAGCAGCCCCGGACCTAACGGCCAAACTTAATGAAGGTTTCGAGGGCCCCCCGACCGAGCCGGGCGCAGTTCCCAAAATGGCGGACTTCATTAAGGAGAAGCTCGACGCAGGCCTGACCGTCCCCCAGGTCCAAATTGCCGCAGGCCTAGAATTCGGGAAACGCCCGGGCCTCGATGAAATCCGCACCATCCGCGACGCTCCGAAGGGGCCACAGAACGAGCGCGAGCAGATAAATCTGCAAGAGCGTGGCGACGTCATGTCCGATAGTCTCGAAGGTCTTTTCGGCCCCGAGTCCGGCTCAACCCCCGAACCAAAAGCCGACATCGCCGCCCAGGTCCAGGCCCTCCTCGACCCCAAAAGCACCAAGGATTCGGTCTTCGTAGCCCGGGGCAATGAGTCTGCGATCCCCAAGGACCTCCCTCCTGAACTGGAAGTTGTGAAACGCCCTGAGGGTACACTTATTACGAGCGACCCCACCAAGGCCGAGACTTTCACCAATGCCCAGAGCTTGTCCGACAAGACCATGGCCAATATCCTCGGGTTCCCCGAATCCAAGGTCGAAGCTAGCACCTCCGGTGCTCCCCAAGTGGTCCAGGCCAAGGATGCTGAGGGAAATGTTGTGACGGAAGCTCTGTCTTCCCCTGGCAAAGCAGAGGAAACATCACAAGCCCTCCAGGCCCAGGCCCCCGATGCCACCATAGGTGTAGCTACTCCCCAGGAAGTTCTACTTAATCGGGCGGTGAAGGGTCAGGCTGAATCCCTGGCGGCCCAGGACCTCGATGCCATCAACCAACGCCTCGGCCCATTTCCTGGCAGTGTATCTGCTAAGTTAGAAGAAGAGGTCAATCCTGTACAGGCGCTCACGCAACAGGCCGCTGAGGCTGCGCCCCCGAAGGGGGTACCATCTGCAGAGACTCCGGTGGAACCAGGAGCCCCGCCCCCGCAAGTCCAAGCCGTCCGAAACCCCCAGGTCCAAGAGCAGCTTGCCAGTGGCGAAGACGCCCCGCCCGAGGTCTGGCAACGTCAGCCCCTTAGTGCGCAGTTGGAGAATCTATCAGAGAACCCTCCGCCCCCCAACATAGCCGGGCCCGATTCCATCACCAACCCGAACTCGATCCCCCGCGACGTTAATCTATTCGAGTCGAAAGTACTTACCCCCAGCTACCTAGGTAAACTGTTCCCTGCGGCGGCCCGGGTCTATGACGCTTTGGTCCGGAAGAGCCAGTATGAGGGCAGTCTCCTTCGAGACTTCAGTAACCGCTTCAAGGACTTCACTGCCCTCGGCTCCAAAGACCAGCAAGCGGTCACGCGGATGCTCTATGAAATACAGGCTGATCGTGTGAATAATCCGGGGGCCAAGGCCATTCCCGATAAAGACGGCAACATCACCTATAATGGGACGACCCTTACACCGGAGCAGTCCAAGGGCTACCAGTCTGCGGTGGACATGACCCAGCGGGCCCTGCAGGAAATGAAGACTGTGCAGTTAACGAAGATGGGCCTCGACCCCAAGCTTGACTCCACCACTATCGCCGCCGATCCGACCTTCCAGGGCATGGGGAAGAATCAGCAGAAGCAGGCCTTGACTTTCCTGAGTTCCTGGGAGGCCATGAGCCAAGGCCACTACTTCCCGGTGATGCGTTTCGGCAAGACCTGGGAAATTGTCGGCAAGGACATTAGCGGCGACACCGTATATCGGCAGCAGCTTGATCATGTCCCTACGGTTGCCGAGCAGAAGAAGTTCATCGATGCGGCCCGGGCCCAGCATGGCTTCGGCCCCGAGGTTACGTTCACCACAGACAAGATGGCCCCCTTCCGCGACCCTGAGGGTGTGGGCGTCCCTGAACTTATGTCCCTTGATCGAATGGTCCAGGCCCTTGGCAACGTTTCCCACAATGAATGGAATAACATTTTTGAGCAGGCCCTTAATAAATTAAGGGGTGAAGGGCCCGGCTCCCATTTTCTCCAGCGTAAGATGATCCCAGGGTTCGACGCAGATGACGGACTAAAGGTGGGCGCGAACTATATTCTTGGGATGTCCCGCCTCCTCTCCAATATGCTGCACGCTGACAACATCCACGCAGAAGTTAACTCCGTCGATCTTCGGCAGCCCAAGTTGAAGGCCACCCTCGACACCCATGTCACCCACGCTCTCAACCCCGTGGAGCAGCTTTCCGGCATCAAGTCCCTCCTGGCCCTTCGCGACATTGGCTTCTCCCTGCCCGTGGCCTATAAGCACACCCTGAACGTTCCGATCCGGACCTTTCCGCTCTTCATGTCCTATGGGGTCAACCCCCTGAAGATCGGGGCACATATGGCCCAGGGCCTCGCGGATGCCGTGGCTTTCCAGATGGGCAGAATGGACCGGACTAATCCTCTATATAAAATCCTGGAAGAGGGCTCGGCGAAGGGCTTCCTCGGGAGCCGCTGGACCGATGACCTTTACGCTCAATCCAACACCGGGATCAAGGCCACACCCCTACAACGTACATATGCGGGGGCCCTCAATGCCGCGGGCGTCTTTGTCCGCGAGGCTGAGAAGCTGGGCCGCATGTCCACCTATTTGGCCGGGCGCTCTATGTTCTCCGACCCCGCAGTTCAGAAAGCCGTCCTTGACGCGGCTAAGAAGGACCCGGTCCTCCAGCAGCTAATACAGAGCCGGGGCTTCACCCCTGACATGTTTGCCGAACACATGGCCCGCGAGAGCTTCTTCGACTACGGGCGGGCCAACACCCCCATCATCATGCAGGGCGCGGTCCCGGGCCTTATCGGCATGTTTAACAAAGTTCAGACCAATTATCTGGGCTCCATGTACACCCTTGCAGTTCTGAGTGCCCGGGGCAATAAGCAAGCCGCCGCCAACTTAGGGATGATGCTCCTGGCCGGGGGCTTGATCAACGGAGTTTGGGGGGCGGTCCCGTCAGGCCATCTCTTTGTGGAACTTGGGGACAAGATTGCCGATCTTGCTGGGGTGCCTCATGCCGATATCGAGCGCCACATGCAGGAGATGCTGGCCCATGCGGGGATGAGCCACGAGTGGATCGACCGCCTGAACCGGGGCGAAATGAATGACCTCGCGGGCTTCGATCTCCACACCCGAAGCGGGCTCGAACTGCCCTATACCTCCATGCTCAGCGCGGTCCTCTCCTTGGGCGGGGCCAAACCCTCCGATATGCTCGGGGCCTCTGGGTCGGGCCTCCAATCCATCGTCCAGGGCATTTTTGCCACCCTCTCGGGGAATCCGAACTGGCGCTCCATGGTCCTCCAGTCCATCGCCCCCATCTCGGCTCAGCGCGCCTATCAGTGGTTGTGGGATATTCCCCAGAACGGGCTAAAGTCCCAGTCTGGCCGCACCATCCTCACCCCTGAGGAAATCAAGAACGGGTCTCCAGAGTGGGGCCTCAAACCCATAACCACGGCGCAGCGGATAGCGGGGGCCTTCGGCTTCACACCCTCAGGAGTTGCAGAATATCAGAACCGGATCGCCCAAGTTGCGAAGGAAAGCGCCCGCCTAGACACCGTGGTTCAGCCCTTTATCGGCAGGGGCATCGAGGCCGTTAATGGCGTAGCGAGCCCCGATATCGCAGTCCGGACCCAGTCCCAGAAGGACTTACAGGCTGTGCTTAAAGAGTTCAAACAGTATAATAAAACCGCCGCCCCCGAAGACCGGATCATGCCCAATATGTTGATTAAGGGAATCATATCTGGTATAATGCAGGAGAAAAATCCCCAAGAGGCCAAGATCAAAGGGGTGCCGCTTGTCGGAAAGGAAAAGGCCATGCAGATTTTGAAGGGGTTAAATTGGTGATGGCTCGTGAGTATGTTGGCTTCGGTGAGGAGCTTGAGGCCCAGGACTTGGCGGCTCACGTTACCCTTTGTGCGGTGCGTTATAAAGAATTAAGGACTAAGTTGTCATTTCTCGAAAAAATGCTGTGGATTCTGGCCCTCCTAATTCTTGTATCAGGGGACCTTCCGGAAAATCTCGGCAAGATTATGAGTTTCCCCCTTTCCCTTTTCTAATTGACAATCCGGCCCCGCCGGTATATGATACATCTGTTTGTATCCTGCCAGGAGATGACCCATGGCCGACGTGATTGATTTCCAAAAAAGAGGAACCAAAACCTCCAAAGAGGCGGAGGCTAAGCCTCAAGAAGTTATAGATCAGGATCAGGCCATCGTCAAGGCATATATGCAGCGCGAACTCCAGAAGATAGTGGATAGCGTAACGGGCGATCCGCAGCAAAGCTTCTCGGTCCTCGTCATGAATGGCAACAACGTCACCCCCTACCGCTACGGAATGATCCGGGCCGGGGTCTACGTCAATGCTCTCAATGACGAACTCTTCGAGATGAATTTCCTGAAGTATCAAGCCCGGGAGGCCCTCTCCCAAAACAGCTACACCGACTACATCCCGGAGAACGACGAATGACATCCCTCGGACGCCCGCGTCGAGTTCTGGGAATTGGCGACCTTCACGCTGACCCCCGCCAATCCGAATATCAGAAAGACCGTTACGATTGGATCGGGCAGCACCTCGCCCAAGGGGATTTCGATGATGTGGTGTTCATCGGGGATTTCCTTACTATGGACTCCCTCAATTCCCACGATAAGGACGATACCCTCAAGGGCAGGCTGAAGCCCAGCTTCGAGGAAGACATGTCTGATGGGAGAGCGACCGCCCACCGGCTCCTCTCGCCGTTTAAACAGCGTATCGACAAGGCCCGCCGACTACACCTTGCGCGCCCCAAAATCCCCCACATCCATGCCGTCATGGGAAATCATGATTGGGCCCGGGCCACTCGCTACGAGAACGACCACCCGCCGATGAAGAACCAACTCCTACCACAGATCATCGATCTCTTCAAGGGCTGCAACATCATCCCCTACAAAGAGTATCTCAACCTGGACGGGGTGCTTTTCACCCATGTACCTATGTCTGCAATGGGCCAGCCTATCGGCGGGGCCAACGTCTCCCAGGCCATCGCGCTCCATTCCAATGTCGATGTTGTCCACGGCCACGACCACAAGTTCCAAGTCATCAACCGGGCCAAGATCGGCGGCGACCGGGTCACCGTTATCGACTTAAGCTGCGCGCTTCCGGAGGGCCACGTCGAGGACTATGCCAAGCACAGTATGAACGCCTGGAGCTACGGCATAACAGAGCTTGACATTATCGACAAACATGTATACCTTAGCCGCTACATCACCATGCGCCAACTGGAGCATATGTACGCCATCTAATCTACGGAGTATTTATGGAATTCGAATCATTCGGCAAAATCCCACGCCTCTCCCGAGAAATCATAATCACAGAGAAAATCGACGGTACCAATGCTCAAATTGCAATCAATGATGATGGTACAGTTCAGGCTGGCTCGCGTACTCGCTGGATTACACCAGAAGCTGACAACTTTGGTTTTGCGGCGTGGGTCAAAGAGAACGAAGAGGAGCTACGACTACTGGGCCCCGGACGACACTTTGGTGAGTGGTGGGGACGGGGAATACAACGCGGCTATGGCCTCAATGAGCGCCGCTTTAGCCTCTTCAATAGTAGTCGTTGGTCACTAGAGCGGCCCGCGTGCTGTAATGTTGTTCCCGTTTTGTACCAAGGCCCTTGGAGTGAACTGGAAATCAATGACTGCTTGAACTGTCTAAACCAGTATGGCAGCGCCGCCTCCAGGGGTTTTATGAATCCGGAGGGCATCGTCCTATTCCATACCAAAAGTCGCCAGATGTACAAGAAGACCCTGGTTGGCGACGATTCATTCAAAGGAGAACTCTGATGCTAGATGATGTAATTATTCCAAAAGGCCAAATTTTTGCAGTTCCGGCACGTTCACCCGGTAAACGAAATGCCGTATCTAATCTTGGTAAAAAAGGACTGCGGGCATACCGAGTACGGCCCATGGCCCTTTCCCGTGAGGAGCTTGTCCTTCTAAAGGCCAAATACCCGGGGGCCACCTATCGCCCACATCAGGGCACCCAGGAGATCAACCGGAGGCTCCTTCGGCTGGAGGCAGCGCAATGAGAATCAAAGTCCTATCTGACCTTCACCTGGAGGGTGCGGATTTCGATCCCATCAACAACGGGGCCGACGTCCTAATTCTCTCAGGCGATATCTGCGTCATCGATAAAATTGACAGATTTATTCCGTTCTTTGAGAAGGTGTCGCAGCGTTTTCCCTTGACTTTCTACGTTCCGGGAAACCATGAATACTACAAGGGGGCTATTGACACCAGCCTTGATAAGCTGTGCCTCGCCCTCTGTGAGTTCGATAATATAGCCCTCTTAGAAAATGGGGGCTGGATGTTTGGTAAAGTCCACTTCCAGGGCGGCACCCTTTGGACCGACCTTAACGGCAATGACCCCATCACCGAAGATGTTCTCCGACATGGTATGAATGATTATCGGCTTATCCGTGTGGCCAAAGACGATTACAGGGCCCTCACGCCGCAGGACACCCGCAAAATCCACCTAGCCACCCTCAACGAGCTAGACAGGGAATTCTATAAGGGCATCCCCACAGTGATGGTAACCCACCATGCCCCGAGTTTCAAAAGCGTCGACCCCGATTTTGCCGACGACTATTTCACGAACGGGGGCTACGCCTCAAACCTGGAACAGTTCATCCTTGCTCATCCGGAGATCAGGCTCTGGACCCATGGACACATGCACGCATCGTCAGACTATATGATTGGAAACTGCCGCGTCGTGGCCAATCCCCGGGGGTATATGCGTAGCGGCAACGGCGGGCTCCCCGAGAACCGGAACTTCGACCCCAATCATCTGATTGAACTAGACATCCCGTAAGAACCACGTATGAAGGTATTCGGTCCCGGCCTCAAGCCAATGATCCACAAACCGGGGCCGGGTCCCAAACAATAAATTCCGCGTAACCTGCAATCTATGAACGCGGCGGTCGGGCCAAATGGCCACACACAACGGTTCATACACATTGCGGAGCTTCTTCTCCACTTCTTTCTTATACGATAGCTTAATCTCAATGATCCACAGGTCCTCTGGACCCACAATCACAATGTCCGGGGAGGCCCAGCTAGGCTTGTTCTCCCAGAAGGCAATCCACGGATTACTATGAATCTCAAAGCCCTCAAACTCCGGATCACTGAGAATCTCGGCGGTGAGCTTTGCCTGAACCTTCCGCTCGTACGCCAACCCCGCCCGCTGGGCCGCGCTCAACCCCCGGGGCTTGGGCATCGGGGACTCGTCCAGCAGGACTATATTCTTAGGGTCCTTTAACACGGGCCGCCTGCGACCCCCACGGCGTTTGGCTTTAACTCCAGTCAGCTTACTGCGGTGCGGGCCTGACGGTTTAGTAATCACGACTCAGCCGTTGATCTCAAGCCACGCCAACTCGGAGGCCACCAATAGGCGGATGCTGCCCTCACCCTGCTCAAGCGTAATGATCCCGTCAGGCTTCCTCAGTTCTGAGGCGCAAATGCGGGACCAAGCGTCGGAATCTTTGTCAGACACAACCTGAACATCTTCAACGTCCATGGGGTCGGTCTTGAATGCATAGCTGAAATTCAGATTCACGGGATGTCTCCATTGAAGTAAACTTCAATTAAGATACCCCGAAACCCTTAACCTGTCAACCTTCCTGTGCCCCCAAATGGGCAAGAATTACCCCCTCCACCGCATCAGGGGAAATGAGTTCCTGACACATAGCCCACGCCCCATCCGGACTCTTATTGCACCACGTCCAATCGAAATGAATCCTATGGCACGGATAGCACCCCAGGCCCCTGGCAGCAAAGCTCGCCGTATTGGGCCACCCCTTCGTCAGGTTCTCCACCGTTGAATGGCTCAGGAGGGCCACCTTGAACACCTGCTCATTATAGCTCACAGCATTCAAAAGGGCGGTCTCCGGGGCAATGACTACGTCACACTCATTAGCCAGGGACATAGCTTCCCGAATGTTAGTCCGGTCAACCATATTGAGGAATCGATCCTCGGCCCCCGCCTCGACGAAGCGCCCGACACTCGTGAACAAATGATCCGCCGCATCCTTAGCCCCGGCCCCTTCCCCGAAAATCACAAACCTAGCCTCAGGAATCTTATGCATCAGCCTGACGACCAGCGCGGGCATGTGGGGCCAGAACTTATTCACAGAACTACCGTGTATTACAATCCCGAAGATCGGCCCCGGGCCCAAGGGCTCCAGCAAACCCTGTGCCCATTGCCGCTCGTCCTCAGAAGCATGGAACAGCACAGGCCCCGGCTCGACCCCGGCAATGAACCCCAGCCACTCCACATAGTTCCCGGCAGCAAGCTGCCTACGGACAGAATCGGGGTGCTTATGGCTCACACAAGCCGGAGGGAACAGCAGCCGAGTCTCAGCCTCATAGTTCAGATGAACGGCCTCGGGCCACCGCACATTGACCCAGTCCATGAAGTCCCACATCATCTCAGGCTTAAGTTGGCCCTCGGTCCACACCACGGTCCCCTCAACATTAGGATCGTGCAGGGTCACCTCATATCCCTTGTCATTGGTCATATAGATCAGCGGGCTCCAACCCCCCTGATGCGGATTCTTCTTGAGTTTCAAGGCCGGGAACAGACTCGATGACCATAGATGATCCCCGAAGGCCCCGAGCCGCACGACCACAATCTCTCCGGGGCGCGGAATCCGGGGCACATACTTAGGGTTCTTCCCGATGGCCCAAAGCTCCCAAACAAACGGCCCCCGCCGAAACTGCCCCACAAACATCGTGGCCTCTTCCGACCCCTCGAATTTCAGAATCGCATCGATATCGGGGTGGGCCTTCCACTCCGGGGGAGCCCCAAAATGCCCGGGCTTCGGACTATACTCAGGATCGGGGACCGCCAGAATTAGCCAGCCGCCCTCAGCAATCCGATCCCAATACTGCCCCGCAAGCTCAACCGGATCATCTGCGAAATGTAGCGTATCGGAAAAGATATAGTCCAGGCCCCTCATCTCTGGTTGGTCGCTCAGGTTTAAATTACAGATAGTTTCCGTAAGATAATCCCCCTGGAGATTCTGGAAGGGCCCCACCTTCCTGGACTCGGCCCGGGCCTTATCTCCATTGGTAACCTCAAGCCCCACACCCCTCATAAACATCAGGAGGTCGAATCGGTTCATCATCGGAATAACTGTGTTATCAATCATATTTATATTCCCATGTGTTATCAATTTGTATTCCTACGCATGAATGCATATAATAATAGGTCCACATCCTACGATAACTGGGCTTCCAAAACATCCAAATCGGGGTCTCCTTCCAGTGTCCGACTGTATTCATGGACTCATAGGGAGCTAAGTTTTCTGGATTTTTATAATCAGGCATCTAAAACCTCACACTGTGTTTGTATATGGGCACATTCTATAACTTAATCTTCCTGACTGTGCCATCCTAAGGGCACCTAGGCCCAACTCCACGTAACATAGCGGCCAAGCTCCTGCACATATCCCGCCGAAGTTCCGAACTTCTTGGCGATCACCTTAGCACTTTCGCCCCGCGAATACAACTCCCGAATCTCTGCCACCTGTTCCTTGGTGAACTTCCTCAGGTCCTTCAGATTTTCGAGGGTGCCCCAGGATGTCACATCCCAATGCCCGGGATTCACACACCCCTTATTGCCGCAACAATTTTTCAAGGGTTGGCTCTCCATCAGATCAATGCCCTGAAGTTTCCAGGACACCCGGTGCGCTGGCTGAACCCTACCCTCATATCTGAAAAATCCAAACCCGCTGGAGTGTGTCGACCCGTGCCATGGCCAACAAGCCTCGACATCCGCAGGTACCGTCACGTACTTGGAAAACCGATCCATCGGACTGATCACTGCGCCTTCCACTTCTTAAGGCCTTCTGCGTTGGTCGCGCTCTGCTCAGCCCAGTTCATTCCCACCTTGGCATCCACGGGCAATCGCATCGTCCGGCCATTCACTTGAATTGGATTTACGAGACGCTCCAGTATTTCAGGCATAATTTTATCAACCATATTAATCGGGATTGACCCATATACGGCATCATGAACCTGAGCCTGGGGCCTGCAAAATTCATGAGGAATGTTATCCCACACGTCTAGAATACCCACATTAATGTCCGCCGAGATCATGGCCTGAGGCTTGAAGGCAATAGCCTTCTGTTGCGTTGATCCGTCTGAGGTCTGGTTTTAGAAGTGCCGCCGCTGCCCTAAGGGGGTGACTAGTTCATTGGTAAGCATCAGTTCCTTGATCGTATCCTCTTGCCAC
>Ga0105248_10000212_pt1 | contig 67170 bp, 56 predicted proteins | sample KBSS34metaG_FD_81524 | JGI IMG/M metagenome (GOLD analysis project Ga0105248, IMG submission 81524) | Switchgrass rhizosphere microbial communities from Kellogg Biological Station, Michigan, USA - KBS S3-4 metaG | ecosystem: Host-associated > Plants > Roots > Rhizosphere > Soil | place... | reverse complement strand
TCCCGCTTTTGTGCTGGGTGGCGGATCGAACCTTCTGATCGCCGACAGGGGTTTCGACGGTCTGGTTTTACGGATAGGCTTGAAGGGCATGACATGGGAAGGAAAGCGATTGCGTGCTGCGGCTGGTGAAGACTGGGATGAAGTCGTTGCTGCATGCGTGCGTAACGGATTCGGCGGGGTTGAATGCCTTAGCGGAATTCCGGGGCTTGCAGGAGGCACTCCTGTTCAAAATGTCGGAGCGTACGGCCAGGAAATCGCCGACGTGCTTGTCTGTGTGCGCGCGCTGGATCGGCAAACGGAATCGGTGGTGGAGCTTTCCAGGCAGGACTGCGATTTTGCTTATCGATCGAGCATCTTCAACACTGCGGAAAAGAATCGTTACATTGTCCTGTCAATCACGTATGAACTTCTGGAGCACGCTGCGCCACAGGTGAAGTATCCCGACCTGCTTCGGAGATTTGAAGGAAAGTCAGAAGCTCCGACTCTGATGGAAGTTCGCGAAGCGGTGCGTGAAATTCGCGCGAGTAAGGGCATGCTGATCATCGAGGGCGATCCCGATTGCCGTAGTGCGGGATCCTTCTTCAAGAACCCGATTCTTTCTGAGGCGGAGTACGCACGATTGGAGAGCAGTGCGCAGGAGGCCGTTCCGCGGTATCCTGCCGGAACTGGCAAGGTTAAGACATCTGCGGCGTGGCTCATTGACCGTGCCGGATTCAAAAAAGGATTCGGGCTCGGGCGAGCGGGTATATCCACGAAACACACATTGGCGCTGGTGAATCGCGGTGGCGGCAAAGCATCCGATATCGTTCAGCTGGCCCGCGAAATCCGGAAGGGCGTTGAGGACGCCTTCGGAGTCCGGTTGATTCCGGAACCGGTGTTTGTGGGATTTGACGAAGAGTTTTGATCTCAAGGAGTCCTGATGAAAAGAATCGTTTTTGTTGTCCTGTTCAGCGTTTTCCTCAGTTCGTCGTGCGCTTCGAGGGATCGCGGCACGGTTTCCGAAACGGTGATCCCCCAGATTCCCGTCGAAAAACATACGCTGCCCAATGGGCTGGATGTGCTGCTCGTTGAAGATCACCGGTTGCCTCAGGTCGCGGTAGACATCTGGTACCACGTCGGCCCCGTGAACGAAGAGAAGGGAAAAACGGGATTTGCGCACCTCTTCGAGCACATGATGTTTCAGAAATCGAAACACACCCCTGAAGACAGCTTTTTCAAGTTTCTCGAAGCGGCTGGTGGAAGCAGCGTCAACGGTTCAACCGGACTCGATCGTACGAATTATTATGAAACCGTCCCCAGCAACCAACTCGAGCTGGCGCTCTGGCTGGAGTCCGACCGTATGGGATATCTGCTCGATGACCTTACGGAAGCCTCTTTCCGTAATCAACAGGATGTGGTTCGCAATGAACGACGGGAGAACTTCGAAAACCGGCCATATGGTCCGGTAGAAGAAGCGATCGCGCACCTGATGTATCCGAAAGAACACCCTTACTATGCCAATGTTATCGGATCGCACGCAGATATTCAGGCGGCGCAGCTGAAGGACGTGAAGAACTTCTTCAAGCAGTACTACGCTCCGAACAACGCGAGTCTTGCCATTGTTGGTGACATCAATAAATCCGACACCCTTGCTCTTGTTGAGAAGTATTTCGGCACTCTCAAGAAAGGGCCGGATGTGCCTCCAGTCACGGTCACGACGCCTCCCATTACGGAAGAGCGCCGCGTTGTGATTAAGGACCGCATTGAGTTACCCCGCATCTATATGGCCTGGATCGTGCCGCCAATCTACACAGATGCCGATGCCGAAGCCGACATCAGCGCAGACATTCTCGGAGGAGACAAAGTCAGCCGGCTCTACAAGAGCCTCGTTTACGAAAAGCAGATTGCCCAGGACGTGTCCGTGTACAACTACTCGAACACACTCGGTTCTGTCTTTACGATCCAGGTTACAGCAGCTCCAAATCACACTCTGGACGAAATTGAGAAAGAAATCGATGCCCAGCTCGAAACGTTCCGGAAGACCCCGCCCTCGGCCGCGGAACTGGATGGAACGAAGCTTTCTATAGAGCGGAGCGCATTGTTTTCACTGGAGTCCGCTGGTGGTGTTGCGGATCGCATCAACTCGTACAATCATCACAAGAAAGATCCCAATTTCCTGGAACAGGATCTTCAACGCTATCGTAAGGCCACCCCCGAGGCTGTCCACGATTTCGCGGCTAAATACCTTACGAAAAACTCGCGCGTTGTGGTTTACGGGATGCCTGGGGAACCGGACTTCGGTCCTGCCGTTCCTCCATCGCCCAAGACCACCAGCAAGGAAGGAGGCGAGTCAGTAAATCCTGACGAGCTTTGGCGAGCGAAACCTCCAGCCGCAGGGGCAGAGCCTCGTCTTGCGTTTCCAATGCTGGAGTCCTTTCAGCTTGCGAACGGTTTGAACGTCATTCTCGACTCCCGTAAGGGATTGCCTGTCGTTGCGGCAAATCTGGTGGTCCGCAGTGGAATCGCATCCAACCCCGTCGCCAAGCCTGGCCTCGCCGCATTTATGCTGGACATGCTCGACGAGGGGACGTCAACTCGCTCGTCGCTTGTTCTTGCAGAGCAACTCAAACAGGCCGGCGTGACTCTCGGAGAGGCGCCGGGACGCGACTATTCTGGCCTTGTGCTGGCTTCGACAAGCGGGACGCTTGGAGCAGGATTGGATCTCCTTGCCGATGTCATCATGAACCCCGCTTTCGATATGAAGGAAATCGATCGTGTTCGGATGCGGCGGCTTGGCGAACTCGTTCAAATGAAGTCTGACCCCGGCCAGATCTCTGACATCCTTACGCTGCTTTCGCTCAACGGAAAGGACAATCCTTATGGATATCCAGGCGTCGGCACTCCAGCGTCCGTGAGCGCGATCACGGCCCAGGATCTGAAAGACTTCTGGAAAGCACAGGTGCGGCCTGGCAATGCGGCTCTTGTTGTATCGGGAGATATTACGAAGTCGGATCTTCAGCCCCTTCTCGAGAAGTCGCTTGGAAAGTGGAGTGGCGATGCCGCGCCTCCGATCTCGCTGCCCCAGCCGATGCCGAGCCGGCACGTTGTGCTTGTGGATACGCCGGGCTCTCCGCAAACCCAGGTGCGAATCGTTGTGCCCGGGCCCGTGCGTGCTTCTTCCGACTACGAATCGCTTCTCGTCATGAACGAGATCATGGGCGGATCTTTCTCGAGCCGTATCAACATGAACATTCGGGAGGCGCATGGCTACGCGTACGGCGCCAGCAGCTGGATCCGTCCTCTCGCGTACGGAGGATGGATCGCCGCGGGTGCGGGAGTGAAAACAGATGCTACGGCTGCGGCCGTGCATGAGATGGTCAAGGAAATGGGGCTCATGGCTGAATCGCCTGTAAAGCCAGAAGAAATCGAGAGAGCGAAGTCCTCGCTCGTTCGTGCGTTTCCGAGCTGGTTCGAAACCACATCACAGACCGTCAGCATCCTTTCGGAAATTCCGGTCTACAACCTTGGCCTGAACTACTATCCGGAATACGCAAAGAAAGTTGAGGCTGTGAACGAGGCAGACATCAAGTCCGTCGCGAAGAAATATTTGCACCCGGAACAGATGATCGTGATTGCTGTCGGCGACAAAAAGACCATCGAAAGCGGGCTGAAGAGCGCCGGGCTTGGACCTGTTGAGGTGCGGGATCCCGACGGGAATCTCAAATAGCGCGTGCCCGAGTTACCGGATGTTGTCGTCTACATAGAAGCCCTCGAGGCGCGCGTCCTCGATAAGACGCTTGAGAACATCCGAATCGCGAGCCCTTTCGTGTTGCGATCGGTTGATCCCGCGCCGCCAGCTCTTCTGGGAAAGATGGTTCGCGCGATCCGTCGGCTCGGGAAGCAAATTGTATTTGTCTTCGATGACGAGCACTTCCTGGTGATTCATCTCATGATTGCCGGCCGCCTACAGTGGCGTGAGCGACACGCGTCGCTGACGGGAAAGATCGGTCTTGCTGCGTTCGACTTTGATTCCGGAACATTGATCCTCACCGAAGCGGGCTCGAAGAAGCGCGCATCTCTCCATATCGTGCGGGGAGAGAAGACACTGAAGACATTCGATCGCCAGGCTCTCGAGGTGCTGGAGAGCTCGCTTGAACAGTTTGAATCGTGCTTGCGTCGCGAAAACCACACCTTGAAGCGCTCGCTGACCGATCCTCGCCTTTTCAGCGGCATTGGTAATGCTTTCTCGGATGAGATTCTCCATCACTCACAACTTTCTCCCATGAAGCAAACGTCGAAAATGTCGGAGGAAGAAGTCCGTCGATTGTGGGAGTCCACGCGTTCGGTGCTCGCGGAGTGGGTCGTCCGTCTGCGAAAACAAACGGGAAACGAATTTCCGTCCAAAGTCACGGCATTCCGTCCTGAAATGGCGGTTCATGGCCGGTTCGGAAAGCCCTGTCCGCGGTGCGGCGCGCCGGTGCAGCGAATTGTCTATGCCGAGAACGAATGCAATTACTGTGCGCCTTGTCAGACAGAAGGACGCCTGCTGGCCGATCGCGCGATTTCGCGACTCTTGAAAGAAGACTGGCCGCGATCACTCGAGGAGATGGAGAAGCACATCGAGAAGAGGCGAGCGTAGGGAATCGGGGGAATTAGGGGACGGACTACTCAACCCCCAAACTCCGGACGAGATCGTGCAGCCCTCAACAATTCCCGCCGGAGTTTGGGGGGTGGGTAGTCCGTCCCCTAATTCCCCCGATCTCCCCTTGACCCGCGGTTGACACGGGTGCCGAGCCCGCATAGAGTTCTTTTCGCGACGCAGCTGTCCGAGGAGGAAAGATTTGCATGCGATACTGGCGCAAAAGTTACACCATCGCATTAGTGTCGGGCGCCGCCGCAGCCGTTCTTCTCCTGCTCGTTCGTTCACAGAACGCTGCCCCGCCCGCTCAACAGACGGCGGCGGTGACGCGTGTCGCCGGCAAGCCTGATTTCAGCGGAATCTGGCAGGCCAACAACACCGCAAACTGGGATCTGCAGACACATGAGGCGCGTCCGATGATTGGACAGCCGGGTCTGACGCCGAACTCGGTAGTTCTTGCCGCGCCCGTGGTTGGTCTGGGCACTATCGGCTGGGTCCCGGGCGGTCTCGGCGTTGTCGAAGGCAACGACATTCCCTATCTCCCTTGGGCGGCACAAAGAAAGAAGGAAAATCTCGAGCACTGGATGGACCGTGACCCGGAGATCAAGTGTTTTCAGCCCGGTGTTCCGCGGGCGATGTATATGCCCTATCCCTTTCAGATTATTCAGAGCGCGACAAAGGTCATGATGGTCTTCGAGTTCGCGAACGCGCAGCGCACGATCCATCTCAACAAGATGGAACCTTATCCCAACGTGGCATTCATGGGATATTCGGTGGGGCGATGGGAGGGAGATACGCTTGTCGTCGATGTCAAAGACTTCACCGATGCGACGTGGTTTGATCGATCGGGCAATTTCCACAGCGACGCGCTGCATGTCGTCGAGCGCTACACCCTTATGGGGCGCGATGTTATCCGGTATGAGGCGACGATCGAAGATCCGCAAGTGTTTTCAAAGCCGTGGAAGGTCAGCATGCCGCTTTATCGGCGCCTCGAGCCCAACGCTCAACTTGCCGATTTCCGATGTGTCGAGATGGTTGAAGAAACGATGTATGGACACCTTCGCAAGGAGCAGTTGGTCAAGCGATGGGTCGGCAATACGATGACCATCGACGTCACGCGTACAATTCCGCCGGGCGAAGCGGTTCACGAGCGATATATTTCGGGCAATCCGCCGGGAAAATAGAAGATTGGAAAGATGGGGAGGTTAATCATGCGAACCAGGCTGATCGTGGGAACGGTCGTTCTGGCCGGTACAGCGCTACTTGTAAGCCAGCCGCTGGTTTGGGCGCATCACGCGTTTTCGGCTGAATTCGATGCGAACAAACCGATCTACTTCAAAGATGCAACGGTGACGAAGGTACAGCTGATCAATCCTCACAGCTGGATCCATGTCGATGTGAAAAACCCTGATGGCTCCATTCAAAACTGGGCCATCGAAGCGGGTAGCCCGAACATTCTCTTGAGGCGGGGCATTACAAAGGACACCGTCAAGGTCGGGCAGAAAATCGTCGTCGAAGGCTATCAGTCGAAGGACGGATCCCACAGAGCCAATGGTCGTGACCTCACGTTGCCGGACGGCACAAAGCTGTTCCTTGGATCTTCTGGGACCGGTGCGCCGTACGAAGTCCAACGCCCCGGTGTTGATACTGAGGAGAAGTAAGAGCTTCCTGGAGGCAGGAAAGGAAGGTTTCGATGCGATATCGATATCTTGCGTCAATCGCTTCGATGGCAGGAGTAGTTATCCTGGTTTCGCTGGCCGTGGCTTCCATGGCCGGTCAGACCGCGACGACCACCAAGCCCGCGGCATTGCCGAAGCCGGGCCCTGCTCCAAAGACCGCCTGGGGTGAGCCGGACCTTCAGGGCACATGGTTCGTCATGGAGCAAGTTCCACTCGAGCGTTCTCAGGCCAATGCAAATAAGGCACTGCTTACCGATGCGGAAGTGGAAGCTGCCGATAAGGCGAAGTCGACGAATGTCGGACGCAACGCGCGCAGGCCCGACAATGCGACGCAGGATGTGGAAGGGGCTTACAATGCCGTCTTCAATTCCATCCTTAAAACGAGCAAGCGGACATCCATGATCATCGATCCTCCTGATGGGAAAATTCCTCCTTTAACCGCCGAAGCACAGCAACGCCAGGGCCGCGGAGGTGGCCGCGGCGGCGCTGGCGGCGGAGCGCGCGGCGGTCGCGGAAATCCCAACGACAACCCTGAAACGACAGCGCAATCGCCGCGCTGCCTTGGAGTGCAGATGCCGTTTCTTCCGCTCAATACGGCTTTTGCCCAGGGTACCGTGATGGAGATCATTCAAGGGCCGAAGTCGGTGGGGATCTATATGGAAGACGATCATGCCGGCGGCGGAAATCGCGTGATCTTCCTGGATGGCCGCCCCCACGCTCCTGCCAGCCTGAAGAGTGTCCTCGGGGATTCGCGCGGCAAGTGGGAGGGAAACACGCTCGTCATCGAAACAACGAACTTTGCTCAAGGCTTCCGCGGATCCAATCCGGATACTTACAAGATGACTGAACGCTTCACGCGCGTCGATTCGAATAACCTGCGCCGTGAAATCACGTTCAGCGATCCGACCACCTGGACACGCCCCTGGACTGTGATGATTGAGATGGGGAAAACCGACGACAGCCGTCACATGATCTTCGATTCGGCCTGCCATGAAGGGAATTACGGCATGACAGGCATCCTCGTCGGCGCACGAAAGGAAGAGGCTGCTGCGAAATAGGTGCGAGATCTGGGGAGAGACTCCGAATTCGAACTGAGGAATTCAGGGTTCTCGCGCCGCCGTCCAAGTTCGAATTCGGAGTCTGTCCCCAGATCTCCGCTCATTTTGCTTGTGCTCGCTTTCGGCAGCGGCGTCTCGGGTCTCATCTATGAAATCGTCTGGTTTCAGTTCCTCGAACTCGTCGTCGGTTCTTCTGCAGTGTCCCTGGCTGTGCTTCTCGCTACCTTCATGGGCGGTACGTGTTTCGGGAGTTGGCTTTTTCCTCGTGTAGTTTCCCCCAGGCTGAATCCTTCGCGCATTTATGCCGTCATCGAAACCGGAATCGCCGGCTTCGGGCTATTGATGTTGATCCTGATGCCGCTGGTGGGCAGTGTCTACACGGCGTGGAGCGGCTATGGATTCGTTGGTTTCCTGGTGCGAGGCTTTGTCGCGGCTCTATGTCTCCTTCCGCCGACACTGCTGATGGGCGCGACACTTCCCGCCCTTGCACGCCGCGTCCAGGTAACTCAGGCCGGGATTTCCTGGCTGGGACTGTTGTATGCAGCGAACATTCTCGGCGCGGTATTCGGCTCCCTGCTCGCCGGCTTTTACTTGCTTCGTGAATACGATATTTTCACTGCAACTTTCATTGCGGCAGCAATAAACGTTGCAGTTGCTGGAATCGCGTTTCTGGTTGCAGCGAATCCTTCAGAAGCACGTGCGCTGGACGAGCAAGCCATTGTCTCGCCGCGCGGCGTTTCGATTGTCGAGATTGCGATTGCGCTGTCCGGATTTTGCGCTCTCGCCGCGGAAGCGGTCTGGGCACGCATTCTCGGTTTGTTGCTGGGAGCCTCGGTTTACACTTTTTCCATAATCCTTTCGGTGTTTCTCGTGGGGCTGGCAATCGGTAGCAGCATCGGGTCGCTGTTGTGCAGGAGTCTGGACCGCCCACGCCTGGCGTTGGGCTGGAGCCAGTTGCTCGTGAGCGCCGCAATCGCATGGACGGCCTACAACCTGAATGCGTCGTTACCGTATTGGCCTATCGATCCGTCGATCTCTTCAAGTATCTGGTTCAGTTTTCAACTTGATCTTGGCAGAGCCCTCTGGGCTCTGCTACCTCCGACGGCTATTTGGGGTGCGAGTTTTCCGTTTGCGCTCGCGGCGTCCACATCGGGGCAGGATGCTGCCACACGAATGTCACGCATCTATGCGGCGAATACTCTCGGTGCAATCGGCGGTGCGCTCCTGGTGAGCCTGGTTCTGATTGCGTGGATTGGTTCGCAGCACACCCAACAGGTGCTGATCATCGTCTCGGTAATCTCAGGACTCCTGCTACTGCTACCTCAAAATGGATTGCGTGGAAGAATTCCGGCACTGGCATCTGCTCTGGCGTGCAGTTTTCTGCCCCTTGGCGTTCCGCCCATTTCGAAGCTGCTGATTGCTCATGGCCGATACGCGGCGACCTGGGTGAACAGGGGCGACATTCCCTATGCAGAAGAGGGTTTAAATGCGTCCGTGGCGGTATCGAAGTTTTCGAATGGTGTCCGTTCATTTCATGTGGCAGGAAAAATTCAGGCTTCAAATGTTCCTCGCGACATGCGCCTTCAGCGCATGTTGGGACATCTCACATCGCTGATTCCTCGGGCGCCGCATTCAGTGCTCGTAGTCGGCTGCGGTGCGGGCATTACCGCTGGCGCTGTCTCGATAGATCCGGGAGTGGAGCATGTCACGATTGTTGAAATCGAGCCTCTCGTGCCGCAGGCTGCTGAAGCGTACTTCAGCAAAGAGAACTTCAGTGTTGTGGAAAGCCCGAAGGCGCGCTTACGAATCGATGATGGACGACATTACCTTCTGACGACGGCCGAGCGATTTGACGCGATCACGATGGATCCTCTGGATCCGTGGGTAAAAGACGCTGCAAATCTTTATACGAAGGAATTCTTCGAAGCCGCAAAAAGCCGTTTGAATCCCGGCGGCGTTATCACGGTGTACATCCAGCTGTTTGAGACAACCAGCGATGCCGTGAAGAGCGCAGTTGCAACGTTCTTCGAAGTCTTCCCAAATGGCACCATCTGGGGAAACCCCTATGAGGGCCGGGGCCACGACATGGTGTTGCTCGGTCAGACCGAACCGCTGCGCATCGATCTGGATGAACTGGAACATCGCCTGAAGCGGGCCGAGTATGCGCGGGTCGCAGAATCCCTCCGCGAGGTGGGGATGGAATCCTCTCTTGATCTTTTTGCAACCTACGCCGGCCGTAAGACCGATCTCGCAGAGTGGCTACGGGGTGCCGCGATCAACCGTGACCAAAACCTTCGAATGCAATACCTTGCAGGATTGGGGCTTAATCTCGACAACAGCGCCGAGATCTATGCCGATTTATTGGCACACCGACGGTTTCCTGACACCCTCTTCAGCAGCAAAGAGGGGCGTGTAGAGCTTCTCCGACAAGCTTTCTAACTTTGAAAAAAGTACTTGCTTGGGAGAATGTGCCGATGTCCTAGAATGCGACAGTTCGTGGTTATGTACACGGCTTGTTGGATGCTGAGGCGAGATTTGAAGTGATAGTTCAAGACGAAGGCACAGCTACAAACGAGGCGCAGTCCCATGCGGCGCCTGTCGAAGAACGGTTGGCGAAACAGGTCCGCGCTCTCGAAGCCTGGTATGCCGCTGAGTTTGAGAGACGTCTGACGGAACTGACGGGAATGCTCAAGCTGCAGCTCCAGATCCAGAGTGAGGAACTGCAGCAGCACTACGAACGCCGCGCAAAAACAAGTCAGGAAAACGTTCATGTGATTGCGACCCCGCACAGTCCTGAAAAGCATCTGGAAGAGATCAAGCGCACGGAGGCTCTCGCTCAAAAGTACGCCATGGAACTTGAGCGCATGGTAGCGGACGACACCGTGAATCTTGGTTTCCTGCTTCAGATGCGAAACCAGCAGCTCGAAGTGAAGGCGTATCTTCGGGGGCTCAAGTTCGGTTCAGAGGCGGGGCAGGCTTCTACAACCATTCATTCCAATCACGAGATCATTTAGTCAGAGAGCTTAGGAACGGATACCGGCTTTCGCGAGAGCCCGCGTCGCGTCGAGAATGCACTCGCGGAGGGCTTGCTTGTAAGGATCAGGCTGGCGGACGGTGCCGATGTTGCGCCAGGTCATGTCGTTGGCTGCTGCCATAATGTCCCGTGCATCTTCGATGGATAGTCCTATGGTGATTGCTGCTTCGACCCAGTAATGTTCGCTGAACATAATTCCGGTTCTTGAAAAGCACACGGCGCCGATCGGATCGAGCAGGACCTTCTCGGGGTCCTTTTTCAGTTTTCCCCGAACTCGCAGACGTGGATTCTTCCGGCGTTCGACAATCGGAAGATCTCCGCTAAGCAAGGACCACTCAAACAAGTCGCGAGCTTTCTCCAGTTCTGCGATCAGTTCCTTGGTAACCATAGTTCTCCTCGAAGCCTCCGATACGGCAGACGGATTTCTATTCGGGCGGCCACTTTGAACGTTAACGTGGGGACATGGCAATCGAGTGCCAATGTTGTTGGCAAAGTTAGGAGTTGATAGACTTGCCGCATGCGCGCACTTCGATTGCCTGCTTTTCTTCTGCTCCTGTGCACGGTTGCGTGGTCTCAGGCTCGCCAGGGCGGCGCGGCGAGGGGAAATGCCGTCGCGGGAATCGACTGGAACAAACCTTTTCCGGCCCACAAGATCATCGGCAACGTGTACTTTGTGGGGTCCGAACAGCTGGGTTCGTTTCTAATCGCCACAGCTGAGGGGCATATTCTGATCAACAGCGACTATGAAGAAACGGTTCCTGTGATCCGTGCCGCCGTCGAAAAGCTGGGTTTTAAGTTCACGGACATCAAGATTCTCCTCGGGAGTCACGCCCATCCTGACCACATGACAGGTGACGCTCTCGTCAAGGAACTGACAGGCGCCAAAGTTATGGTTATGGAAGAGGACGTTCCGGCGTTGACGAACATGCGGCCTGGAGGAAAGGCGCATCCTATCGATCGGGTTCTCCATGACGGCGATACCGTCATGCTTGGAGGGAGCACGCTCGTGGCTCATCTGACACCGGGTCATACGAAGGGTTGCACCACCTGGACGCTGAAGACCACGGAGAACGGCAAGACGTACGACGTAGTGATTGTGGGCAGTGTCAGCCTGAATGCGGCAAACCTCGCGAACAATCCAACCTATCCCAATATCCAGGAAGATTTTCGCAAGAGCTTCAGAGTATTGCGTTCGCTGCCCGCAGATGTTTTCCTGGGTTCGCACACCGGCTTCTATCGCATGACGGAGAAATACGCGCGGCTCGAAAAGGGCGACCCTAATCCGTTCATCGATCCGGCGGGTTACAAGGCGCTCATTGATTCTTCAGAACAGGCGTTTAACACACGACTGGAAGAACTGAAGCGCGGACAGACAAGATAGGCCGGGCAGCCTCGGCGTATCAGATCACAACTATTGCGCGCACACTTCTGTCCACCCTTCCTTGCACGCGAGCCTGGACAGCTTGCTCGGGTCTCGTTCGCGGATCTCTCCCTTGCTTCCCCTCAGGATGATTGGATAGTCGTCGACAGTCGGCCTGGCTGCAGCAAATTCGCCCGCACGATTTTTGAGCGTGATGGCATTGTGGCAGCCTGCTGCAACACCCAGATCGCAGCTCCTCTCGAAATGGTCTTCAGCGCCGGCGATATCAAGCCTACGGAGATCTTCGCCTGACTGCGCGAGCGCGACATGCAGCAGACCCGCCTCATTGCAGGCCCATCCGGATCCTCGGCGGCAATAACCGGTTTGGAGGTCCGCAAGATAGGGACAAGCGTATGGACGTCCTTCGCGGCATGCCTGTTTCCAGAACGGCAGCCACTGACCGGGATGATTGTCGCCCACTCCCTGAGTCGCGCTCATGCCCGCAAACACAATTGCCCAAATTGCCATGAAAGCGAGATGGCGCTGATATGGCGCGAGAGCACGGCCGATCGCCTCAGGACTCAAAGCGCGAAGGATGCGTGAACGCGCCAGCCAATCGATACCCTTTATCGATAGATTCAGCGCCGGAACCTGCAGCAGCTTGTCGTAGAAGGTCGGCATGCCTGCACTGCCGAGCAACTGGTAGAGCGCAACCGTACTCAAGCCGTATAGCATTCCGAAGAAAATCCGTCCCAATTCCGTTCGAGGTGATGTCGAAGGGTCTGTGAACAGGAGATGCATTCCCAGAAAGACTGCGATGGGGATGTAGGAATCGTAGAAGAAGTAAATGCCATTGGTAGCGAAGTAGAGCAGGCCAAACATGTACGTGGTCACTGCAGCAGACATCGTCATTAGCGTGACCCCGAAGAAGTACTGACCGGGAAGCCCAATCAGAAAAAGTGCGAGGTACATGTGTGGCGGGTAGAACTGCGTGGTCGCAATCTCACGCCCCCACGTGATGTCACTGGCACGCGTCATCAGCAGTCCGAGCGAAAACACGGCAAGCGGGAATGAAGAAGGATTGAAGATGTGAACGCGTCGGCCGTCCTTATTCCACCGAAGAAATTCCTTCGCTGCAAATCCCAGCGCGACCATCAGGAATTGCAGATAGAACCAGTCCGGCTTGAACCAGAGAAAGAGATTGATGCTGAAGATGACAGGGAACGGGCCGAAGCCAAAAACGTACGTATCGCGCCGCGACCAGGAGAGGAGCATGTCGAAGGCGTACGCAAAGAGCAATTGTGCCAGGATCAAATGAGCCGATTGGTAGACCGGCATCCAATGCCATCCCCAATACAGCAGGACGGAGCCCTGGGCGCAAGCCTGCACGTAGTGCTGCTTTCTGAGTTTCATATCCAGCGAGAATTCGCGGCTACGGCGTTGCAGCAATAACCCTGCGTTCCACATACACAACACCGCGGCTGTGCAGAGAAACGCCCAGAACGTTCGTGGGTTCTGGCGAACGACAGGCACGAATACAAGTCCGGCAAGGCACAAGGAGAACGCGACGGGCAGCAGGAGGAGTTTTTTGCCGAACATGTTTATTCGAGACGCTTTTATCAGAGGCTGGAGACACGTTCAAGCGAGGCATGAGAAAGGGCACGATGCCGCCGCATCGGGTGGTGAAGCGGGTGAATTTGGTGTACGTCGCCCGCTTTCTTTTCTATGCTCGCGTGGACAGCCCCGGAGTCTCGCATGAAAAATGTCTACGTCTTCGTAACCCTTCTTGTGTTGTGTTCGTGGACGGCCTTGACCCAATCCCTGGACGAACTGCTCCACGACGGCAGAAATACCGAGAATGTCATCACCCAAAGCATGGGCTACGATCGAAAGAGTTACAGTCCTCTCAAGCAAATCAACAAGTCCAATGTGAAGCGTCTGGTTCCTGTTTGGAACGCCAGCATGATGAATGATTCCGGCGAATTGGCCGCCCCCGCGATTTACAACGGTGTGATGTATGTCATCAACGGCAAGTGGACTTTCGCCCTTGATGTCGAGACGGGCCGGCAGATCTGGCGTACACCTGTGACGCTTGAGGCCGGCGTGACGCGAGTGCCTATCAATAGGGGCGCACCGACAATTTACAACGGCAAGTTGTTTCGCGTGACGATCGACAATCACCTTGTGGCGCTCGACATGAAGACCGGGAAGGAATTGTGGAATCAGAAGTACGCCGATTGGCGGGAAGGGTACTACTCCACCAGCGCGCCCATCGTTGCTAATGGCGTTCTGATTTCCGGCATGGCAGGCGGTGAATCCACGACCCGCGGTTTCCTCGACGGCTGGGATCCCGAGACCGGACGGAAGCTATGGCGGCGGTACACGATTCCCGCACCGGGTGAGCCGGGCTCCGAAAGCTGGCCGAAAAACACCGATGCCCGGAAGTATGGCGGAGGGCCTACGTGGCGGTCCGGGTCTTATGATCCGGAGCTCGACCTCGTCTATTGGGGAACCGGCAATGCGGAACCATACGATCCACGGCCCCGCGAGTCTAAAGACAGCCTGTATACGTCCAGCGTGCTTGCAATCCGTCCGAAGACCGGCGAGATCGCTTGTTATTTTCAATACACTCCAAACGATATTTACGACGTCGATGGTACTGATGAGAACGTTCTCGCCGATATTCGCATTGGCGGACAGCTCAGGAAGGTGATGATTCAGGCCAATAAGAACGGCTTCATGTATGTCCTCGATCGCACGAACTGCAAATTGATCGCCGCGCATCCCTACGTCAAGGTCAATTGGGCAACAGGCATTGATCTCACGACGGGCCGTCCGGTTCTTACGGACCTTCAGAAGAAATTTCTTGCAGGCGAGAAGGTTGAGATCTCGCCCTCTCGTGGCACCAACGCGGTCCCGATTGCGTTCAATCCTTCGACCGGACACATATACGCTGCAACGTGGGACATTCCGCGAATTCAGGCGCTCGCGCCTCCAAGAACCACTGGTCTCGGGGACACTACCACCGGAGTGACTGCTGAATTTCCGGTATTCAAGCCAGGCGATGTCGTCGGTCACTTTCTCGCGATCAATCCCATCACCGGCCAGAAGAAGTGGGAAATCCCGCTGGCGGATCTCCCGAGTTCTGCGGGAGTCCTCTCAACCGGCGGCGGACTGGTCTTCACAGGCAAATTGACAGGAGAGTTCCTCGCGCTGGATGACGAGACGGGCAAGACGTTGTGGCAGTTCCCAACAGGATCCAGCATCAATGCCACGGCAATTACTTACACCCACAAGGGGCGCCAATACGTCACCGTCGCTTCCGGTCTGGGTGGGATTCTTGCCCTTCGCTATGCTTCATCGAAAGTGCCTGCGGGAGGATCAATCTGGACCTTCGGCCTACCCTGAGAGGGAGACTGGTTCGGTCAACGTCCACGACGATCAGGACACCCGGCAAGTAAAGTCGAAATGTTCGCGGGTCACGTCGAGCGCGTGAACAGCTGACGCTGGCTTACCCGATAAGCATTGGAGCGAATCAATTCGCGGATCTTCAGCGGATCACCGATTCCGTGGAGAGCCATTTTAGGCACGACCTTGTCGGTTGAAACGATGAACACGTCGCCAATACTGAACAATCTTTCGACAAAGGACTGGTGGAATTCGATGTCATCGATCGAACGCAGATCGATTTCTTCGAGCGATCGCGACAAGACGCCATATTGAATGACGATGCGCTGGTTACTGATTCTGTAATGCGTATTACGGATGCGAGCGATGGCTTGAAGCAGTCCGAACAGCGAAGGCAGAACGATCAGCGCCAGAACCACTACGATTCCCAATTCAAGATAAGTCGAGTTCTGTTCAACCACCCCGCGCGCCTGCGATGAAATCGACGCGAGAGCCGGCAGGCCTGCTGAGATTGCGTAGAACCCAACCACAAAAACAATAAGCAGTCGGATCGCGATCTTAACGATTTTGCCGTAGACGAGAGCCATCGACGGCGTGCCTTCCCAAATTGTCTCTTCAGGGCTCGCAGTCCCTCCCGGCACGAAATATGCAGCAGGCGAAGTTGGAGGCGCCACATTTCCCGTGAGCTGTTTGCCGCAATGTGGACATGACACTGCTTCCGTGGAGACTTGCTGTTTGCATTCCGGACACGTGACTAGTGCCATCCAAACCTCTTTCTGCAGGCAGGAGCATAGTCATATCATCCAAACACAATCATCACTCATGAAAAACATTCTTATCAGACGCGCTAATGAATCGGATGCGCCTTCCCTCGGTCGGATGGGTGCAACGTTATTGAAAACTCACTACAGCTTCGATCAAAAGCGCTTCATGGCCCCACAGGCAAAGACGGCCGACGGGTATGCGTGGTTTTTGAGCTCGCAGTTGGAAGATAAAGACTCCGTCATATTCGTTGCGGAACGCGACGAGGGCATTATCGGTTATGTCTACGCCAGACTCGAGCCGAGATCATGGGAGGAACTGCGCGAGCCCGCCGGATTCATCCACGATGTCTTTGTCGAGGAATCGAGCCGGCGACTTGGCGCGGCCCGACTGCTCATGGAAGCTGCGATGGATTGGCTTCGAGCCCAGGGTGCGCCCCGCGTCTTGCTCGGGACTGCTGAACACAATGTGGCCGCACAGCGGCTATTCGATCGGTTAGGTTTCCGTCGAACGATGATTGAAATGACTCGCGAGCTCGAGTAACTGAAGGCTTACAATCCATTACAAAGGCGACGTTCGTCGGCAAAGAACGGTCGAGTGAACAGAGTCGGTGGGAGGGGTGTATGACACAACGAGTAACACTGATCGCTGCGCTTACGGCATTTAACCTTGCCTGCATCGCTTTCGCGCAGACGGCGCCCTCGGGCCCGGGCGCGGGAGCGGGACCCACACGACCGGGCGTGTTTCTAAGCGAGGGATGGAAGGCGCTGCCCACCCCACCGGACGATCACGGTGCGTGGCCGGCCTCCCAACTGGGCGTCTCGAGCCCGAACCTGCAGTTGACGCTCCACGGCACCTCCGGCAAGGAGATTCAACTCGTGGGTGTCCGAGGTAGTGCAGACGTCTATCCACTCAATCTCTGGACCGGCACGACGACGTCACCAAGCGCCGCGTCGCTCCGTCATCGAAACAACTTCGTCGATCTTTCCGATCCGCTTTCGAAGATCCGCTGGGTGGTCAGGACTTCCGGCTTCCACCAAGTACGTCCGATCGTCAAGCTCGCGGATGGCACTTGGCTGGTTGGAGACCACACAACCGGGCCGGCCGCGGATTTCAATGAAGCGGATGTCTCTGTTGTCGATGTCCGCTGGATGAAGCTCGACATCACGCGAGTCGTTGCCATCGGCACGTGGGTCGAGCGTCCGAACCTCAGCAAGGTTGACGAGGTCGGCTTCGCGGATCTGATGCCCGGCAGCGGTCACGGTCCGGGCGGCTATGTGAATGTCGGCCGAATTGAGGTTTACGGAAGGCCGGTGAAACGCTAACCCCGTGACTGCAAGCAAACCGACGGAGAATCCCCATGTCACCTATTCGCATAATGGCAACCCTGGTTATTGTCCTCATATTTCTGGCCGGCTACGCGGTTGGTCAGCGACAGGTTCCGACACAAACTGTTGGACAGAGTGAAGAGTTGCTGCGGTCTATCGATTTAACGACCGAATTCGACTCCGCAAAGGGACGTCCGCTAAGAATGCGCAAGCTTACGCTTCAACCGGGTGGCGTGCTTGGCTTGCACAACCATGTGGATCGGCCCGCCGTGACGTACCTTCTTCAGGGTCAGATGACCTACCACCAAGACGGAAAGCCAGACTTGATCGCGAATCCTGGCGACGGTTTCGCAGAAGGTCGGGCGACAACCCATTGGGCGGAAAGCACAGGAAAAGTGCCGGCGGTGTGGATCGCTGTCGATATTCCGAAACCGTAAACTAACCTACTTCCTCGTGGGATGTCGCCCACGTTCAGATTCTCCGTCCGTTCGCCGCAGGATGCTCTGCGAGTTCGCTTCGATGTCCCATGTTTCCCAATTAGGCACCCAACGTTGTCGGTATTAGAATGCCTGCCGCATGTCCCTTTCTCCGGGTACACAACTCGGCGTTCATGAAATTATTGCGCCAATCGGTTCAGGTGGGATGGGCGAGGTTTATCATGCGCGCGACACGCGATTGGGTCGCGATGTCGCCATCAAGATTGCGTCAGAACAGTTCACGGAGCGATTCAGCAGGGAAGCGCGCGCCATTGCGTCCTTGAACCATCCCAATATCTGCACGCTCTACGATGTTGGACCCAATTATCTGGTCATGGAACTCATCGATGGAGAGACTCTTCGCGGACCTCTGCCGCTCGAGACGGCGACGGCGTACGCCCGACAGATTGCGGAAGGCCTCGACGCAGCGCATGAGAGAGGCATTATCCATCGCGATCTGAAGCCTTCGAATATCAAGGTCACTTCTGGCGGCGTTCTGAAAATCCTGGATTTCGGATTAGCAAAAGAGATTTTGGGGAGATCTTCGAGCGTGGAGAACTCTCCGACAGCTATTGAGACTGCCACACAAAGCGGCGTGATTCTTGGAACCGCAGCCTACATGTCACCCGAACAAGCGAAGGGCAAGCCGGTTGATAAGCGAGCCGACATCTGGGCATTCGGTGTCGTGTTCTACGAAATGCTGACGGGGCGACGACTGTTTGAGGGTGACAGCATTCAAGAGATCCTTGCAGGAGTCATTAAAGAAGATCCCGAGCTCAGCCGTGTTCCCCAGGAAGTTCGTCCACTTTTACGACGATGTCTCGCGAAAGATCCCAAACATCGACTCCGAGATATCGGCGATGCGATGCCCCTGTTGGAGGATCTAGCTCACGTCGAGTCCGCTCCAAAGACCGCAGGCTGGTTGTGGCCGAGCCTTGTAGCCGTTGCACTAGTGGCTGCCGCTGTATCGGTTTGGGCGCCGTGGCGCAAATTGCCGACGCCGGAAATCACACGGTTCGCGATAACTGCGCCCGAGGCGACGACCTTTGGCCCCTATCTCGATCTGTCGCCCGACGGACGAAAATTGGCTTTCACAGCGATAGGTGCGGATGGGCAAACGCGACTCTGGGTTCGTGACATGGATACGCTCACGTCGCGACAACTTGCAGGTACCCAAATAGCAAGCGGATGGGGAAGTCCCTTCTGGTCGTGGGACAGTCGATTCATCGCTTTTTCGGATGGCCGTGTTTTGAAGAAGGTCAATGCCACTGGAACTGCTCCTCCGGTGACCCTCACCACGGTGTCCACTGATGTTGGCCGCGGTACCTGGAACCGCGACGGTGTGATTCTTTTTGGAGGTCGCGGCAACAACAGCCCAATTTGGCGAATTCTCGATGTTGGTGGAGATGCCACGCCCGTGACGGACCCGAAGGGTTCTGAATTGCACGGTTTCCCTTTTTTTCTCCCAGACGGCCGCCACTTTCTTTTTACTCGGGCCGATGACAAAAGCCAAGCACTCTACGTCGGTTCTCTGGACAACAAGCCTGAAGACCAGTTTTCCGAACGGCTCCTCCCCACTCTGACCCAGGCGGCTTACGTGCCGGCGCCGTCAGGTAAAGGAGTGGGTGAACTGTTGTTTCTTCGAGGGACCACCCTGCTCACTCAGTCCTTCGACCCTGTAAAACGCAACCTGCGAGGTGAAGCCGCGCCCATCGCCGAGGGGATCGGTACGACCGGTCCTAACAGCGGTTATGCATTCTTTTCCGCGTCGACTACGGGGCTTCTAGCTTATCGGACCGGTGGAGAAGTCCACCTGTCGTGGTTCGATCGCGATGGGAAACCGCGGGGTTCAGCCGGCGAGGTCGGCTTCACCGGCCCGGTACGCATCTCGCCCGACGGCGATCGCTATGCCGTCGAGGCCTCCGGTGATATCTGGCTGACGCAGTTGGACCGTGGTGTTGGGACGCGGCTCACTGCCAGCCCCGTGACAGAAGGTCTTCCGTTCTGGTCACCTCTGGGCGACCGGATCGCGTTCATTTCCGTGGAAAACCGCCGAACCAGGTTCGTGATTAAGGCCTCAGACGGTACGGGCACAGAAAAATCCATCTATGAAGCTGACGGCGAAAGATGGTTGGACGACTGGAGTCACAGCGGGCAGTTCTTGCTCTATAACGAATATGCATCGAATGGAGCCACGGACGAATGGATCATATCCACTGACGGCAGCGGCGAGCCAACGCGCTTGCTTGATTCGCCGTTCGACGAATATTGGGCGCAGTTTTCTCCTGGAGATCGCTGGATTGCATACCAATCTAACGAATCCGGCAAATTTGAGGTGTATGTAAGGGCCTTCTCGGCCGCCACTGGCGAAGTGATTGGTGCCGCCTATCGAGTCTCAAAGAGTGGCGGTGAACGCCCTCTCTGGCGAAAGGACGGAAGAGAATTAGTCTACGTCGGTGCGAATTCGCTTCTTACTGCGGTAGACGTGATGGAGGGTCCACAATTTAAAACGAGTCTTCCTAGAACTCTATTTGCGCTTCCTGCGAGGGCCAACTTGCGTGAATTCGCGATGTCTCCCGATGGGCAACGTTTTCTGATCCCCTCGCAGGGTAACGAAGCGCTGCGGGGTATTAATATCGTGGCGAACTGGCAGTCCGGACTAAATCGCTGACGGTCGAGCTTCAGAACGTCAGACGTACCTGACATATCCACCGCGGCTGGAACAATCCTTTTCCACCTGCTATCGTTCACAGCTTATGCGCAGGCTATTTCTCTTTCTGACAGCTTTGAGTCTCGGCGTTGCGGTGCCCGTGGCTCTGCTAACACAGGGTCCGCCTCCGGCACAACTGCCGGTCGTTCGAAGGACAATCCAGACAACAGACGGCAAGACGCTGGTCGGCCGTGTCGTTGGCGAAGGATTCAATGATCTGCAACTCGCCACAGACGACGGTAAGGTTCAACTGCTCCGCAAAACTTCAGACCCGAATCGTTACCGCGTCGTGACTTCGCAGCGTGACTGGACGTCCTATCACGGCGATCCTGGCGGGAACCACTACACGACGGCCCCGCAGATCAATAAGAGTAACGTTGCACGGCTCGGGCCCCGATGGATGTTTCCGCTGGCGGGCATCACTCAGCAAGTAGAGACAACACCGGTCGTTGTTGAAGGCATTATGTACGTGACAAGCGCGAATGAGATCTGGGCGCTCGATGCGGGCAGCGGTCGTCAGGTCTGGCATTTCCGCCGCGCACGAACGACGGGGCTTTCCGGCAATGCGGCGATCGGCTTCAATCGTGGTGTCGCGGCCTCCGGCAACCGTGTCTTCATGCTCACGGATAACGCGCACATGGTGGCCTTTGATCGCTTCAACGGCGAGTTGCTCTGGGAAACCGAGATGGCGGACTGGAAGCAGAACTACAACGGTACCGCTGCGCCTTTCGCCGTCGGCAACCTCGTCATCTCCGGAACGGCGGGTGGTGATGAAGGAGTGCGCGGCTTTATCGCGGCGTATGACACTGCGACAGGCAAGGAGGTCTGGCGTGTGTGGACGGTGCCGAACCCCGGAGAGCCGGGTTCCGAAACGTGGGCGGGGAAACTCACCGAGCATCGCGGTGGCGCCAGCTGGATGCCGGGCACCTACGATCCGCAACTCGATCTGCTCTTCTGGCCTACAGGTAATCCCGGTTCCGACTACAACGGTGACGAGCGGCAGGGCGACAATCTTTATACCGATTCTATTCTCGCGATCGAAGCGAAGACCGGCAAGGTACGCTGGCATTTTCAGTTCACGCCGCACGACCTTCATGATTGGGACGCTCAGGAACCTCCGGTTCTGGTCGATACGCAGTGGCAGGGACAATCCCGCAAGCTTTTGATCCAGGCCAATCGCAACGGATTCTTCTACGTGCTCGACAGGACGAACGGTCAGTTTCTGTTGGGCAAGCCATTCCTGAAGAATCTGAATTGGGCGAAGGGACTCGACGCAAAAGGCCGTCCTGTTCTCAACGATCTTAAGGAAGACGCTCAGGGCCAAACCTACGTGTGTCCCGGCTTTCAGGGTGGCGCGAACTGGTACTCGACGTCTTTCAATCCGACCACGGGCCTCTACTACTTCTCTGCGCTCGAGCGCTGCAATGTGTTCTCGAAGCGTGCGATGGACTGGCAGGCAGGACGAGGATTCATGGGAGGTGCGGCGACTCCCGCACCGGGCGAGACCTACACGAAGTCGCTTCGCGCCGTCGACATCAGCACCGGTGACATCGCCTGGGACATACCCGGCGTCACGACTCCGAATACGTCGTCCGGCGGGGTTATCTCAACCTCCACGGGTCTTGTTTTCTATTGCGAGAACAGCGGCTCGTTCCTCGCGGTCGATGCGTCGAATGGAAGAGTGCTGTGGGAATTCCCGACCAACCAGACCTGGAGAGCGTCGCCCATGAGCTACGTCTTCGACAACAAGCAGTACATCGCGATTGCGGTCGGACAGAGCATCATGGCCTTCGGATTACCGGAGTAGCGTCACTTCCCATGATCGGCCAAAAATCTCTCGCTACTTCGATCTCGCCACGAGCGAGTTGTACGCAGCCTTCAAAATGCGTTGGTTGCTGATTTGTTCGCACGGTCCCTCGATCCATCTATTTTGACCCACGTGTCCCCGAGCTATGATGCCCCCATGACGCGCAAGGCCACATGGGTATTTATCCTTGTCATCGTTCTCTCGATCCTGCCCTACATCCAGACGCTGAGCATGGGTTTCATTTACGACGATCGACCGCAGATCGAACAGAACCCTCATCTGCGAGTCTGGCCCGGATTTGTACGGGTATTCACAGCTAATGTCTGGGACCTTACGGACGTGGCGAGTGACGCCAATTACTATCGCCCACTGATGTGGGTCGTCTATAACGCCGTCTACACTCTTGTCGGCGCTTCGCCGTGGGCGTTTCACCTGGTCAATATCCTGCTGCACGCATGCGTAACAGCAGTCGTCTTCATGCTGACGCTGGAGCTGTGGAAAGATTTGAAAATCGCAGGCATCGCGGCAGCTCTGTTTGCCCTTCATCCAGTCCACACAGAGCCCGTTGCGTGGATCGCCGCCATACCGGATCTTGGATATACCCTGTTCTTTCTGTTGGCGCTGTATTTCTACGTCTCCGAGTACAAACCCGCTCTTCACGCAACAATCGCCTGGGTCGCGTGTTACGGAATTGCCTTGCTGTGGAAGGAATCTGCGCTCGCATTCTTGCCGTGCGTCGTTGTCTATGACCTGATCGTTTTCCGGAAGCTTCGTGCGTCCCGATATGCTTTGCTAGCTATCCCAACGGGGGTATACCTCGCGGTTCGCACGGCTGTTCTTGGTGGTTTTGCTCCATCGATTGTTCACGAGGGCATGTCGGTGCCAACGCAGATACTCACCGCAATCTCTCACTTGAGCATCTACATCGAGAAGCTGCTGCTGCCGGTGAACCTCACGTTCTTCTACACTCTCGAGGCGACATCTGGTGTCACACTCCGTGTTCTTGCCGTACTGTTGCTGTACGTCGCAGCGGCATGGAAACTCCGAGGCAAAGCGGCATGGTCTGTTCTCTGGATTCCGATCACTTTGCTTCCCGTTTTAGCGGTATCGCGGGTGGTTGTGCCTCTTGCGGAGCGCAATCTTTATTTGGCATCGGTCGGATTTGTCTGGATTGCAGCAGAAGCCCTCGTGCGTCTCCTGGCAATGCGGTCTGTCGTTCTGGCCGGCGCTCTTTGCATTGGGTACTTCGCTCTGGATAGCTTCCGCGTGCCGGTGTGGAAAGACGAGCTGGTCTTGTTTGAACAGGCGCTTCAACTTCGGCCCGATAATATTTCCATCCGATTGCGCGTGTCGTCTGAGCTTGGTCGCCGCGGCCGCTACGATGACGCGATCAGTCAACTCGACGTTGTCCTGAGGCAGTCGCCGAATCATCTGAAGGCGCTCACAAGCAAAGCAGGCTTCCTTGTACTCAAGAAAGACTGGGGTGCCGTTGACTCAACGTGTGCGCGAGCTTTCGAATTGGATCCAAACTCCGCGAACTGCCATCTGGATGTCGGCATGGCGGACCTGCATCGAGAGCGAAAGGTCGAAGCGTGGAAGCGGTTTGATTTGGCCTATGCGAGCAATCCTCGAATGTGGGAGGCGCTGTTCCAGCAGGGAACGGTGGCGTTTGACGCCGGAGATCTTCCGACGGCAGTGAAGAAGCTGGAAGCAGCTCTCGCCTTGAGTCCTTCCGCGCCCGCCTATACGATGCTGGGCGCGACGTACGCGCGGATGGGCGATACACAAAAGGCGACTGCGGCACTCAATGAAGCGTTGCGAATCGATCCGGAATTCGCTCTCGCCCGGCAGCTTTTAGTATCACCATGACGTCGGATTTTTGACACCGTGCGGGCGCTGCTGCGATTGAACCGCAATCGAATTTAGACAGGCCTTTTTCGATCTTATCTCCCTTACTTTTTCTTCAGGATTCACCGCTCTCACCGGGCGCAAACGTTGGTGAAACTGCCGCGTCTAAGCGCGGCAGAGGAGAATCCCCAATGAAGTTCCTGAAGATGTTCGTGTTGCTTGGTGCGCTGTCGGTGCCCGGTTGGGCGCAGGACTCCGATGACGCTCCCGATCATGGCGTTGCTCGCATCAGTTTTCTTGGCGGAGATGTCAGCGTCCGCAGAGGAGATACCGGCGAACTCGTTGCGGCCGAGTTGAACGCGCCGCTCGTGGCGCTGGATCACGTCCTGACTGAAGGGAATTCGAGAGCGGAGATTCAGTTGGACTGGGCTAACTTTATCCGGCTTGGATCGGAAAGCGAAGTCCGGCTGGCAGAGTTGAAGGACCGCGATTTTCTTATTCAGGTTTCTGCAGGCGCCGTGACATTTCGGGTGTTGCCCGAGTCGCAGGCGCAGCTTGAAGTCAGCACTCCGACTCTTGCAATGCGTCCGCGCCAACCGGGAACCTACCGCATCACCGTACGAGACGACTTCTCCACGGAACTAACTGTTCGCTCAGGGGAGGCTGAAATTTTCTCTGGCGGCAGAACCGATTTCGCTCGCGCGGGACAGACGGTGTGGGTCAGTGGCGATCCAGCGAATCCGCAGGTCGCGTACCGTGGCGCAAGTCCGAGGGACGAGTTTGACGGCTGGAATGATTCGCGCGACCAGGCGCTCGATCGCAGCGGAGGCTATACGTATGTGAGTCGCGATATCTACGGTGCGGAAGATTTGGCTGGTTATGGCCGCTGGGTTTATGACGCGCCGTATGGCTGGGTCTGGGCTCCGACAGTCGCAACATCGTGGGCGCCTTACCGGGTTGGGCGATGGACATGGGTGAACTACTACGGCTGGACCTGGATCAGCGGAGATCCCTGGGGCTGGGCTCCCTATCACTATGGCCGCTGGTACCACGCTCCTCGATACGGATGGGTCTGGTATCCGGGCGAAATTCATTCGCGCTCCTACTGGCGGCCGGCCCTGGTGGGTTTTTTCGGATGGGGCACCAACGTCGGATGGGTGGCACTTGCGCCGCATGAGGTTTACCGTCCGTGGTATGGGCCCGGACGGACAGTCGTCACCAACGTTACCTATGTGAACAACATCGACGTGGTGCAGAACTACCGCAACGCGCGTTTCATCTCGGGGCGCAGTGGTGTCACCAGTATCGTTGCCGGCAACTTCGCTCGAAAAGTCACCATCAACAATTACGTCGCCGCCGGGGAAAACGACTTGAGGCGTGCCGGACAGGCTGATCGCTGGTTGCCCCACGAACCCTCGCGGGAAAATCGTCAATTTTCGGATCGCAGAGCTCCTCACGTCGAAACCAGGCGTGATGTCGATCCGCGTTTTGTCAGCACGCGCCCCGTGTCGAACCCCCGTGATCGCGATGACAAGGTGCGCCGGGTTGATGCGTCTCCGCGGAATGACAGGAATGACGCCGGCCGCGGTCAGTCTGAAGGTAATCGCGGCCGCATCGAAAACCTTTCGTCTCCCGTTGCAGCGAACCGAGCAAACAATGGGCGCAGCGAAAACACGCGCGGACCGATCAGTGTCCCGAGAAATGATTTCGGTAATCGCGGCCGTAGCGAAGTCCCGGCGCCTCCCGTCGTAGCAAATCGACCGGACAATGGGCGTAGGAACGAGAACGCGCAACGAAGAGACGCGGTCAACTTCCCGAACAATAACTCCGGCCGGGTGCGCCAGCCTGAAGACAATCGGGCCCGCGGAAACTCGGTCAATTCCGTAGCGAGCCGGCCGAATGAAACGGAGCGGCGACCTGCGGTTGTCCAGCGCGATGGGGGCACGGTGGGACTTCCTTCTCGGCGCGAGCCTGAACGAAGCCGAGAGGCTGAAATCAGTTCAGGAAGAGCCCCGGCGTTCGCACGGCCCGAAGTCGAGCAACCGCGGCCTACGCCTGCTTCAGCAACGTTCCGAAGGGCAGAGCCCGCTTCGCGGCCAGACACGGCGCCGGCGCCACAACGGGCGCCTGAACCTCAGCAACATCCTGGTCGCTTCCCTGGTGTTGAACGCGAGCAGAGACGCGAAGATTCGCGTACACCCTCAAATCCTTCACCGCGAACGGAATCGCGAAACAGCGCGCCTCCGTCACAGGCCTCATCGCCCGCTCCGTCTGCTTCCCGCCAAACCGGAAACTCGTCCGACGGGAGCCATAATCCCAGTGGGCATAGCCGCGGACACGACCGACGTTAGGAATTAGTTAGGGGGACGCCGCCTGAGCGGCCCCCCATGTAACAAATACCACTAACAATTAGTCAATCACAAAGGTCCCGCTCCTGCGAGAGTTTGGGGGTTAAGTAGTCCGTCCCCTTTTATTCCCGAAAGGGGCGCGGGCCCGATTCTCGAATGCTACAATAGTCTGTTGAATCTTAAGACATAGAGGCAGCATGGCTATTTGGAACAGAGAAAAGGACGGACCGGTCACTGAAGAGAAGGTTCTCGACATTCTCAAACGCGTTCAGGACCCGGATCTGCGCAAGGATATCGTTTCCCTTGGCTTCATTCGCAATCTAAAGGTCGATGGCGGCAACGTTGCATTCGATTTGAACCTCACGACGCCGGCATGTCCGGTGAAGGACCAAATGCGTGATGAGGCTGTCGCCCTGGTCAAGGGACTAGCCGGAGTGCAGAACGTCGACGTCAAAATGACCGCCGAAGTGCGCCAGACACCTCAGATGGATCGAACCGCGCTCAAGGGCGTAAAGAATATTATCGCAGTGGGCAGCGGCAAAGGTGGCGTGGGGAAGTCGACTGTTGCGGTGAACATTGCCACATCCCTCGCGGCAGAAGGCACTGCCGTTGGCTTACTGGATGGCGATATTTACGGACCGACGATGCCGATCATGCTCGGAATCGACCAGCCGCCCAAGAGTGTGAACAACAAAATGATCCCGCAGGAGTCCGCGGGCATTCGATTCATGTCGATGGGCCTTCTCGTGAAATCGGATCAGCCGCTGATCTGGCGTGGCCCCATGGCGCACCGCGCACTCCAGCAATGCCTGTTTGATGTCGAGTGGGGCGAACTGGATTATCTTGTCGTTGATCTGCCTCCGGGAACTGGAGACATTCACCTTACGCTGGCGCAGCAGGTGCCGCTTACTGGCGCCGTCATTGTTTCGACCCCGCAGGACGTCGGCCTGCGCATTTCCATGAAGACGCTCCGGATGTTCCAGCAGACGCGCGTGCCAATTCTCGGCATTGTCGAGAACATGAGTTATTACATCTGCCCGCACTGCGAGTCGCGCGACTACATTTTTGGCGAGGGCGGCGCCAAGCGAGCAGCCGCAGAACTCGATATCCCATTTCTCGGAGAGGTCCCGCTGGATCTCGCTATTCGTCAGCAGTCCGATGCCGGCTCGCCTATCGTCATTTCGAAACCCGATTCCGCGAGTGCGAAGACGCTACGTGAGATCAGCCGGAAAGTGGCGGCGCAGGTCAGTATTCGGTCATTCGCGACGCTACCGGTGCTTGAAGTGGAGTAGGCATGGCTTCGGATGCCACAACTCCAACCAAAATCAAGAAACTGAGCCCCGGCGAGATTCAGATCCTGTGGGCAGACGGTCATGAGACGCGCCATCTCGCCCCGCTGCTTCGCGGCCTTTGTCCCTGCGCTTCCTGCCAGGATGAGATGACGGGCCAGCGCGTCATTCTCCCGATCCATATTCCGGACAGCCTCGAGTTCAAAAAGATCGAGCTCGTCGGGCAGTACGCTGTCCATTTCGAGTTCAGCGACAGTCACGGAACGGGCATTTACAGTTACGAATATCTCCGAGAGCTGTGCCGGTGTCCGCAGTGCGCCCGGTGAGGCTGGTCGTCGGAATTACTGGCGCGACGGGCGTGGTCTACGGGATCCGGACGCTGCAAGCGTTGCGAGAGCTTTCCGTTGAATCCCACCTTGTCATCACTGACATGGGCAAGACCACGATTTCGCTCGAGACGGACCATGCGATCGGTGATGTGGAAAAACTCGCGAGCAAGGTCTATCCAGTTCGGGATCTCGCGGCGCGGATTTCGAGCGGTTCTTATCCGACGGACGGCATGATCGTAGCGCCCTGCTCGGTGCGTACTCTCTCTGCCGTCGCGAATTGCGCCAACGATAATCTGCTCACACGGGCCGCGGATGTTGCGCTAAAGGAACGCCGACGCCTCGTGCTGATGTTCCGCGAAACGCCCTTGCACACCGGACACTGCCAGTTGATGCTCGACGCGTCGAAGATCGGCGCGATTCTGATGCCGCCCGTGCCCGTGTTTTACACCCGTCCGACGACAATCGACGAAATGGTTGATCAGACGGTGGGGCGTGTACTGGATCTTTGGGGTTTGGAAATGCCGGGTTTGAAGCGTTGGGAAGTGTAGGGCTTACGCGGCCGGTTCAACGACCGCGGCCATGGATCCCAGCGATCGGGGAAGCCGCCAGTCTTTGCCATACGCGTGAATCTGGTCGCGCTTCAGTTCCGCTTTCTCCAGTTCGCAGGTGAGCAGGATAGTCGTGCCCACGGTATCCACCTCGACTGCATGGCTGAGGGCTTTCGATTCCGTCATGCCGAAGATCTTCACTAGCATCTCGATGACGTAGTCGTACGTGTGGTCTTCATCATTGAGAAGGATGACATGATACAGAGGCTGAACCTGATCGCTGGTCTCCTCTTCAACTTCCGGAAATACGCTGGTTGAGCGCGAACTCATTCGAAACTCCCTCTCGGAGGCAAGTGTACTCTTGCACGACAGACGATGTCTAACCGCGGTCTCGCACGTTCAGGCCGTCGAAAATGCAACGAAATCCACGCCTTGAGCGGAAAAAAAGGCACACCGGGACCTGCTTTGACCGAGCGTCTGACAATGTGTCCATGTCAATAAAACCATTGGCTTTCGCTGCTCCGAGTTGGTAGATTTCACGTTTGCTTTTTAGTGGGCGGCGCGCCCTGTTCATACGATTCAGGAAGGAGTTTTATGGCTGATGGAAAAGGCCCGGGACGGATCACGACGAGTGGTCTGGCTTTCGGTGCGCTTATGGCGATTCTCATCGTCGTCTCGCTTTGGTTATTCATCGCCAAGCCGTGGTGGTTCCCGACGTTATCCTCGATTCACGGCGCGGAGATCGATGGAGTCTTTACGGCAGTTCTGATCGTTACAGGCATCGCGTTCGTCGTCACTCAGGCGATGCTGGGATACTTTGTTGCTCGTTATGGCGCTGCCGGCAATGAAAAGGCCGATTACTGGCACGACAATCCGAAGGCGGAGTTCCTCCTGTTAACCGGCACAGCCTTGATCCTCGTTGTCCTCGTGTTCATGGGACAGCGCGTGTGGTTGAAATACTATTTCAGCGGTCTGCCTGAGAACGCGATCACCGTCCAGGTGACGGCTCAACAGTTCCAATGGCAGTTTCACTATCCCGGAGCAGATGGGAAGTTCGGCAGGACCGACTTGACGCTGGTGGATAGCGTGAATCAAATCGGCCTGGATGAAAAGGATGAAGCGTCCAAGGACGACATCGTCGTCACGGGTGAAATGCATGTTCCGGTCAACAAGCCCGTTATCGTGCGCCTCCGATCGAAGGACGTGATTCACAGTTTCTTTCTGCCTAACCAACGCGTGAAACAGGATGCTGTTCCGGGTCTTGCCGTCGAGGTTGCCTTTACTCCAAATGTTGCCGGCAATTTCGAGCTTGCCTGTGCCGAACTCTGCGGAAACAACCATTACAAGATGAGGGGGTTGGTCACCATCGATGCTTCCGAAGAGGAATTCAATAACTGGTTAAAGATGAAGTTGACTGAGCGGACTGGGGACTAAATAAATGACAGATACACAGGGTCATCATCACGAAGGCGAACACGCCCATCCTCAATTGGGGTTTTTGCGTAAGTACGTCTTCAGCACCGATCACAAGGTGATCGGTATCCAATACCTCGTTACCGCAATGGCTATGGCTGTCATCGGCGGCACTTTGTCTCTGCTGATGCGATTGCAGCTCGGCTGGCCCCACGATGCTTTCCCGTTTTTAGCCCGGCTCATGCCGAAAGCGTTCGACAGTACCGGTCACATGGATCCGGGTTTCTACCTGTCCCTGGTGACAATGCACGGCACCATCATGGTCTTCTTCCTATTTACCGCTGTGCTCACAGGAGGCTTCGGCAATTTCCTGATCCCGCTGCAGATCGGGGCGCGCGACATGGCCTTTCCGTTTTTAAATGCCTTGTCGTACTGGGTGTTTCTCGTGTCCTGCATTGTGATCTTCTCGGCGCTGATGGTACAGGGAGGCGCCCCGCTCGGCGGTTGGACGGCTTACGCACCGCTAAGCGCGTTGCCCGATTTGGATCCACATCAGGGTACCGGTATGACCCTGTGGATCACGGCAATCGCTCTGTTTACGGCTTCCGGTCTCATGGGTGGTTTGAACTACATCACGACCATCCTTACCATGCGGACCAAGGGCCTCTCGATGATGCGCCTTCCGCTGACGCAGTGGTCGCTGCTGATCACTGCGGTCCTTGGACTCCTCGCATTTCCGGTGCTCCTTGCCGCAGCGATCTTGCTGGTATTCGATCGCGTCGGCGGCACAAGCTTCTTCATCCCGGGCGGGATCATCATGGGCGGCAAGCTCATCGAGCATACGGGCGGACATCCGCTGCTGTGGCAACACCTCTTCTGGTTCTTCGGACATCCGGAGGTGTACATCGTCATTCTTCCCGCAATGGGAATCGCATCGGATATCCTTTCGACGTTCTGCCGCAAGCCGATCTTCAGCTACAAGATGATGGTGTACGCCATGGCCGCTATCTCTGGCCTCAGCTTTATCGTGTGGGGCCACCACATGTTCGTCAGCGGCATGAGTCCGTTCCTGGGGTCGGTCTTCACCATTACAACACTGTTGATCGCCGTGCCTTCGGCGGTAAAAACGTTTAACTGGCTGGGAACGGTGTGGGGCGCGCGCATTCAGTTCACGTCTGCGGGTCTGTTCTCCATCGGCTTCGTCTCATTGTTCGTTAGTGGCGGACTGAGCGGTATTTTCCTCGGAACGTCTGCGGCCGACATCCAGTTGCAGGACACGTATTTCGTCGTCGCCCATTTCCACCTCGTGATGGCGATTGCTCCGCTGTTCGCGGCATATGCCGGCCTCTACTACTGGTTCCCGAAGATGTTCGGGCGTTTCATGAACGAGACTATCGGAAAGGTTCATTTCTGGGCGAGTTTCGTTGGCGTCTATTGTGTTTTCTTCCCCATGCACATTCTGGGAATTGGTGGGCAGATGCGGCGCATTTATGATCCGTTGAACTATCTCTTCCTGCAACCGCAGCAGGTTTTGAACGTTTTCGTTTCAATTTCGGCATTCTTCCTTGGCGCTGCTCAGATTCTGTTTCTCGGGAACTTCTTCATCAGTATCTGGGCGGGCAAACGCGTGACCGAAAACAATCCGTGGAAGGCCACGACGCTGGAATGGGAAACGCCTTGCCCTACCGGCCATGGAAACTTTGGCCCGGAATTGCCCGTCGTGCACCGGTGGGCATTTGACTATAGTCCACCGGGCACGAAAGAGGATTTCCTGCCGCAGACTGCACCTGCAGTGCCGGCGGCCAGGCAGCATTAATGTCGGTACTTTCTCAGCTTCGGAGGCGCGGCACTATTTTGCCGCCTCCTCCAACGAACTACGACGGCGGATCCGGGAATTCGGGTGGAGCGTTCCCTCTGTCTCGCGCCTACATCGGAATGTGGGTTCTGCTGACCGCGATCATCATGCTCTTCGCGGGGTTGAGCAGTGCATACATCGTGCTGCACGGCCTGCCCCAATGGCAGAACATCACGGTGCCGCGGATTGTCTGGGCAAATACCCTGGTACTTTTTGCGAGCAGTGTCGCTCTCGAGTTCGCGCGGCATGCGGTTCGCCGAAATCAGCCTGCGGGCGTTCGTCAATGGATGGCCGTCAGCGGAATACTTGGAATCAGCTTTCTGGTGGGACAGGTCATTGCGTGGCGGCAGTTAGTGGCCGCCGGCGTTTATCTGTCCACTACGATTCACAGTTCGTTTTTCTACGTCCTGACAGGCGTGCATGCGCTGCACCTGCTGGGTGGTCTGGTTGGCCTTGGCGTGGTTTTGCAGAAATCTTTTGCCGATAAGCTGACCGCCACGAATCATGAGCCCCTGAGGGTGTTCGCGTTGTACTGGCACTTCATGGACGTCGTGTGGATTTATTGTTTTCTTTTGTTACTTCTTGCCTGAGAGGTCTTAATGGAATCGACGAGTCTGGCGGAACAAGAGCGGGTAGTAGCTTCGGACTGGGGCGGCGGAAAGTCGCCGTTTGGCACATCGTGGAGCAAGTTCATGATGTGGATTTTTATTATATCGGACGCTCTGACGTTCGCCGGTTTTCTGATCGCCTACGGGTTCATGCGTCGCATCGCGCCGGCCTGGCCCGTGCAGATGGAGGTTTTCAGCCCGCTGCTGATTACCTTCATGACATTCGTCCTGATCAGCAGTAGCGCTGTGATGGCCATGGCTGTCAGCGCGGCTCGGGCGGGGGATCCGAAATCGGCTGTGAAGTTCTTAGGTTTAACGATCGTTGGCGGAGCGATCTTCCTGGGTTGCCAGGCGTATGAGTGGTCGCACTTCATTCGCGAAGGGGCGACGCTGACTAAGAATCCCTGGGGAGTCCCTCAATTTTCGGCTGCGTTCTTTGTTATCACCGGTTTCCACGGGTTTCACGTGTTCAGCGGACTCACGATTCTGACCATTGTCGCACTGCGCGCCACAATGGGAAAATACTCGGGAGACAGCGTCGAGAATGCCGGACTATACTGGCACTTTGTAGACGTCGTTTGGGTTTTTGTATTCGCATTTTTCTATCTGCTGTAATCAGGAGTCTTCATGGAATCACACGGGCACGCACACGGCTATAGGCAATACTTCACGACGTGGCTCTGGCTGCTGGGAATGACTCTCCTTGCGCTTGTTGTTGGCTATTTTCATTTCCTGGGCGAAGGCGTCAAGGCGTTTGCGCTGGTTACGATCACGCTGGCGAAGATCTTCCTGATCGGTTCGATCTTCATGCATCTAAAGGCCGAGAGAGTCAATCTGGTGATGCTGACGTTCACTCCGCTGCTGCTTTCGATCATATTGTTCTTTTTCACGTTTGGCGAAACGCTAAAAAATGAAACGCACCAGATTCAGAATCAATCGCCAACGTTCCACCTGCCAACCGGCGAGGTAAAGGAGCACTGATCGTGTCGAGCCGCCGCATCCTGGCACTATTGCTGGCAGCTTTAGTGATCATCGTGATCGTTCATACCCCCGCGCCCGCACAGTGCTCGATGTGCGTCACGGCTCTTGAGAACTCTCCAGAAGGTAAGGGCATGGCGGCGAGCTTCAATCGCGGGATTCTTTTTTTGCTGGTTGTGCCTTATGCCATCCTGGGCACGGTCGGTGTTGTTGTCTTCCGCGCGTACCGCCGGAAGCAGGCGGCCGACCGGCGAGCCAATCCCTACATTCCGAAACGGTAAACGTCAATCGGCCGGGGTGAGGATCTTTAAGGCCTGAAAATCCCGCTACTGCAATACAAAATTGACCGTCACCGTCGTCACGACGTCGACAGGCTGTCCATTCAACAACACCGGCTGATAAGTCCACTGCTGTACGGCTTCAACAGCGGCATCGTTAAGAAGTGGATGTCCCGACAGAACCGATACGTCCGCTACTTGTCCGGTCTTATCGATCGAAGTCTGCAGTAACACCACTCCTTGAACGTGCGCGGCTCGTGCCAGCGGCGGATAAACCGGCGCCACGCGGCGAACGAGGTTCGCTTGAGCGACTTGAGATCCGATGCGTTGAGCCGGAGGCGGTGGTGGTGGCGGAGGAGGCGGTGGTGGCGCAGCGCCGCCTCCGGCCGTTACCCCATTCGCCAGGTTTTCCGCTCTTGCTCCAATCGCCTTGCTGAACCACGAATCGGCTTCACTGATTAGCCTTGCACGTTCCGCAGGGTCTGATGTGGTTTCCGCTTTCTCCCGGAGAAGAAGGTTCCTGTACACCATCGCGTCGGCATATTGCGGATTGAGTGCGAGAGCGACCGCCACATTTTGCAGTCCCTCATCAATAGCGAGCTTCCGGTCCTCGTCAGGTAGCGGGAATGTTTTACTGTTCGCCAGAGTCCAATCCACAGCTCCAAGCGAGTAAAAGGCTGTCGCGTTCAGAGGAGCGGCTTTAGTCAACTGGATGTAAAGGCTGCGAGCCTTCCCAAGATCGCCAACACTCAAATACACGCTCGCCAGTCGCGAAGCGGCTTCCTGGTTCTCGGGCTGCTTTTCAAGGACCCGCTCGAAACTCTGAATGGCCTTCCTGCTCATTTCGGTGTTCTGGGCAGTGGCCATGGACGCATAGGTGATTCCCAGGTAGAGTTCTGCTGCGGTGAGATCCGGGTCAAGTTCCAGCGCGCGAGTGAAAGAATCCGCCGCCAATTGCGGGTCCCCGCTCTTGAATGCAGCAACGCCACGGTTCATGACGTCCCGGGCTGTAGATTTAGCATCGGGGGCCTGTGCGGCGAGGCACACGATTGAGAACAAGCATCCGGACACAAGCAGAATCCGGCGAATTGTCTTTTTCAAGGGAGACCTCCACGGACTGAGGCATTTTCGGCTATAGACACCCGGACTTTGGGTTTGTTCCTGAAATTCTGCAGCTGTATCCACCCTTTCCCCTTGGCCCGCCGTCGCTGATCATCAGATACTGAATGCGTGCCGACCCTGCTCGAAGCTCTCGCCACACAGTTGGAGCGCCCACGCGATATCACCGCCCAGGTTGCCAATTACCTGAATGGCAACTACGACGTTGATCGCGACGCAATCGGTCCATTTCTCGAGAATAGGCTGCCCGAACTCGAAGACTACGAGCATGACTTGATTCTCTCTCCGCTTTTTACGCCCAAACTGGCCGACCAGGCCATTTTTGCTGAGCTTTTAGGCAGTGAATCCGTAGGTCGGGACAAGTGGCCACCGCTGATACAGCAGTTGTTTGCGCGCCCGACTTACGGGCCTCTCGTCACCAGCGATCGGCAGGTCCACAAGATCAGGCTTCGGGAAGTGACTCTCGAACGATACGTTCACCGTCTTCGCCTTGATGGCAGTATCCCGGCACCTCTCCTCGATCTTATCGAACGGGTGTCCGATTCAAATCGCTCGCTTGTGAGAGCGATCGCTCGACGGGCGATCTGGGACGGGGGCTCGCGCCGAAGTATTCTGCTGCGCTATCTCACTTCCGCCGGCAATCGCGGAGGCTATCGGGAAGGGGATATTGTCCATCTCCTTGATCTGGCGGAAAGCTACAAGCCTTCAGATGTCGCGGCGCTTCTGGCAATGATTCCTTCATGGCAGCAAGGTCTTCAACACGAGATCGACACGGCCGCCAATCCCAGGCCCTTCTTCACGCCTCAAACGCAGGGAGAGCATGGAGGAGATCGTGACCAACGCCGTCAGGATGACAGACGCATTGAAATGAAGAAGAACGAGCTGGCGACACTTGCTCGCCTCCAGCAAATACTCACGGAATAGATTCGTATGGCCAGGCTGAAATGGGGTGTGCTCGGCACCTCGAACTTCGCCCGTAACAAAATGATTCCGGCTGTCCGACAGTCCCGACATGCAGAGGTTACTGCTATTGCATCGCGGAGTCTTGCGACGGCTCAAGCGGTTGCAAATCAGTTTGGGATCGCGAAAGCTTATGGAACATATGACGAACTCATTGCAGACAATGACATCGATGTTGTCTACAACCCTCTGCCCAACAACCTGCACGTGCCGTGGTCCATCCGGGCTCTCGAAGCGGGAAAGCATGTTCTTTGTGAGAAACCCATAGGGCTGTCGGTCCGGGAAGCGGAAGAACTGCTGGAGGCGTCCCAACGTCATCGCGGCCTTAAGGTGATGGAAGCCTTCATGTACCGAATGCATCCGCAATGGGAGCATGCCAAACAGATCGTGACCAACGGCGGCATCGGCCAACTGCGAACTATTCATTCCTTTTTTTCTTACTTCAATGCGGATGAGGACAATATTCGGAATCAGGCGAGCGCGGGAGGCGGCGGACTGATGGACATCGGCTGCTATAGCATCTCACTGTCGCGCTTCCTGTTCGAGTCGGAGCCAAACCGAGTGCTGGGAGTCGTTCAATACGATCCACGCTTCAACACGGACCGGCTGGTTTCCGCGATCCTCGATTTCGGCACGGGCACCGCGACGTTTACATGTTCGACGCAACTTGCCTATCACCAGCGCGTCAACATTTTCGGTACAACGGGCCGTGTCGAGATCGAGATTCCGTTCAATGCGCCACCCGATAAGCCCAGCAGGCTGTGGCACCAGCTCGGGAATGACACTCAAGAAGTCCGGTTCGAGGTTTGCAATCAGTACACGATTCAAGCGGACCGCTTCTCGCTCGCGATCCTGAATGATGTATCCGTGCCCACACCATTGGCCGATGCCGTCAACAACATGAAAGTCATCGAAGCCGTGTTTGAGAGCGGGAAGCAGAACGCCTGGGTTGGCCTGCCTAATTCCCCAGTTGCCAGCCGCGGATCGCATCGTTCGGGAAAAACAGCATGATGATGTTCAATGTCAGGTTGTCCCGCACCGCAACTAATAGGACGATTTCGATGGCCAGCGCGAGGGCGATGGTTCTCGCTACGCCCAGCCGCCTCGCAATCAGAACACCCACGAGGCACGCAATCAGATCCCCGAAGGAATTCACAATTGTGTCGCCGGTATATCCCAGGGAAATCGTTTCGGAGCGATAGCGCTCGATGATGTACGTGGAGTTCTCAATCAGTTCCCACAGCGTTTCGAGCAAAAGCGCTCCTGCGATTTTCCAGTCCTTACCCCATCGCGGCGACAACAGTTGCACGAGCGCAATGAAAACAAAACCGTGAATGACGTGAGTGAACGTGTAGGGATCGAAGAGATGTTGGGAATTTCCGCCGGTGTTGATGTCCCCGCGCCAGAACGCGACATAACCACACGAGCAGATCCATAACCGTCCCTGCAGCCGTAGCGCGATCGCGGCGATGAAGAGAACGGTGCCGAGGAGCAGCCAGGGTGCAGCCTTCTTCATGAGGGGGCCGCGCAACCCATTCTCAGCGCAAGCATAGTGGCCGAAGCTACAGGCGCAACTCTTGATTGTCAAGGCAGCATCGGCCGGGATATAACCCCGCGAGGATTATTCATGAATTTTGAAACTCCATCTCGACGCGCTTTCCTCCGGTTTCTTGCAGCAAGCCCGCTGCTTGCATTGCAGCAGCCGGATGAATTTGTGATTTCGAGTCCGGAAGAGGCGATCAACGTCTTCGAATTCGAAGCTGCCGCCAGAAAATCTCTGCCTCCGGCTCATTGGGGATACCTCACTGGGGGTGTTGATGACGACGCGACACTACGGGCCAACCTCGAAGGGTTTTCTCATTATCAATTGCGTCCTCGCCGCCTGGTGGACACGACAAAGATCGACATGGGAGTCGACCTCTTTGGAACGAAGTGGGAAACACCGGTAGTCCTTGCACCGAGCGGGACATTGTTTCACCCGGAAGGTCCCTTGCCCGTGGCTCGAGCTGCGCAGAAGCAAAAGACGCTGCAGATTCTCGGTGGCTTTCAGGAGCGGAACCAGTCGATAGAGAAAGTGATGGACGCTCGCGGCGGCCCGGTCTGGTATCAGCTCTACGCGTCTCAGGATTGGCCAACGACAGAGCAGACCGTGAAGAGAATCGAACGCGCCGGGTGCCCTGTCATGGTGTGGACTGTCGATATTCTCGGCGGGCGTAATCTCGAGACGGTCCAGAAATTTCGTCGCCTCGATACCCGACAGTGTATGAGTTGCCACGCGACCGATCCTCAGGTTCGTCCCGGGCAGGCCGCACAGAACACACTGACGTGGGAAACGCTTCGCCGCCTGAAAAACACGACGTCGATGAAGATTCTCGTTAAGGGAATCGAGACCCCTGAGGATGCGGAGCTTTGCGTCCGTAACGGTGCGGACGGCGTCATTGTGTCGAACCATGGCGGCCGCTCGACGAACTCCGGACGTGCGACAATCGACAGCCTGCCGGACGTGATTCACGCTGTTCGTGGGAGAGCGCCGGTCCTGGTAGATGGCGGTTTCCGTCGCGGAACGGATGTCTTCAAGGCTCTGGCGTTGGGGGCACGCGCAGTCTGTATCGGGCGACCATACATGTGGGGTGTCGCCGCGTTCGGTCAGCCGGGAGTTGAGGCTGTGCTTGCAATTCTGCGAAGAGAGTTCAATCTTGTGATGGCGGAGTGTGGCAAGAAATCCGTTGCGGAAATAGACGCCAACGCGATTCTCAAGGCGCGATGAAGGCATGAATTCGGACCAGTGGAAAAGAATCGAAGAGATTTATCACGCGGCGATGGAACGACCGGTAGCGGGCCGGCGGGACTTTCTGGACGGAGCCTGCCAGGGTGATACGCAGATGCGCCAGGAGTTGGAATCGTTGATCGCCGCGGCGGAGCAGGAAAAAGGTTCGATGGAACAGTCTGCGATGCAGATTGCTGCGCAATCACTCGCCAACGAGTGGACAAGCGACGTCACACCCGCAAAACTGCGGAAACTGCCGAGTCTTGGCCCCCGTTACCAGGCTCTGGAAGAGCTGGGGCGAGGAGGCATGGGCATCGTCTATCGCGCCCACGACAAGGAAACCGATGACTTCGTGGCCGTCAAAGTATTAAGGCCGGACCTGGCAGTAGACGAACAAATGATCGACCACTTCAAGATGGAGCTGAAGGTGTCCTGGAAGGTTAATCATCGGAGCGTCTGTCGCCTTCACGACATTAATCGGTTCGAAGACATTACCTACATCTCCATGGAGTACATCAGGGGTGAAACCCTCCGGCGGACGCTGGATCGGCTCGGCCCTCTGACTATTCGCAAAGGCACAGAGTTGATTCGTCAAGTTTGCGAAGGACTTCGCGAGGCCCACCGGCAGGGTATCGTTCATCGAGATCTGAAACCCGAAAACATCATGCTGGACGACACCGGCAACGTGAAGTTGATGGATTTTGGAATCGCCCGGTTGGCAACTGTTGCGCGCACAACGGCGGGATCTCTTTTGGGTACACCTGCCTATATGTCTCCTGAACAGGCCGAGGGCAAGACGGTCGATGCGCGCTCGGATATTTATTCGTTAGGTCTGGTGATGTACGAGGTTTTCACAGGCTCTGCGGCATTTGCCGGCGAAACGCCGATCGCCGTGGCGCTCAAACAGATCACTGAAAGACCTCGCGGACCGCGGACGGTCGAGCCGTTGATTCCGGAGACCCTCGAAGCCACAATTCTCCGGTGTCTTGAAAAGGATCCTGCGCAGCGTTTTCAGTCGCTGGACGAGGTGATGGCCGCATTGGCGCTGCCGTTAGGTCAACAGACTCCGATTCCCGCTGAACCGAACCGCCCGCCCCCGCAACAATGGTTTCCGGAGACGGCATACGTGCTCCAACCGGCATCGGCGCGCAAGCTGCTGTTGGTTCATCAAGCCGGGTACCTGGCGATGTACTTCGCCACCCTGTTCTACCTCCACAGTGCAGCCGATATCCTCCTGGTGTATCTGGGTGTGCCTCTCTACGCCGGGTATGGATTGCTGCTCTTTTCGGCCACGACGGGAATTGCAGTGCGAATTTACCTGACTTCAGCGGTCGGGTTGAAACATCCGGATGCCGGAAAACAGTTCTGGAAATTATTTCCCGCGCTATTCGTGTTTGACATGCTTTGGGCAATGTCACCTCTATTGCTCGCGCCCAAAATTCCATTCGGCCTGGCGATCGCGTTTGTTGTTTGCCTGGTGTATCTTCCTTTTTCCCAGAAAACGCTTATGACAAATGCCTACCGGTAGGATGCGTGAGTCAGCCAATTCATTGTCTAAATTAATTTCTCACTCAGGACACTAAGAAGTCGGATTCGGCTTGTCAGCATTGTTTCCCAGAAGTTCGCGCTGGAGCCAGGCTTTGGCGAAGTTCCAGTCGCGAATGACGGTGAAAACAGAAACTTGCAAAACGGCGGCCGTCTCTTCGTTGCTCAGTCCTGCAAAAAAACGCAACTCAACGACCTTACTTTTCCGCGGGTCCAATACCTCCAGGCGTTCCAGCGCTTCGTTCAAAACAACCAGATCGGGAGCCTGCTCGGCGGAAATAACGAGTGCTTCATTGAGGGAAACAGGCCGCAGTGCGCCACCACGCTTCTGATAGCCGCGCGCCCGCGCATGATCGACGAGCACTCGGCGCATGATTTTCGCGGCGAGACCATAGAAGTGGGACCGGCTCTCCCAGCTAGCGGCCTTCCATCGGATCAGGCGCATAAAAGCCTCGTTCAGTACTGCCCCGGTCTCCAGCGTATTCCCGGGTTGTTCCCGAGCCATGTAGCGCCGGGCGAGTCGTTGGAGTTCGTGGTAGATGAGAGGAGTGAGTTGATCCAGCGCGGAAGAGTCTCCGTTGCTCCACGCTTGAAGCAACATGGTGATGTCCTTTTTTCCTGATGTATTCTTTGTGGCCATCATCTGCTCCCTTCACCTAGCGCACTGCATGCACCCCATCTCGCAGAGCCGTGAGAGTTTGTTCCATCGACTCACGAGCCACATCCGCGGCGATTGCGCTGATCTTTCCGAAAGAAAAGAAGTCCAGGAAACTCAGAAATGAACCCAGCGACCGGCTGAGACCCACGGACTCGCACTCCACGATGACGCCGCCCTCGCGTTCGGTGAAGCGCCAGTAGGAATTCAGACGCCAGAGAAATCCTTCGTCATCTCCTTCAGGCAGTCGCTGCACATTGGGCGTCCCATATTTCTTTAGCTGGATAATTTTGGTGGATACACTCCGGCTGGAGGCGCGCCCCACACCGTTCCGCCTGTAGACCACGGTGTGCTCTGTGTCATAGTGAACCGTCTTGCCGAGCTTCGTTTTCGTTAAGCCCAACCGAATATTAAACGTGTCACCTGTCCGCGATCGTAACTGGGATTGCTCGATTTCTTTCTTAAAACGCTCGGAGTACCGGTCGTATTCCTGCACCCAGGAAAACAGCGAGTCGATGTTTATCGTAGGCACGAAGGTGGCGCCATACCAGTGGTGAATTGTCCCACTTTTGACTTCGACCGTTTCGTCACTATCGGGCTTTGTGAGCTGCCGGATCAGGAGCTCTCCCTTCTTCAGGCGTTCGAAATCACTAACGAGGAGGGGGCTAGGATTGCTCAATTCGCGTTCGAGGCGCCGCTCGGTCACTTGCGTGTAGCGACTCCACCCTTCTTTAGTTTCGTCTTTAAGCTTCTGTTGTCCGTAAAGGGGAGCGGAAATCAGAATCAGTCCGAACAAAACCTGAACCCGTCGATTCCATGAGCAGCGTTGTTTCATCGTTTTCTGATTTGTTGGCAGCATGCTAAGGCTTCTCTCAGTACAACTCAATGAGATCTCTCGCGCTTCACACATCGGCACCATCCTTCAACCCTAACAAAAGCGCCTGAAAGGCAGCGGAATGGCTTTTGGTCTGGCATTCCTTCGGCCAGCCCTGAAATCAACGTCAGCGCCATCGCGGGTTTGATCATTTTCGAGTCCTTACCCATCAATGCGTGAGATCCGGATGAAAACTGGCATCGCTCGCCAACATTCCCGCGAAATTCCCGCATTCCCGTTTGAGACCGGTCGGCTGTTGTTGGCCGAGGAGGAGAAATGGGAAGTTCGATCGCTCAAACGCTGCCTGACGATCATCGGAGCCTGCGCTGCTGGGCTAACGACTCCAGCGCTGTGGAAGGAGACACGAACAATTGGCGACTCGACGGGGCTCTTGTAACGCAATTCCTGTACGGAGACAGCCTCGCCTTTGGGCGCATTCTGGAGAAACATCGTTCGAGAATTCAGAAATACTGCTATCGACTTTTGAGGTCGGCAGACAAGGCGGAGGAAGCAACACAGGAGGTATTTGTTCGCGCCCTGGAAAAGCTCCATACGCTCAGGCGGGCCGAACTGTTGGGAGCGTGGCTTAAGGCGATTGCCCTGAATCTTTGTTTAAACCTGAGGGAGCGGGAAAAAGCCTGTGCAGCTGAGATCGATATCGCCAAAAACGTCCGTTGCGGGCAAGCGAACCCCGAGCAGAGCCTGATGGCGCGGGAACGACAATCGTTTATTGCAGGGTTAATTTTCCGGCTGCCGCTACAGCAACGCAGTGTCGTCCAAATGATGTACGTGGACGGTCTTACCTACAAAGAGATCGAGGCGGCGACCGGTCTTTCAAACCATGAGGTCAAATCCTGTCTACAAACCGCTCGGCGGAGGATGAGACAGGAGTATCGGAACCACCCGTTTGACTGCAATTTCCGCCAAGTCTATAGTCGGGGGACTCTTTCCAATGGAGGACGGCATCATGAGTGAAATGACGAGACGAACTTTCTTCGGATCCACGTTGGCCGGCGCTGCTGTACCGGCATTGAGCCTGGCTGCAACCCCGCAGTCTGCTGGTTCCGACGGCGTCACAACTGACAAAGATGTCCCGTTCGGCAAAGGCGGAGATCTGGAACTGAAGCTCGACATCTACCGCCCGCCAAAGGGAAAAGAAAAGCGCATGGCCACGATCCACTTTCACGGTGGAGGATTCACCGGAGGCAGCAAAGACACCCTCAATGAGAGGATTCGCCCATACGCCGCCCTCGGCTACACCGCCATCGCCGCTCAGTATCGTCTTGCCGGGCAGGCCGGTTTCCCCGCACTGGTTCATGATGCGAAAGCCGCGATTCGCTGGGTTCGCGCGAATGCCAAGAGTCTCAATATCGAACCGAATCGCATTGCGGTGGTGGGCTATTCCGCCGGTGGCTATCACGCGCTGTTTACAGCGGGAACCGGGGATCGACCCGAATGGGAGGGCACCGGCGGAAACGCGGGGATTAGTACTAAAGTCGCCGCCTGCCTCGCCTACTATCCTGCAACGAACGTGCCGGGCACGATGATGCCGGCGGGCAGCACCGATGAAGATCGACGCAAGGCGAACGCGGTGACGTACATCGCTGCCGGATTTCCTCCAATTGCGATTTTCCATGGTTATAAAGACACAACGATTTCGATCGACAACAGCATGACTCTCGCGAAGCAATTCCGTGATGTAAACGTGCCGGTGGAATTCCACGGGTTCGAAGGTGTGCCGCATGTATTCGACAGCAATCCTGAATTCGCGGTTCTAGCAGCTCAACTCGCGGATCTGTTCATGGACCGGCATGTAGTGAACCCGCGGACGTATCCTCCATTCCAGGCCGGCGGTGGCGGAGCACGGGGTGGCGGCGCTGGTGGGGGTCGCGGCGGTCGTGGCGGGGTTCAATAACACTGGAGGGCCGCAATGAGCTTCAGGAAGAAAACTCGAATATCGCGTCGTCAGTTTATCGGCTCGGCGGCCGGCGCCGCCGTTGTTATGGGAACGAGTCCTGTGAGTTACTCGAGCCCTGCCATACAGGCCGCAGCTCAGACCCCTGCGGCTGCGATTACGCCCGACACGACGTTGGCGCTCACCAACGGCAGAATTCACACCATGAATGCGGCGAATGCCGTCGTCACTTCGGTCACGATACGCAATGGCCAGTTTGTCACCGCAGGCAATACGGCCCCACCTGCCGGTACCAATACACGCGTTATTGATCTTCGAGGCCGTACCGTTGTGCCAGGCCTGATTGAAGGGCACATCCACAGTGTGAGTCTGGCAAACCGTCCTGGCTATCACACGATACTCGAGAACACGACATCGATTCGAGAGATTCAGGAAGCGCTTGCCGCAAGGCGCCGCGATGTTCCTGCCGGGCAATGGATCACGTCGATGGGAGGCTGGCATCCCAACCAATGGGCGGAGCACCGTCACCCCACGCTGAAGGAACTGGACGACGCAGTGCCCGATCGTCCTGTTCTGCTTTACGAACGATTCACCGGGCCTTGCGCCACGAACAGCATGGGCAAGGCATTCTTCGACGCTGCGGATGCCGGACCTAAAGTTCATCCCGATATCGTTCCCATTAATGTTTCGGCGACTGGCGCCATTGCGGCGACTGGTTTTGGCGGGGGAGGCCCTTCGGCATCGGCGCTGTTCCTCTTGAGGCGCCTGCAGACTTTCGATGACAAGAAGCGAAGTACGCTCGACGCGATGAACTATTCCACTAGCGTCGGACTGACCGCGCACCTTGATGAAGTGCTGTTTCCGACGCCCGGTCCGCTCCATCCAAGTCAGATTCTCTCCAATCTGGATCAGTATCGAATGTACGACTCGTGGATTGCCCTGCATCGCGAGCGAAAGACGACCGTTCGTTTGCAGATGAACTTCCTGCAGAACCAGAGCGATCCTGCCTTGCCTGAGCTGAAAGAACGCCTGCGCAATCAATTTCAGTTTTTCGGCGATGACATGCTGATGACGGGAGCGATTGGAGAATGGGCGGCGCCTCTGGCCAGCGGCGCAGTCTGGCGCGAAGCCCAGCGGCTGGTCGGCCAGGCTGGATGGCGCAACGAAAATGCTGTTCAGAATCTCGCGGGATTGCGACAGGTTGTCGAAGCCTACGAAGCCGTCAATAAGGAGTTCGACATCACAAAGCTGCGCTGGATGGTTCATCACGTCCCGGAAGTTAATGCGGATTTGCTGAGCAGGCTGCAGGCTCTGGGATGCGGCGTTGAAATGGGGGCATTTCGCTGGGTGACATCGAACTCTCCCACAGCGGTCGTAGGCCCACCGTTTAGAACAATCATTAGTCATGGCATTCAGGTTGGCATCCACGGTGATGGCGTCCACATCGCGCCGTTGAATCCCTGGCTGCATATCTATTACGCCGTAACGGGAGTGAATTCCTTCGGTGCGCGCGTCAACGGGGATCAAAACCTCACACGCGACGAAGCGCTTCGCCTGTTCACCCGCGGCAACAGCTGGTTCCTGCGCATGGAAGAGAAGATCGGAACAATCGAGCCCGGCAAGCTTGCCGATCTGACCGTTCTCGATCGCGATTACTTCGCGGTTCCGGAGGTGGAGATCAAGAAGATCCGCTCCGTGCTCACGGTCGTCGATGGGAAAATCGTTCACAACTCCGGGGGTGTCTAGAAAGGGGACGGACTAACTCAACTCCCAAAATCGGGCGGAGATGGAGAAATAAGGCGAGAGAAGAATTTGAAGTTGGAGATTCCCGAATTGGAACTTCGAGGTTGGAAGTCTCAAATCGGACTTAAATGGCACCCACAAGGTCCAATCTAAGATTTCGAACCTCGAACTTCCAATTCGGGAATCTCCAACTTCAAATTCTTCTCTCGCCTTAATCCGATTTGGGGATGAGACAGTCCGTGCCCTATCGGTTATCCCCTGTTGTGGGGCCATGCTGATTTGGACTAAACTCGCGCCCGAAGCCCATGAATAGCGCCCTTGCGCGAGCTCCAGCCTGGCAGATTGCCGCTGGAATCCGCGATCGTCAATTCTTATCGTTCGATGTGGTTGATGCTCATTTCCGTTTGATCCATCAGCTGGAACCAAAGCTTCATGCATTCGTAAGCCTCGACGAAGACCGGGCACGACAACAAGCCAGATGGGCCGATGAAGCAATCGCCTCACGCCAATCCGTTGGTCCCCTGCATGGCGTCCCGATCACCATCAAGAGCTCGATTGATGTCTCAGGATTGCTGTGTGAGACCGGAACCCGGCTGCGACAGGGGAACATTGCCACAGTGGACGCGCCCCTCGTTTCGAGGTTGAAATCCGCCGGCGCCATCGTGCTCGGAAACACCGCGGTCGCGGAGTTCCTCATGGCGTGGGAAACGCGCAGCGCGCTCTACGGAACAACAAACAGCCCGTGGGATCTCGAACGTACCCCGGGAGGTTCGAGTGGCGGTGAGGCGGCGGCAATCGCAGCGTGTTGCTCTGCGGGAGGAATCGGCAGTGATGGCGGGGGGTCTATTCGCGTTCCAGCGCACTTTTCGGGCATCTGTGGATTGAAGCCGACGCCCGGTCGCATTCCGGCGACAGGACATTTTCCGTCTTCCGTCGGTCCCTTTTCATTGATCGGCGTCGTTGGACCGATGGCGCGAACGGTACACGATCTTCAACTGCTATTCGATATTGTGGCGGGACCGGACAACGGAGACCCGAACGCCGCTCCAGTTCCCCTGCGCAAGCCGGACAAGACTTCGCTGCGACAGTTGCGTATCGGATATTTCGAAGATGACGGGCGCATTCCAGTAACAAAAGAAACGCGGCTTGCCGTTCAGCAGGCGGCTCAGGCCCTCCGCGACGATGGATTCACCGTTGAACCGTTTATGCCGGAGGGGTTGGACGAAGCATTGCGGCTCTGGCACATCCTGTTCGTGGACGGTGTGTCCGTGCTGCTTCGGCAGAGTTATAAGGATCGCGAAGGGGACATGTATTCCATCGTTCGCGAAGTCCTCGAGTTATCCGAAAAGGACCCGCCCCTCACGATGGATACACTTCTGAATACCCTGTTTGCCCGCGATGTGCTTCGGTCGCGCTTCCTTGCTCAAATGGATCGTTATCCGATTCTGCTTTGCCCTGTTGCAAGCGCCCCCGCATTTCGGCACGGCGAGCGCTCCTGGAAGATCGATGGGAAAACCGTCGAATATCCCAGTGCCTTCTGTTATTCGCAGTGGTTCAATCTTCTGGGAAATCCCGCTGCCGTTGTGCCGATGGCATCGTCGCCGGAAGGGTTGCCGATCGGAGTTCAGATCGTGGGGCGGCCCTGGGAAGAAGAGCAGGTTCTTGCAGTGGCTGCGCGTATCGAGCAGGCCGGTGGATGGAAAGAGCCCCCGATACTGAAGGGAGTATCCGATGACTAGAGTGACGGCATGGGGACTCGCTGCGTTAACGGTGTCGGGGATCTATCTCTACACATTTCCAACTGCGACGATCCCATACTTCGCCATCGACCTGGCGCATATTCTGGGAGGCCTCCTTTTCGCGCTTCTCTTAATCGGTTCGCTGTTAAAGCTCCGCACCGCAACGTCGATGATGAAGCTCGGCTGGCTTTCTATTGCTGCCGGAACCGCTGCCGGAATCGCGCTGACATTTACCGGGGCAACACGTCCCATGGCTCCATTGCTGTATGGCCACATTTTCTTGTGTCTCCTGGGCGTTGTCTTCCTGCTGACGGGATATGCGGGAGTTCGAGGGTGGCTCGTACCGTCGACTGCCATACGCTTTTCGGCGTTTCTTGTTGTGGCTTTGCTCCTCGGAACGTCCGCTTGGGCGATGCGCGAGGTACGGTGGCGCGTGAACAATCGCATCACCAATCCTTCGATGCCTCCCCAGTCACAGGACGATGAAGGGCAGGGCGTCAACGGAGATTTCTTCCCAAGCTCCGTTCGAACGAATACCGGCCACAGGCTCGAATCGGATTTCTTCATGAAATCTGATGCGTGCGAGCGCTGTCACTCCGATATTTTTAAGCAGTGGAATAGTTCGGCTCACCACTTCTCCTCGTTCAATAACCAGTGGTATCGAAAGAGCATCGAATACATGCAGGACGTCATCGGAGTAAAGCCGTCGCGGTGGTGTGCCGGCTGCCATGATCCGGCGTTACTCTTCAGCGGCAAGTTTGACACTCCGGTGCGTGAGATCATCAATACGCCGGAAGCCCAGGCGGGCCTGGGCTGCGTGATGTGCCACTCCGTCTCAAAAGTTCACAGCTCGATGGGCCAGGCGGACTATACGCTCGAATATCCGACGCTGGCTAAACTGGCCGCCAATGAAAACAGGCTGGCGAGAGCGCTTCACGATTTTCTGGTGTATGTAAATCCGGAGCCGCACCGCCGGACATTCATGAAGCCATTTGTGCGAGAGGACAATGGCGAGTTCTGCTCCGGCTGTCACAAGGTACATTTGGACACCCACGTAAACAACTATCGCTGGATACGTGGCTTCAACGATTACGACAACTGGCAGGCAAGCGGTGTGTCGGGGCTGGGAGCTCGCTCGTTCTACTATCCCCCGAAGAGCATGCGTTGCGTCGACTGCCACATGCCTGTTGTCGACTCCAAAGACATGGGCAATGTCGGCGGCAAGATTCACTCGCATCGTTTTCCTGGAGCGAACACAGCACTCCCCACCGCCAACAAGGATAAGGAGCAGCTCGATGCCGTCACGCAGTTTCTCAAGAATGGCATTCTGAGTGTCGACATCTTTGGCGTGTCCCCGTCACGTGAGCCTCATGAGGATCAAAAGAAATCTACAGGTGCCTTATCGGGGGAGCTCGCCACCACGTTCGCGGTAGGTGAGGAAGGTGAGTCAAGCGTGGCGCCGGTTACGGCAGAAGTCAGTCCATTGATTGCTCCTCTTGACAGAGTGCAGGCAGAGGTCGCACCGGGAGAAACGTATCGTGTGGATGTGGTTGTCCGCACCCGAAAGATCGGACACTTCTTCCCCGGCGGCACAGTCGATGCATTCGATGTCTGGCTTGAACTTGAAGCGACCGACGATGCAGGGCGAGTCATCTTTTCCAGTGGCGCCGTTACCCAGGATGGAAAGGGACCCGTCGATGCCGGTGCGCATTTCTATCGGTCTCTGCAGGTCGATGCCCACGGCAATCCGATCGATAAGCGCAATGCGTGGTCAACGCGGTCTCTCGTCTACGTTCGCCTGATTCCTCCTGGCGCTGCAGACACTGTCCATTACCGCCTCAAAGTTCCCGCGGATGCCAGGGGTAAGATTCACCTCACGACCAGGCTGCACTATCGCAAGTTTGCCTGGTTCAATACGCAGTTTGCGTTCGCCGGCGAGCGCATTGCAGGAACTCCGGCAGCAACGCCCCATTACGACGATGGCAAGTGGGCTTTCACCGCGGATACGTCCGGGGTATCCGGACAGATCAAGGCGATTCCAGACCTTCCTGTCATCACGATCGCGGAAGGTGCTGCCACGCTGAACGTTGTGCAGGGCGCCCGTGGCAATCCGATACCTGTCGCAAAGAACCAGCCCGACGATTGGTCGCGCTGGAACGACTACGGAATCGGCCTGTTGCTGCAAGGGGATCTCAAGGGAGCAGAAGCAGCGTTTTCCAGAGTTACCGAGATTGCGCCAAAGAATCCCGATGGCTGGGTAAATATCGGCCGCTCGCGGTTGTTGGAAGGCAACCTCGAGGGCGCCCGCGATGTGCTCGAGCGTGCACTCGAGCTCGCGCCAGATCTTGCACGGGCGCACTACTTTTATTCACGACTGTTGCGCGCGGAAGGCGCTTACGACCAGTCGCTGGCGCATCTGCGGACGGTGATCGCGCAGTACCCCAAAGACCGTTTCGTACGGAATGATGCTGGCCGCGTGCTGTTCCTGCAGAAGAAATATGCGGAGGCTATCAAGGAGTTTCAGCAGGTGTTGACGATCGATCCTGAAGACCTGCAGGCTCATTACAACCTGATGCTCTGTTATAACGGCCTTGGCAATGAAAAACTCGCGCTGGAGCACCAGGCACGCTACTTGCGGTTTAAGGCCGACGAAGCGGCGCAGGCCATCACAGGGCCCTACCGGAATGCTCACCCTGAAGATAACAACGAACGCCAGTCGATTCACGAGCACACGTCGGCCTCGCTGGTAAAGGGCGGGAAAGCGTGACGGGGCATCAAGAACTCCCCTCCTCGGCCTCTCGCCCCTCCTGGCCAGGAGGGGTGGCTGCGCCCATTAAGGAGAAGTCGCGTAGCATCATTAGGGCGCAGACGGGGTGGTGGTCCAAGTTCCAAAATCGATTTGATCCACCACCCCGTCCGCTCCATCAAAGGAAGCTTCGCGATGTTTTTTTGATGTCGCGCCCTCCCCTCCTGTCCAGGAGGGGAGTTCTCGCACTCGTTTTTGGGGCGATTCTTGTGCCTATTTTCTCGGTCCTCGCCGCTCCTCAAACAACTCCACCCAATTCCCCCATCCAATACGTCGACATCACGAAGGCGGCAGGTTTGACTTTCCGTCACAACTCCGGCGCTACCGGCAAAAAGTATCTACCCGAAACCCTCGGGCCGGGAGTCGCGTTCATCGATTACAACGGCGACGGATGGCAGGACCTGTTCTTCACCAACGGTAAGGATTGGGCGGGCGCGAGCCGCCGGACCTCAACTCTCGAGCTTTACAAGAACAATCAAAACGGCACATTCACGAACGTCACTGCCGCTGCCGGCCTTGCGCGAGAGGTCTACGGTATGGGCATCGCTGTCGGAGATTACGATAATGACGGCGACGCGGACCTTTTCGTCAGCACGCTCGGACAAAGCCTGCTGTTTCGCAACACGAACGGGGTCTTTCAAGACGTCACAAAAGAAGCCGGTCTTTTCGGGCCTGACGAATTCAGCACAAGTGCGGCCTGGTTGGACTACGACAAAGACGGGTATCTCGACCTGTTTGTCGCCAACTACGTCCAGTGGACTCCTGCTACCGATATCCGATGCACGTTGGATGGGACGGAGAAATCGTACTGCACACCGGAATCCTACAAGGGATCTTCAGCACGTCTGTGGCACAACAAAGGGAACGGTACCTTCGTGGATGTCACAAAGGCTGCCGGCGTCCTGGATCCGACCTCCAAGGGTCTTGGTGTCACGGTGCTCGATGCAAATCAGGATTCCTGGCCGGACTTGCTGCTCGTGAACGACACGCAGCCGAACCGGCTCTACATCAACACCGGTAAAGGAACGTTTACGGAACGCGGGATCATGGCGGGGATCGCGTTTAGCGAACTTGGGAACGCGCGCGCGGGTATGGGCGTGGCTGCTGCGGACTATGACAGATCAGGCTTTCCAAGTGTTCTGATCACGAACTTCTCGAATGAAATGCTGGCCCTGTATCACAACGAAGGCAACGGTTTGTTTGTCGATGAAGCACCGCGATCCGCGGTGGGGCGATCCAGCTTGCTCACCCTCGGCTTTGGATGTTTCTTCTACGACTATGACCTCGACGGATGGCTCGATATCTTTGTCGCCAATGGACACATCGAACGTGGAATCGAACGCATCCAGTCTCGAATCAAGTACGCGCAAGCGCCGCATCTGTTTCGAAATGGTGGCGGCGGCAAATTCCAGGAAGTCTCGACTGCTATGGGCGCCTCCTTTATCAAGCCCGTGGTGGCGCGCGGTGCGGCGTACGGAGATTTCGACAACGATGGCGACCTGGATATCGTGATGACGACAAACAACGGCCCTGCGGTGCTTCTCCGCAATGATGGCGGCGACAATCGCAGCCTGCGTTTGAAGCTTGTCGGAACGCAGTCTAATCGTGACGGTTTGGGTGCCACGGTCCGCGTGACGGTTGGCAAAGAAGTTCAGACCGCGATGGCACAAAGCGGTTCCAGTTACCTGTCGCAGAGTGAACGCATCCTGACGTTTGGCCTGGGCAAGGCCCAGGTCGCAGATAGTGTCGAAGTGAAGTGGCCAAGCGGCCGCACAGACCGCCTCACCAATGTTAAGTCCGGAAGCGTGGTAACGGTCCAGGAAGGCCGGTGAGAGGCTTTCAAATTTTATCGCTCGCGTGCTTTCTCGCTGCGATTCCCGGTTGTTCGCGTCGATTGCCTGGCGGCGCTTCCCAGTCCCCCAACATCGCAGCCATTCAATCCAACAACCTCGGTGTCGCAGAAATGAACCGCGGCCGCCCTGTACAGGCTCTGGAATTGTTTCGCAGTGCATCGCGAAGCGATCCATCGCTGTTTATCGCGCGATTAAACGAAGGCATCGCGTTACTCAACACTCAGCGCAATGATGAAGCACGCGAAGTTCTGCTCGATGCGACGCGACGCCAGCCGGAGAGCGCACGTGCCTGGTATAACCTCGGCATTCTCTATCGAAACCTTGCTGAGCCGGATCTTGCTATCGACGCTTTTGAAAGGGTATCGCGCATTGATTCGGACGACGCCGACGCGTTTTATTTTCTTGGGCAACTGAACGCGCAAGCTTCTCGCTACGATCAGGCTGTTCGCGCCTATCTGCGCTGCCTGGAGCTGGACGCGCAACACCTCTCCGCCGAGTTCGGGCTGGCGCGGGCCTACCAGCTGTCGGGTGATGAAGAGGCGGCGCGCCAGCACCTCGGACGTTTCGAGCAGCTCACGCAGTCTGGAAAGGGAAAGCCGATCAGTCTCGTCTATGGCGAGCAAGGGCAATACTCGACAGCTGAGCCTATTGCCGGAGTTAGTCTTGCTCCTGAAGCTTTCTCGGTCCGTTTCGTTCCTGTTGCGGATCGTGGAGGTATTCGCTTTGATGGCGGCAGCGTCCCGGAGCCGATAACCGTCGGGCCTTTTCTTGCTGGCGGCGCGTGCTTTCTGGACTACGACGGTGACGGTCGTCCCGATTTGTTTCTTCCGGGTGTCGCGGGGGCTTCTCTTTACCGCAATGCGGGCCGTGGCGCCTTTGCTGATGTGACTGCGACTTCGGGGCTCGGTCGGGGCGAAGGGTTGGGTTGTGCCGCAGGTGACTATGACAATGACGGCCGAGACGATCTTGTCGTGGGCTTTCCAGGCCGAATCACTGTTTACCGAAATGAAGGCGGCGGCTCATTCAAGAATGTAACCGAACAGACGGGAATTCGCATGGATGGTCTGCCCCTCGGCATTGTATTTGTCGACTACGACCACGACGGTGACCTGGATTTGTACATCTCGCGGTTCGAGGACATTCCGCTCGGCGCACAGGGAGAGTTCAATGTTCCGCCCGAGCGGCAAGGAATGGGCAGAAATCTTCTATGGCGAAATAACGGGAATGGGACGTTTACAGATGCGACTGCATCTGCGGGTCTTGCCGGAACCAATGCGGGAATTGCTGCTCTACCAACTGATTTTAACAACGACCGGGCAATCGACTTCATCCTTACCGGCCTGGGTCCCACGGCCTCAGTATTCCTGAACTCGCGCGAGGGGCCGTTCAGTCCGGCGGACGTGTGGAAGTCTCCATTCCCAGCGACGGCTGCCGGCGCCATCGCATTCGACTTCAACAAAGATGGCTGGATGGACGTCGCGTTCACTCATTGGAACCAACCTGGCCTCAGTGTTTGGAAGAATCTTGCGGGCCACGGTTTCGAACGCGTGAATGTTCCTGAACTCCAGTGGACGCGCGGATGGGGTCTGGTGGCGGTTGACGTCGATAACGATGGCTGGCTCGATCTCGCAGTTGCCGGCGAGCGAGCCGGCCGTGGGGAGTTGGTTCTACTGCGTAACGTGGGTGACGGGCACTTCTCGAATGTGACGCACGCGGTCGCTCTGGATTCACTACAGCCGGTCCGTCCAAGAGCGCTTGTTGCTGCGGATATCGATGCCGATGGGGACACGGATCTTCTCCTGATCCAGAATGGTGGTCCGCCTCTTTTGCTCCGCAATGAAGGAGGCAATCGCCGCCAGTCGGTTCGCCTCGCTTTTCAAGGACTCAGCGACAATCGCAGCGGCATCGGAACGAAGGTCGAGGTCTTTGCCGGTGCGCTTCGCCAGAAATGGGAATTACCTTCGGCATCGGGATACCTTGGCCAAAGTGCGCCGGAGATCCTTGCCGGTATTGGCGATGCTCGCGAAGCGGACATCGTGAGACTATTGTGGCCGACTGGCGTGCCTCAAGACGAAGTGCAACTCGCAGCCGGAGCCCGTCATGTTCTTAAAGAGATCGATCGGCGGGGAAGTTCGTGTCCTGTGGTGTTCGTCTGGGACGGTGAACGGTATCGATTCATTTCGGACATTATCGGGCCGGGAGTCGTCGGCGAATGGGTTGGGCCGGGGGAGCGCAATGTACCGGATCCAACGGAGTATCTGAAAATCGATGGCAGTGTCGTTAAACCCAAAAACGGCAGGCTGAGCTTTCGTTTCGCGGAAGTGATGGAAGAGATCACGTACCTGGACCAGGTCCGACTGCTTGCGATCGACCACCCTTCGGATGTTGTCGTCAATCCGAATGAGTACTTCGCAAGTGCACCTCCATTTCCCGAATTCAAAGTGATCACAACCCGGAATGCCCGTCCCCCGCACGCTGCAATTGACGACAAAGGGCGAAACGTCATGCCGTTATTGCTGAATCGCGACCGGCAATACGTGGCCGGATTCGAATCCATGCAATATCCCGGATTCGCGAAGATGCACTATCTGGAACTGGATCTCGGCCCAGTCGATCCGAAGCAACCTCTTCGACTGATCATGCATGGGTTCATTGACTACTTCACGGTCACGTCGATCTTCGCCGCACATCAGGGCGGTATTCAGGCGGTTGTTCCTTTCCTCGAGATTCCCGACGGTAACGGCCAGTGGAAGCGTGTCTCTGACGATATCGGATTTCCTGCAGGACTGCTGAGGACGATGGTCTCCGATTGGACCGGCCGTCTGCCGGCAGGAACATCGCGAGTGCGGATCGGAACAAATCTGAAGATCTATTGGGATCAGATACTGATCGACACGACGCCCCAGACAAACCCTGTGGAGATCCGCGAAGTTCCACTGGCGGAAGCATCGTTTGCGTTTCGAGGGTATCCGAAAAAAGTCGAAGGCAGTGTCGCGGGCGACGTCTCCTACATTCATGAAGAAGTCAGCGCCAGCGGACCGTACGCGCGCGCCTCAGGGTATCAAACGGCGTATGGGAATGTGTTACCACTGGTGAGCGAAAAGGATGATCGTTTTGTGATTCTTGGCTCTGGAGACGAAGTGTCGTTGGAGTTCAATCCTTCTACACTGCCTGCGGTAAAGTCTGGCTGGTCTCGCGACTATTTTCTGTATGCAGACGGCTTCGCGAAGGATATGGATTTCTATTCGGCGTACTCGGCGACGGTTGAGCCGCTGCCTTTTCATGGCATGGGGCCGTATACGTACGGAATGGAGGCGCGGTACCCAGATGATCCAAAACACCTGGAATATCGCCTTCGAACAAACACGCGTTACGTGAGTGGCGGCGAAGCCACGTCATACAGGCGCACCAAATCGGGGAATTAGGGGACGGGGGGAGATCTCCCCCCGTCCCCTAATTCCCCGGGCTATTGACAACAACGGATAAATACGTTTTAATAATCAACGTATTTATCCGTTTAATAAATTCGATGCCAAGGCAACCGTCAAAAACCTTCACCGACAAGGAACTCGAAATCATGCGTGTTGTCTGGAAGCTCGGCGAGGCTTCAGCGCGGCAGATTCAGGAGAGCCTCTCCGGGGATCGCCATTACAACAGTGTCATGACGATCATCCGTGTGCTCGAACGCAAGAATCACCTGACACATCGCGAAGACGGACGTGCCCACATCTATCGAGCTGTTGTGAATCCCGAAAAGGCGCGCACTCGAGTTCTGAAGCATCTCGTCAAGAATGTCTTCGGCGGGTCGGCAGCGTCCCTTGTGCTGAATCTTGTGGAGACCGGCGATCTGACCTTCGAAGAACTTGATGCGATCCGCAGGAAGGCGGCCAAGAAATGAGCTATTGGGCGGAGTTGATGCTGCTCTGGAGCGGCCAGTCGCTGGCAATGATCGGGACGCTTTGGATTGCGTTTGCAGTTGTGCGCGTCCGTTCCGCTGCTGAGCGGTATCGTCTTTGGCTGGCCGGCCTGATCGTGATTGCGGTCTTGCCGGCAGCGAACGTGTTCGTCAGGACGTTCTCCGTTGCGCTGCCTGCCGAAGCGCCTTTACGACATCTCACGCAATTGCCCGAGCCTTTAACCCCAGTTCCTCCCATCGTTGCGCCGAGCGCCGAAGTCCGGCCCGCTGCCCCTTCGCGGCGTCCGGACCCGATGCCAATACTGTTTGGACTGTGGGTGGCTGGCGTTCTGATCTCGATTTACGAGCCTCTTCGCTCTTATCTCAAATTCCGCCGTCTTCGTGCGACCGCCCTAATTGCCTCTGGTCTGCCGCTTCGCGTTCCTGTCGGGTATTCCACCGAGGTTCGGGCGCCCATGTTGGCCGGGATTTTCCGCCCGATGATCCTGTTGCCCGCGGATATCAAAACCTGGGCCGACCCTGAGGAGCAGCGGGCAATGATGCTGCATGAGGCTGCCCACTTTGAACGCCGCGATCACCTTTTGAATGCCTTTCAAACGCTTCTCGGCGCCGTCCTATTTTTCCATCCAGCAGTGCGTTACGCGCTGCGTCAACTCACGGTTGAACGAGAACTCGCTTGCGATGAGCGTGTGCTGGCCGCTGGAGCGCGAGCGGAAGCGTATGCGGAAACGCTGCTGAAGGCCGCCGAGCGCTCAATCGCTGGCCGTGAAGGCCGTCAACCTGCATTCAATACGTCCGGAAAAATCCTGGACAGGAGAATGACTATGATTCTGAACTATCCTGCGTCATCCCTGAATAGTTCTCGGGTTTCGCAGTTCCTACGAGCCGCCATTGTATGCGGCCTTGCTTTTGCCCTGCTTCCTGAACGCGGCATCGTGTCCGAAACGCCTCTCTCCATTCCTGTACTGGTCGCAGGAGTACCTGTGATATCTCTTGCCCAGCAGACCACCACGACGTCGGCGCCTGCTGCCGTCGCGCAAGCGATACCGCCCGCTGCCGTTCAACCTCCGGCACAGATTCAAACAGGGAGTCTCTCCGGCACCGTATACGACCCGACAGGAGCCGTACTTCCCGGCGTCACCGTGCGAATCTTCAATCGTTCCGGGGGCGTTGATCGGACGGCCGTTACCAACGATCGGGGCGGCTACGCATTGCCCCAAATCAATGCCGGCGACTATACGTTTGAGGTGCGCCTGCCCGGTTTCGCAAACCACACCAGAACGATACTTATTCGAGCCCAGCCCGAAGTACAGGACGCCGTACTGCAGGTTGGTCGTGCCATGACGTTCGTGGAAGTGAGTGTTGAAGCTCCTCAGACTCCAGCTGCGTCTCCAGCGCCATCGCCGTCACCGTTGCGCGTTGGCGGCGTCATATCAGCGCCAAATCTGATCTCCCAGCCCAAGCCTGCTTATCCGCCTGGCGCCCGAGCGAAGCTGGCACAGGACGTGGTGCTTTTGGACGCTGTTGTAGCGACAGACGGATCGGTCCAATCGATACAGGTGAATCCGTCGGGAGGCAATAGCAATCTCGAATTGATTCACGCTGCGATCGAGGCCGCGAAACAATGGCGGTATCGTCCCGCGCTTCTAAATGGAACTCCAATAGAGTTCCCGCTAACCATCAGCGTCAGTTTCAAGATGCAATAGCTAGAGTCGTCGTCACCACGGCTTCTGCCAGCGCTCGAAGGATCGCGGCGCCGTCACCGTACCAGGCGCTTCCATGCATGCACGCCAGCGTGGATGGATTTAAACCAGCGAGGCGTTCGAACAGTTCCGGCGTGTTGGCCGCATGAGCGTAGTAGTCGAGGGGTGCGCGAAAGGCCTCGCTCGGTCCGAGAATGTCCGACTCCGTAAGTGGCGCATGATCGGCGCCCCCCTGCGTAAACAGGTCGCCCGACAGCAGCGTCTTCGTCGATTCGTCAAACATATAGCCGCAGTCCCACCCATGGGGGAGATGGGGCGCGTCCACCCACTGAAGCTGGCGGCTGCCGATTGAAAGTTTCTCTCCATTCGCGAGTGCTCTGGGTTCGCGGTCCGCGATATCGCTGATCGATACCATTGCGCCGACTACGCTGCACACCGGCACCGCCCGTGGCGCCACCGCAAGGAACTCGTTAAGAGCGCCGCTTTCATCGGCTTCAAAGTGAGAAACCCCGAAATAGCGGAGCCGCTCGACTGGAATCACGCGAGCGATTGCCTCACGCACAAGAGGGAACATGCGTCGCGGGCCGGTGTGAAAAAGCAGGGGCTCCTCATCCGCGATCAAATACTGATTGAAAGTGAACCCGCCCAGGACATGAACTGGGGTGCTGATTCGATAAATCCGGTCCGCAATCTCGTTGACCGTCGTGCCCGATTGAGTGTTCGTGATCATAAATTCCTCCGTTTCTGAACCGGATGTGTAACAAGACGGCGTTCCGTTACACATCCGTTAAGAAAATCGAGAAATTTCTCATGCTATATTCGATTTCAGTGGAGTTCGACCAGTCATTTCAACCCAATCGATGGCAGGATGCCGACCTCGCGAGGATGGTTTCCTCCTCTGGTCCAGGTGAGGCACGGGACGCGGAGGACGAACTTTACCGGCGGCTGGCTCCAAGGGTTCGCCTGTACGGTCTTCGACATCTGCGCGACGAACAGGCCGCGGCCGACCTATCCCATCAGGTTCTTCTGATTACAATTGAGACGCTGCGGGGAGGCCGCCTCCGTGAACCGGAAAGAATTGCATCGTTTGTTCTCGGTACATCTCGACTCGTCGTTCGGGACTGGAGGCGCGGTGCGATTCGGCAGGAGCGCCTCGCGCAGGAATTTGGTCGCACCGTTCCCACCATGATCACGCCTCAGACCTCGAACGTTGATCACGGTCAGCTCGCGACGTGTCTTCAACAGCTTCAGGAGCGCGAGCGCAGCGTTCTAATGATGACGTTTTATGCGGAAGGGACAACAGAAGAAGTGGCGAACCAGCTGGGGTTGTCCCTGGAAAACGTGCGCGTTATCCGGCACCGCGCTCTCGGCAAGGTTCGCGATTGCATGACCGCTGGAAAGGAGGCGTCATGACCCTTCCGCGTTGCAAACACCCTCTTGCACCGAGGTTGCTTGCGGACTACTGGCTCGAAGAGCTCACGTCGAGTGACGAGGAGCGAGTGGAAGAGCACCTGTTTTCGTGTGCGGAATGCAGTGCCGAACTCCAGAGCCTGGTCGAACTCATCGAAGCGATTCGCGAACTCACCCGCAAAGGAGCGGTTGCCGTTATCATGAGCGAGCCGTTTTTGGAAAAGCTGCGCGGCGAAGGCCTGAACCTTCGGCAATATCGTGTGGATCCGGGAGGAAAGGTTGCGTGCACGATTACAGATCAGGACGATCTGGTCATCAGCAGGCTCGCGGCAGACCTGACCGGCGCCAAGCGCGTGGATATTTCCCACTGTGATGAGGAAGGAAACGAGCGAGGCCGCGTTCGCGATGTTCCGTTCACGAGAGCAGGGAAAGAAGTCGTGTTTGCGCAGTCTTCTCCTGAGCTTCGCGCGCTGGGTAAAGAACGGATACGCATGCGGCTCATCGCGGTTGATGATTCCGAGGAGCGGGTTCTCGGCGAGTACACGTTCGACCATACGCCGTCCGTCGGCTAGCTTAGTCCCGGCGTGCAGCCCCCCTGTAAAAGCACGAAGAGAACTTCGGTCCCTTCCCGTAATAGATTTCCAGTGCGGACACTTGAAAGTTCGCATCGCGAATCAATTGCTGGATGTCGCGATTCAGGTTGCAACCTCCGCACAAGCGCTTTTGAAATCGGTTGAGAAGATTCTGCCGCCGCAGCACAGCGGGATCCGGTGATCGCCCATGCTCGAGGAAGTAGAAGGTTCCGCCCCGTTTCAGTACTCGTCGCAATTGCCGCAAGGCTGCCGCGACATCGGGAATGGTACACAAGGTAAAGGTCGAGACAACGGAATCGAAGCTCTCGTCGGGCGCGAAAATCTTTTCTCCCTCCAGAGGCGTGTACTCGACGGGGAAGGGCGCCATAAGGATGCGCTTTCGGGCCAGCTTCGCGCTGACAGTCGATGGATCGATAGCGACTACGCTCTGAACGCGTGAAGGGTAATAGGGAAGGTTGTGGCCTGATCCAAACCCGATTTCGAGAACGCGGCCACTCACGTCGGCCAGAGCTTTCTTCCGCTCGGTCGCAATGAAAGACACACCCATACCCCAGTTTGTGATCCTGGGGAGTATGTGATCTCGATAGAGTCCCATTCGCGGAGAGGAAAGAAAGCCTTTGTGATTGATTAACTGTGAATCGATATTTGTTAAGTTTTTATCGGACGGCTTCTTACTTAAGAAATATCAATTCACAGTTAATCAATCATAAAGCCCCTTGATTTCCTTTTCCTATTGCTGCGGGGCAGCTTGCTTCGCCGCGGCGTCCATCAGGCCCTGCGTTTCGGTGCCCGAACAAACCAGAGGCATGATCTGGTCGAAGGGAGCAAGCACAAGCGTCGCTTTTGGAACTGTCCACGGTCCGGTCAGCACCTTGGGATCATAGACTGTGGCATCGATCTCAAGCGTATTCTTATCGACTCGGTGATACCGCTCTACAATGCGAAGAGCATCGGAGTGCGGAGAAACTCTTCCCTCCGCCCACATCCACGTATCGTCGGTAAAGTTTTTTGTCTCCACGACGAAGACGTCCCCTTCCCAGTGGCCAACAGAATCTCCACGATAAGAGGGTGGCACGTTGTCGCGCGCCGGGCGTCCATCGGCGGGAATGATTCGATACCCATGAAACGTCTCCTGCATCATCACAACGAACTTGGGTGTTGCGACGATCTGCCCAACCGCGCCGACGTCATAGAGACTGACATTCAGTGTCCCGAAGGCGGTTGGGATGCAGCGGAGCGTCGGGTCGTCTTTGTCGCTAAGCTTCTTGGCCTTTTCTGCAGCTGCCGGTTGATAGAGCGCTGTGAACGTCGGCGGTGGAGTTCCTCGAGGGGCACCCCGCGCGCCTCTCGCGCCACGAAGGTTCGGGCCGACATCGGCGCCACCCCACCACACGCCGGATAAATCCGGATGGCCATCCGCCAGACGCGGAGCCGGTTCCGACGCGGGCGCCGCCGCTGCGGGAGCTGCCGGCGCGGCGCCGCGCTGCTGTGCAGTGATCACCATTCCGGTGACCGACGCCAGCGCGATCGCCACCACAAATATCGATGCGATGAGGACTCGTTTCATCTCGACACTCCCTTCACGGCTTCGTTGCCGGAGATTAACGGGCGCCTGGCCCTTCCTGAGGACCGAACATTCCGTAGGTCTTTCCATCGGCAGTTGTGAGCTGTTGCAGCATCCCCGCATTCTGGGAGGGGTCCTTGGCATGATAACCGCGGATGGTAACCACGGTTCCAGCCTTGAGTTCGTCCGCCTTATACCCGTTGCGGATCATGCCGCTCGGAGTACCTGCTTCGATGGACCAGCGTTCCACTTTGCCGGTCGCGGGGTTTTTCACGTCGAGGAAGAACCAGGAATGGGGGTTTGTCAGCCGGACCTGGACAATCGTCCCTTCAATCGTGATTGCCTTGGTCATATCGTAGGCCGCGGCAAAGGAATGGTGCGCCCAAACTGGCACTACGGCTCCGAGCAAGACCAGGCCGCCCAGCAGTGCGGCATAGACTTTACTCTTCATAAGAAGACCCTCCTTTAATGCACACGTAAAAACGGCTTATGGCTGCTCATTTTCCTTCAATGTGGGTACCGTTGCAAACGATTGTCTATCGGGCACAAATTCGCTCACTTGGCTTAGCGCGTAAATGATAGAGCATGCATGCTGTGATAGAGTCCGCTCTTCATTAAGACGATTCATTCGGAGGACTTATGAAACGGTTGGCGCGTGTGGTCCTGATCGGCATTGTCATCGTCAATGTTGCTGCTGCGGCGGCAGCTCAAGTTCCATCAGACATCGCCGCACAGCTGCGGCAAATCGGAACCGGTGTTTGTGTTCCGGAAACGGCGAAGGTCTATGCTCCGCTTCAGCAGCATGCACCCTACGCCGGAGTCACGGTGGTGCGCGACATTCCCTATGCTCAAGATCCGCGAACGATCATGGATGTGTTCGCTCCTGAGAAAGGTGACGGCAACCGTCCTGTGTTGATCTATGTCTCGGGCGGTGCTGGCGACAAGAGAGTATCGGGAGCCGACGGCGATGCGTTCTACGACAACATCATGCTCTGGGCACTGAAGAACGGAATGACCGGCGTGAATATGCAGCGCCGCGGAGGTCTCGGCGGCGGCGGACTCGCGTGGGACGAGCCGGCCAAGGATGTCGGCCGAGTCGTCGATTGGGTGCGAGCGAATATCAAGATGTACAAAGGCAATCCCAATCGCATCTTTATCTGGTCGGACTCGGCGGGCAATGGCCCGGTCAGTACGTATGCCGCGCATCCTGAAATCCAGGGCGCGAATGGTCTCGCAGTGAAGGGCATCGTCCTCATGTCTCCTCCGAATTTCAATATCCTGCCGGAAACGGCACCGCCTCCAGCACGAGGCGCCGCGGACACGAGTGGACGAGGAGCCCTCAGCACGACGTGCGGCCGTCCGCCGGGCGAAGCGCGCGGAGGACGCGGCGGTGCGCCAGGTGGGCAGGGCGGTGCAGGCGGCGGCGCCCCGGGCGCTCAAGCTGGAGGAGGCCGTGGTGGGGCTGCTGCACAGCAGCCGGTCGATGCGGCGACGCAACTCGCAAGGTCCAATCTGCCCGGTCTCGCGAAAGGAAAAATCGCTGTGTTTCTCGGTTGGGGAGAAATCGATTCCGCCAATATCTGGGCATTCGATGAGGCTCTGAAGAACGCGCTGTGCAAAGCAGGCCGCTGTCCGACGTCAGCAGTGTTCAAGGATCACAGTCACGTCTCGCTCGTCTTTTCGCCAAACACGTCGGACAACTCCGTGACCGGTCCCATTCTCAAGTGGATGAAGACCGTGAGGTAGCAGCGCGTCTGTTGCCGTTACTCGCTATCGACCGGATCGTAGCCCGATATGAATTCCTGCATCGCGGCGGTCTTGGGATCATACGTATGCCGACGGTGGGTCCCAATGTCCCCACCATAAATATGGATGGAGACAGTTGGTTTGTCTGAACGGTTGTTAATTTGGTGGATATCGCGTGAGGGCGGATAGACGTGGCTGACATCGCCCGGATGTGCGAGCGCAACCCCGATCCGCTCGAGACGCTTATCGATAATTCGGAAACGGGTCTCTTCCTCGTTGCCCTCATACTGTCCAATAACGCCCCAAATCCCATGATCATGGATCGGAGAGCCCTGACGCGGATTCCAAACGAACGAAACGACGGAAAAGCTGCGATCGACAGGTCGATATAGAAGGTATTGCGCATAAGCCTGGGATCGTATGGCGCGGCGGTACTTCTCTTCCAACCAGCCGGACTTCGTCACAAGAGATCGAAGAAGTGGCTCGATTGCAAGAACTCTATCCTTCGGCTCCTGCGCGAGGCGCATGAGCGATTCGACGGCATTAACAAAATCCTGGAATGCGTCTTTCATCGTCGGAGTTCATGGACTCGTGTTGTCCGTTTCGTCGCGCCAATCTTATCCTGATGTATGCTGGTATAGGAAAATCGCAGCCGGACAGGAAAATAGGAACCAGGTGGTCTGGCCCCGATTTCGAAATCCAGCAGATGAGTTCCGAAAACAAACCGCCTTCCTCTGATCTGGTTCAACTCGGAAGCTTCGAGTCCGCCCCATCACCGGTCGTCTTTGAAATTGATCCTGTCTGCAAGATGCGGGTGCTGCCCGATACGGCTGCAGCGCGGTACGACTACAACGGCAAGACCTATTACTTCTGCGCGACAAGATGCATGGAGCGCTTCAAGGCAAATCCCGCTGCATTCCTGCAAGCCCCGAGTACGCATGAGCCATCGCAGGCGTCCGACGTTATCTACACATGCCCGATGCATCCGGAGATTCGCCAGAAGGGCCCTGGCTCGTGCCCGAAATGCGGCATGGCGCTCGAGCCGGACGTCGCGCAGCTTGACGAAGGTCCGAATCCGGAACTCGTGGACATGACACGCCGGTTCTGGGTCGCCGCGGCGTTCAGTGTGCCGCTGCTGGTTCTGGGCATGATGGAAATGCAACCCATCTTCCAGTTTCTTCTGGCTACGCCCGTTGTGCTCTGGGCGGGCTGGCCGCTGCTGGAGCGCGGCGCGGCCTCAATCGTTCATCGCAGCCTGAACATGTTCACGCTCATTGGAATGGGGGTGAGCGTCGCCTATGTCTACAGCGTCATAGCAGTATTCGCACGGCCTGCACTTCATGTCTATTTCGAAGCGGCCGCGGTGATAACGGCCCTTGTATTGCTGGGGCAGGTCCTCGAGCTGAGGGCGCGAGCGCAAACAAGTGGCGCAATAAAGAAACTGCTGAGTCTTGCGGCGAAAAAGGCGCGTCTTATCGCGGACGGCCGCGAGACAGACATTCCACTCGAGCACGTCCACGTCGGAAACACGCTGCGGGTTCGACCCGGGGAGAAGGTTCCGGTGGATGGAACCGTCCTCGAGGGAGCCAGCGCAGTAGACGAGTCCATGATTTCCGGTGAGCCAATCCCCGTCGAAAAAGCTCCGGGCGCGAAAGTTGTGGGAGGGACTATCAACGGAACCGGCACATTCCTCATGCGCGCGGACCGTGTCGGCCGCGAAACACTTCTGTCTCAGATCGTTCAAATGGTCGGGCAGGCCCAGCGGAGCCGCGCGCCAATTCAGCGGCTGGCCGATGTCGTTTCCGCCTGGTTTGTTCCGGCCGTAATTGCCGTTGCCATTGTGACTTTCGTGGTGTGGATCAGCGTTGGCGCCGAATTGTCTGCCGCCCTGCTTAACGCCATTGCGGTACTGATCATTGCATGTCCCTGTGCGCTTGGCCTCGCGACGCCCATGTCCATCATGGTTGGTGTGGGCCGTGGCGCAACGCTCGGTGTGCTGGTTCGCAACGCAGAAGCGCTCGAGGTAATGGAAAAGGTCGACACGGTGGTCGTCGATAAGACTGGAACGCTGACGGAAGGTAAGCCCACCGTTTCAGCAGTCGCGGCGTTGCCGTCTTTCAAAGAAGAAGAGCTGGTGCGATATGCCGCAGCTGTTGAGAAAGGAAGCGAGCTTCCACTGGCTGCGGCTATTGTGCGCGCTGGGGAAGTGCGAGGCATCGATATTCCCCGCGTCGACAAATTCGAATCCAGAACGGGCCGCGGCGTTTTGGGAATGCTCGATGGACGGCGAATTGGTCTGGGCAACTTGAAGCTGATGGAGGAACTGCAGGCGGACACGTCGACTGTGCTATCCCGTGCGGAGGAACTTCGCAGGGAAGGTCACACTGTGATGTTCATCGCGGCCGGGCAACAGATGATGGGAGTGATCGGAGTTTCCGATCCCATCAAGCCGTCGACGCTCGAAGCCATCAAAGGACTGCACGCAGCAGGTATTCGTGTGATGGTTCTCACCGGCGACAGTCGAACGACCGCTGAGGCAGTAGCGAAAAAGCTGCAGCTCGATGAAGTGCGCGCCGAGGTCCTGCCGGGCGACAAGGCAAAGGTGATCCAGGAACTGCAGGGTCAGGGTCGAGTCGTTGCGATGGCTGGCGACGGCGTCAACGATGCCCCTGCGCTGGCACAGGCGCACGTGGGAATTGCGATGGGCACAGGCACGGACATTGCCATGGAAAGTGCCGGAATCACGCTCGTCCGCGGAGATCTTCGAGGAATCTTGCGCGCGCGGGCTTTGAGCGTCGCGACGATGAACAACATCCGGCAGAATCTGTTTCTGGCTTTCGTCTACAACGTCGTCGGCGTGCCGATTGCGGCGGGTGTGCTTTATCCAGTGTTTGGAATCCTCCTTAGCCCGATGATTGCCAGCGCTGCGATGACCTTTAGCTCTGTCTCGGTGATTGCCAATGCGTTGCGTTTGCGCCGAATTCCGCTATCCTGAAGCATCACGAAAAGAAAAAATAGGCCGTAGCCCCAGCGAACGCCGCTCCTGCCACGATCCAGACAGAGTTCAATCGAAAAACAAAGATCCCAACAATCGCCGCAATCGCCAGCAACGCTGTTGCAACGTCCACGATTGCAGTCCGGGTGAGTTGTGCGGTGACAACAGTCATGAGTGCGAGTGATCCTGCATTAACGCCATCCAGCACTGCGGCGGATATCGGCGCCTTGCGAAGCCGGGGTACAAGCCGACCACTGAGCGCGACGAACACGAATGCAGGCAGAAAAATCCCGAATGTTGCAATTGCGGCTCCCGGAAATCCAGCCAGCACATAGCCCACGAATGTTGCGGTAGTGAACACCGGGCCTGGCGTGACCTGACCGACAGTCACCGCATCGAGAAGTTGTCCCGGCGCGAGCCAATGCCAACGCTCCACAAGGTCCGCGCGCAGGAATGCAAGCAGGACATAACCGCTGCCGAACAGTACGGACCCGACTTTCAGAAAGAAAACGAAGAGCGAGAGAAGGTCCACGGCCAGAGAGGACGCCGCCTGATGAACACGACTAGCAAGGGCTCCACCGACTCCTGCGATCAGGAGGACCAGCAGTTCGTGAAACCCGGCCGCACTCAGGATCACGCTGCAGACGGCAATGGCCGCAAGCAGGGGAGTCTTGATTGCGGCCTTTCCGAGTGACCAGATCGCTTGAAGCACGACAATGATGATTACGGGCTTTACGCTTCGCAGGACAACGCCGAGTTCCGGAACGCTTCCATAATGCACATACGCCCACGCGATAAGGGTCACGATGAGCGCTGCGGGGAGAATGAAGCAGACGCCGGCGAGGATCAGGCCAGGAAATCCACCCCTGCGGTAGCCCACGTGAATGGCCATCTCGGTGGAGTTCGGGCCCGGGATGAAGTTCGTTGCGCCGACGAGGTCGAGAAACTCTTCGTGGGAAAGCCAGCGTCGTCGTCGCACCACTTCGGCTTCCATCAGCGCGATATGCGCGGCAGGACCGCCAAATCCGATCGTACCGAGCTTCAAGAACAGAAGGGCAATCTCGCGAAGTTCCGGCCGCATAGGCGCGAAAGCTTATCAGGGAGGATCGGGGCCAGACCACCTGGTTCCTGTTTTTCACGTGCCAGAGTTGAACGCCCTGATTTCTGTTCCGAGAAAAGGAACCAAGTGGTCTGGCCCTGATCTTCGGAGCAACGCCATTCATGGCGCGTCTACGCCAAGGCTCCTATGCCCCCCTGCGCCAACGATGGAGTCCGAAAAGCGTCAATGCGTGGCTAATACTTCCCGCCATCTCGCATCCGATTTTGCAAGAATGATTGATTGTTCGCGATCTCAATTCTTAATTAACTTATAGAATTGGGCTCCAACCGGTACCCGCCCCCATCAGCCAACCAGTGCCGTTCTGGGTCACTCCGTCCATGAGCCAGATGACAACGCTGCCGTCGGAATGCTGCCAGAGGACATCGCTCTTGCCATCGTCATTGAAGTCGCCGATCAGCTTCACGCTCCAACCG
>Ga0105248_10000211_pt1 | contig 67178 bp, 52 predicted proteins | sample KBSS34metaG_FD_81524 | JGI IMG/M metagenome (GOLD analysis project Ga0105248, IMG submission 81524) | Switchgrass rhizosphere microbial communities from Kellogg Biological Station, Michigan, USA - KBS S3-4 metaG | ecosystem: Host-associated > Plants > Roots > Rhizosphere > Soil | place... | reverse complement strand
TTTTTCTTTGCAATCTCCGGCGCCACGCGCATCTTCTCGCGCGGCAGACGAATGTTGAGAATGCCGACTTTGTTGCGGAGCGTGTTGCGGTGGATGCCGAGCGAGCTCGCCGCGCGCCCGAGATTCCCGGAAGACCGCTTCACCGCGCCGACGATGTACTTCTTCTCGAATTCCTTCTTGGCGAGGTCGAGCGAGATGCCGTGAGCCAGAAGCTCATCGATGACTTCCTGGAGCTGTCCATCCAGATTCACGTGCCCCTCCCCGAAAATCAGCGAATGCGAAGCGAAGAGGCGCGCATCTTAGCAAACCGAGAAGAGGCTGTCAGCTGTTCGCTCGCGAGGATTCGCCGGCGACACGCTCGATCCTCTCGGACCGATCGCGGGAAGCGGAGGAATTTTTTTCGTGCCAAGTACGCCGGACGAAACGCGCGTCCGCGCCGGCGCGTTGCGGGGTTCTTAAACTGAAAAAAAGAAGAGGCGCGAAGCGCCTCTCCTGATTTTTTCTGGATCGGGTCGACGAGACTACTTGAGCTCGACCTCGTCCCCGACTTCGATCAGGCGGTTGGCGTCGGTGACCCGCGCGGTCGCCCAGCGATCGCCGACGGAGAGGATCGCGAGCTCTCCCAGGTAGGTGCGCGGAATCTGGACGCCCTCGGGCGGCGGCAGGTTGACCCAGTAGGTCCCCTGCGGCTTGATCCCGTACTCGAAGCCGTAGTTGTACCGGTAGATCGTCAGGAAGTCCCCGGGCTGGAGGCCCTCCGCCAGGCCCAGGTCCACCAGGACGTCGGTGTCGGTCCCGATCTGGTAGACGCCATCCCGCGTGTACACGATGCGGCCCTTGGCCTTTCCGCTCGGGGGATCGCAGGCCACCGCCGCCGGGGACTTGCGTCCCAGGGGGATCGGAATGGGCTCGTAGGTCTTCAGGAACGATCCCATCGGGATGTCGGTGCAGGCGTGGGTCACCCGGACCGTCGCCGTGTGCGCCTCGACGCAGAGGACGACCGCCCGGCCCCGGTAGTCGTAGAAGCGGCCGAGATCCTGTCCCGAGGAGGGGTGCAGCACCTCGTCGCCCGGCGTGATGATCCAGAACTCGTCGCCCGGCTTGAGGCCCCGATCCGCGCCCGCATCCAGGTAGAGCAGGTTGTTCGTCGTGAAGTCGGTCTGCTCCGAGACTTCCTGCGCTCCGATGACCTCCGCGATGAAGCCCTCGTTGGTCGGGCCCAGGTAGCCGAAGCAGGCCACCTCGGCCTCCGACCCCAGGGGCTGGGGAGCCGCTTCCGTCGTCTGCGGGGCCGTCGCCTCGATCCGGGTGATCGCCTGGGGCGACTGCGACATCTGCCCTCCCGCGAGCTCGGGATTCTGCTGAGCCAGCGCAAAGGGCGCCGCGACTGCGGCAATCAAGGACAGCTGTGCGGCAACGCGAGCGGGGAGACGCATGGCGACTCCTTAAAAGTTACGGCTTACGTGGATTCTAGCCTAAAACTTACTGGCTTTGGGGCTTTGTGTCAACGGTTATGGCTGTTTCCGGCGGTTTTTGGCCTTCTTTCGGGGCCGCAGGCAGCTTCACCTTCTTGACGTAATCGCTCTTGGGGAACTCCTGGACGATCTTTCCATAGTAGGTCTGAGCCTCGTCCTTGCGCCCCAGCCGCTCGAGCGCTTTCGCGTGGTAGTAGTACAGCTTGTCCTTGGCCCCGTAGTCCGGAAAGCGCTCCTCGAGGGTCGTGAAGCGGCCGAGCGCCGAGGCGGTCGCCCCCTTCCGCAAGTAGAAGTAGCCGACGCCGAAGTCGTGCTCGGCGAGCAGATCCGTCAGCACCCGAATGCGTTCCCGCCCGGCGCCCGCATACCCCGAATCCGGGAACTCGCGGATGAGGTTTCGGTACTGGTCGATCGCCTCCCGCGTCGCCGTCTGATCCCGATCCGGCTTCTCGTGCTCCAGGTCGTAGCAGAGCGCGAACTGGTAGCGGGCGTAGTCGCGTTTCGGGGCGCCCGGGTAGCGGTTCAGGTAGTCGCGGTAGCGGTAACGCGCCTCGGTGTAGTTCTTCGCGTTCTTCTGCTTGAGGTAGGAGTCGGCGACCATCAGCAAAGCCTCGCGGCCCACGGTCTCGTTGGGGTAAGTCTCGAAGACGTGGTTCAAATACTTGCGTCCGTCCTCGAACTTGCCCTTGGCGATCAGGGCCTTGCCCTTCTCGAAGAGGACCTCCTTGGGCTCCGAGAGCAGCTCGGTGGTCAGCTTGTCCGGTTTCTTGGGCCCTGAGGAGGCGCACCCGACGGGAAGGGCGAGCAGTACGGCCAGACCGATCGCGGCCCGGATGGGCGTCCCGGCTCGAAATCTCATGGAGCTCACGCGCGAACGCTAACGCCGGCGGCTTCCCGCAGCTTCCCGATGGCGGCGATCGGATCCGGAGTGCCGTAGACGGTCGTCCCGGCCACCAGGATCCCGGCCCCGGCCGCGCAGAGGGGTCCCGCGTTGTCGACGCCCACTCCGCCGTCGACCTCGATCGACAGCCGCGAGCCGGCGGCGAGCGCCTCGTCGCGGAGCCGGCGGACCTTGGCCACGGAGGAGGCGATGAACGGCTGACCGCCCCAGCCCGGATTGACCGACATGACGACGGCATAGTCCAGGTCTGTCCAGGCCTCGGACAGCGCGAGCGTCGGCGTGTTCGGATTGATGGCCGCCCCCGCCTTCGCCCCGCCCCGGCGGATCGCGTCGAGGCATCGCTGGAGGTGGTGCGTCGCCTCCACGTGCACCGAGATCCATTGCGCCCCGGCGTCGAGGTACTCGGGCAGCGTCCTCTCGGGCCTCTCGATCATGAGGTGCACGTCGAGCGGCAGCCGGGTCGCCTTCGACAGGGCCCGCACCACCGGCGGACCGATGGTCAGATTCGGAACGAAGTGTCCGTCCATCACGTCCACGTGGACGAGGTCGGCTCCCCCGGCCTCCGCCAGCGCGAGCGCATCGGCGAGCCGCGCGAAGTCCGCGGCCAGGATCGACGGCGCGATGCGCACGCTCATGAACGAGGCGCCGCGGCGTCGGGCGGGCGCGAGACCGTCAAGGAGACGACCTCCTTGTTGGACAGCGGGTACCCCGCCGGCGGGAACTGCTTGAGGACGGTATCGGGCGCGACGCCGTCGTAGGCCTCGAAACGCGCGCTGCCGACCCGGAAGCCGAACTTCTCGAGATGCGCCTTGACCGCCTGCGCGTCCTTCCCGACGAAGTCGGGCATCAGGATGCGCACGTCCGCGGGGCCGCGGCTCATGAGGACGCGAATCGTTTCGCCGCGCTTGCCCGGAGCGTCGGGCTCGGGGTCCTGGGCGAGGATGCCGGGGGGCGCCGCCGGGTCCCGGTACCAGGACACCGGTCCGAGCTCGAGGGACTCGCGCGACAGCTTGAGCGCCGCCGCGCGCGGGGCGAGGCCCGTGAGGTCGGGGACCCGGAGCTCCCGCGGTCCGAGCGAGAGGACGACGCGGATCGCCTGGGCGGGCTTCGCGAGCGAGCCGGGCTCGGGCTGCTGCAGCAGGACCTTCCCTCGGGCGACCTTGTCGTCGTAGCGGGCGCGTCCGTCCTGCTGCTCGATCTGGAGGCCGGCGTCCAACGCGGCGCGGAGCGCCTCGTCCGGGGTCTTTCCCGTCAGGTCGGGGACCGAGACCGAGCGTCCCACGATCGAACGCCGGAATCCGAACCACACGGCGCCCAGGAAAACCGCCACCAGGAGCGCCCCGTAGAGGATTCTGAAGAGGACGCGGATCACAGCGGGACGTTAACACGGGATGGTACCCTCGACGACTCGGGAGGGATTCGAACCGGTGTCATCGCGAAGGGAAATCGAGCCGGAACAGCCGTCCTGGTTCGCCGATCAGCGGTTCAAAAAAGCGGACCTGCACTGCCACTCCGTCTTCTCGACGTTCAAGTATTTCCGCATCGCGAATACCCGCGACTCCTACAACCGCCCCGAGGAGGTCTACCGGCTCGCCAAGGAGCGCGGCATGGACTTCGTGACCATCACCGATCACGACTCCATCGACGGCTGCATCTCTCTTCTCAACCGGAATCCGGACCTGCCCGACTTCTTCATCTCCGAGGAGGTGGAGACCTGGTTCCCCGAGACGCGCCAGCGCATCCACGTCAACGTCTTCGACATCGACGAGAAGCAGCACGAGGAGATCTCGCGGCTGCGGATGAACATCTACGACCTCCACGAGTACATCCGCCAGGAAAACATCATCGCGTCGGCGAACCACATGTTCCAGAACTACCGGATGCGCAACTCGCCCCGACGGTACTTCGAGGAGATGCTGCGGATGTTCGACGTCTTCGAGGTCAAGAACGGCGCGATGACGGCGCACCACAACCGGCTGGTCGAGGACCTGATGGCGGTCGTCCGTGAGAAGCGCGGGGCGGTGTCCCTCGTGGCCGGCTCCGACGCGCACACCCTCGCGCCGCTCGCCCGCGTCTACACCGTCGCCGAGGCGAAGACGGTGTCGGAGTTCCTCTCCAAGATCCGGACGGGTGCGTGCTTCGTGTGGGGCAACGAGATGGGATTCCGCATGCTCCTCTCGGACGTCTACCGCATGGTCTTCCGTTATTACGGCAGCGTGCTCGACTGGAAGAATCCGGAGTTCACGGGCGCCGAGAAGGCGCGGCACCTCGCGCTCGCCGCGTTCGGCGCGCCGTTCTCCGCGGCGGGCGTTCCCCTGGCCATCACCACGCTCAACTACCTGAAGCAGATCTTCGTGACCAAGACCATCGGGCAGGAGCTCCTCGAGCACTGGGGAGGCGACGAAGACAAGCCGTCGTAGGCGGAGGACGAGTCCGCCGGCGGACTAGAATCCTCTCGTTGCTCACCCGCGGCTCGGTCTCCCTCCTCGGCGCCGCCGTCCTCGCGGCGTACTCGGTCCGCGCGATTCCCTGGGCGAGGCTCGGCCTACGGCCCCGCACGCCCTTCGACGCGAGCGCGGCCGGCTCCGCCGTCGCGTCGGGCTACGCCCTCCTGCGCGACGCGGCGGCCCGCATCCCCGCGGGCGCCTCCGTCGCCGTGGTGACAGAGCCGCCCGATACGATCCGCGACGGCTACCTCCAGCGCTTCGCGGTCGCGCTCCTGCCGGGGGCGCGCGTGAGGCCCGCGGGCTCGGAGGCGTCCGACGCGGACTTCGTCGTCGTCGTCGGCGCGCGGCCCGCGCCGCCGCCCGGCGAGCTCGTCTTCGAATCGCCGGACGGCAGCGTCTGGCGGCGAAAGACGCCATGAGCCTCGCCGGCCTTCTGTGGCTCTCGGTCTTTCCGTTCCTCGCGCTCGCGGGCGCGCCGCTCCTCGCGCACCCCGCCTACGCCGGGATCCCGCGCCTCGCGCGAGCGGTGCTCGCCGGGGCGGCGGGCGCCGCGCTCGTCTCGGTCACGATGACCATCCTCGCGCTCCTCGGAATTCCGTGGAGCCTTCCCGCCGTGCTCGCGGCCGCGATCGCGCTGGGATTCGGGATGCGAGGGATGGTGGAGAGCTCCGGTCCCCGGCGCTCGCCAGGCTCGCGGGTGCGGGGAGGACGGCTACCCGCACTGATTGCTTCCACGGCCGTCGCCGCGGCGTTCCTCGCCACGGCCGCGGGCTCCGCGTCCTCGCCGGATCTCCTCTTCTTCTGGGGCGCCAAGGCGCAGCGTTTCGCGCTCGCGCGCACCGTGGACGCGGCGTACCTCGGCGATCCGTCGCTCGCCTACATGCACGCCTACTATCCGCCGCTCGTCACCAACCTCTACGCCCTCGCCTCGATCGCGGCGGGGCGGATATCCTGGACCGGGGCGACGTTCCTCTTCCCGCTGCTCCTCACGGCGCTCGCCGCCGCGCTGCCGGGAGTCCTGCGGGCGGGCGCGCCGGAGCGGCGAACCTCCGCGGCCGCCGCGGCGTCGGCGCTCGCCGTCGCCGCGATCGCGGTCATCGGCATGGAGGCCGACGTCGGCGGCAACGGCGAGATGCCGCTCCTCCTCTTCGAGACGGCGGGGATCGCCCTGCTCCTCTCGCCGCTCACGGAGAGCCCGGCCGGGCAGCTCCTCGCGGGCTGGATGTTGGCCGGGGCGGTGACCACCAAGATCGAGGGGCTTCCGTTCGCGCTGACCGCGATCGCGGCCTTCGTCTGGATCCGCCGCCGCTCGATCCGGTTCGGGCCGGCCCTGCTGCGTCTGGGCCTCCCCGCCGCCGCGTCGCTCCTCCTCTGGTTCGCCTTCGGCGCGAGGACGCATCTCTTCCGCGGATACTCCGGCGAGGGCGCGCTCCTCGCGCCGCACCCCGAGCACCTCGGCGTCGCGCTGCGCGCGATCGGATCCGCGCTGGCGTCGACGGGGCATTCGCTCCCGTACCTGATCCCGCTCGTCTGTCTCCTCGTGGCCGCGCGGCGGCTCGACTCGGGCGCCGCGATTCCGCTTCTCACCGCGGCGGGGCTCTCCGCCTTTCTCCTCTTCACGTACCTCGACCGCCCCGGGGATCCGTCGCAGTGGATCGCCTGGTCCGCGCCGCGCGTCTTCTCGCCGCTCCCGGTGCTCTTCGCGCTCTCCGCGGCGCGCCTGCGGGAGGACGCCTCAGGGGGCTGATGCGTGCCGGCGTCGGAGGAGAAGCGCGATCGCGGCCGCGAGCGTCGTGCCGCTGATCCAGAGGCCCACGCGGACGGAGTCGGGAAGGTAGCGCAGCGCGACGCGGTGGTGTCCTCCGGGCACACGAACGCCGACGAAGGCGTGGTTGTAGGAGAGCAGCGGGATCGCGCGGCCGTCGAGCGCCGCCTTCCACCCGGGCCAGGCCGGGATGGAGGTGCCGACGACGGTCTCCCCCTCCGCCTCGACGTCGAGCGTCATCGCCTGCGGGCCATACGCCGCGATGCGCACGCGGCCGCCGCCGTTCTCGCGCCAGGAGTCGGGGCCGCTCTCGTCGACGACGCCCTCCTCTCCGAAGTCCGCGATCGCTCGGAGAAGCTCGAGCCGGCGGATGCCATCCGGCTCGGCGCGGACCCGGCGCGGGGCGAACGCGCGCGGAAGCGCCCGCGGGTTCTCGAGCAGGCGGACGCCGTCGCCCTCCGCGACCGCCGCCCAGCCCGGCGGCGTCGCCTGATCGAGCGGCTGGAGAACCCAGCGCACGTTCAGGAAGGAGAGGAACGGCCTCGTCGGGTCGTCGATGCGGTTGTACCAGACCGGCTGCGGGGCGCACCACAACGGAAACGTCTCGTAGAACGGCCGGAGGGTCATCGCCTCGTAGCCCCGCACGTCCTCGAGCCCCAGGGCGCCCGCGGCGTTCGGGATGAAGGTGTAGGCGAGCGCCGTCATCCGGTACGGCTCGCCGCGCGGGATCCTCTCGAGCACCGGCACGGGCGGATAGAAGGCGCGGGAGGGGAACGTCGGGTAGAAGCTCCCCGCCTCGAGCGTGCGCTCCGCGGCGAAGAGTCCGACCAGGGCGACGAGGCCGCCCCGCGCGAGCCGCCGCCGTGAGAGCGAAGCGACCAGCGCGGCCCCTGCCGCGAGGGGAACGATCTGCAGGTTGAACCTCAGCCGGCGGTACTCGGCGGGCATCCCGAGGATCTCGAGCGTCCGCCGGTAGTGGACGTGCAGTCCCCACACGAGGAGCATCGACAGCGCCGCACCGACGAGGAAAGCCGGCGCGCCCTCGCCGTCGGCCAGACGGTTGGCGCCCAGCGCCGCGAGCGCGCAGAGGGCGAAGCTCGCCCAGAACACGATCCGGTCGTTCAACGCGATGTCGAACAGCGGAAGCCACGCGATCGCCTGCGCGGCGAAGGTCCGCGCCGCGACCGCGAGCCCCGCCAGTCCGAGGAGGACGAAGAACCATCTCTCCCGGCCGCGCGCGAAGAGGCCGGTCATCGCGAACGGAAAGAGCAGCGCCCCCGCGTAGGCGGTGGTCTCGTGGGTGGGGATCTGGTTGCCGTGCCCCGCCACGCCGACGACGTAGGGCACCGCCTGCGAGACGAGCCGGAAGAGACTCTCGCCGGCGCGCTCCGCTCTCGGCTCGTGCGCGTACAGCGCCTTGCGCGACGGATGCTCCATCGTGTGCGGCAGCGCCTCCAGGAGAGGAAGGAGCTGGACCGCCGCGAGGCCGAGGGCAAACGCTCCCGCCGCGGCGGCCGCTCCAAGGCCTCGGAGCCGGCGCGCGCGCGGCGCTCCGGCGAGCTCGAAGAGGAAGTAGGCGCCCGCCGGAGCCATCGCGTGAAGGAGCGTCTCGGGATGCCCGGCCGTCGCGATGGCGAGGAAGGCGGCGACCGCGAGGACGGCCGACCTGCGGCCGGGCGAGCGAACCAGCCGGCGAACGCCGAGCAGCAGCAGCGGAAAGGGCGCGGCGGCGGGCGACAGCGGATAGCCGAGGAAGAAGTCGAGGTAGTCGCAGAAGGCCCATCCGAGCCCGCCCAGGACCGCCGCCCAGTCGGCGCACCCGAGGTCCCGGAAGAAGAGATACGCGCAAAGAAGCGCGAGCAGGATGCGGAACGACATCTCGAAGGTCCACGCCTGCGGCGACGGCAGAAGAAGGCCGATCCACGTCGACGGCTGCAGGATGCCCGCCTGCTGGACCGCGTGGAGCGGCTCGCCCGCGAGCACGGATGGATTCCAGAGCGGCAGGCGGCCCTCGGAGATCGCGCGGCGCGCGGCCTCCCGCCACGGGATCTCCTGGTAGACGACGTCGGTCAGCCCGGGCGCGTTGCCGCGGATCCCCATCTCCTCCCGGAGCGCGGCATAGGGGTGCGCCTGATAAAGGATGTCGATCGGAGCGTAGATCCCTCCCGTCAGGGTCGCCCGTCCCGTGAACAGCCACGGCGCCAGGGCGAGGGCGAGGGCGATCCGCCGCGGAATCGGCGAGACGAGCCGGCCGGCGGCCCAGAGCAACGACGCGGCGGTCGCTCCGTAGACGGCGACGGAGCGAAGGATCAGGAGCACTCGGATTCCCTACGGAGCCCGGCGCGTCCGCGTCGCGCTTCGGGAGAGGACGACGACGCCGATCGACAGGACTCCCGCCGCGAACGCAGCCAGTCCCAGGGTCCAGGAGCGCGGGCGATAGGCCAGGCGGAGGACGTGGCGGCCGGCCGGAACCCGCACCCCGACGAACGCGTGGTTCACCGTGACCGTCGGCAGCGCGCGGCCGGCACCGGCACCATCCATCCGCGCGGTCCAGCCGGGCCAGTCCGGGATCGACGTCGCGATCAGCGTCGGGGCGGCGGCCCGCGCCTCGATCACAAGATCCGGGCCCACCGAGCGCAGGAAGAGGGTCGCCTCGCCGCCGGCTTCCTCGGCTGGGCCGGGTTCGGAGAGCCAGACCGTGTCGGCGAAGTCCGTGGCGCGGGAGAGCTCGTCGAGGAGCGCCGCCGGATCCGCGACGCGGCGCAGCCGGCGCGGCACGAACGCGCGCGGCAGCGCCCGGGGGTTCTCGAAGATCGCCACCTCGGCGCCGCGCGCCTGCTCCCGCCATCCGGCTGGCACCGGCTCGTCGGGCCCGGCGATCGCGTAGCACGCGTTCAGGAAGGACAAAAACGGGCGCGAGAGGTCCGCGACGCGGTTGAAGGACGCCGCCTGCGCCTGCGACCAGAGCGGATAGGTGTCGGTGAAGCGGTCGAGCACGAGCGACTCGTAGCCGCGCACGTCCTCGAGACGGTAGAGAGCGGCGCCGTTGGGCCGGAGCGTCTCCCCCGCCGCGACGACTCGGCAGGGCTCGCTCGAGAGCGGGACCGACGCGAGCGCCGGCAGCGGCGGGGCGAGCGTCGATGCGGGGAGCGTCGGATAGACGCCGCCCATCTCAAGCCCCCGCTGGACGACGAGGAGCACCACCGCGCCCGCCGCGAGCGAGGATCCGCGCCCGAAGACCGCGGCGGCGAGGAGAAGAAGCACCGGAACGAGCTCGAACGCGAGCTGGGTCCAGACGAAGCCGGAAGGGAGCCCGCGCGGAGCGAGGACCGGATTCCGGACGATCAGGAAGAGGATGAGGATCGCGGCGATCGTGGCGGAGCACGCGGAGGCGAGGCGGCGTGCGGTCATCCCCTCGATGACGGCCTGCGTCCCGATCGCCGCGAGTCCGGCGAGGCCGAGGCCGGCGAGAAACACCAGGCGGTAGTTCAGCGCCAGCGCGAACCCCGGCAGCCGCGACGTGACGTCGATGAGGCCCGGAACGCTCGCGCCGTAGAGGAGGCCCGCGGCGAAGAAGGCTGCGAAGATCAGCCGCTCCCGGCGGAAGCGGCTTCCGTTTGCGAATGCGAGCGCCGCGAGCGGAAACAGGACCGCTCCGGCGTAACCGAGCGGCATGCCGGAGCCGTCGCCGCGCTCCTCCTGGACCGGGCTGCGTCCGTAGATCCCGTGCGCGAACGGGAGCAGATCGGGGAGGAGGCGCGGCAGCGCCGCCGAGACGGCGACCGACTGACGAACGGGTCCGGCCGGCGAGTCGTGCCTCGCGCGGTACTCGGCCGAGTGCGGAATCGCCTCGAGGAGCGGGAAGAGCTGCGGGCCGGAGAGCAGGATCGCGAGTCCGCCGGCCGCGAGCGCCCCCGCCAGTGCACGGCGGCGCCGGGCGGCACCGATCGGTCCGAAGAGCTCCCAGAGAAAGAAGACGCCGGCCGCCGCCGAGCCGTGGAACGCGCTCTCCGGGTGGCCGCCGAAGACCGAGAGCACGAGCGCCACGGCCGTGAGCAGGATGGCCGCGCGTCCGGGATCGCGCGCGAGGCGCCGCAGTCCCAGCAGCAGGAGCGGCAGGCTCGCCGTCGACGGGCCGACGCTCCAGCCGTCCCAGAAGACGACGTAGGTCGAGAAGGCCCAGCCGGCCGCACCCAGCACCGACGGGACCACGCCGAGCGCGAGATCCCGGAAGAAGAGAAACGCGCAGACGAGCGCGAGGAAGAGCGTGAAGGTGCACGAGAACGTCCAGGACAGCGCCAGGGGAAGCGGGAGGGACAGGAACGTCGACGGGTGGAGGATCCCGGCCTGCGCGGCCGGGAGGAGCGGCGTGCCCCCGAGGACGAACCGGTTCCACAGCGGCGCGCGCCCGTTCGCGGCGGCCTCGCGGACCGCCGCGCGCCACGGCAGGTTCGCGAACGCGAGGTCCGAGAGGATGGCGTTGCGCGGCGGCCCGATCCGCGCCGCGGACGGCAGGCTCTTCCACGGATTCGCCGTGTAGTAAAGGTCCGACGGACCGTAGAGCCGCCCGAGCAGCATCGCCTTCCCGGTGAACACCAGAGGCAGGAGCGCGAGGACGAGGGCGGCGCGTCCGGGAACCTCGCCGACGAGCCGCCGCGCGAGCCAGAGCACGACGACGGCGGAGGCCGCGTACGTCAGCCAGAGGGCGACTGTCTCGATTCTCAGCGGATCCTCGGGACGAATCTTACGACGGCGCCTACGCCGTTACGGCGACCGCGGCGCCGACGAAGTCGGTGGCGCGGGCGTCCGTAAGAAAGCCGGCGCCCAACGCCGTCACAGCGACCGTAGGAACGATGGCACTTCCCTCGCGTAAGATCTCCCCGTGCCCTACGCGTGGGAACAGCTGACGCCCGCGGAGAAGGCCGCGATCCTCCGCTCGATCGCGGACGCCGGCGCGCCCGTTCCGCCTCCCCGCGTCGTCGAGCTGTCCTGGCAGGACCGCTGCAACATCGACTGCTTCTTCTGCTCGACGGCCGAGATCCGGGCCGGGAACTTCGAGCTCTCGCGCGAGCGGCTCGAGGAGCTGTTCGCCGAGATGGAGGCGCTCGGGATCCGCGGCGTGCGCCTGATGGGCGGGGGCGAGCCGCTCTTCCGGAAGGATGCCGAGCCTCTGATCCGGAGCCTCGGCGCGCACGGGCTGCGCATCGCCGACGTCACGACCAACGGCGTGCTCCTGACCGAGCCCGTCGTGCGCGCGCTGTACGCCGCGGGGTGCGACGAGATCTGCGTCTCGCTCAATGCCGCCGACCCGGACTCCTACGCCGCCATGATGCGGACGACGCCCCGCAACTACGGCCGCGTGCTGGAGAACGTCCGCCGCGCAGCCGCCATCAAGCGCGAGGTCGGCGCGGCGTGCCGCCTTCGCCTGCAGTTCCTGATCTACCAGGACAACTACCGCCAGCTCCCGCGGATGGCGGAGGTGTTCCGCGAGAGCGGCGCCGACACCTTCTGGCTCAACGGTCTCTACCCCGTGCGCCCGATGCCGACGATGTCCGAGAACGACGTCGCCGAGATGCTGCGGCTCTACGAGGGTGTCCTCGCCGAGGATTACTTCGAGCACCTCGAGAAGTTCTCGTTCTGGGAGCAGGCGATCGCGGACCGCATCGACGCCTCCACGCGCGCGGTCTTCGCGCGGGCTCCCCTGGCGCGGCGCGCGAGGATCAAGCTGCGCCACCTGCTGACGGCGGGGGCCCGAAGGGAGGCGGAGTCGGCGCGACTGCACGAGTTCTGCCTCGTCGGCTGGTACTCCGCGACGGTCAACGCGAACGGCGACGCCGTCACGTGCTGCATCCTCCAGGACCACAAGACCGCGGTACTCGGCAGCGTCCATTCCGCGAGCCTCTCGGCGATCTGGAACGGACCGGCGTTTGCCCGGTTCCGCGCCGAGCTGCGCGAAATCATGGCGCGCCGCGGGGCGATCCCGGCCGGCGACTTCGCGCACTCCTGCGTGATCGAGCCCCTCTGCGCGCAGAAGGACGCCTGCCCCAACCGCTCCTACTACTGGGCCGGCGACCTCGCGTTCCGAAGGGACTTCCACCGCATGGTGGAGGCGCTGCCCGCTCCCGAGGGAGAGCCCTTCGCGAGCCTGACGGGAGGCACGCCGCGGCTGCCGGTGCGGCAGCCCGCGCTACCCGTGCGGTAGCGCGAACACTCTGCCGACTAACGACTAACGATTAACGACTAACGACTAACGACTAACCCTCAGCGGAACGGCCAGATTCCGGCCGGCAGGTTCTTCGAGAGGTCGTTGTAGAGGACGACCGCCAGGAGCGCGAGGATCATCACGAACCCGACCTGGAGGATGCGCTCCTTGACCCGCAGCGAGAAGTCGCGGCGCGCCGCCCCCTCGAGAGCGAGCAGCGCGAGGTGCCCGCCGTCGAGCACCGGGATGGGCAGCAGGTTGAAGATTCCGAGCTGCAGCGAGATCGCCGCCATCAGCGCGACCAGCGGAACGGCGCCCGTGCGGGCCGCCTCGCCCGAGAACTTCGCGATGTCGAGCGGCCCGGACATCGACTTCATGCTCGCGGCGCCGCGGACCAGCCGTCCCAGGATCGACATCGTCAAGCGCAGCTCGGTGCGAACCTGGCGCCAGCCCTCGACGACGGCCTGGCCGATCGGGAAGCGCTCCAGGACCTCGGGGACGTCCGGGCCGATCTGCGCGCCGACGCGCCACATCTCCCCTTCCTTGCGGGGCTGGACCGTGGCCACGATCGGGTGCCCTTCGCGCTCCAGGCCGATCCGGATGGGTTTGCCCTGGGCGGCCTGGACAGCGGCGATGAAGCGATCCTGCATCTCGGTCGGCCCGCCGCGGATGTCGGTGCCGTCGACCGTCAGGATCACGTCGCCGTCCTTGAGGCCGGCCGCCGCCGCGGGGCTGCCTCCGACGACCGTGCCGATGCGTCCGCGCACGTTGCGGCCGACGTCGGGGAAGACGCCGATGTCGCCGTAGTCGTACTTGCCGATGCCGCGGGGCGTCAGCCTGACGAACCGTCCCACGCCGCCGCGCTCGACCTCGACGTCGAGCGGCGAGCGCGCGTTGACCGCGATCATGTACTGGGCGTCGCGCCACCGCGGCGTCTCCGTGTGATTGATGGAGACGATCCGGTCGCCCGGCTGGATCCCCTGCGCCGACGCCGGCGAGCCGTCCGCGACCACGCCGATCACGGCGGGGGCGAGCTCGTACGCCGGCACCTTGACGCCGACCGCGAAGACGACCGTGTGGAGCGCGATCGCGAGGACCAGGTTCATTCCGGGCCCGGCGAGCAGGATGAGCGCGCGCTGCCACCGCTTGCCCACCGGCGGCGCCTCCGTCGAGGTACCCTCCGCGAGGGTCGACTCGTCCGGCCCGAGCCCGATCACGCGCACGTACCCGCCGAGCGGGATCGCGGACACGCGGTAGTCGGTGCCCCGCCACTTGCGGCCGAACAGGCGCTTTCCGAACCCGACCGAGAAGACCTCGACCGGGAACCCGAAGGCCTTGGCGACCGCGAAATGTCCGAACTCGTGGACGACGACGAGCACCGAAAGGACGACGATGAGGGCCAGGGTGTTGCTGAGGATCTGCAAGGGGTCTCCTTCGATCGGGGGCTAGCGTTGGATCTCTACGTCGCCACCGGATGGGCCCGCCGGCGAAGGACCGCAGAGGCCTCCTGGCGGGCCTTCGCGTCGAGCCGCTCCGCCTCCTCGAGGCTCTGCGGAGCGGGCGTGGGGCCGACGGCATTCATGACTTCGGAAACCAGGTTAACGATGTCCGGGAAGGAAATCTTCCCCTCGAGGAAGGCGGCCACCGCGATCTCGTTGGCCGCGTTCAGCACCGCGGGCATGCCGCCTCCGGCCCGCAGGGCCTCCCGGGCGAGGCCGAGCGCCGGATAGCGGCGCGGCTCGACGGGCACGAAGTCGAGGCGCGCGAGCGCGACGAGGTCCAGGCGGCCGAACGCATTCGGCAGCCGCTCCGGGTACGACAGCGCGTACACGATCGGGAACTTCATGTCGTTGCGGGCGAGCTGCGCGACGAGCGAGCCGTCCACGAACTCGACGAACGAGTGGATCAGCGACTGGGGATGGATGACGACCTCGATCCGCTCCTCCGGCAGCCCGAACAGGAAGTGCGCCTCGATCACCTCGAGGCCCTTGTTCATCATGGTCGCCGAGTCGATCGTGATCTTCGGCCCCATCTTCCACGTCGGGTGCTCGAGGGCGTCCGCTACCGTGATCGCGTCGAAGGTGTCGAGGCGCCGCTCGCGAAACGGGCCGCCCGACGCCGTCAGCACGATGCGCTGCGCCTCCTCCGGGCGGCCGGCGCGCATCGCCTGGTGGATGGCGCTGTGCTCGGAGTCGACGGGGATGATCTCCGCCTTCGACCGCGCGGCCTCGGCGAGGATGAGGGGACCGGCGACGACGAGCGGCTCCTTGTTCGCGAGCGCGAGTCGCTTGCCCGCGCGGATCGCCTCGAGGGACGAGCGCAGCCCCAGCGCCCCGACCAGGCCGCCGACCACCGTGTCCGCGTCCGGATGCGTCGCGGCCTCCGTCAAACCCTCGGCCCCCGCCACGATCCGGCAATCGAGGCCGGTGGGAAGCAGTCGCTCGAGCCGCGAGACGTCCTCGCGCGAGTCGATCGAGACGAGCCTCGGCCGGAAGCGCGCGACCTGCTCGGCCAGCCGCTCGAGCGAGCGTCCGGCGGCCAGCGCGACGACCCGGAAACGGTCGGGAAGCGCCTCGACGACGTCGAGCGACGAGCGCCCGATCGAGCCCGTGGAGCCCAGGATCGAGAGAGACCTCATGGAAACAGCGAATTATAGGTCGGCTGAGAGCTCACGGCCTCCGTCAGAGGCCCAACACGAACGCGGCCATCACCGGCCCCGCGAACAGGAGCGAGTCGATCCGGTCGTAGAAGCCGCCGTGGCCCGGCAGGAACTGGCCCGAGTCCTTGACCCCCGCGCCCCGCTTCCAGAGCGACTCCACGAGGTCCCCGACCTGCCCGGCCGAGGACGCGAGGGCGCCCGCGAGCGCGCCCCTCGCCGGCCCGAGCTGCGGGAGGAACCACCAGGTCCCGGCCGCGGCGCCGAAGACCGTCGCGCCGACGAGGCCCGCGACGGTGCCCTCCCAGGTCTTCTTGGGCGAGATGACCGGAGCGAGCGGCGTCTTCCCGAAGCGTCGGCCGAAGTAGTACGCGCAGGAATCGCACACCCACACGAGCGCCAGGAGCAGCAGGACGGCGCGCGGCGAAAACGCACGCAGGTAGCACATCGCCGTGGCGGGCAGCGCAATCGCGCCCACGCCGAAGACCGTCGCGGCGGCGCAGGACAGAGCGGCGGACGGATCGAGCCGTCCGAGCATCGGAGCGATCGACGCCGCGAACACGAAGGCCAACGCGGCGCCGTACCACCAGTCGAGGGAAGTCCGGCCCACGACCTCGACCATCTCGCCGGCCGTCTCGAAACGGACGGGACCCCAGCGCAGCGCCGCCGCCGCCAGCACGAGGCCGGCCGCGGCCAGGCCCAGGGTCTTGGCGACGCGGTGGCCGGACTTCTCGGCCATCCGGTAGAACTCCCACAGCGCGCACAGCGCCACGACCGCGACGAGGAGATTGAAGAGCAGCGCCGGTCCGGCGAAGAGGATCGCGAGGACGATCGGGATCGCGACCGCGGCCGCGAGCTCGCGTTTCAACGCCACCGCGTCCGCCCTCTCACGCGCGAGGCGTCAGCGCCGGCCGCCCTTGGCCTCGGCCTCGCCCTCGGAGAGCCGGCCCTCGTCGATCACGCCGCCGTAGCGGCGCTCGCGCTTCTGGAAGTCGAGGATCGCCTCGAAGAGATGACGCTTGCGGAAGTCCGGCCAGAGCGTCGGCGTGACCCAGATCTCGCTGTACGCGATCTGCCAGAGCAGGAAGTTGGACACGCGCATCTCGCCGCTCGTGCGGATGAGGAGGTCGGGGTCGGGCGAGCCGGCCGTGCCCATGCGCGAGCCGAGCGTCTCCTCGTCGATCTGCTCCGGGGTGAGCCGCCCCGAGACGACGTCGTTCGCGAGCGAGCGGCATGCGTCCACGATCTCGGTGCGGCCGCCGTAGTTCAAGCAGATGTTGAAAGTCATGCCCCGGCACGACGAGGTCGCGGCCAGCCCCTGTGCGAGCGCCTTCTGCACGGACGGATCGAGCTCGTTCATGCGGCCGACGACGCGGAAGCGGATGTCGTTCTTGAGCAGGTTCGCGAGCTCCCGCGCGAGGTACTCCTTGAGCAGCGACATCAGGGTGACGATCTCGAAGCGGGGGCGCTTCCAATTTTCGACGGAGAAGGCATAGAGCGTCAGCGCGTCGAGCTCGAGGCGGGCGCACGTCTCGACGGTCTCGCGCACCGAGGCGATGCCGGCGCGGTGTCCCTCGACGCGCGGCGACCCGCGCTGGCGGGCCCAGCGGCCGTTGCCGTCCATGATGATCGCGATGTGGCGCGGCAGCCGCGTGAGCTCGATCTCGTCCACGAGCTGGCGCTCGAAGGTCCCCGGCGCCGCCAGCGCCTCCACGTCGATCATCCGGACAGTTTACTCTCCGTACGACACCCTCACCAGCGTGAGGCCCTTCGCCGGCGCCTTCGGCGAGAGCAGCCGCCGGTCGCCCGTCGCGAGCAGCTCGCCGGCTCGCTCCGGGCGCACCCGGCCGCGAGCGGCGTCGGCCAGCACGCCGCACATCGAGCGCACCATCCCGCGCAGGAAACCGTCTCCGCGAAACAGCGCACGCAGGCTCGCGCCGTCCTCCTCGACCGTGACCGTGCGGAGCGTGCGCTCGGTCGTCTCCCCCGGCGCGAGCCGGACGGCGAAGATCCCGAAGTCCCGCGTCCCGGGCAGGAGCGCCGCGGCCGCGCGCATCCGCTCGAGGCTGGCTCCCTCGGAGAGCGGCGCGACGAACGGCGCCTCGCGCGGGTCGATCACCTCGGCGCGGGACCAGCGGTACAGATACTCCTTCCAGACCGCGTCGTGCCGCGCGTGGAAGTCGGCCGGCGCTTCCGCGACCCGGAGGAGCCGCACGTCGGAGGGAAGGCGGTGGTTGACCGCGTCGCGAACCACATCGGGCGGCCGCGCCGACGGCAGGTCGAAGTGGATGACCTGCCCCTCCGCGTGGACGCCCGCGTCGGTCCGGCTCGCGCCCTCCACGCGGACGTTCGATCCCGCGAAGCTCGACAGCGCGTGCGAGAGCACGGCCTGCACCGTGCGGGCCACGTTCTTCTGCACCTGCCAGCCGTGGAACGCGGTGCCGACGTAGGAGACCGTCGCGCGATATCGATGCGGCGAGATCATCCGGCCGAGAGTCTATGCGCGCGATACGCTAAGAGTCCCATGGCATCCGGCCAGAGCACGCCTCCGTCCCTTCCGGTGATCCCGAGGGCGGCAGCCCGAGGGACCTCTTCGCAGCCAGAGGGAGACTCGAAAGAGGTCCCTCGCCACGCTCGGGATGACGATCCCGAAGCGCTCACCCTCGCCCTCGAGGGGATGCACTGCGCCTCCTGCGTCCGAACGATCGAGAAGGCGCTCGCCTCCGTGCCGGGAGTGGACGAGGCGTCGGTCAACCTGGGCACCGCGCAGGCCCACGTCCGCGGCCGCGATCTCGATCCGAAGCGGCTCGTCGCCGCGGTGCGCGAGAGCGGCTACGGCGCGGCGCCGCTCGACGACGCGGCACAGACGCCGTCGGAGCAGGAGGCGGCCGCCCGCCGTCAGACCCGCGGGATGCTCCGCCGCACGCTGGTCGCCGCCGCGCTCACCGTACCGGTCGTCGCGGTCTCGATGGCCGGGGTGATGTTCCCCGGGCGCAACGTCGTGCTGCTCGTCCTGACGCTGCCCGTCTACCTCTGGGCGGGAGCTCCGTTCCTCAAGGGCGCGCTCCAGACGCTGCGTCACCGGACCGCGAACATGGACACGCTGATCGCGACGGGAACGACGGCGGCCCTCCTCCTGTCGGTCGCGGCGACGGTCTTCCCCGAGAGGGTCGCCGCGGCGGCGCCGGCGGGCGGAGGCATGGACCCGGTCTACTACGAGGCCGTCGGCGTCATCCTCACCCTGATCCTCTTCGGCCGCTACCTCGAGACCCGCGCGCGCGGGCGCACGTCGGCCGCGATCCGGCGGCTCCTGGAGCTCGCGCCGAAGCGCGCCCGCCTCGTCACGCTCGGCGGATCGGGCGAGATCGAGGTTCCGCTCGCCGACGTGCGGGCCGGGGCGCGGCTCCGCGTCAAGCCCGGCGACTCGGTGCCGGTCGACGGCGTGGTGAGGTCCGGCCGCTCCGCGGTCGACGAGTCGATGGTGACCGGCGAGTCGATCCCGGTCGAGAAGGCGCCGGGGGACGCCGTGCTCGCCGGCACGCTCAACGGGGACGGCGTCTTCGAGATGGAGGCCACGGCGGTCGGGGCGCGGACCGCTCTGTCCCAGATCGTGCGCCTCGTCCAGCAGGCGCAGGCCTCGAAGCCGCCGATCCAGAGGCTCGCCGACAAAGTCGCCGGAGTCTTCGTCCCGGTCGTCCTCGGGCTCGCGGTCGTGACGTGGGTCGTCTGGTTCGTCGTCGGGCCCGAGCCCCGGATTCTCCGCGCCACCGTGGCGCTGGCCTCGGTCCTGATCATCGCCTGCCCGTGCGCGCTCGGGCTCGCGACGCCGACGGCGATCCTCGCGGGCACGGGCCGCGGCGCGCGGCACGGCATCCTCTTCCGCAACGCGGAGTCGCTCGAGGCCGCACGGCGGATCACGCTCGTCCTCTTCGACAAGACCGGCACGCTGACGGAGGGACGGCCGCGCCTCACCGACCGCGTGCAGCTCGCCGGCGTTTCGGAGGAGCGCCTCCTCGGCACCGCCGCGGCGCTCGAGCTCGCTTCGGCCCATCCGCTCGCGCGGGCGGTCGTGGACGCGGCGAACGAACGCGGAGTCGTCCCGCCGCCGGTCGACGCGTTTGCCTCGCGGACGGGTCTCGGCGTCGTCGGCCGCGTGTCCGGGGAATCGGCCGCGGTCGGCAGTGTGCAGCTCCTCGCGGACGAGGGAATCGACAGCTCGGCCGTCGCCGACGAGCTCGATCGCTTCGCCGCGGAGGGCAAGACGCCGCTCCTCGTCGCGGCGGGCGGGAGGCTCCTCGGCGTGCTGGCCGTCGCGGACCGCGAGAAGCCGTCGGCCGCGGCGGCCATCGCGCGCCTGCGCGCACAGGGGCTCGAGGTCGCGATGCTGACCGGCGACCGCGAGGACACCGCCCGCGCGGTCGCGGGGCGCCTCGGGATCGAGGAGGCCGACGTGTTTGCCCGCGTCCTTGCCGCCGAGAAGGCGGACCGCGTCGCGGCGCTCCAGGCCCGGGGCGAGGTCGTGGCGATGGTCGGCGACGGCGTCAACGACGCGCCGGCGCTGGCGCGGGCCGACGTCGGCATCGCCATCGGCGCCGGCTCCGACATCGCGATCGAGGCGTCCGACGTGACCCTGGTCGGCGAGAGCCTCGAGAACGTGCCGATGGCGATCGCGCTCTCGCGCGCGACGCTCACCGCGATCCGGCAAAACCTGCTCTTCGCGTTCCTCTACAACGCGCTCGGCATCCCGATCGCGGCCGGCGTGCTCTATCCTCTGACCGGCTGGATGCTGTCGCCGATGATCGCCTCCGCCGCGATGGCGGCGAGCTCGGTGTCGGTCGTGGCGAACAGCCTGCGCCTCGCGGGGCGGAGGCTCTCCTGAGCGCGTTTCTGCTCGTGGCGTGGACGCCGGACCGGATCGCCGCCGTCGCGGCGGGCGCCGTGCTGCTCGTCGCGATCTTCGTCTTTTTCTTCGGGAAGCGACGTCCCTCGGTCGTGGCGGTCCCATCGGCCGCCGGCGACTCGGCCGAGGTCACGGTCGTCGTCGAGGGCGGCTACTCGCCGGATGTCATCCACGCGCGCGTCGGTCGGCCGCTGCGCCTGATCTTCGACCGCCGGGACACGAGCCCGTGCACCGACGAGATCGTGTTTCCCGACTTCGGCATCCGGCGCGCGCTCACGGCGAACGCCCGGACCGTGGTCGAGATCCGCCCGGAGCGGGCCGGCGAGTTCACCTTCTCCTGCGGAATGAACATGCTGCACGGCCGGATCCTGGTGAGCGCGTGAGCGGAGACGGGACGGTCCGCGTCACGGAGATCTTCCGTTCCCTCCAGGGCGAGTCCACCCGAGCCGGCTTCCCCTGCGCGTTCATCCGACTCACGGGCTGCTCGCTGCGCTGCGTCTGGTGCGACAGCGAGTACGCGTTCCACGGCGGATCGGAGATGACCGTGGACGACGCTGCCCGCCAGACGCTGGCGCTCGAAACGGACCTCGTCGAGGTGACCGGCGGCGAGCCGCTCGAGCAGGAGGGTGTCTACCCGCTGATGGACCGCCTGCTCGGCGCGGGGAAGACCGTGATGCTCGAGACGGGCGGACACGTCGGCCTCGAGCGGGTGGATCCGCGCGTCGTCAAGATCGTCGACGTCAAGGCGCCGGGGAGCGGGATGCAACACGCCAACCTCGCGGAGAACCTGGACCGGCTGACCGGGAAGGACGAGCTCAAGTTCGTCCTCGCGGACCGCCGCGACTTCGACTGGTCGCTCTCGCTCGTCGCCGACCGGAACCTGGACCGCCGCCACGTGGTGACGTTCTCGCCGGTGTGGGGATCCCTCCCGGCGATCGAGCTCGCCGAATGGATCCGCGACTCCGGGCGGCGGATCCGCCTCGGGCTCCAGCTGCACAAGCTCCTGTGGGGCGACGTGCCGGGACGATGAGAGCCGTCGTCCTCCTCTCCGGCGGTCTCGACTCTTCCACCTGCCTCCTGATCGCGCGCGAGCAGGGTTTCGAGATCCATGCCCTCTCCTTCGACTACGGGCAGCGCCACAGAGTCGAGCTCGATGCGGCGCGCGCGATCGCGCAGCGCTACGGCGCGAGCGCGCACCGCATCGTGAAGGTCGATCTCCCCGGGGCCGCATCTTCGGCCCTCACCGAGCCGGCGCTCCCGGTGCCGAAGGACAGCCTGGGCCGGGACGCGATCCCGATCACCTACGTCCCGGCTCGCAACACGCTCTTCCTCGCCCACGCGATCGCGTGGGCCGAGTCCCTCGGCGCCGCGGATGTGTTCATGGGGGCGAACGCGCTCGATTACTCCGGGTATCCCGATTGCAGGCCCGAGTTCCTGGAGGCCTTCGAACGGATGGCGAATCTGGGCACCCGCGCCGGCGTCGAGGGCAAGCTCGCGTTCCGGATCCGTGCCCCGTTGCTGCGCATGACGAAGGCCCAGATCGTGGCCGAAGGAGCCCGCCTGGGACTGGACTTCGGTCTGACTTCTTCTTGCTACGACCCTGGGCCGGACGGCCAACCCTGTGGGTCCTGCGACTCTTGCCTCTTACGCATCAAGGGTTTCCGAGAGGCCGGCATTCGCGATCCGAGGTCGCAAATATTGAGCATCTAATTGTCAACTTATCGCGTATTTGAAGTTGACAGCGTAAGACTCATTTAGTAGTTTCAGTATCCCGAAGAGCGGAACCTCTCTCAGAGCGCTCCCTCTTCGGAGCGAGAACTTCGCGGAAGGACACCTCATGCGTTTCGATCAGCTGACCATCAAAGCCCAGGAAGCCGTCCAGGAGGCGCAGCGGGACGCCCGTGCCCGCGGCAACGCCGAGCTCACGAGCGAGCATCTCCTGCTCGCTCTCCTCAAGCAGGACGACGGCGTCGTGGTGCCGGTGCTCCAGAAGCTCGGTGTCAACGCCGAGGCGCTCTCCTCCGAGGTCGCGGCGAGCCTCGCGAGGCGCCCGTCGGTCTCGGGCGCGTCGGCGGATGCGGCCGTCTCGCGCGACCTGACCCGCGTCTTCGACCGGTCCTTCGAGATCGCCAAGGAGTTCGGCGACGAGTACGTCTCGACCGAGCACTTCCTGCTGGCGCTCGCCGAGTCCGGAGGCGACGCCGCTTCGCAGCTGAAGAAGGCGGGGGTCCAGAAGGACACCCTCCTGAAGTCCCTGAAGGAAGTCCGCGGCTCGACCCGGATCACGGACCCCAATCCCGAGGACAAGTACCAGGCCCTGAAGCGCTACACGCGCGACCTCACGGACCTCGCCCGGCGCGGCAAGATCGACCCGGTCATCGGCCGGGACGAGGAGATCCGCCGGGTGATCCAGGTCCTCTCGCGCCGCACCAAGAACAACCCCGTGCTCATCGGCGAGCCGGGCGTCGGAAAGACCGCGATCGTCGAGGGCCTCGCGCGACGGATTCACATGGGCGACGTCCCCGAGGGCCTCAAGAACAAGCGCGTGGTCTCTCTCGACCTCGGCGCGATGATCGCCGGCGCGAAGTACCGCGGCGAGTTCGAGGACCGGCTCAAAGCCGTCCTCAAGGAGATCGAGGAGGCGCAGGGCACGATCGTCCTGTTCATCGACGAGCTGCACACGCTCGTCGGCGCGGGCGCCGCCGAGGGCGCCATGGACGCCTCCAACATGCTCAAGCCCGCGCTCGCGCGCGGAGAGCTGCGGGCGATCGGCGCGACCACGCTGAACGAGTACCAGAAGCACATCGAGAAGGACGCCGCGCTCGAGCGGCGATTCCAGCCGGTCTACGTCGAAGAGCCCACGGTCGAGGACACGATCGCGATCCTCCGCGGCCTCCAGGAGCGCTACGAGATCCATCACGGCGTGCGCATCACCGACGGGGCGCTCGTCGCCGCCGCCCGGCTGTCGCAGCGCTACATCACCGACCGCTTCCTCCCGGACAAGGCCATCGACCTCGTCGACGAGGCCGCGGCCCGCCTGAGGACCGAGATCGACTCGGTGCCGACGGAGATCGACGCGATCGAGCGGCGCATCGTTTCGCTCGAGATCGAGAAGCGCGCGCTCGCCAAGGAGAAGACCAAGGAGTCCAAGCAGCGGCTGCAGGAGATCGAGAAGATCCTGTCGGACGCGCGCGAGGAGTCGAGCCGCCTGCGCGCGAAGTGGTCGGCCGAGAAGGAGGTCATCCAGAAGAGCGGCCAGATCAAGGAGTCGATCGAGCGCGTCAAGCTGGAGGCCGTCGAGGCCGAGCGCCAGGGCGAGCTCCAGCGGGTCGCCGAGCTGCGCTACGGCCGCCTGCCCGAGCTCGAGAAGCAGCTCGCCGCGGAGAACGCGCGTCTCGCCGAGCTCCAGAAGGGCCAGCGGATGCTGCGCGAGGAGGTCACCGAGGAGGACATCGCCGCGGTGGTCTCGAAGTGGACGGGCGTTCCCGTCAACCGCATGATCGAGAGCGAGACGCAGAAGCTCCTCAGGATGGAGGACCGCCTCCACTCCCGCGTCATCGGCCAGGAGGAGGCCGTCAAGGCCGTGGCCGACGCGGTCCGCCGCTCCCGCGCCGGACTCTCCGATCCCAAACGGCCCCTCGGCTCGTTCCTGTTCGTCGGACCGACGGGAGTCGGCAAGACGGAGCTCGCGCGGGCCCTCGCCGAATTCCTGTTCGACGACGAGCACGCGATGGTGCGCCTCGACATGTCGGAGTACATGGAGAAGCACGCCGTGGCGCGCATGATCGGCGCGCCGCCCGGCTACGTCGGCTACGAGGAGGGCGGCCGGCTGACCGAGGCCGTGCGCCGGCGCCCCTACTCGGTGATCCTCTTCGACGAGATCGAGAAGGCGCACCCCGACGTCTTCAACGTGATGCTGCAGATCCTCGACGACGGCCGGCTGACCGACGGCAAGGGACGCGTCGTCTCGTTCAAGAACACCGTGATCATCATGACCTCGAACCTTGGGTCCGAGTGGATCGCCGAGGACTCGGCCCGCAGCGAGGAGGAGATCAAGGCGAAGATCGAGGAGGCGCTCCGGCGCCACTTCCGGCCCGAGTTCTTCAACCGGATCGACGACGTCATCGTCTTCCATCGCCTCACGCGGGAAGAGATCGAGAAGATCGTGCAGATCCAGCTCGCCGGCCTGGCGAAGACGCTCCTCGACCGGGGGATCCAGCTGACCTGGACTCCCGAGGCGCGGAAGTACCTCGCCGGCCGGGGATACGACCCGACCTTCGGCGCGCGGCCGCTCAAGCGGCTCATCCAGAAGCAGGTCGCCGACAAGCTGGCCGAGAGCCTGCTCCAGGGCACCGTGGGAGAGGGCGACGCCGCGGAGCTGACGGTCACTCCCGACCGCGAGTCGCTCAAGATCGTGAAGAAGTCCGTACCGGTCTCGGTTTGACCGAGTTTTTCAATGGAGGTTTCCATGAATCTGATGCGTTGGGATCCCTATCGTGAGGTTTCGAGTTTGCAGGACCGCTTGAACCGGGCCTTCGGCGGCCGGACCGAGCGCGACGACGAGATGCAGCTGGCGGCCTGGGCGCCGCCCGTCGACATCGCCGAGGAGAAGGATCGCATCCTGATCACCGCGGAGCTTCCGGGCTTCAAGGAGAGCGAGATCGAGATCCAGACCGAGAACGGCATGCTGACCCTGCGGGGCGAGCGCAAGTTCGAGAAGGAGACGGACGGCAAGAGCTACCACCGCGTGGAGCGCTCCTACGGCCAGTTCGTGCGCAGCTTCTCGCTCCCCAACAACGTCGACCGCGAGAAGATCCAGGCGACGTTCCGGGACGGCTTGCTCCAGGTCGAGCTCCCCAAACGGGAGGACGCCAAGCCCCGGACGATCAAGATCAGTCCCGGCCCCGGGAAGCCGGAGACGATCGACGTCAAGGCGAAGTAAGAACAACCGGTCCTTTTTCGATATCTTTGGCCCCGCTTCGGCGGGGCCTTTCATTTTGGAGTTTGGATAAGCGCGGAATGACCGCGCGGATCGGAGAGTTGTGCCGGGCGTGAGAACTCGAGTGGCGGTCGTACTGATGACGGTCGCGCAGGCCGCGTTGGCCGCTCCCCTGTCCAACCGGCGCAGCGAGATCGTCCAGGTCGTCGAGAAGGTCGCTCCCGCGGTCGTCAACATCTCGGCGGAGCAGACCCTCCGGCGCCGCCCGTCCCTCCTCGACGACTTCTTCTTCGGCCACGACCCCCGCCGCGAGCGCAGCAGCCAGTCGCTGGGATCGGGCTCGATCATCGACCCCAAGGGCATCATCGTGACCAACGACCACGTCGTCTCGGGCGCCTCCAAGATCACCGCGATGACGAAGTCGGGCATGGAGCTCGAGTGCGAGATCGTCGGGGCCGACGCGGACAACGACCTCGCGGTCCTGCGTGTGAAGCGGCCGACCTCGGCCCTGCCGGCGCTCAAGCTGGGGTCCTCGTCCGACCTGATGATCGGCGAGACGATCGTCGCGATCGGGAACCCCTTCGGCCTCTCCCACACCGTCACGGCGGGCGTCGTGTCGGCGATCGGCCGCACGATCAAGGCCGAGAACAACCAGACCTACACCGACTTCATCCAAACCGACGCGTCGATCAACCCGGGGAACTCGGGCGGGCCGCTCGTCAACCTGGACGGCGAGATGGTCGGCGTCGCCACCGCGATCATCGGAGGGGCTCAGGGCATCGGCTTCGCGATCCCGGTCGACCGCACGCGCCGGATCGTGGACGACCTGCTGCGCTACGGCGAGGTGCGTGCGGTGTGGGTCGGCCTCCGCGGGAAGACGCTCGTTTCCGGCGAGGAGAACCGGCCGCGCGGATTCCGCGTGCGACTCGTCTATCCCGGCTCGCCGGCCGCTCGGGCGGGCGTGCAGGTGGGAGATCAGGTCGTCTCGGTCGACGGCGCGTCGATCGACTCGCAGGAGGCGTTCGAGACCGCGCTCTCCACGCGAGGTCCGGGCCGGCCCCTGAAGCTCGCGCTGCGGAGCAAGGAGGGCGAGCGCACCGTGACGGTCCAGGGAGAGACGCCTCCGGCCGGGCTCGGGGCGCGAATCCTGCGCGAGGAGCTCGGCTTCGCCGTGCGCCCCACCGCCGACGGCCTCCGCGTCTCCGTCACCGACCGCGACTCGGTCTCCGCGCAGGCGGGTCTCAAGAACGGCGACTTCCTGATCGGCCTCAACGGGACGCGCGTTCGCACCTCGGAGGACATCGACCGCGTGATGCAGCGCGACTTCAACCGGAACACGGTCCTGATCGAGATCGCGCGCGGCCGCTTCTCCTACTCGGTCAGCCTGCCGCTGGACTGACCGTCGCTTCGCGTACGGTCCGGTGTCTGGCTGCGCCACCGGCGCGCGGCTCGCGGACGGCGCTCGACCGCGCGCCTGACACCTCCCCGCACGCTTCGCTCCCGCGGCGCGAACCTCCTCCCTCCCTCCGGTCGGGAGACTATTCCCGCCGCGAACGGATGTTTCAGGGTTGTAAAGATTGGTAGGATCGCGCACCTTGAACGATCAGGCTCAGCCCCGCGTGCGCTTCGCGCCCTCGCCGACCGGCTCCCTGCACGTCGGCGGCGCCCGGACCGCGCTGTACAACCTCCTCTTCGCGAGGCGGGAGAAGGGGACGTTCATACTCCGCATCGAGGACACGGACGTCGAGCGGTCGCGAGAGGAGCTGACCGGCCAGATCCTCTCTGCGATGGAGTGGCTCGGCCTGGAGTACGACGAGGGTCCCTACCACCAGTCCCGCCGTTACGACCTCTACCGCGCCGCGGCGGAGCGCCTCCTCCGGGAGGGCAAGGCTTACCGCGCCTTCGAGACTCCCGAGGAGCTCGACGCCGAGCGCAAGGCCGCGGAGGCCGCCGGCAAGTCGTACCGCTACTCCGGAGCCGGCCGCCGGATCGCCCCCGACGAGAGCGAGCGGCGGGCGGCGAACGGCGAGCGGTTCGTGGTGCGGCTCGCGATGCCGGCCGAGACGATCGTCGTCGACGACGTCATCCGCGGCCGGGTGGAGTTCCCGGCCGATGCCCTCGACGACTTCGTGCTGGTGCGCTCCGACGGCCACCCGCTCTACCATTTCTCGGTCTGCGTCGACGACGTCGAGATGCGGATCACCGACATCATCCGCGGTGACGACCACCTCGCGAACACGCCGAAGCACGTCGCGCTCTTCCGCGCCCTCGGGGCCCCGATCCCCCGCTTCGCGCACCTCGGGATGATCCTCGGGACCGACCGCAAGAAGCTCTCGAAGCGGCACGGGGCGGCGGCCGTCGAGGAGTGGCGGGACGCCGGCATCCTGCCGGAGGCCCTCTTCAACTTCCTGGCGCTCCTCGGCTGGGCCCCGGGCGGCGATCGCGAGATCCTGACGCGCGCGGAGATGGAGCGGGAGTTCTCGCTCGAGCGGGTGGGCGCTTCGCCCTCCGTGTTCGACCCCGAGAAGCTCCTCTGGATGAACTCGCAGTACATCGCGAAGATGCCGGCCGAGGAGCTGCTCGAGCGGGCGCTACCCTTTGCCGCGGGACACTCTCCGCAGCGCGACGTCGCCCTGCGCGCCATCGAGCTCCATCGGGCCCGCGTGCGCACGCCGATCGAGATGGGCCGCGCGCTGGCCTCCTACGCGGCGGACCCGTCCGAGTACGAGGCTGACGGGCTCAAGAAGCACGTCAAGCCGGAGACGGCGACTCAGCTCGAGGCGCTCGAGCGGCGCCTCCAGGGGATCTCCGACGCGAATTGGACCGCCGAAACGACCGAGGCCGCGCTTCGGGAGACCGCCGAGGCCGCAGGCGTCTCGGCCGGGAAGCTCATCCATCCGACGCGCCTGGCGCTCACCGGTGTGACCGTCGGTGCGCCGCTGTTCGACGTCGTCGCGCTGCTCGGAAAGGAGACGAGCCTCCGGCGGCTCGCGCGCTTCGGGGAGAGGATCCGGGGCTCGTAGGGGCCGCCCTGGCGGCCGCCCGCGGGCGGGGGCGAGGCCCGCCCCTACGTCTTCTGGACGCGGTAGTCGTCGCGGAGCTTGCGGAGCTCCTTCAACGCGCCGCGCAGCACGCCGATGACCCTCACGACCTCACGGCCGTAGAACTTCATCTCCGCGTCGCAGTCGGTCAGGTTGTAGACCGCCTCGTCCTTCTCGAGCCGGTCCTTCTCGAAGGTCAGCCGCTCGATCATCTCGTCGAGCTCCGTCCGCAGCACGAACGCGACGTCGCGCACTCCGAGATAGCGGCTGCACTGCGGGCAGTGCACGTCCTCGCTGCCGTCGTCGGGGACGCTGTCGATCACGAACTGCCGCTCGCAGCGGGGGCACTCGAAGACTTCCGGGATCATGGCTCGTGCGTGAGTGTACTCCGCACGGGTTTGGGCGCGTCCGTTTTTTCCGCTGTGCGCCGGCGCACCAAGCCCGTACAATGCGGACAGGTCGGCTGGCAGCTCGAAGCGACCGCGCCGGCTTCGGATCGACATGAAGCTGCTCGTCGTCGTGGGAACGCGCCCCGAGGCCATCAAGATGGCCCCGGTCATCCGTCGCCTGGCGAGCGAGCGAGAGTGCGAGGTCCGCGTGTGCGCCACCGCGCAACACCGCCAGATGCTCGACCAGGCGCTCGGGCTCTTCGGCATCACACCGGACATCGACCTCGACCTCATGCGGCCCGACCAGACACTCAACGAGCTCGCGTCGAGGGTCTTCGCCGCGCTCGACGCGACGCTCGCGAAGGAGTCGCCGGACTGGCTCCTCGTTCAGGGCGACACCACGACCGCGATGTGCGCCTCGGTCGCCGCGTTCCATCGGCGGGTCCGCGTGGGACACGTGGAGGCGGGACTCCGAACGGGCGATTTCCAGCACCCGTTCCCGGAGGAGATGAACCGGAGGATCGCGGACCTCGTCGCCGACGCGCACTTCGTGCCGACGCGGCGCGCTGCTCAGGCGCTCGAGCGCGAGCACGTCGCGTCCGGCTCGATCTTCTTGACCGGCAACACCGTGGTCGACGCGCTCCTCGACATCGCCGGCCGCGAGAAAGACCTCGCCGAGGAGGACCTGGTCCTCATCACCGCGCACCGGCGCGAGAGCTTCGGCGAGCCGCTCGAGCGCGTCGTCCGCGCCATCGGAAGGCTCGCGGAGCGCTTCCCCGCCACGCGATTCGTTCACGTCACGCACCCGAACCCCAACGTCGCGCGGGCCGTCCGCCGCAACGAGGGCCGCCCCAACGTCGCCCTCGTGGACCCGGTCGACTATCTGGAGCTCGTCCGACTGATGCGGCGCGCCCGGCTCATCCTCACGGACTCCGGCGGAATCCAGGAGGAGGCGCCGACCTTCGGGAAGCCCGTCCTGGTCCTTCGCGAGAAGACCGAGCGGCCGGAGGGCGTGGAGGCGGGGCTCGCCCGGCTGGTCGGAACCGACGAGGAGCTCATCGTGACGGAGGCGTCGACGCTCCTCGGAGACGGCGCCGCGCGGCGGCGCATGACGGGACGGGGAAACCCCTACGGCGACGGGCTCGCCTCCGAGCGCATCGCGGCGATCCTGCTGCAGCGGCCGTTCGCGCCGTTCGTGCCGCCCGCATGAGGCCGCGCTGGGAGTCCGGGTGGCGCGGAAGGCTGTACGCGCTGGGCCGGCGCACGATCCCGCTGCCGGTGCGCCGCGCGCTGCGTCGCCGCGTGGCGACCGAAACGCTTCTCGGCCTGCACAAGCCGGCGCCCGAGCTGGCGCTCCTCCCCCCGGATCCGCGCCCCCCGATCCCCGGCCGCGCCGACGTCCTGATCCTGCCGGTGATTCCCTGGAGCTACCGCCGCCAGCGCCCGCAGCAGCTGGCAGAGGCCCTGGCCCGGCTGAATCGGCGCGTCTTCTACGGGTCGCTCGCCGGATCCGGGGAGCCCGCCGAGCCGTCGGGAGCGGCCCCCGGGGTGACGCTGCTGCCGATCGAGGGCGTGCGCCGCGAGGATCCTTGGGGCCGTCGCCTCGGAGGGAGGGCCCTCGCGCGGGCCGTGGCCTCCCTTGGCGTCGCGCGCGACCGCTTCGCGATCCGTGAGGCCGTGCTCCTCGCCCAGAGTCCCTTCTGGGGGCCGCTCTGTGAGACGCTGCGGGAGAGGTACGGCTGGCGAATCGTGTACGACTGCATCGACGCGCATGGGGAGTTCCCGGCGACCCGTAGCCGCGCCCGGCTCCTCGCCGATGCGGAGGCGCGCCTCGCCGCGTCGGCGGATCTCGTCCTCGCGACCTCCGAATCCCTCCGCCGCCGCCTCACGGCCCGCGCCCGAGGCGGCGAGGTGCGGCTCCTGCCCAACGCCTGCGACTACGCGCTGTTCGCGAGCGTCCCGCTTCCGAAGCCCGATCCGGACCGCCTGACCGTCGGCTACGTCGGCGCGGTCGACGCGTGGTTCGACCTCGAGCTGCTCTCCCGTCTGTCGGAGCTCGAGCCGGACTGGCGTTTCGAGGTCGTCGGCGCCGTCGAGGACGTCGCCGCGCGGCTGCCGCGGCGCGCGAACGTCGTCTTCCTCGGGGAGCGGCCGCACCGGGAGATGCCCGAGCTGCGCCGCGGCTTCGACGTCGAGATCATCCCCTTCCGGCTCTCGGAGCTGACGCACGCGACCGACCCCGTCAAGCTCTACGAGGCGGCCGCCGCCGGGCGCGCGGTCGTGGCGACTCCGATGCGTTCCCTCGAGCCGTTGGCCCGTCAGGGCCTCGGCGTGGTCCGTCTCGCCGCCACTCCCGAGGCCTTCGCGCGGGAGATCCGCGCTGCGGCGACCGAAGCGGCCGAGCCGACGGCGGGTCCGGACGCGGCCGCGCGGCGCCGGGCCTTCGCCCGCGAGAACACCTGGGACGCCCGCGCGCGGGCCCTGGAGAGCTTGCTGGCGGCGCTCACTGCGGACGCCGCTTCGCGCGCTACCTCCCTGCATCGGAGCGGAGCGTGAGCGACGCGACGGAACGGAGCGGCGTGGGCGAAGACGTCCGGCTCGGGTTCCCCTCGTCCGCCCCGGCGGTCTACGACTCCGCACGGCGCGCGCCGCGGTGGATCGAGGAAGCCGTCCAGCTCTGGCGATACCGCGGCCTGGTCCAGGAGCTCGTCATCCGCGACATCAAGGTCCGCTACAAGCGGTCCGTCCTCGGGATCCTCTGGACCATGCTCGCCCCGCTCCTCAACATGATCGCCCTGACGCTGGTCTTCTCGTCGATTCTCAAGACGGCGGTCCAAAACTATCCCGTCTACTTCATGACGGGCTCGATCTTCTGGGCCTTCTTCTCGCAGACCACTACCTCCGCGGCGCAGCAGACGACCGCGTCGAACGAGCTCGCCAAGCGGATGTTCCTCCCACGGTCCGTCTTCATCGCGTCCGCGGTCGGAGGCGGCCTCGTGAACCTGATCCTCTCGCTCGTGCCGCTGATCCTGATCCTCTTGATCACGGGCTATCCGTTCCACCCGACGTGGGCGTTCCTGCCGGTCTCGATCCTGGTCATCACGCTCTTCACGGCCGGGATCTCGCTGCTGCTCTTCACGGTGACCTCGCGCTTCGCCGACGTGCGCGAGATGTACACGGTGCTCGTTCAGACCTGGTTCTTCCTGACCCCGATCGTGTACGAGCCCTCGATCGTTCCGTTCCGGTACCGGGTTCTCCTGTCGCTGAACCCGATGTACCACCTGATCCAGGTCTTCCGGAAGCCGATCTACGACGGCGTGCTTCCCTCTCCGACGCTGCTGGCGGGATCCTTCGCCCTCTCGGTCGCGGTTCTCATCACCGGGTGGGTGTACTTCTCCCATCGCTCCGACAAGATGGCGTACTGGAGCTGATGGGCGGCGCGATGAAGGAAGCCATCCGCCTCGAGGGCGTGACGATGCGATATCGGGTTCCCCACGAGCGCTTGAACTCGCTCAAGGAGTACACGATCCGGCGCCTCAAGCGCACGATCACCTACGGCGACTTCGTCGCCCTGAGCGGTGTGAATCTCTCCGTCGCCGCCGGTGAGCGCGTCGGCGTCATCGGCCGCAACGGCGCCGGAAAGAGCACGCTCTTCCGCGTGGTCAGCCGCGTGCTCATACCCTCGGAAGGCCGCGTGGTCGTCTCCGGAAGGGTCGCGCCGATCCTCGAGCTCGGCCTGGGATTCCACGGCGAGCTGACGGGCCGCGAGAACGTCATGATCCAGGGCGCCCTCCTCGGCTTCTCCCGAAGGCAGACCCGGGCCCGGCTCGAGCGCATCGTCGAGTGGGCCGAGCTGCAGGACTTCATCGATGCGCCGATCCGGACCTTCTCGACCGGGATGGCGGCGAGGCTGGCTTTCGCGGTGGCGACCGACGTCGATCCCGACATCCTCCTGGTGGACGAGGCCCTGGCCGTCGGCGACGAGAAATTCCGGCGCAAGTGCCAGGACCGCATGGCGGAGATCACGGCCCGCGGCCGGACGTTCCTTCTCGTCTCCCACTCTCTGGAGCAGATCCGCAACAACTGCGACCGCGCCGTCTGGCTGCACCACGGCGCCATCGTGCGCGACGGGGACAGCGAGACCGTCGCGCAGGCGTACCACGAGTGGTCCCTGGGCGAGACCGATCAGGTCGCACCCGCCCCAGGCCGCTAGCCCGCCGCACCCGCCGCGATCGCCCCCTTCTCCGGCCCCAAAAAAAAGGGCGCGGCCGAAGCCGCGCCCCAAAACGTGGGAGAACCTTTTTTACCGAATTTCGCTAGGGCAGAACCGGGAACCCGAAGGCCTTCACGATGAAGACGGCCATCTGTTCGTTGGGAATGGGCTGGAGCGGGCAGAACAGCGCCGGGCTGACCTGGCAACCCGACGTGATGCCGTCGTTGAACAGGAGCTCGACCCAGTCGCCGTACGGATCCGACGGAGTCGGCGGGCACGAGACGTCACCGAAGATTCCGGTGCAAGGCGGCGGGGTGTAGGACGAGCCCCGGACGCCCTTCTCGATGAAGACCGCCATCTGTCCTCTGGGGATGCTCTGCGTCGGGCAGTACAGCAGCGGGGACGCCTGGCAGCCAGCCGTGATCCCGTCGTCGTACACACCCTCGATGTAATCCGCGTTGTAGTCCCCGAAGAACACGTCCCCGAAGATGCCCGTGTAGACCGGCGGAGGCGTGAACGGTCCGTGCACCGAACGGAAGATGTAGCCCGCCATGTCGGCGCGGGTCACCTGCGCGCTCGGGCAGAAGTTGAAGAACGAGCACCCGTGCATGATGTTGGCGCCCGCCGCCGCGTAGATGTAGTTCTCGAAGGTGTCCGTCCCCGGCGGTTCGTTGAGCAGGACATCCAGGAAGCGAACCGTGAAGTTCAGGCCCACGCCGGCCATCGGGTACGGCGTGTCCGTGCTGAACCCGAGGTGCGCCTGCCGCAGACCCGGGAACAGGCCGGCCGAGTCGAAGGTCACGGCCACCGGGAAGGGGTTCGTCCCGCCTCCGGCCACGACGTGCCTCACGCCGCCAGCCGCCGGAACCGTGCCCTCCGTCGGATTCTCGGAGACCCAGGGGATGTCGGAGCTGCATCCACCGCCGCTCTCACCCGAGGCGACGATGAACATCGTCTGTTGGAACTGGTTGAGGATCAGCAGGTTGCCGTCGCAATCCGAATCCATGCCGGCTCCGCCGTGGTCATCGAAGGCCCCGTCGGAGACCTGGAAGCTGCCGATCTCGTTGTAGCCGTTGTTCGCATCCAGGATGTGAATCGAGAAGTCCACCGGATCGCTGACCTGCACGAAGAGGTGAGCGGTATCCGGATAGAACGCCAGGCCCGAGATGCCCAGCGCCACGAACTGCGAGTCGATCAGGCCGCCGGTGTTGTTGACGTGGTAGACGACGCCCTCGTTCCAGCCGCCGACGAAGAACGCGTCGTTGTTCGCGTCGTAGGCCAGACCGCGCTGGGAGATGTTCGTCCACGGCGAGCCGCAGATCTCGTTGCCCGTCAGCGTGAGTGCGCTCGGATCCATCTCCGAGAGGCAGTCGTCGCCGCCGACGTTGACGCCCCACAGCATGCCGGTCGTGGTGTTGTACGCCTGGTCGCCCATCCACAGGCCGGCTCCGCCGATGTTGATCGTGTCGCCCGTGGAGGTTCCATCCTCGGTGAAGGCGTGGTTCTTGTCGTCACCGCCGCCGATGTAGCTCGGGTTGGTGATCCAGACCCGCGCGGTGTCGAACCCGACGCCCCATCCGATCGCCAGGTTCGTCGGGAAGCTCGAAATCACCGTTCCCGGACCACCGCCCTGCGGGAAGTGGTACACGTTCTTCGGCCCCTTCGGCATCGCCGGCAGATCCTTGGCGGTCTTCGCATCGATCTTCTTGGCCGGAATGCGCTTCTGCGCGTTACGCCGATCCGTCAGGCTGGCCTGCGGGTGGTTCTTCAAGGTCAGGGGGCCCTTGCCCTCGAGAATCTCGAAGCTGCCGTCCGCCGAGCCCGCGTTGGCGATGTTCAGCGTCTGCGTGTCCGTCGCACCCGGGAGAACCTTGGAATTCATCACGGACTGATCCGCCGACAGCCAGCCGGCCGCCAGCGAGAAGTCCAGACGGACCGTGCTGTTCGGAATGACCGCAGTGTTCAGCTGGACCGACTGGTACTTGTTCTTGGACGCCTGGAAGGGCTGCGGGCCGCTTCCCGCCGCGAGGGCGTAGAAGCCGTCGCCCACGTTGTCGTCGCCCGGGGTCGGCACGGTGGTCGTGGAGTCGCCGTCCGGCATGTTCTGCACGGTCGCGCCGTTGAGCCCGTCGCCCGTGTTGGCGTCGGTGACATTGCCGATCACCAGGCCGTTCGGCCCGACGTTGCATGTCGCGCCGCTCACCACGAGGTCGTCCACCGCCCACCACCACGCGAAGAACGCGTTGTAGTAGTGGAACCGCAGACGCACGTTGGACTGGAAGCCCACGCCGGGGAGGGTGGTCTGGATCGACGTCGGACCGCGGTCGCTCGCCGTCTGGCGCAGCGCGTTGGTCCACGTGCTGCCGCCGTCCGTGCTCACGTCCACGTCCGCCGTATCGCCCAGGTTGAAGTAGTCCTGGTTGAACTGCAGGATGCCGCCGCCGTAACCCGAGAGGTCGATCGACGACGTCCGCAGCTCCTCATCGAGCGAGACGAAGCCGTCGCAGTCGCTGTTGACCAGCGCGAAGGCCCCGGAGCCGCCCGTCGGGTTGCCGGTAACCTCGTTGCACGGCGAGAAGTCGGTCTTGATCAGCCAGCCCGCACCGGCCCCGCTGTTGTTGATGGCTTCCCAGCCTGCCGGCAGCGTACCGCCGTCGAACGACTCCGAATAGAGCGGCGTCGGCGTACCCGGAACGTAGCCGGGCGCGATGCACAGACCCGCGTCCACCGTCAGGCTGAAGTTCGCCACGACTCCCGGCGGATCGCTCGGACTGCGAGCCGGCGGAATCGGAACGTCGACGTCCTGCGCGAGGACGTTGTAACCGGGGATCTGCGACGTGACCACGAAGTGGTACGTGTAGCCCGCCGCCAATGTGATCGAGTAGTAGCCGTTCTGGGGATCCGTGTAGAGGGTCGCGCCCGGGAATCCGGCGGGTCCGGTGATGTCGATCCGGGCATAGAGCGGCCAACCGCCGCCCGAGCCGTCCTTCACGACGCCGTTGACCAGCAGGTTCAGGTTCGGCGCCAGCGTGAAGTTCTGAATCGTGTCGCCGCCGTCCGTCACCTCGACGCCGTTGGCGGAGTCGCTGGTGTAGCCGAACTTCGACGCGGTCATGTCGTAGGTGCCGACCGGAAGGATGAAGTGGTAGTGGCCCGCGGCGTCGGTTGTCGTCGAGAACGCGTTGGCCGTGACCGTCGCGTTCGGAATCGGATTCTTGGAGGTGTCGACGACGTCGCCCTCGAGAGTTCCCGCCGCGCTGCCGCAGCCCGGGAACTGGAAGGAGCCGATGCGGGTCTTCCAGTCGAAGCTGCCGTCGGTTGCGTAGTACTCGTTCGTGTACCAGAACGTGCAGCCGTCGATGGGGTCGATCTCCATGTCGCTGTAGTCGCCCCAGCGGTTGAAGGTGTTCTGCTGGCTGCCGGTGCCGGCGAACATGACGTCCTCGGAGCCCATCTGGCCGGCCGGATCCGCCGCGAAGCGGCCCGTGATTCCGATCGCCGGGTTGATGGTCGCATCCGAGATGCTGTAGCCGAGCGCCATGTTGCCGTTGTTGTCCATCGCGATCGCGGGCATCCAACGGTTGGTGGAATCCGGCGCGTAGGTGCCGGACTGGAAGAGCGACGGTCCCGGAGGATTGCCGCCCTGCACGACGTGGGCCGTGGAGATCGGCGCGAAGATGTCGCGGACCTCGGTCCACCGCACGCCGGCCTGGTCACCGGACTCCGAGACGTTGACGGTCTGGGCGATCGTCATCGCCTCGTGGTCGCCGAAGTTGCGGTACCCGGCGCGGAACATCGTCCGGCCGGAGACCGAGTCGAGGCCCTCTCCGTTGAGCTGCGGAATGCAGCTGCGGCTGAACGCGCAGAGCACCGGATTGAAGTCGGGAACGCTCGTGTCGAACGGACCCGTAAACGTGCTGTTGGCCGGGGTCGCGAAGTCGACGTGGAAGTACCAGAAGTGCAGAACCGGAGTCGGATTGCCGTCCCAGTTCGGGTGGCCCGTCGCCACGATCGGGTTCGGGGAGCCGGCCGCCGGCGGGTTCAGGCCGTCGAGGTCCGCCGGGAGCGGCGCGAACTGGTTCGGGTCCATGTCGAAGGCGATTCCCGTCATCGGATCGCCGTTGAGCATCGCCGTGCGATCCCACGCGGTGACGCGGGCGTTGCTGAACGATCCGCCGGGGAACTGATCCGTCGTCATGTAGTAGGCGTCCGGCCAGACGCCCCACTTCGGGTAGTCCGGAATGTCGAGCGAGTAGTTCACGTCGTAGCGGTTGTACGCGCCGGTGGCGTCACCGGACTGGGAGACCGCCATGCACATGTGGAACTCGTTCTGCACGAAGATGTCGAACGCGATGTAGCCGACGAACCAGCGATCCGCGAGCTGGTCGTACTGGACGATCGGGTCCGTCACGTCCTGGTTCTCGCAGAAGCCGCCGAAGCCCTCGAAGATCGCGGTGCCCGGCAGCGGACCGATGATGTTGTTCCCGTTCGTCTTGTCGTAGATGTGGAAGACCGAGTTGACGAACTGGAAGTACTGCGTCGTGCCGACGGCGCCCTCGGTGTCCGGCGGGGCGACGGTGAAGCCGAAGAACGGTCCCATCTCCGCGGCGGTCGAGCCGTCGAAGTTCAAGACCGGATTCGGCTGGCTGGGACCGAAGTGCCGCTGAACGACGGGGTCGACGCCCTTGTGCTCGACGCCCCTCATTCTCGGACCTTCGTTGCGGGCGGCTTCGTGCCCGCCGCCGGTGAACGGCTTCGTCGGCGGATGCGCGAGGCGCAGCGGTCCCGACTTGTCGTTCTTGATCGAGTGGATCACCTGGGGCGGAGACGCTGAGGCCTTGGGAACGACTTTCTCAGCGCCGAGGAGTGCGGAAGGACCGAGGACGAAGGCAGACGCGACCACCGAGACGGTAAAGGCAAGGAGCCCTTTCGCCAAGCGCGATTGCATGGCGGACCTCCGTTTTAAAAAATAAACGAAACGCGCCGTGACTCTCGACTGTGATCGAAGCGGGAACTGGTGGCAGATTGAATACCCGCGCTGGGGGGGTGTCAAGAAGAAGTTGCGCGAATTCGGCGGCGGGTCCGTTTCCTTCGAGCCGCCACGGGCGGGAAGCGGCTCGGCCGCCGGGTGTCGGCGCGCTGCACAAGAACATGTGCAAAACGGGGCGCCGAAGCGCCCCGTCTGCAGGTCTCTTCGGGGGTCAAACCCCCCGCCGGCGGTCTCTCAGGGGAGAGGAATGCCGAACATCTTCGTCAGGAAAACCGCCATCTCCGCCCGCGTTACCGAACGCGTCGGGCAGTAGTTGGGCACGGCGTCGCAGCCTCCGGTGACTCCCCGGTTGGCGATGTCCTCGATCCAGTCGGCCGCGAAGTCGCCGATGTGCACGTCCGCGAAGACCGTCCCGGTCGCGGGCGGCGGCACGTAGTCCGAGCCCTGGCTCGTCTTCAGGAGGAAGACCGCCATCTCGGCCCGGGAGACCGGCGCGTCCGGACAGTACAGGCCCCCGCCGCAGCCCGCCGTGATCTGCAGGGTGCCGAGCTCGTCGATCCAGGCGGCGGCGAAGGCGTCGTTCGGAACGTCCGGGAAGATCTGCACGGGATCCGGCGGGACGTGGCTCGAGCCGAACTTGGCCTTGAGGAGGAACACCGCCATCTCGGCCCGCGAGGTCGTCCGCTCCGGACAGAAGAGCCGGACGTCGCACCCGACCGTGATGCCGGCATTGAAGATGGCGTCGATGTACGCGGCCGCGAAGTAGTTGATGGGGACGTCCAGGAAGTTGGTGTTGACGTAGAACGACTGGGCCCCGGAGGTGCCGCCACCGGGGAGCGGGTTGAAGACGTCGATCGACACGATGCCCGCCGCGGCGATGTCCCCGGCCGTGATCGTGGCGGTCAGGTGCGTCGACGAGACGAAGGTGGTCGCCCGATCGGCGCCGTTCCACTGAACGGTCGACCCGTTCACGAAGCCCGTCCCGAAGACGTCGAGCGTGAAGCCCGGGTCGCCGGCGATGACGGTATCGGGACTCAGGTTGGTGATCGTCGGAGTCGGATTGCTGATCGGATCGATCCGGTAGACCGCGCCGCCGAGGTCCACGACGTAGAGCTCGCCGGCCTCGTCCTGCCCGAAGCTCGAGATCGTGAGCGACGGATCGAGGAGCCTCTGCGCGGTCCAGGTCCCCGCGGATTCGGTCGCGGCCCAGATCTCCCCGAGGCACAGGTCACCGTAGAGGTAGACGCCGGTGAGCCCGGGGATCGCGGCGCCGCGGTACCGGAAGCCGCCGACGATGGCGCACCAGCCGTTCGCGTGGGTCTCCTCGAGAACCGGCAGCGTGAGCGAGCCGTCGTCGCAGTTGGTCGGCGGGTTGTAGCAGTGGAGCCCCTCCATGAGATGCCAGCCGTAGTTCTCGCCGCCGGCGCTCGACGCGGGCTGGAAGTCGACCTCCTCGTAGAGCTCCTGTCCGACATCAGCCATGATCATGTCCGCCGTCTCGCGGTCGAACTCGAAGCGCCAGGGGTTCCGGACGCCGTACGCCCAGATCTCGTCGCATCCGTCGACGCCGACGAAGGGGTTGGTCGGCGGGATCGCGTACGGCATCGGCGTCGACTGCCCGCAGGGAACGGCTCCGGTGCCGTCGACGTCGATCCGCAGGAGCTTGCCGAGCAGGATGTTCTTGTTCTGGGCGTTGTTCGGCACGTCGCCGCCGCCCCCTCCGTCGCCGGTCCCCATATAGAGGTAGTGGTCGACGGGGCCGAAGACGAGGTTGCCGCCGTTGTGGTTGGTGTTCACCGGGTGGGGGATCTGCAGCACGATCTGCGCCGAAGCCGGATCGGCCACGTCGGGGTCGGCCGACACCGTGTAGCGCGCGATCGTCAGGTTGTAAACAGGGGACGACAGGTCCGTGTAATAGACGTAGAAGAAGCCGTTGTTGACGTAGTTCGGGTGGAACGCGGCCCCCAGCAGCCCTCGCTCTCCCCCGTCGTAGTTGACGACCGTGTGGATGTCGAGGAAGTCCGTGGCGTTGAAGGCGCCGTTCTTGAAGAGGCGGATGTGCCCCGTCTGCTCGACCACGAAGAGGCGCCCGGAGCCGTCGCCCGCGTTCACGACGTCGAGCGGCGAGTCGAGGCTCCCCGGCAGCTGCGTGAGCTGAACGGCGGGAAGTCCCCCGTTCGACGCCGCGAAGGCCGGCGTCGAGATCAGCGCGAGGAAGAGGCAGGCGGCGGAAAGGACCCTTCCGACCGCCCCGACGGAGCGTAGAGATTCAACCTGTTTGTGCATGTTTTGGATTCTATGGCAGCCGACCACTCACGGGCGGCGCCACCCTCCTTGCATTAATGTAAAGAAATGGCGACCGCGAACGCTCGCTCTCGACGCGCCAACGCGCGCGAGGCGGCCCGCCCCTGTCCCTGCGAACAGGATCGCTGAAGTCTGAAGTATGGAGACCCTGCTTCTCTTCGGCAACGTCAGCCAGCCGCCCTACTGCAACAATCTCTTCCCTCCCGTGCGCGCCTTTCAGAGGGCCTTCCGCACGCTCGTGATCGAGCCCCAGGGGTATGCGGGTTTCGTGCCGACGGGCGGGGCCAGGCCGGCCTTGATCCCGGAGGACGCGGTCAGCGAGCACACGGACCCCCCGCCGGACGTCGTCGTCTGCCTGGGGGGAGCCCTCCACTTTTCGAAGCGGGCCCTGCGGTCCTTCTCCCGGCTCACGGCCCTGGCCGGCTTCGCGCTCTCGGACCCGTACGGACTCGCGGCCTCGTTGCGGATCGCGCCCGAGTTCGACCTCTTCTACACGCAGGATCCGCAGACGCTGGCCGACTATGCCTCGCTCGACATTCCGGCGAGGCGGTGCGATCCGGCGACCGACCCCGAGCTCTACCGGCCGGTCCGTTCTGCCGGGAGCGTCGTCCCCGATTGCGACCTCCTCTACTACGGGAAGTGGACTCCCTATCGCGACGCCCTCATCTCGGCGCTCGCGGCGAACCTGAGGGTGCGCGTCCACGCCTATGCCGGCGAGCGCCGCTGGAGCGTTCCGGTTCGGGCGCCGCTCGACACGCCCGAGCGGCTGTGCACGGCGCTCAACGGGGCGCGGATGACGCTCGAGACCGCGCGGCTGGACGACGCCGAGGGCAAGTACAAGGATGCGTTTCGCATCACGCCCCGCGCGTTCTTCGCCGCCTCGTGCGGAGTGCCGTCGCTGATCGAGTCGTTCCCGGGACTCGAGGATTTCTTTCAGCCGGGCGTCGAGATCGCGACGTTCGACTCCCCCGAATCGCTCGTCGCCCGGGCCCGGGAGCTCGCGGCGGACGAGCCCGCCCGCTCCGCGATGGGCCGGCGCGCCCGTGCGCGCGCGCTGCGCGACCACACGTGGGACCGTCGCGTCGAGGCGTTCGTGCTCGACCTTCGCCGCTGGCGCGCGCAGCCGCAGCCGAGCCGGCCGCGCTAGCTCCCGGAGAGGACCGGCGGCTCGAAGGCCGGCGCGGTCACGGCGAGACCGCGGGAGGGACTAGGGCGTGAAGTGCAGCCCGAGCGCGAGGGACAGGAAGACGGCCATCTGCCCGCGCGTCAGCGGCTGATCCACGCCGTAGGTGCCGGGGCCCGTGCCCGCGGTGATGCCTGCGGCCGCGAGCGCCTCGACGTAACTGGAAGAAGGGATGATCCGTCGGAACGTCGTTGGGGAACGTCGCGGTCTCCGGCGCCTGACTGACCTGGAGCCGTTAGTAGACGCGGGCCTGACAGAGCAGGATCGTGCTGTCGCCGGGTGTCCCCGTCCCGCCGAGATTCACCTCGAGGGCGTAAGCCTGGTTGGCGTTGTCGATCGGGACGGGCGTCTCGAAGGTGAACGTGCGGTTGATGCACCCGAAGCTCTCGGCCATCGTGCTGCTGACGAGCGGGGGCTGAGTGAGCGTTCCGTCCTTGTCGTTGATCGAGAGGAAGGATTGGAAAATCCTCGAAGGGCTGCTGTCGCAAAAGCGAAACTCCACGGCCTCCAGGAGAGACCCGCTCGGCAGATGGATGGGCGCCTCGAACCACACGCTGCCGCTCGGATTGGTCCGGTAGATGGCGAGGTTGCCGTTCGTCGGATCGAAGGCGTACGTCACGCCGCTGTCGATGGGGGCGAACGTATGCGCGACGTAGGTGACGGCCTACCGGGAGACGGTGCCGTAGCCGGTCGGAGGCCCATCCGTCTGAGCGCCGGGCCACTCGACCCGGGACCGGGCGCCCCCCGAGTTCTGGGCGAGCTCGATGCCGCTCGCCGCACTGAGCAAGAGCGCCGACACGACGAACAACGACGCGAGGATCCGCCTCATGGGTCCCCTTCGGATTTGCCACCGATGGATGTTGCCGCGATTATCGCACCGGCGGTCGAGGCGCCGAGCCACGAGGCATTTGACGGCCGGAGCCGCATCCCGGATAATCCGCGTCCCGCGAACGGCCGAAGGGCCGGCCGGGATCCGAACGACTGGGAGGTCGTTCAATGGTAGGACAACTGGCTCTGGACCAGTGAATCGGGGTTCGAGTCCCTGCCTCCCAGCCAATGATCGCGGCCGCCGGCTGTAGGATCTGGCCCCACATGGTCGACGACATGGAGGGTCTCGCCTCGAAGTCCTGCGTGCCCTGCCGCGGCGGAGTCCCTCCCCTCTCCCCGAACGACGCGGCCCGGTACCTCACGGGCACTCCGGCGTGGCGCCTGGAGGAGAACGGCACTCGCCTGATTCGTCGCTTCGAGTTCCGGGACTTCGTCGGCGCGATGAAATTCGTCAACCGAGTGGCCGAGGTGGCCGAGGAACAGGGCCACCATCCCGACATCGCGATCCATTGGAACAAGGTGGACCTCGTTCTCTGGACCCACAAGATCGGCGGCCTGCACGAGAACGATTTCATCCTCGCGGCGAAGATCGATCGCCTGCTCGACGACGATCCCGTCGCGACGGTCGCCGGCTAGACGCTTCGAGGACGACGGAGGACGCATGAGAGGCCCTTCCCCGAGACTCGCCGTGTGCCTCGTGGCCCTCCTCTCCCTGCCGGGAGTCTCGCGCGCGGAGGAGGAACGGGAGGCGCGGAAGACGGAGAAGGATTCGGATTCGTCCGACCGCTTCGCCCGGGAGCTCTCGAAGCGCATCCAGGGCAAGGCTCCGCTCGAGGACGTCCGCGTCGACGTCCGCTGGCCGGTCGTCGATCACTACGCCTCGATCCGCCTCTACGGGAGAGGCCTGCTGATCTGCGACGGAAAGTCGCAGCGAACCGTCCCGCGCGACGCGGTGCTCTCCACCCTGCAGAACCTGCGCGACGGCCGCTTCTCCGCGATGGAGGATTACTACGGCGCCGCGGGTGAGGAAGAGGAGGAGCGCGAGCGGCAGGAGCACAAGCCGGAGGAGCGCAAGCCCGACGAGGGCCCGGCGCTCAAGGGCTTCGTGGAGGTGCGCCTCGGCTCCGCCGCCAGGACCGTTCAGCAGTTCGCGGTCGGCGACCAGTCCCCGGAGCTCGAGGCTCTCGCCCTGAAGCTGCTGACCGTGTGCGGCAACGCGAAGGGGACGCCGGCCACGGCCTCGAACCTCGACGACGGCCTGCGGAAGCTGACCGCGGGAACGCTCGCGCCCGAGACGTTCGCCCTCGTCCTCCATCGCCGGGCCGATGCGAAGGCCGGCGACGGCGGCGAGAGCTTCATCCTCGAGGTGCAGGGCCGCCGCGTCACCGACCGTCCGATGCCGGCGGGACAGACGCCGCCCGCCCCGCGCTCGATGCTCCTGCCGGCGGCCGACTTCACGAGCCTGCTGCGGCTCCTCTCCGACCAGGGCCTCGGCGAGATCCCGATCAACGTCTACGCCGACCGCTACACCGACCTCCGGGTGACCGTCCTCGACCGGGAGCGCTCGATCCTGGCGCGCCGGTTTCTCAACACGACGGCGAAGACCCACGGCGAGAAGCAGCAGGCGTTCGACCGGGTCTACGAGGCGCTCCACGCCCTGCACGCGCGGGTCGCGAAGGAGGGGAAGACGATCGCGGCTCCGGCTCCGCGGCCCGCCGGGGAGAAGGAGGAGCGCGAACGAGAGAGGGAGCGCGAGAAGGAGAAGGAGAGCCGACCACCGGAGGCAAACCCTCAGCAGTAGGCAACGCCTCGCGTGAGCGAGGCGTTTACGAGAAGGACTCGCTCTTCGCCCTCAGCTCGACTTGCCGGGCAGCACCGTCAGGACGAGCCCCATCACCGCGACCCCGACGAAAACCCAGCGGCCGGTCTCCCAGGCGTCCTTCTTGGCGCGCTCGTCCGAGGAGAAGGTGGATTTGAGCGCCCCCTCGACCGAGTTGTAGCTGCCGCGCTGGCTCGAGGCCACCACGAATCCGAGGAGTCCGACGATCAGGAGGATGATGCCGACCTTGCGCATGTCCGTAGCTCCTCTTGGACGAGTTCCGTGCTTCAGTACTTCGGCAACGACGGATCGATCCGCTCCGCCCAGAGGTTGATTCCACCGACGAGGTTCTTGGCCTTGGCGAACCCCATCCTCTGCAAGAACTGCACCGCGTTGCCGCTGCGCCCGCCGGTGCGGCAATAGACGACGATCTCGTCCTCCTTCGCGAGCTTCTCGAGGCTCTGCGGGAGGGAGCCGAGCGGAATCTTCACCGAGTCGGACAGATCCGAGATGGCCCACTCGCGCGGCTCGCGGACGTCGACCAGGACGAACGACTCGCCGCGGTCGCGCATCCCCTTCAGATCCTCGACGGAGACCTCGTCCGAACGCAGCGCCACGACGGCGGACGATACCACCGGCGAGCTCTCCGCGGCGCCGACGCCGCAAAACGCCTCGTAGTCGATGAGCCGCGTGACCGTCGGCCGCGGACCGCAGATCACGCAGTCCGGGTTCTTGCGGAGCTTCAGCTCGCGGAAGCGCATCGAGAGCGCGTCGACGAGGAGGAGGCGGCCGATCAGCGGCTCGCCCGCTCCGAGGAGGAGCTTGATCGTCTCGGTCGCCTGGATCGTGCCGAGCAGGCCGGGCAGGACGCCGAGGACGCCGCCCTCCGCGCACGACGGCACCAGCCCCGGCGGCGGCGGCTCCGCGTAGAGGCATCGGTAGCACGGCCCCTTCTGCGCCCAGAACACCGACGCCTGGCCCTCGAAACGGAAGATCGAGGCGTACACGTTGGGCTTCCCGGTCAGGACGCAGGCGTCGTTGACCAGGTAGCGCGTCGGAAAGTTGTCGGTGCCGTCGGCGACGACGTCGAAGTCGCGCACGACCGAGAGCGCGTTCGCCGAGGTGAGCCGCTCCTCGAGCGTCACGACCTCGACGTTCGGATTCAGGTCGCGGAGTCGCGCCGCCGCGGCCGCGAGCTTCGGCCGGCCGACGTCCGCCGTGCCGTAGAGGATCTGCCGCTGCAGGTTGGAATCGTCGACGACGTCGAAGTCGACGAGCCCGATCGTGCCGACTCCCGCGGCCGCCAGGTACAGCGCGAGCGGCGAGCCGAGCCCACCCGCTCCCACCGCGAGGACCCGCGCCGCCTTGAGCCGCTTCTGCCCCTCGAGCCCGACCTCCGGCATGATGAGGTGACGGGCGTAGCGCCGGATCTCGTCGTTCGAGAGCGCGGACGGCTCCGGCGAGCCGCCGGCGATCGAGGGAACGATCGAGAGCGTGTCGCCCGCGCCGAGGGCGGTCGCGTCCTTCTGGAGATGCCGGATGTCCTCGTCGTTCTTGTAGACGTTCACGTAGAGGCGCAGTCTCCCCGCCTCGTCGTAGAGGTGGGGCCGGAGGCCCTCGTGCGCGTGGACGAGCCCGCTCAGCGCCTCGGCCACGGTCGCGCCCTCGACCTCGACGCTCGCGGAGCCGCCGGCGAAGGGGCGCAGCGGAGTGGGCAGGAGAATTCTGGGCATCGTCAACCCCTTTCGACGGAGTCCTCGCGTTCGAGACGCAGCTCCTCGCGCTCGAAGACTCCGCGATCCTCGGAAAGAACCCAGGAGGTCGCCTCCTCGGGCCGGCCGCGCTCGACCGACAGAATCAGATAATGCAGGAACGGGAACGCGTGTTCCCGGTCGTACTCGGACGGCGCCGCCGGATGGTCCGGATGCGAGTGGTAGAAGCCGACGAGCGACAGCCGCAGCGCGTCGGCGAGGCGCTCGAGCCGGAGGTAGTCGCGCGGATCGACCGCGAACCGCCTCTCGCGCCGCTCGCGGCTCGCGTTCGGGATCGCCTCGGCGCGGACGATCCGCACGCCGCCTCGCCCGTCCGGGAGGGATCCCAGGAGCCCGCCGCAGCATTCCTCGGGGTAACTCTCGCGGCCGTGCGAACGAATCGTCTCGAGCACCGCCTGCGGCACGGCGATCACGGCTCCTCCCAGAACGGGTCCGACAGGTAGCGGCCTCCCGCGTCGCACAGGATCGTCACGACGGTGAGCTCGGCTGCGGCCGGCGAGGGGCCCGCCTCCCGGGCTTCGATCGCAGCGCGCAGCGCGGCGGCCACGTTGGCGCCCGCCGACGGGCCGACGAGGACTCCCTCCTCGCGCGCGAGCCGCCGGCACATCGCGTACGCCTCCTCCGTCGCCATCGCGAGCCGCCGGTCGGCGAGCGTCGGATCGTAGATCGCGGGCCTCATCGCGGTCGCCATGTGCTTCATGCCCTCGAGGCCGTGAACGGGACCGTCGGGCTCGACCGAGACGCAGACGATCCGCCTGGACCGCTTCTTCAGGAACCGCGTCGTCCCGACGAAAGTGCCCGACGTCCCGAGTCCCGCCACGAAGGTGTCGAGCCGGCCGCCGCAGTCGCGCCAGATCTCCGGGCCCGTGCCCTCCTCGTGCGCCTGCGGGTTCGCGGGGTTCGAGTACTGGTCCGGATAGAAGTACGTCTCCGGGTGGGCCGCGGCCATGGCCCGTGCCTTGCGGATCGCGCCGTCGGTTCCCTCGAGGGGATCGGTGAAGATCAGCTCCGCGCCGTGCGCGCGCAGGATCGCCTTGCGCTGCGCGCTCGCCTTCTCCGGGATGCAGATCATCGTCGGATAGCCCAGGGTCCGGCCCAGCATCGCGAAGGCGATCCCCGTGTTCCCCGAGGTGGCCTCGAGGATCGTCTTCCCCGGAGCGAGCCGGCCCGAGGCGATCCCGTCGCGCAGCATCGCCCGGACCGGGCGGTCCTTCACGCTCCCGCCGGGATTCAGGTACTCGGCCTTCGCGAGCAGGCGCAGCCCGGGCACCTCCGCGGCGATGCGCGGAAGCGGAAGGAGCGGCGTCTCTCCGACCGCGTCGAGGAGCGTCACGAAACGGTGGACCTCCTAAAAGCGAAAAGCCCGCCGGGGAATCCGACGGGCTCTCGGGTCGTCTCTTCGGATCCCTATCCGGGCGCGAGGAGACGCGTGGCCGCCGGACCCCGAGGGGCCGTTTGCCGAGGACAACAACGGGCCGCGAAGGAGACGGCGGAATCGGTTCGCGTCACGCGATCCAACCTATCGGCGATGGAACCCCGTGTCAATGGCCGCGGGACGGCGGCTCCGTGCGCGTGAGCTCGAGCCGGAAGGTGGAAACCGTTCGGACGACCGCGAGCGTGCCGAACGGCGTCCGCGCCACGGTGTCGCGCACGCCGGTCTCGATCTCCTCGCGCGAGAAGCCGTGGCCGCGGGCGAGCCGCCGCTGCCAGGCCGCGGGCACGCGGAGGAACCCGAACAGCGGCGCGCGATCGGCGTGGAGGTCGGCGGCGGACGCCTGCGGGTCCTGCTCGTAGATCCACAGGGCGCCCCCCGGCTTCAGCACCCGGTGCACGGCGTGAAGCTCCCTCGCCGGTTCCTCCCAGTGGTGAAAGGAGAGCACCGAGATCGCGAAGTCGAACGCCTCGACGAAGCCGGCGCCCAAGAGCACCGGCGTGCCCTCGCGGAACTCGAGGTTCGCCGGAGCCGGCGCGCGGCGCGCCTCGCGGATCATGTCGGCGGAGGGATCCAGTCCGACGACGCGGACCTCCGGACGAAGCTCGGCGATGCGCCGCGTCAGACGGCCCGGACCGCACCCGACATCGAGCAGGGCGCCCCGAGTGATCGGCGGTTCGGCCGCGATGCGCTCGTGCATCGGCGCGAGCGCCGGCTCGGCCCAAAGCCGGTAGAAGAAGGAAGCGATCCGGCCGAAGTTCTCGGGCTTCATGCCCTTGAGGTTCATGCGCGGAGTCTCCCACGGGGCTCTGATAGATTGCCCACCCGGAGGAGCGACGTGGTTCCTGATTTCCGCAACGAGCCGCTGACCGACTTCTCGGTCGACGCCAACGCCAATGCCTTCCGCGCCGCGCTCGCGAAGGTCCAGAAGCGCCTGCCCCTGCAGGGTCAGAACCGCATCGGCGGCAAGGCCGTCTCGGCGGCCAGGCACTTCACCTCGCTGAATCCGTCTGACTTCAAGCAGGTCGTCGGACGCTTCCCGGAGGGCACCGCCGCCGACGCGAACAAGGCGGTCGCCGCCGCGACGAAGGCCTTCCCCGCCTGGCGCGCCACGAGCCCCGAGGAGCGCGCGGCCGTCATCCTGCGGATCTCCGCCATCCTGCGCCGCCGCAAGCACGAGTTCTCCGCGATGATGGTCCTCGAGGAATCCAAGTCCTGGGCGGAGGCCGACGGCGACACGGCCGAGGCCATCGACTTCTGCGAGTTCTACGCGCGCACGATGCAGGAGATCGGGGGCCCGCAGCCGCTGGTTCCGTATCCGGGCGAGGCCAACGAGCTCCACCACATCCCCCTCGGAGTGGTCGCCGTCATTCCGCCGTGGAACTTCCCGCTCGCGATCCTCACCGGCATGACCACCGCCGCGCTCGTCGCCGGCAACACCGTCGTGCTCAAGCCCTCGTCCGACGCCGCCGGCATCGCCACGATGTTCCTCGAGGCCGCGGAGGAGGCGGGCGTACCGCCGGGCGTCCTCAATTTCCTGACGGGCGGCGGATCGACCGTGGGCAACGCGCTCGTCGAGCACCCGCACACGCGCGCGATCGCGTTCACGGGCTCGCGCGATGTCGGGATCCAGATCAGCGAGAAGGCGGGACGCGTCGCGCCCGGCCAGATCTGGATCAAGCGCGCCATCCTCGAGATGGGCGGCAAGGACTTCATCCTCGTCGACGAGACGGCGGACCTCGAGGAGGCCGCGACCGGCGTCGTCGCCGCGGCCTTCGGGTTCCAGGGCCAGAAGTGCTCGGCGTGCTCGCGGCTGATCGTCCACCAGTCCGTCCACGGGGAGCTGCTCGACCGGGTCGTCGCGAAGACCAAGGCGCTCTCGGTCGGCGACGTCCGCGACCCGAAGAACACGGTCGGCGCGGTCATCAACGCCGGGGCGCAGAAGAAGATCCTCGACTACGTCGCGATCGGCAAGAAGGAAGGCCGGATCGTGGCCGGCGGCAAGGCCGGCCCGAAGCAGGGGTACTTCGTGATGCCGACGGTCGTCGACGGCGTCAAGCCGAAGGCGCGGCTCGCCTGCGAGGAGATCTTCGGTCCGGTGCTCGCCGTCCTGAAGGTGCGCAACTTCGACGAGGGCATCCGCGTCGCGAACGACTCGGAGTACGGGCTGACCGGATCGCTGTACTCAAGCGTGCGCGAGCGGCTCGCGCGCGGCAAGCGCGAGCTCTTCGTTGGAAACCTCTACCTGAACAGGAAGTGCACGGGCGCGCTCGTCGGCGTCCATCCGTTCGGCGGCTTCAACATGTCGGGGACGGACTCGAAGGCCGGCGGCCGCGAGTACCTGTATCTCTTCACGCAACAGAAGGCGATCACGGAGAAGCTGTAGGGCTCAGCCCGAGGAGGGTGCATGTTCGGTGTTCTCGGTCATCCCCTGGTCTGGCTCGTCGTCACGGTGCTCGACATCATCGCGATCGTCTCGATCCTGAAGAGCGGCGCCGACAGCGGCACGAAGCTCCTGTGGATCGTGGTCGTCGTGCTTCTTCCGCTGCTCGGCATGATCCTGTACTTCCTCATGGGCCCCGGCCGCCGGACGGTCGTCTGATGGCGGAGGCGCGCCGATGACCGAAGGGTCGTTTCCCCGCCCCGCGAAGCGCTTCGCGAGCGTCGGGTTCTCCGAGATCGTGGTCGTCCGCAACCGCGTCATGGACCTGCTGGCCGCGGGGCACAGGGTGTGGCGGTTCGAGGGCGGCGAGCCCTACATGGCGACTCCGGATCCCATGAAGGAGGCGATGGGCGGCGCGCTCCAGCGCAACGAGACCCGCTACGCGCCGTCGTCCGGGATCCCGGACCTGCGCAAGGCGATCCTCGAGAAGGTGCGCACGCGCAACGGCATCCCGGCCGAGGCCGAGAGCCCGATCGTCGTGAACGGCGGCATGCACGGCCTCTACGCGGCGTTCGCCACGCTGCTCGATCCGGGCGACGAGGTCCTGATGTTCTCGCCGTACTGGACGCCGATCCTGGACCTGATCGCGTACCACGAGGCGAAGGCGGTGCTGGTGCCGACCGAGGCCGCGCGCCGCGAGGGCCTCTCGCGCGCGCTGGCGAGGGCCGCGACGCCGCGCACCAAGGTCCTCTACTGGAACTCCCCGAACAACCCGACCGGCGAGGTCTTCCCCCGCGCCGAGGTGGAGGAGGTCGCGGCGTTCGCGCGCGAGCGCGGACTGGCCGTGATCTCGGACGAGGCGTACGAGGACCTCGTCTACGAGGGCGAGCCGCACGTCGCCATCGCCTCGATCCCCGGCATGTTCGAGCGCACGATCACGGTGTACACGCTCTCGAAGAGCTACTCGATGACGGGCTGGCGCATCGGCTACGTGATCGCGCCGAAGCCGTACCAGTCGCCGATCCGGACCGTCGTCCTCTACACGACCAACGGCGTCTCGACGCCGACGCAGTGGGCCGCGCTCGAGGCGATCCAGCGCGGCACCGAGTTCGTCTCGGAGTGGCGCAAGGGCTACCGCTCCCGGCGCGACCGCCTGGCCGCCGGGCTGAGAGGCGCCGGGTTCGAGCTGGAGACTCCGCACGCCGCGCTCTACCTCTTCCCGAAGGCGCCGGCGTGGCTCGGCGCGGACTCGCGCGCGGCCGCGAAGACGCTCCTCGACGGCGCCCGCGTGGCGACGGTGCCGGGCATCGTCTTCGGTCCCGAGGGCGAGGGCCACCTGCGCTTCTCGTTCTCGGTCTCCGACGAGATGATCGCCGGCGGCTGCGAGGCCCTCGCCGCGTTCGCGACGCAGACGGCCGGCGCGCGCTAGCGCGTCTTCCGGCCACCGACTACCGACTACCTTCGGTACGCCTCCGGCCGCCGGTCCTCGAGCGCGGGGAACTTCGCGCGGGTCGAGCGGACGATCTCCGCGTCGACGTCCGCGATCAGCACCGCCTCCTCCGCGCCCCCCTCGACGAGCACGTCGCCCCACGGCGAGACGATCGCCGAGTCCCCGGCGTAGCGCAGCCCGCCGCCCTCGCCCGCGCGGTTGACGCCGGCGACGTAGCAGAGGTTCTCGATCGCGCGAGCCCGCAGAAGCGTCCGCCAGGCGTCGCGCCGCGCGTCGGGCCAGTTCGCGACGACGGCGAAGAGGTCCGTGTCCGCGGCCGCGAGGCGGAAGGGCTCGGGGAAGCGGAGGTCGTAGCAGACGAACGGGGTCACGCGGAGTCCGTCGACGGACACGGTGACGATGCGATCGCCGCCGCTGTAGACGCGATGCTCGCCGCCGAAGGAGAAGGGGTGGATCTTCGCGTAGCGCGTCGCGCTCCCGTCCGGCCCCGCGAGGATCGCCATGTTGCGCGGCCGCGGCTCCCCCGCCTCCGGGATGCTGGCCAGGATCCAGAGCGAGAGCTCGCGCGCCGTCTGTCGCAGGAAGGTCTCGGACTCGCCGCCCGGCGGCTGCGCGATGCGGCCGGCGTCCATCGAGAAGCCCGTGCAGAACATCTCGGGCAGCAGCGCGAGCCGCGCGCCGCGCTCGCGGGCCGCCTCGAGGTGCCGCCGCGCCCGACGGTGATTCTCGGGGACGTCTTCCCACGCGAGGTCCATCTGGATCAGGGCGACTTTCACGCGCGCAGTCCCTCCAGCCGCTTCACCGCCGCCTCGAGCGTCTCCATCTTCTTGCAGAACGCGAACCGGACGTACCACCGGCCGAGCTCCGGGCGATCGTAGAACACGCTCGGCGGGATCGCGGCGACCCCGACTTTCTCGATCAGATGGCGGACGAACGCCTGGTCGTCGTCGAAGCCGAAGGGGCGGAAGTCCGCGCACACGAAATAAGCGCCGGCCGGGCTCGCGACCCGGAAGCCGATCCGCTGGAGCTCTCGGACGAGGAAGTCGCGCTTCTCGCGATAGCCGCCGAGCAGATTGCGATAGTAGCCCTCGCCCGCGCGCGCGAGCGCGACCGCCGCGCCCTGCTGCAGCGGCGTCGCCGTCGCGAAGGTGATGAACTGGTGCGCCGCGCGGACCGCCCCGGCGAGCTCCGGCGGGCCCGCGGCCCAGCCGATCTTCCAGCCCGTGAGCGAGAAGGTCTTGCCGAACGAGGAGATCGTGATCGTCCGCTCGCGCATCCCGGGCAGCGTCGCCATCGGCGTGTGCCGCCCCTCGTAGACGAGGTGCTCGTAGACCTCGTCGGTGATGCAGAGGACGTCGCGCTCCCGGCACAGCCCGGCGAGGAACGCGAGCTCGTCCGGCGAGAACACCTTCCCCGTGGGGTTGTGCGGCGTGTTCAGGAGAATCGCCCGCGTCGCCCTCGTGAACGCCGCCCGCACCTCGTCGCGATCCAGGGTCCAGTCCGGGCCGCGCAGCGCGACGACGCGCGGCACCGCGCCGGCCATCACGACGCTCGCCTTGTAGGAGTCGTAGTAGGGCTCGAAGAGGACGACCTCGTCGCCCGGGTCGCAGACGCCCTGGATCGCGGCGAAGATCGCCTCCGTCGCGCCGGAGGTCACGGTGAGCTCGGAGTCCACGGCATATTCGAGTCCCCAGTCCCGGCGGTACTTTTCCGAGAGCGCCGCGTGCAGCTCGGCGGCGCCGCTCATGCGCGCGTACTGGCCGTGCCCGTCCCGGATCGCGGCGATCGCCGCGTCCTTGGCGAGGTCCGGGCCGTCGAAGTCCGGGAAGCCCTGCGACAGATTGATGGCGCCGTGCAGCTGGGCGAGCCGGGTCATCTCGGTGAAGATCGTGGTGCCGAAGCCGTCGAGCCGGCGAGACCGCACGGGGCGCACGTGCGGATGATACCGGCCCGGTGAGAACGCCTGCCCCGCTGATATTCTCCCCGCGCCATGGCTCCGACGAAATCCCATTACCGCATCGCGATCATCGGCTCCGGCCCCGCCGGCTGGACCGCGGCCCTCTACGCCTCGCGCGCGGAGCTCTCCCCCGTCGTCTTCGAGGGCCCGCAGCCGGGCGGTCAGCTCACGATCACGACCGAGGTCGAGAACTACCCCGGCTTCAAGGAGGGGATCCAGGGGCCGGAGCTCATGGAGATCTTCCGCGAGCAGGCCAAGCGCTTCGGGACGGAGGTCGTGCTCGACACCGTCACGGATCTCGACGTGGCGAGCCGGCCCTTCCGCCTGAGCCTCGACGGGGGCGGCTCGATCACCGCGGACGCCGTCATCGTCTCGTCCGGCGCCTCCGCCAAGCTGCTCGGTCTCGAGTCCGAGTCGCGCCTCATGGGCCACGGCGTCTCGGCCTGCGCCACATGCGACGGCTTCTTCTTCAAGGGCAAGGACGTCCTCGTCGTGGGCGGCGGGGACACGGCGATGGAGGAGGCGAATTTCCTGACCAAGTTCGCGTCGAAGGTCACCATCGTCCATCGTCGCGAGGAGTTCCGCGCGTCCAAGATCATGCTGGACCGCGCCCGCCACAATCCCAAGATCGAGTGGAAGCTGAACGTGGCGATCGACGAGATCCACGGCGCGGCGCCGGGCGGCGTCACCGGAGTCACGCTGCGCGACCTGCGCACCGGCGCGCGGACGCCGTTTCCGACGCAGGGCGTGTTCATCGCGATCGGACACATGCCCAACACCGCCATCTTCCGCGGGAAGCTCGACATGAACGACGTCGGCTACCTGCGCGTCAAGCACCCCTCGACGTACACCTCGGTCGAGGGCGTCTTCGCGGCGGGCGACGTCGCGGATCCGACCTACCGGCAGGCCGTGTCGGCCGCCGGAGAGGGCTGCAAGGCCGCCATCGACGCGGAGCGCTGGTTGGCCGCGCAGGGGATCCATGGATGACCCCGAGAACGATCCGAATGCAAATCGTTTCCTGCCGATCCTCCTCTACGTGCTCGGGTTCATGTTCGCCCTCGCGCTCGCCGCGCTCGTGGCCGGCTGGCTGCTGAGGCACCTCTAAAACCCCGGGCCGCGCATCGCGTACTAAGAGAGGCGGTGCGCGCATGCTGAAGTACTGGAAAGACCTCAGGCACCTGCCGCGTCCCGTCTGGATCGTCTCGGCCTCCCAGCTCGTGAACCGCGCGGGGACGATGGTCCTCTCCTTCCTCGTCCTCTACCTGACGCGCGAGCTCGGCTTCTCGGCGGAGAAGGCCGGGTTCATCCTCTTCCTCTACGGAGCCGGCGCCATCGTGAGCGCCCCGTTCGCCGGCCGGCTGGCGGATCGCTGGGGAGCGGTGCCGCTGATGCGCGCGTCGCTCTTCTGCGCCGGCGGACTGCTGCTCCTGTACCCGCTCGCCCGCACGCTCCCCGTCATCGGTGCGGTGTCGGTCGTGCTCGCGATGCTGAACGAGGCCTTCCGGCCCGCGGCCATGGCGTTCTTCGGCGAGACGGTCGAGCCCGTGCGCCGCAAGTCCGCGTTCGCGGTCTACCGCCTCGCGATCAACCTCGGCATGGCCATCGGGCCCGCGATCGGGGGCGTCCTCGCCACGATCTCGTTCCGCTACCTCTTCCTGGTCGACGGCGCGACGTCGCTCGCCGCGGCGCTCGTTCTCTCGGCGGCGAGCCTGCCGCGGCGCGCCCGGCATCGGACCGCGGTCACGACGACGACCCGTCTGCGGCTCTCCACCGCGGCCCACGCCGATCCCCGCTTCCTGTTCTTCCTGGCCGGCGTCCTGCCCGTCACGGTCATCTTCTTCCAGCACATCTCCTCGATGCCGCTCTTCATCGTGCGCGACCTCGGACTCTCGCCGTCCACGTTCGGCCTGCTGTTCTCGCTGAACTGCCTGCTGATCGTGGTGCTCGAGATCCCGCTCAACGCCGCGACCGCGCACTGGCCGCACCGCCAGACCCTGGCCCTCGGCGCCGCGCTGTCGGGCGCCGGCTTCGGGGCGATGGCCTTCGCCCGCGACTTCTGGTCGCTCGCCGCGACCGTCGCGCTCTGGACCTTCGGCGAGATGCTGTTCTTCCCGGCGTCGGCGGCCTACGCGACCGACATCGCCCCCGACTCCCGCCGCGGCGAGTACAGCGGCCTCTACACGATGGTGTTCTCGGTCGCCTTCGCGATCGGGCCCTGGGCGGGGACGATCGTCCTCGAGCGGCTGGGCGCTCGGGTTCTCTGGGGCTCGACGTTCGTCCTCGGCCTGATTGCCGCCGCGATGTTCCTCCGGCTCCCGGAGCCGCTGGCGCATCGCGCCACGCCGCCGCAGACGCTTCCCGACCCGGCCGAGCCGGCGGAGATCTGACCAAACACGGCCACATCGTCCGGCTCTCGAACGCCGCGTTGCGCTCGGGCTTCGGAATACAATGGGCCCTTGGCCTCTCCCAGCCTTTGGCCGATCGGCCCCGGTGAACCTCGTCGCAACGCAGGCCGGACCACCGCGCCCAAGCGCGTGTTCCTGGTGCACATCCGCGATCCGCAGTTCTACGCGATCCCGGGAGCCAAACGCGCGAAGAACGGCCGCCTGCAGGTCATGGGCTTCCCTCCCATCGGCATCATGTCCCTGTCCTCCGTCTTGAAACGCGCCGGCCACGAGGTCCGCCTCTACGACCAGGCCAATCCCGACACGCCCAACGAGGTCATCGTGGCGGACGTCCTGCGCGACCGGCCCGACCTCATCGGCCTTTCGTTTCTCTCCACGACGAGCTATCCCTACGCCAAGATGCTGGCCCGCGCCCTGCGAGCGGCCGCGCCCGGCATTCGGATCGCGTTCGGAGGCGTTTTCGCGACGCTCAACGCGGAGCTCGTCAAGCGGCAGGTGTCGGAGGTCGACTTCGTCTGCCGGGGCGACGGAGAGCAGCTGATCCTGGACCTGCTCGACAGCCTGGACGATCCCTCCGGCGTTCTCGGCGTGACGTGGCAGGACCGCGACGGGAACCTGCGGCACAACCCGAGCCGGATGCTCGACCGCAACCTGGATCAGTGGCCTTTCCCGGATCGCGAGAGCCTCGACCTGGATTTCATCGAGTCCATGCCCCTCGACGTTCCCATGGTGCTCTCGCGCGACCGCTTCACGACGATGCAGACCTCGCGGGGCTGTCCATGGCCGTGCGTGTTCTGCGACATCCCGATCTTCAACGAGGGCAAGTGGCGCTCACGCAGCCCGGAGCACGTCGTCGCCGAGCTCGAGCGGCTCGAGAAAGACGGGTACGGCGCCGTCTACTTCGTGGACGACCACTTCCTCCTTCAGCCCAAGCGCATCGAAGCGATCTGCCGGGGCATCCGCGAAAAGGGGCTCACGATCCAGTGGGGCTGCGAGGGCCGCGTGGACTCCGTCTGCATGGACCTCTTCCCCGCGATGGCGCAGGCGAACTGCCGCACGCTCATGTTCGGCATCGAGAGCGGAAGCCAGAAGATCCTGGACCGCCTCAAGAAGGAGCAGACGCTCGCACAGACCGAGATCGCGGTCCGGGCCGCGAAGGACGCCGGCATCGAAATCGTCCACGGCTTCTTCGTCGTCGGCAACCCCGACGAGACCGAGGCGGACATGGTCGACACCTTCCGCTTCGCCGAGAAGCTTCCCCTGGACAGCTTCGCGTTCAACCGGCTGTGCGTCTACCGCGGCACGCCGCTGTGGAAGGAGTACATCGAACGCGGCCTGGTGAACGACGACGTCGACTGGTACAAGTACTTCAAGTGCTCGTCGATCGATCCCACCGTGCTGGCGGGAGAGAAGATCCACGAGATCCGGTCGCGGGAACTCAAGCGCCTGATCATCCGCAAATTCATCTTCTTCCCGCGGCAGGCGTTCGGCCTGACCTTCCGTCTGATGCGCAACATGCCCTGGCGGGACGTGCTGATGTTCTTCATCAAGCCCTTCCTCGGGAAGAAGAGCGGAGCCACGAGCGCGGAGGTCATCTCGCGCGCCGTCGAGCACGACGAGCTCATGAGCGCCGCGGCGGACTTCACGCAGGTTCCCGACGGCGCCCTGACCGCCATGTCGGCGTCGCCCGACCGCGGTTAGACGAACCGCCATCTGGTAGATTGAAGGGTCGATGAGCGAGAGGAAACGCCACGCCACGGTGGGAGTCCGCGTCGGCGGCGACAGGGGCGTCCAGGTCGGCGGCGGAGCCCCGGTTGTCGTCCAGTCGATGGCCAACACGGACACCGCCGACGTCGCCTCCACCGCGAAGCAGTGCATCGAGCTCGCGCAGGCGGGCTCCGAGATGGTGCGCGTGACCGTCAACGTGCCCGAGGCCGCCGCGGCGGTGCCCGAGATCAAGCGGCGCATGCTGGCCGCCGGCGCGACCGCGCCGCTCATCGGCGACTTCCACTACAACGGCCACGTCCTCCTGACGAAGTTCCCCGATTGCGCGAAGGCGCTCGACAAGTACCGCATCAACCCCGGCAACGTCGGCAAGGGCGCGCGGCGCGACGAGCAGTTCGCCACCATCTGCCACATCGCCCGCGACAACGGAAAACCCGTCCGCATCGGCGTCAACGGCGGCTCCCTCAACCAGGAGCTCGTCATGGCGAAGATGCAGGAGAACACCGATCGGGATCTCGGCAAGACGTCCGAGGAGATCATCAACGAGTGCATGATCCTCTCGGCGCTCCAGTCGACCGAGCTCGCGCTGCAGTCGGGACTGCGCAAGGACCAGATCATCATCAGCTGCAAGGTGTCGCGGCCTCTCGATCTGATCGCGGTGTACCGCGACCTCGCGAAGCAGACCGACCAGCCGCTGCACCTGGGGCTGACCGAAGCGGGGATGGGCATGAAGGGGCTCGTCTGGTCGTCGTCGGCGATGGGCGTCCTCCTGAACGAAGGCATCGGCGACACGATCCGGATCTCGCTCACGCCGCGGCCGGGCGGGGATCGCCGCGAGGAGGTCTACGCGGCGTGCGAGCTGCTGCAGTCGCTCGGCATCCGCTCCTTCGCGCCGAGCGTGACCGCGTGCCCGGGCTGCGGGCGCACGACGTCGACGACGTTCCAGGAGCTGGCCGAGCGCATCCAGGGCTACATCCGCGACCAGATGCCGGTCTGGAAGCAGGAACACGAGGGCGTCGAGAACATGACGCTCGCCGTCATGGGCTGCGTCGTCAACGGACCCGGCGAGAGCAAGGCCGCGTCGATCGGCATCTCGCTTCCCGGCACCGGCGAGGAGCCGAGCTGTCCCGTCTACATCGACGGCGCGCACTTCACGACCCTCAAGGGAACCTACGAGGAGCTCTCCGCAGCGTTTCGCGCGCTCGTCGACGACTACGTCGCGACGAAGTACCCACGGCGCGAGGCGACGAGGCCTGTGACGGCCTGAGGCCGTCGGACCCTCACGGGCTGACCGTGTCCCCCGGGAATCCCCAGCGAACGGGCCTCGCACACCTCCCCCTCCACGGCGGCCGCGCGCCCGTGTGGCTCTTCGCGCGGATGGTGCGGCTCTCCCGCGAGATCCTCGGCCACGTCGTGGCGGACTACGGCGCGCCGGAGTTGCTCCGCCGCATGGCCGACCCGTTCTGGTTCCAGGCGTTCGGCTGCGTGCTGGGTTTCGACTGGCACTCGAGCGGCGTCACGACCACGGTGTGCGGCGCGGTCAAGGAGGGCATCCGCGGGCGCGAGGAGGACTTCGGCTTCCACGTCGCCGGCGGCAAGGGAGGCACCTCGCGCAAGGCGCCGGCGGAGATCGCGGCGGCGTGCGAGCGGGCGGCGGCGGACCCGGGTCCGCTCGTCTACGCGAGCCGGATGTCGGCGAAGGTGGACAGCGCGGCGGTACAGGACGGCTACCAGCTCTACCACCATGCGTTCTTCTTCATGCCGTCGGGCGAGTGGTGCGTCGTCCAGCAGGGCATGAGCGACGCGCGCGGCATGGCGCGCCGCTACCACTGGCTCTCCGCGGGCCTCCGGAGCTTCGTGGAGGAGCCCCACGAGGCGGTCTGCTGCGACGCACGGGAGGAGACGACGCTGAATCTCGTCGCCGCCGAGAGCGCGCCCGTCCGGTCCGCGTCCGCCGAGCTCGCACGGCAGTCCCCGTCGGTCACGCTCGAGGCGGTGCGGCGGCTGCCCACTCTCGTGCTTCCCCGCCGCCACGACGTGCGCGAGGAGGACGTGGATCCGCGCTACCTCCGCAAGATCCTGCTCCGCACCTACGAGCGCGCGCCGGAGGACTTCGAGACGCTGCTCGGAATCCCCGGGGTCGGCGCGAAGACGGTACGCGCGCTCGCCCTCGCCTCCGAGCTGATCCACGGGACGCCCGCCTCGACGCGCGACCCCGCGCGCTTCGCGTTCGCCCACGGCGGCAAGGACGGCCACCCGTTCCCGGTCGATCGCGCGACCTACGACGGCACGATCGACCTCCTCCACGGCGCGCTCGACCGGAGCCGCGTGGACCGCGGCGAGAAGGCCGCCGCGTTCCGGCGACTCGCGGAATTCTCGGCCGGGGCCGGCGAAAATTCTTGCTCTTGACTCCTTTCCTTCGATATACCCGGATCTTCGGCGGGCGCCGGGCAGGCGCTCTTCCAGAACGACTCCTCGACGCCCGTAAGGTATGGGGCTCCGTCGGGACCGCAAGGGTCCCGGCCATTTTCCGGGGAGGTCGATCGTGCGAAGAATCCTGATCGTTTCTCTGCTCGGTGTCTGCCTGACGGCGTTTGCCTCAGGCGAGAAGAAGGATCCGGACCCGGCGCGTTTCGAGGCCGCGGGGGCGCGCGTGTACAGGGCGGAGCCCGGGCGGGCGCTCATGGCGGCGACGAAGGCGGCTCCGGCCGACTCCGTGGCGCGGTTCCTGTCGGGCAAGGGGCTGAGCCCGGCGACCGTAGCCTCGCTGCGGACGGCCGCCGAGAATCGCGCCGCGCGCGGCGGAACGACCCACGTTCGGATGGAGCAGCGGGTCGGGGGTCTCCGCGTGGCCGACGCCTACGTCAAGGCGACCTTCAACGCCCGCGGCGAGCTGATCCACGTGATCGAGAACGTCGCCGCCGTTCCCGCGGCCGGCGTCGCGCCCGCGTCGGTCAACGAGGCCCAGGCGCTGCTGGCGACGCTGGCGCACCTCTACCCCGGCGTCCCGACGCCGGCGCTGCTGACCCGCCAGGGCAACGTCTCCGTGTTCGACCGGCCGCTCGGCTTCCACGAGCCGCCCACGGTCGAGCGGGTCGCCATCGCGATGGACGACGGCTCGCTCCGCGCCGGTTTCGAGGTCGAGACCTGGAGCGAGAAGAACAACGTCCTTCACTACACGCTGGTGGCCGGTGACGGACGCGTGCTCGCGAGCGAGCTGCGGACGAACACCGACCAGTACAAGGTCTTTACCGAGAATCCGAACGTGACGCCGCAGACCGTGGTCTTCGGACCGGGATCCGGCAACGCGGAATCGCCCGCCGGCTGGCTCGCGGGCTCCCAGAAGAGTGTCAACATCGGCGGGAACAACGTCCACGCCTATCTCGACACGGACGCCAACAATTCCCCGGACCCCGGGGGAAGCCCGATCACCAACCAGAAGTTCCTCACCGGCGCGGATCTCACGACGTCTCCCTCGACGACCCAGAACCGGGAGGTGGCGGTCACCAATCTCTTCTACCTGAACAACGTGATGCACGACACGCTCTACAGCCACGGCTTCGACGAGGCCGCCGGCAACTTCCAGATCAACAACTTCGGACAGGGCGGACTCGGCAACGACCCGGTGAACGCGGAGGCGCAGGACGGCTCCGGCGTCGACAACGCCAACTTCGCGACGCCGAAGGACGGACAGAGCCCGCGCATGCAGATGTACCTGTGGACCGGCAAGGGCGTCGACCAGGTCCACATCGGCTCGACGGACTACCCCGCGCAGGGCGCGGTCTTCGGTCCGCCGCTCGACGCGACCGGCATCACCGCGGAGATCGTTCTCGCGAACGACGGCACGGGCACGACGAGCGATGCTTGCGAGGCGCTGCCGAGCGTGACGGGCAAGATCGTTCTCGCCGACCGCGGCACCTGCACGTTCGTCGTCAAGGTCAAGAACGCGCAGAACGCCGGCGCGGTCGGGGTCATCATCGCGAACAACCGCGGCGACTCGATCTTCACCATGGGCGGGACCGATGCCACGATCACGATCCCCTCGGTCTTCGTCGGCCTGACGAGCGGCAACGCGATCAAGGCGACTCCCCTGCCGGCCACCGGGACGATCCGGCTGACGAACCCGCCGCCGCTGCAGCGCGACGGGGACGTCGACTCCGACATCGTCTTCCACGAGTACGGCCACGGCCTCTCCTGGCGGATGATCGGCAAGATGAGCGGTCCGATGTCGGGAGCGATCGGCGAGGGCAACAGCGACGCGTTCGCGGTGATCCTCGACGAGGACGACGTCGTCGGCGAGTACTCCTTCAACGACCCGCTGGGGCTGCGCAGCGCTCCCTACACGAACTACCCGCGCACCTACGGCGACATCGTGGGCAGCGAGGTGCACCTCGACGGCGAGGTCTACGGCGCGATCGGCTGGAGACTCTTCCAGCTCTACACCGCGGCCGGAATCCCCAAGTCGAGCCTGCTCGACGATCTCGTGGACGGCATGAACTACACGCCGGCGGGTCCGGCCTTCGAGGACATGCGGGACGGCATCCTCCAGTCGGTTGCCATCAATAATCCCAGCCACGAGTGTCTGGTGTGGCAGGCGTTCGCGCAGTACGGCGTGGGCGTCGGCGCCAAGGGTCAGGTTCGGGGGTCGACCGTCGTCGTGACCGAGTCGTTCGCGCTTCCGTCTGAGTGCCAGTAACCCGTTTCTGAGGTTCGAGAGAAGCGGGGCCCGCGCGGGCCCCGCTTTTTTTCAGCGCTTCCCGGAGGCCGGCGCGAGGCGAGAGAGCGCGGACGCCCAGTCCAGTACGACGTTCACCTGCCGCCAGTCGCGTCCGGCGAGCCCGGTCACGAACACGAACGTCTGCCCGTCCCGCGTCACGTCGAAGTTGCGCAGCGGCAGCGACCCGCGGTCGTACGGACCGGCGTCGAAGAGCTCGCGAATCGGTCCGACCTTGTACGCAGGCTGCATCTGCAGGTCGACCGTCATCACCTTCTTGTCGTTCATGAAGACGAGGCCCTGGTCCGTCCAGATCGGGTAGGCGCCGCGCTCGGAGGTGATCTGCAACTTTCCGCCCGCGCCCGACACGGGACGGACCAGGATCTGCGACGGGCTGCCCGGCAGGAGGACGGTGTACGCGATCCAGCGGCCGTCCGGCGAGAACACGGGACAGGACGCGTTGGACTCGAAGGGCGTCTCCTTGCGGTCCGGCCACGAGACGGTGACGATGTCGGTCGACGGGAAGTTCTGCGTGATGGCGAGCGTCGAGCCGTCGCGCGACCAGTCGGCGGGCAGCTCCGGGCGGGCGTGCGGATGCAGGGGCTCCTCCTCGCCGGAGCCGTCGGCGTTCTTGAAGTAGATGCCCTGGTGCGCGCGATCCGAGCTGAAGGCGATACGGCGGCCGTCGCTGGACCAGATGGGGTAGTAGTTGCCGTTGCCGTTGCCGAAGGTCAGTCGCGTGAGCGCGCCCGTCTCGACGTCGACCGTCCAGACGTCGTCGGAGTTGCCGTGGCCGGGACCGATCGAGACGGCGACGCGCTTGGCATCGGGCGAGAGGCGAGGATAGTGGTACGAGCGCGCCGGAGCGGGCACGGAGCGCGGTTTCCCGGTGCGGTCCGTGAGGACGATCGAGCGTGAGGTCCCGACGCCCTCCGTCGGCACCATTGCCGCCGAGCCGTCGGCGCCCAGGGCGATGTACGCGACGCCGCTCGAGGGGTCGCAGCTGACGCGATCGTTCAGGGCGACGGGATCGCCGATCGCTTTCCGCCCGGTCGCGTCGAACGGAAGGGCGAAGAGCGTCTCCGAGCGCAGGAAAACGAGGTGGCCGCTCGGCGCATAACGCGCCATGCTCCCGCCCTCGTAGAGCTTGCGGATCTTGCGGGTCTCCGGCTCCCAGAGAGCGATGCGCGCGTCGTCGTAGTTGCCGGGGCCCGTGAGCGTGCCGATCGTGAAGAGGACCGCCGAGCTCCCGGGAAGATAGCTCGGCCAGCGGTGAGTGCGCTCGCCGGCCTTCTCGTCGACTTTCGTCAGGATCTCCGGCTTTCCTCCGCGCGCGGAGATTCGAGAGAGACCCGTGGTGAAGTCCGGTGAATACACGATCGAGTCGTCCTCGAGCCACACCCCGCCCCGGTTGTTCGGCGCGTCGGCCAGCACCGTCGCGGCTCCGCCTTCGACCGGCACCTTCTTCAATCTGCCGTCCGCGAAGAACGCGACCCATCGGCCGTCGGGTGAGAAGAAGGGCGACGTCGCGCCGTCGGCGCCGGCGATCGCCTTCGGCTCGATCCGCTCCCGGGTGCGGAGGAAGAGCTGGCGCTTGCCGTCGTGATCCGCGAGGAAGACGACCCTCGTCCCGTCCCGCGAAACGTCCAGGACCGGCATGTCGTCGAAGGGGACCTGGTCCGTCTCGGGAAGCGTCACGGCGAAGGCGATCGGGGACGCCGCCGGCGCCGCCTGCGGGCGAAGCGCGCGCCACCAGCCGGCGGCCGCCAGCAGACCCAGTCCGGCGAGGGCGAGAAGCCATGACGCCTTCGGGCGCCGCCGCATCGGTCCGGCGGTAGTGGCGGACGGGGCGTCGAGCCTCTCATCCATCTCGAGGCGCGCGTCGGCGATGTCGTGGAAGCGCGTCTTCGGATCGCGGTCCAGACAGCGGCGCAGCACGCGCCGCGCGGACACCGGCGTCTCGGAAGGCAGCGCGGCCCAGTCGATGTCGGCCCGCAGCACCGCCGCGAGCACGTCCGACACGGTCTCGCCCTCGAACGCCTTGCGCCCGGTCAGCATCTCGTAGACCACCGCGCCGAACGCCCAGATGTCCGCGCGCTTGTCCACGGCCTTGCCGCGCGCCTGCTCCGGCGACATGTACGCCGCGGTGCCGATCACGACGCCCGCCTGGGTCGATGCGGCCGTCAGCGTCGGCGAGCGCGTGAGATCGGGTGAAGAAGACCCATCCCGGTTGAGCGCCTTCGCCAGTCCGAAGTCGAGCACCTTGACCCGGCCGTCGGGCGTGATCTTCACGTTCGCCGGCTTCAAGTCGCGGTGGACGATCCCCCTGTCGTGGGCCGCCTCGAGCGCCTCCGCGATCTGTCGCGCAATCGCGAGCGACTCGTCCACGGGGATCGGACCGGCCGCGATCCGCTCCGCGACCGTATCCCCCTCGACGAGCTCGAGCACGAGCGCCTCGAGGTCGCCCGACTTCTCGAGGCCGTAGATCCCCGCGATGTGGGCGTGGTTGAGCGCCGCGAGCAGCTGCGCCTCGCGCTGGAAGCGCGCGAGGCGTTCCGCGTCCTGCGCGACCGACTCGGGCAGCACTTTGATCGCGACGTCGCGGTTGAGCTTCGCGTCGCGCGCGCGATAGACCTCGCCCATCCCTCCCGCGCCCAGCGGCGAGAGGATCTCGTAGGGACCGAGGCGAGTGCCGGATGTGAGCGTCACTTCAGTCCCGCGGTCCAGTTCTCGACCAGGGCGACTCGCGCGGGCTCGGCGGTCCCGGGCGGCACCGCGAGGAGGAACCGCTGGCCGTCGTGGGTCACCGCGAGCGCCGTGAAGGTCGGCATGGTGAACAGCTTTCGCGACCGGCCGATCTCGACGCCGTCGCCGGTCGCCTTGAGCTCGACGAGGTTGGAGGTGTTGGTAGCGGGGTTTCCGTAGAAGAGCTCGAGTCCCCTTCCGGAGAACCCGCCGCCGGCCGTGCCGTCGACCGAGACCTGAGATGGAGACCCCGGCCCCGGGAAGGGAGTCACGTAGAGCTCGGCCCGGCCCGACTCGGTGGAGACGTACGACAGCCACTTCCCGTCCGGGGAGAAGGTCGGATAGACCTCGTCGAAGTCGGAGGCGATGAACGCGTGGGGCTTCTCGCCGCCGTCCGCGGAGACGGGGACGATCCATACGTCGCCTCCTGTCTTCCGCCCCGTCCCCGTCACCTCGGCCGCGAGGTATTTTCCGTCCCAGGACCAATCCGTCGGCTTCCCGACGTCGTCGAAGCGCGCGAGGACGCGTTCCGTTCCTCCGGCGGAAGGCTTGACGCAGATCTCGGTACCGAGTCCCGACCGCCTCGCATACGCGATGTGTGCCCCGTCGGGAGCCCAGATCGGCCAATCGGCGGCGGCCCCCGACGTCAGCCGGGTATGTGTGCCGCGCGCATCGAGGATCCAGACGCTCGGGTCGCCGGTCGAGGGATCCGCGATGCCGGCCGCCACGCGCTGACCGTCGAAGGAGACCGCGACGTTGGTGTACTCAGCGGGATCGCCGATGGTGTCGCCCACGGGCTTCCCCGTCAGGTCGTAGAAGCGCAGCTGGGTCTTCGGCGTCCCGACCCCCGTGGCGTAGGCGAGGAGCCCCGAGTCCGAAACGGCGAAGCTGCCGCGGAAGAAGCCGGGATCGTATTGGACTCCCTGCGCGATGGGCATGGGATCGCCCGAGAGCTTCCGCGCCGCCGGGTCGAAGCGCTGCGCGACGAGAATCCCCTCGCGCAGGTAGAGAAGGTACCCGGACGCATAGACGACGTTGGAACGCGTCTGCAGAATCTCGGTCTTCTCCCTCGCGTCGAGCGCCGCCTCGTAGATCGCGTTGATCTCGCTCTTGGCGCCCGCTCCGTGCGACGCGGCCATGTAGAGGAATTGGCGCCCGTCCGGAAGGAACGTCGCCCAGCGGTGGGTGGTCTCCCCCGGCGCGAGCGTCGTTGCCGGCGCGGGCTTTCCGCCGGCGGCGGGCACGCGGAAGATGGAGTTCGTCGGATCGGGCGAGAAGAGGATGACGCCGTCCCTGTTCCAGCTTCCGCTCCGCCCCTCCGGCGCGTCACAGATCGTCAGCGCGGGGCCGCCCGAAATGTCGACCTTCTGGAGCTTGCGGTCGGCGAAGAACGCCAGGAAGCGAGAATCCGGTGACCAGAAGGGGAATCGCGCATTCTCCGCTCCGGCGATTGCCCGCGGGGCGGCCTCGGCGAGAGGCTCGAGAAACAACGTCGTCTTGTCTCCGTCGCGGACGGCGAACGTCGCGAAACGTCCGTCGGGCGAGAGCGTCAGGGATCCGCCATCCGCGTCGAGCACAGAGAACTCCGTCTTCGGCGGCGGAAGCAGGTACGACCGCATGCGGGCCGCCGGCGCCGCCGGGGCGCGCCGGAGGTAGCCGAAGGCCGCGAGCCCGGCCAGGAGAAGCGCGACCGCGGCCACGGTCCAGGCGAGCCGCTCGCGGGACCGGCGCCGCGCGAGCACGGGCGCGGGGAGGCCCGCCTGCGAGCCGCCCTCCGCGATCCACTGGAGCTGAAGCTTGACGTCGTGCGCGGTCTGGAAGCGGTCCTCCGGGTCCTTCGCGAGGCAGGTCTTCACGACGCGGTTGAGCGCGGGCGGCGTGAGCGGCGAGATCTCCGTGATCGCCGGCGGGTCGTCGCGGAGGATCGATCCGATCAGCGAGGCCTGGCTCGACCCGGTGAATGCCTTCTTCCCGGTCGCCATCTCGTAGAGCACGGCGCCGAACGCGAAGAGGTCGCTGCGCGCGTCGGCCTCCTTGCCCTCGAGCTGCTCGGGCGACATGTACTGGAACGTGCCGAGAATGGTGCCGCGCTCGGTCAGCGGCTTGCTCGCCGGCGCCTCGGTCGCGAGTCGCGACACGCTGTTCGCGACCCCGGCTCCTGCGGTGCCCGCGTGGAACTTCGCCAGCCCGAAGTCGAGCAGCTTCACCCCGCCCTTCGTCAGCATGACGTTGCCGGGCTTCAGGTCCCGGTGGACGATGCCCGCGCGGTGCGCCTTGTCGAGCGCGTCGGCGATCTCGATGCCGTAGCGAAGGAGCGGCTCGGCCGGAAGCGCGCCGCGCGCCACGCGATCCGCGAGCGTCTCGCCCTCGAGGTACTCCATGACCAGGAACTCGAGGTTCGCCTCGCGGCCGATGTCGTAGAGCGCGCAGATGTGCGGGTGCGTGATCTGAGAGATCGTCTTCGCCTCGCGCTCGAAGCGCTGCCGCATCTCCTCCGACGAGGAGAGGTGCGGCGGCAGCACCTTGATCGCCACCGTGCGCTC
>Ga0105248_10000208_pt1 | contig 67740 bp, 52 predicted proteins | sample KBSS34metaG_FD_81524 | JGI IMG/M metagenome (GOLD analysis project Ga0105248, IMG submission 81524) | Switchgrass rhizosphere microbial communities from Kellogg Biological Station, Michigan, USA - KBS S3-4 metaG | ecosystem: Host-associated > Plants > Roots > Rhizosphere > Soil | place... | reverse complement strand
GCCGGCGGTCTGACGGACCGCGCCTCCAAGACGATCCGGGTCAAGCGGAAGGGCAAGGACGGCAAAGATTCGGAGTCGGTCTACGAGTTCGGGCGCATCATGTCGGGTAAGGATCCGGACCCCGTCATCGAGCCGGATGACGTGGTCGTGGTGAAGGAGTCGTTCTTCTAATGGCTCAGACGCCGACCCGTTCGTTCGAGGAGTTTCCCGAGGAACAGAGAGAGCCCGAGGTCCACCTCTCGGACTACTGGGCGATCGTCCTCAAGCACCGGCGGATGATCATCGCCTGCGTCATCGTGGCGCTGCTCGCGGGAATCGTCGTCACGGTGCTGTCGAAGCCGATGTACCGCGCCACGGTCGTCCTCGACATCGTGCGCCAGACGAACAACCCGCTGGGCCTCTCCGTGTCGATGCCCAACGCGGGCGGAGACGGCGAGGCCGAGTTCCTGCCCAGCCAGATCGAGCTGCTGGAGAGCCGCGACGTCGCCGAGCGCGTCGTGAAGAAGCTGAACCTCCTGGCGGATCCCGCCTTCAAGCCGCCGGACCCGGCGATGTTCGCCGGCCGCAAGGTCCCGACGAAGCGCGCGCCGACCGACGAGGAAGTCGCGGCGGCGGCGCTGACGGTCAAGGGGAACGCGCAGGCCACGATCGTCCGCGGCACGAGCCTCGTCGAGGTCTCCTACAAGGCGCCCACTCCGCGGCTCGCGGCGCGGGTCGCGAACGGCATCGCGGACGCCTACATCGAGTGGAACATCGAGTCGCGCTTCAAACAGATCGGACAGTCCGCCGAGTTCCTCGCGACCCAGATCGAGCAGGCCAAGCGGGAGATAGAGCAGAAGGAGAAGACGCTGCTGTCGTTCGCGCGGCGCAACGACATCATCGCGGACCCCAAGGCGAGCGCCTCGCACAGCCTCGAGTCGATCGGTCAGGACTACAACGCGGCGGTCGCGGAGCGGGTCGGCAAGGAGGCGCGCTACCAGGAGCTGCAGAACACGCCCTCCGAGACGATCGCCGAATCGGCGGTCGGAGGCATCCTGGCTCCGCTCCGCACCGAGCAGGCCCGGATGGAGCGCGAGTACGCCGAGAAGCTCGGCACGTACAAGCCCGAGTTCCCGGCGATGCAGCAGCTCAAGAAGCAGATCGACGACGGGCGGGCGCGCATCCTGTCCGCCGTCCAGGAGACGGCGACGAAGTCGCGCGAGGCGGCGCGCAGCGACTACCTGACGGCGCTGCGACGGGAGAGCAGCCTCAAGGAGATGATGCGGGCGCAGCAGACCGAGGCGCTCAACCAGGGCACCTCGGAGTACAGCAACCTCCGCGTCGAGATCGACACGAAGCGCGCGCTGCTCGACAGCCTCCTCAAACAGCAGGGCGAGACCGAGGTGCTCTCGCGGCTGCGCGAGACGCAGCTGATCAACATCCGCGTGGTCGACCAGGCGCTGCCGCCCGGACGCCCGTTCCGTCCTTCCGCGACGAAGAATCTGGCGGTCGCGCTCGTCCTCGGACTGGGCGGCGGGCTCGCGTTCGCTTTCCTGCTGTCGTATCTGGACCGCAGCCTGCGGACGACCGACCAGGTCGAGACGTACCTGCAGCTGCCGAACCTCGGCGCGATTCCGCTGGTCGGCGGGACCAAGAAGTACGGCTTCAAACGGGAGAAGTCGCCCTCCGGACCCTCGGGAGGCCCGGCGGGACCGACCGTCGACCTCCTGCCGCACGTCGCCCCCCGCTCCGCGATTGCCGAGGCGTACCGCGCGTTCCGCACGGCGCTCCTGTTCTCGCGGGCCGGAGGCGTTCGCATCGTGGCGATCACGTCGGTGGTCCCCGAGGAAGGCAAGTCCTCGACGGCCGTCAACCTCGCGGTCGTGCTCGCGCAGCTCGGCCGGCGCGTGCTGCTCGTGGACGCGGATCTTCACCGCGGCCGCCTCCACAAGGTCCTCGACGTGTCCAACCGGCTCGGCCTCGTCTCGATCCTGGCGGAGGGCATGGAGCCCTCTCGCGTGATCGCGAAGACCTCGGTGCCGGGCGTCTTCCTCGTGCCGGCGGGCCCCGAGACGCCGAACCCGTCCGGCCTCCTGTCCTCCGACGACATGCGCCGCTTCCTCGAGCTCGCGGCGTCGAACTTCGACCACGTCGTGGTCGACACGCCGCCGGTGCTGGCCACCTCGGACGTCCTCGTGTTCGGCCAGCACACCGACGGCGTCGTCATCTGCGTGCGCGCCGGACGGACGCCGCGCGAGCAGGTGCGGAGCGTCCGCGACAAGCTCCTGCGCGGCGGAGTCTCGATCCTGGGAGTCCTCCTGTCCGGGCTCGAGCTCGATTCGGATTACTACGGGGGCTACGAGTACCGCCACCTCAACTATGGAGAGCGGGTGTTGGCGGCGGACCCTGCGGCACAGAAGGTGGAGGCGAGCGGAACCAGCTGAGCGGAACGGCTTCGAAAAACTGTCCGCAGGGAGGGTTTTTTGACCTGTACCGAAGGTCAGGTCGCCGGAAATCGGACCAGCGTCCCTGTGGTATCATCGCCGCTCACACAATCAACGGTTTGCCTCTCCCGGTGAGGGTGCTGGCGAACGAAGGAGACCCGGGGCAATGCCGCTCCTCAAGCGCGGAACGGAGATCTTTCCGAGGGAGATCTTCGAGTTGCCTCAGGGGGATACCCCCTGGTGGGTGGCCCACACCCGGAGCCGCCAGGAGAAGGAGCTCGTCCGGTATCTGCTGCCCCGCGGCATCCCGTTCTACCTACCCAACGAGGAGCGCGCGACCCGCCGGTCCGGGCGGACCTTCGTCTCCTATCCGCCTCTCTTTCCGGGCTACGTCTTCTTCCGCGGCGGCGCCGATGTCCGGCACGCGGTCATCCGCAGCCATCAGATCGTCCGGATCCTGGATGTCCCGGACCAGGACCTTCTGAATCAAGAGCTTCTGCAGCTGCGTCAGCTCCAGCTCTCCGGCGCGCCGCTCGTTCCACTCGAGGTCATCGAGCCGGGGGACCCCGTGCGCGTCGTGCGCGGGCCCTTCCAGGGCTATACCGGCGTCGTCCTCCGCGGACGCGCCCGTCTCGTCGTTTCGATCACGATGCTGCGCAAGGCCGTGGCCGTCGAGCTCGAGAGGGACATGGTCGTCCCCCTCGTCTCCTCGGCGCCGGCCCGAAGAGACTCTAGAAGCGCCGTCGCCTAATCCGGGAGAAGGCGCTTCTCTCAAATGATGCGATCCGAGTCGGTGAGCGGCCCTTTTCCGGCGTACACCGAAAGGGGCGGAGCCTGAGCAGCGAATCAGGGAAGCGGGGGGGATTGGGGATGGACGCCGTGAAGCCAGTGAACGAACAAGAGACGACCAGAACGGGAGCCGGCCTGGCGGAACAGCTCCGCCAGCGCATCGCGGACCGCACCGCCACGGTCGGCGTCATCGGCCTCGGTTACGTCGGCCTGCCCCTCATCCTGACCTTCTCGGAGGCGGGATTCCCGACCGTGGGGTTCGACGTCGACGTCCAGAAGGTCGAGTCCCTGCGCCGCGGACGGATGTACATCCAGCACCTCGACGGGGCGCGCCTGACCCGCGCGGTCTCGGGCGGACGGTTCCAGGCGACCGAAGACTTCGCGCGGATCGCCGGGGCGGACGTGGTGATCATCTGCGTCCCCACGCCCCTCACGCCGCAGCGCGAGCCGGACATGAGCTACGTGACGAGCACCGTGCGCCAGGTCGCCGCGCACCTGCGCGAGGGACAGCTCATCGTGCTCGAGTCGACGACCTATCCGGGCACCACCGACGAGCTCGTCCGCGGCCTCCTCGAGGAGACGGGCCTCAAGTGCGGGGAGCAGTTCTTCCTGGCGTTCTCGCCCGAGCGCGAGGACCCGGGCAACCCGTCGTTCTCGACCGGCACGATCCCGAAGGTCGTCGGCGGCGTCGACCAGCTCGCCGGCGACCTCGCCCAGGCCGTCTACGACACCGTCGTCAAGCGGACGGTCCGCGTGCGCAACGCCCGGACCGCCGAGGCGACGAAGCTCGTCGAGAACATTTTCCGGGCGGTCAACATTGCGCTCGCGAATGAGCTCAAGATGGTCTTCGACCGTATGGGAATCGACGTGTGGGAGGTCCTCGACGCCGCCTCGACGAAGCCGTTCGGCTTCATGCGCTTCGATCCCGGTCCGGGCTGGGGAGGCCACTGCATCCCGCTCGACCCGTTCTACCTCTCGTGGAAGGCGCGGGAGTACGGCGCCGCGCCGCGCTTCATCGAGCTCGCCGGCGAGATCAACGTCCAGATGCCGCACTACGTCGTCGAGAAGCTGCAGCTCGCGCTGAACGAGCGCGGCCGTCCCCTCCGCGACAGCCGGGTGCTGCTCCTCGGGCTCGCGTACAAGCGCGACATCGACGATCCCCGGGAGAGCCCGGCGTTCGAGATCCTGGAGCGGCTGCTCCACCTCGGCGTGCGCGTCTCGTACCACGACCCGCACATCCCGCTCGCGCCGAAGATGCGCACCTGGCCGAAGCTGCCCGCCCTCGCATCGCAGCCGCTCGAGCCGGAGATGCTGGCGGAGCAGGACGCCGTCCTGATCGTCACCGACCACACGGCGGTCGACTACAAGAAGGTCCTCGAGCACGCGCGGCTCATCGTGGACACGCGGGGCGTCTACCGCGAGCCGCACCGGAAGGTCGTCAAGGCGTAGGGATTCCGTGGCAGACAGGACTTCCGACTCGCAGCCGGCGCTCGCGCCGCGGGCCCTCCGGCCCGAAGACTTCCGCGGCCGCGCGGTGCTGGTCACCGGCGGCGCGGGCTTCATCGGCTCGCACCTCGTCGACGCGCTCATCGAGCGGGGCGCGCGCGTGCGCGTGCTCGACAACCTCTCCAACGGGAGGCGCGAGAACCTGAGCGACGCGGCCCGTGCGATCGACTTCGACTTCCTCGAGGGCGACCTGCGCGACGCCGAGACGTGCCGCCGCGCGTGCGCCGGCGTCTCGTGGGTGTTCCACCAGGCGGCGCTGGGCTCGGTGCCGCGCTCCATGAAGGATCCGGCGACGAGCTTCGCGGTCAACGTCTCTGGGACCGCGAACGTGTTCGCGGCCGCGCGGGACGCCGGCGCGACGCGGGTCGTCTATGCATCCTCGTCCAGCGTGTACGGCGACAGCACGCGGCTCCCCAAGCGGGAGGGCGAAGAGGGCAGGCCCGTATCGCCCTACGCGCTCTCGAAGAAGATGGACGAGCAGCTGGCCGAGATCTTCGGCTCGTGCTTCGGGATGGAGCTGATCGGCCTGCGCTACTTCAACGTCTACGGCCCGCGCCAGGATCCGGACGGGCCGTACGCGGCGGTCATCCCGCTGTTCTTCCGCGCGGCGCTTCGCGACGAGCCCGCGCTGATCCACGGGGACGGGACGCAGACGCGCGACTTCACCTTCGTCGGCGACGCGGTCGCCGCGAATCTTCTGGCCGCAACGGCGCCCGCGGAATCGTGCGGGCGGGCGTATAACGTGGCCGCCGGACGCCGGACGAGCCTGCTCGAGCTCTCCCGCGCCATCCGCGAGATCGTGGGCGAAGCGCCGCCGCCGAGGCACGGGCCGCCGCGGCCGGGCGACGTCCCGCACTCGCTCGCGGACCTCTCGGACGCCGGACGCCTGCTCGGCTACCGGCCGAGCGTCGTCCTCGAGGAGGGCCTGCGCCGCAGCGTCTCCCACTACCGCGGTCTCGCGACGACGGAAGCCGGCGCGGAGCGGCCCGTGTCCGCCGCATCCAGGAAGGACATCCGATGAGCGCCACGCATCCCGCCCAACCGGTTTCCCCGACGGTCGTGATCCGGCCGACCAAGGGCTGGGCCGCCCTGCGCCTCAACGAGATCTGGGAATACCGCGAGCTCCTGTTCTTCCTGGCCTGGCGCGACGTCAAGATCCGCTACAAGCAGACGGCGCTGGGGGCGGCCTGGGCCGTGCTCCAGCCGCTCCTGACGATGGTCGTGTTCACGATCTTCTTCGGGGGCCTGGCGAAGGTCGGCTCCGACGGCCTGCCGTATCCGATCTTCTCGTACACCGGCCTCCTGCCCTGGACGCTCTTCTCGCAGGCGCTCTCGCTGTCCTCGGCGAGTCTCGTGACCTCGTCGAACCTGATCAAGAAGGTCTACTTCCCGCGCATCGTGATCCCGATGGCCGCGGTGCTCTCGGGCGTCATCGACTTCGCCGTCTCGCTCGTCGCGCTCTTCGGGCTGATGGCGTACTACAAGATCTGGCCGTCCTTGCTCGTGATCTGGATCCCCGCGATCTTCCTGCTCTCGCTGGCGGCGTCTCTCGGCGCGGGCCTGTGGCTCGCGACGCTCAACGTCGAGTACCGGGACGTGCGCTACGTGGTCCCGTTCCTCGTCCAGATCTGGCTCTTCGTGACGCCGGTCATCTATCCGGCGAGCAAGGTCACGGCCAAGCTGGCCGAGCACGGGCTGCCGGGCTGGATCTACGGTCTGAACCCCATGGCGGGAGTCGTCGAGGGCTTCCGCTGGGCGCTCCTCGGCCGCACGCCGTTTCCGGCGCAGCTGCTCGCCATGAGCGTGCTGGTCACCCTCGTCATGCTCGTGACGGGCTCGTTCTACCTCCGTCGCATGGAAGCGACCTTCGCGGACATCGTCTGATGAGCCGACTCGCCATCCGGGTCAAGGACCTGGGAAAGCAGTACACGCTCGGCCGCTCGCGCGCGAGCTACCGGACGCTGCGCGAGACGCTGATGGAGGCCGTCGCGCGCCCGTTCGAGCGCGTCAAGGTCGGCCGCCGCGGCAAGCGGCCTCCGGCGGAGACGATCTGGGCGCTCCGCGACGTCAGCTTCGAGGTCGGCGACGGTGAAGCGGTGGGCGTCATCGGCCGCAACGGCGCCGGAAAGAGCACGCTCCTCAAGATCCTCTCGCGCATCACGATGCCGACGCAGGGGCGGGCGGAGATCCATGGCCGCGTGGGCTCGCTCCTCGAGGTGGGCACCGGGTTCCACCCCGAGCTGACCGGGCGCGAGAACACGTACCTGAACGGCGCGATCCTCGGGATGCGCAACCGCGAGATCGACAAGCGCTTCGACGACATCGTGCAGTTCGCGGAGCTCGAGAAGTTCGTCGACACGCCGGTCAAGCACTACTCGAGCGGCATGTACATGCGCCTGGCGTTCGCGGTCGCGGCGCACCTCGAGACCGAGATCCTCCTGATCGACGAGGTCCTCGCGGTGGGCGACCTGGCGTTCCAGAAGCGCTGCCTCGGCAAGATGGAGGAGGTCGCCGCGGCCGGCCGGACCGTTCTCTTCGTCAGCCACAACATGACCGCGGTCTCCGCGCTCTGCGGGCGCGCGATCTGGGTCGAGTCGGGAACCCTCGGGGCGGACGGGCCCGCGGACGAGGTCACGGGCAGATACCTCCAGGCGCTCGCCTCGGGGGACTTCCAGTTCGTCAACTCGGAGCACGGGCTCAAGATCGAAAGCGTCACGCTCTGGAACGGCGCCGGCGAGCGCACCCAGTTCTTCAGCCCCGGCGACGACCTGTGCGTCCAGATCGCCTTCGAGGCGGAGAAGCCGCTCACGGGAGTCTACGTGCGCCTCCTGGTCGAGAGCATCCAGGGCTCCTGCTTCGCGGCGAACATGCTGCTCGACGGACAGCGGCCCGACGCGCTCGAGGGCCGGGGCGTCCTCGCGTGCAAGTTCAAGTCGCTCCCGCTGCTGCCGCAGTCCTACACGGTCAAGATGGCGGTGGTCGGTCCGGACGCGCGCGAGCCGATCGTCCGGGTCCAGGAGGTCGCGTCGTTCACCGTGAACGCGCAGGCCGAGGACTACGGCTTCTCCGGAGAGTTCTTCCACCGGTTCGTGGCGCACGCCACGTCCGTCGTCGTTCCCTACGAATGGATCATGCCCGACGGAACCGTGAAGCCCGTGTTCGTGAAGGACGGCCTCCCGGTTCCTCCCAGGGAGCGCCGCGCGGCACTCGGTGTCGGCGCCCCCGGAGAGGTGAAACGATGAAGGTGAGTCCCGAATCGCGATTCGACTGGTCCGACAAGTCCGTCCTCGTGACAGGCGGCACGGGCTCCTTCGGCCGGAAGTTCATCGAGATCATGCTGAAGGAGTTCCGGCCGGCGCGGCTCATCGTGTTCTCGCGCGACGAGCTCAAGCAGCACGACATGCGGCAGGTCTTCTCCGACCGCGAGGGCAAGCCGATGCGCTATTTCATCGGCGACGTCCGCGATCAGGAGCGCCTGCGCCGCGCGTTCCAGGGCGTCCAGATCGTCGTCCACGCCGCCGCGATGAAGCAGGTCCCGGCCTGCGAGTACAACCCGATCGAGGCCGTCATGACGAACGTCAACGGCGCGCGCAACGTCATCTCGGCGGCGCTCGACGCGGGAGTCCAGAAGGTCCTCGCGCTCTCGACCGACAAGGCGGTCAACCCCGTCAACCTCTACGGCGCGACGAAGCTGGTGGCCGAGAAGCTCTTCATCCAGGGCAACGCCTACAGCGGCAGCAGCCCGACGCGGTTCTCCTGCGTGCGCTACGGGAACGTGATCGGCAGCCGGGGCAGCGTCATCCCGCTCTTCCAGCAGCAGAGGAAGAACGGGTTCGTCACCGTGACCGACCTGCGGATGACCCGCTTCTGGATCACGCTCGAGCAGGGCGTCCGCTTCGTGATCCGCAGCATCGAGATGATGCACGGCGGCGAGGTCTTCGTGCCGAAGCTGCCGAGCGCGGCGCTCCGGAGCCTCGCGGAGGCGGCGGCTCCCGGATGCCGGATCGACACGATCGGGATCCGGCCCGGCGAGAAGCTCCACGAGGTGCTCGTGTCTCAGGACGAGGCGCGGAACACGCTCGCGTTCGACGACATGTTCGTCGTCAAGCCGGCGCCACGCTGGCTCTTCGGCGCGGACCCCTGGACCGGCGGGCAATCGCTGCCCGAGGGATTCACCTACGCGAGCGACAACAACCCGGAGATTCTGACGACCGAGGATATCCGCGGCATGGTCGAGGACACGGCGACGACCGGCGCGCCGCGGGACTCGCGGCCGACGCCCGTGACGACGTGAGCAAGCCGTTGGCCACCCGCACGACGACTCCGAGCGCCCCGCCGAGCTCCCGGACCCTCATCCCGTACGGGCGGCAGTGGATCGAAGACGACGACGTCGCCGCCGTCGAAGCGGTGCTGCGCTCCGACTGGCTGACGACCGGCCCGAGCGTCGAGCGCTTCGAGCGCGCCTTCGCGGCCGCGGTCGGGGCGCGCGAGGCCGTGGCGGTCAGCAACGGCACGGCCGCGCTCCACACGGCCATGCACGCGCTCGCGATCGGGCCGGGCGACGAGGTCGTGGTGCCTCCCATGACGTTCGCCGCGACCGCGAACGCCGTCGTCTATCAGGGGGGGACGCCCGTCTTCGCCGACGTGGACTCGGAGACCCTGCTGCTCGACCCGGAGGCGGCCGCGGCCCGCGTCACCTCGCGGACGAAGGCAATTGCCGCGGTCGACTACGCCGGCCAGCCCTGCGATTACCGCCCGCTCCGGACTCTCGCGGAGCGGCACGGCCTGCGCCTCGTCGACGACGCGTGCCACGCGCTGGGCGGCCGCGACGGGGACCAGACGGTCGGCACGCTCGCGGACCTCAACACGTTCAGCCTCCACCCGGTCAAGCCCATCACCTCCGGCGAGGGGGGCGTGATCACGACGGCGGACCCCGAGCTCGCCCGCCGGATGCGCGTGTTCCGCAACCACGGCATCACGACGGATCACCGGCAACGCGAGGCCGAGGGCTCGTGGTTCTACGAGATGGTCGAGCTCGGGTTCAACTATCGGCTGACCGACTTCCAGTGCGCGCTCGGCGAGAGCCAGCTGCGAAAGCTGCCGGCCTGGGTGGCGCGCCGACGCGCGATCGCGCGCCGGTACGACGAGGCCTTCGCCGGAAACGGCCTCTTCGCGCCGCTCGCGGTGCGTCCCGGCGTCACGCACGCCCATCACCTCTACGTCGTCCAGCTTCGCCTCGAGCGGCTGCGCGCGGGTGTCGGTCGGCGCGAGGTCTTCGCCGCGCTGCGCTCCGCCGGGATCGGCGTCAACGTGCACTACGTGCCGGTCCACCTGCATCCCTACTACCGGAAGCGCTTCGGCACCGGTCCCGGGCTGTGCCCGAGGGCCGAGGCCGCGTACGAGCGCATCCTGACCCTTCCCCTCTTCGCCCGCATGACCGACGAGCAGGTCGCGACGGTGATCGACACGACGCTCGAGGTCATCTCCTCCTTCGCCGCCTGAGGACCCTCCCATGAAGAAGTTCAAGGACGTCGAGAAGACCCGGATCCAGGCCCACAGGGACCCGGCCCGGGACTCGGTCCATCGCGCCTCGCTGCTCGTCCCGGAGCTCCCGGGCGCGGTCGCGGAGATCAGCTTCGTCAACCACTTCCTGCTGAAGCGCGGTTACCCGCACGTCGCATGCCGCATCACCGCCATCGACGCGGAGGGCCAGCGCATCGAGTCGCGCCTGCACCCGATCCAGGAGCCGAGGGTCTACCGCTTCCGCCTGACCGGCAGCGTCGACGCGCCGGTCGACACGTACATGGTCGAGTTCTTCGCGGCCGACAACCTCTTCATCCCGTTCCCGGCCGTGATGGTCAACCACCACGGCCCCGGCTTCTACAACACGGTCCACGCCTTCAACCGCGTGCTCAACGACGTCTTCGAGAACGACGCGATCAACGCGCAGCAGAACGCGGAGGCCTCCATCGACGTCGACCTCTCGGGAGGCCGCGACACCTTCGCGGTGTTCACCTCCGGCCCGACGGCGTGCCGCGGGAAGCTCGCGCTCGATCTCGCGACGCCCGGCCGGACGTACCACGCCGCCCTCCCCGTGGACCGGCCCCGGCTGACCCAGCAGGTCGTCTCGGTGCGGGAGACCTTCCCCGAGGTCGACGGCGCGACCTCCGGCGTCCTCAAGATCCGCCAGCCCGAGCAGTTCCTCTTCTATGGGCGGATGCTGGCGGGCATCCGCGCGCCCGACGGCGCGTTCAGCGCCAATCACAGCTACTACGACTGCTCCGGGCTGCCCGAGTACTGGGAGGACGGCCGCGGCTCGTTCCGGAGCTACCCGCACTTCGCGTCGTTCGACAGCGCGATCCGGATGTACCCGGTCCAGTCGCCGGGCGGCCTTCAGATCACCGTGGGTCTTCGCGGCGCGGACGGGAAGGAGCTCGGGCGGGCGAAGGCCGGCTGCGTGGAGAGTCCCGGGCCGCGCGTCCTGGAGGCGGACGTCGCCACGCTCGCGCGCGAGGCCGGGGTCGCGCCGGAGGACGTGCGCACGTTCGTCGTCTACGCCGACGCGCCGGACGGCGGCGCGGTGCCGTGCCGCGCGAACCACCAGCTCGCCTACTCGAGCGGAGGCCTCTCCTCCTCGATCAACGTGTCGCTCTTCAACCCCAACGTCTACACGCCGCAGCGGCCGGGGCTGACGTGGGCGCAGTCGATCGTGGGCGACGGCATCGACTCGCGCTTCGCGATCGTGGGCAACTCCCCGGAAGCCGACGCCTGCGACGTCGAGATGGCGTTCTACGACGAATCCGGCCACGTGGGGGACCGGAAGCTTCGACTCGTTCCGGGCGGCGCGGTCGAGATCGATCCCGCGCGCGATCTCGGCCTCGCCGGCGGGGAGACGCGGCCGGTGTGGGTCATCGCGCGTTGCCCTCGGCCCGACGTCTCGCTCTTCGGCGTGACGCGGGACCGCCCGACCGGAAACTGCAGCGGGGAGCATGGGTTCTAGGAACTCCGAAGTCGGTCCTCCCCGGACGCGAACGGATCTGCAGGCGGCGATGGTCGATCCCTCGGCCTACGGGTCCACCTACTTCGCGCACCGGCAGAAGAACGATCCGGTTCGTCTGGCCGCGTTCGCGATCGAGAGGCGGCTGCTCGAGGAGCGCCTCGACCCCGGGGTCTTCCTCAAGGGACGCGTGCTCGACGTGGGGTGCTCGACGGGGGAGTTTCTCGAGACGATCGGGTGGGACCTGTCGCAGGCCTGGGGGATGGAGGTGTCCGAGTTCGCGCGGCAGCGTGCGCAGAGCGCCGGGATCTCGTTCACGAAGTCGATCTTCGATGAGGAGAACTTCTTCGACCTGATCGTCTTCCGGGGGACGATCCAGTACCTGCCGAACCCCTTCGAGTACCTCTACGCGGCGTTCCGGGCGCTGCGGCCCGGCGGGACGCTCTTCCTGCTCTCGCCCAACACGAACTCTCCGTACTACCGCGCGTTCGGGACGCTGCCGTACCTCGAGGAGCATCTGCACTTCTGGATCCCGAGCGACGCGTCGCTCAAGATGGTGCTGCGCAACGGCGGCTTCCGCAACGTCGATGTCACCTTCCCGTACCTCGGCTCGCCCTACGCGCATCCGCTCCGGGATCACTTGAAGTTCCTGGTGAAGCGCGTCTTCCGGACGCAGCACAAGTTCGCGTTCTGGCGGAACAGCATGTACGTGTTCGCCGAGAAGCCGGCGGATCACTGATGGGAACCGGCGGCGGCAACACGGTCGCGATCATCCAGGCGCGCGTGGGCTCGCGCCGGCTCCCGGGCAAGGTCCTCGCGCCGATCGTCGGTCGCTCGATGCTCGAGCGCGTCGTCGAGCGCGTCGAGGCCGCCTCCCGGGTGGACCGGGCCGTCGTCGCGACCTCCGACGACCCGCGCGACGACGCCGTCGAGGCGATCTGCCGGCGGCGCGGGTTCGCCTGCTTCCGGGGCAGCGAGTCCGACGTGCTCGGCCGCTACGTCGGCGCGGCGGCGCGCTACGCGGCCGACCCGATCCTGCGCATCACGGCGGACTGCCCGCTCATCGACCCGGAGGTGATCGACCGCGTCGTGGACGCCTTCGCGGGAAAGGACCTCCCCTACGACTACGCCTCCAACATCAACCCACCGACGTTCCCCCACGGGCTCGACACCGAGATCCTCTCGGCGGAGGCGCTCGCGCGCGCGGATCGCGAGGCGCGCTGGCAGTCGGAGCGCGAGCACGTGACCCTCTACATCCGCCAGCACCCGGATCGGTTCCGGACGTTCAACGTCACGCACGCCCCGGATCTCTCGGGGCGGCGCTGGGTCGTGGACGAGGCGACCGACCTCGAGTTCGTCCGCGCCGTCTACGAGCGGATGGGGGATCGGAGCTTCGGCATGGCGGACGTGCTCGCGCTCTTGTCGTCGGAGCCCGAGCTCGCCCGCATCAACGCCGGCATCGTCCGCGACGAGGGGCTCAAGAAGTCGCTGGCCGAGGACCAGCTGGTGCGGCCATGACGTCCCTCGGAGCGCTCGTCGTTCGCGTCGAGGCGGACGCGCAGGGCGGCACGGGCCACGCCATGCGCTGCCTCGCGCTCGCCCAGGCCTGGCAGGACGCCGCGGGCGGTCCCGCGCGCTTCCTGATGACGCGCTGCGGCGACGGCCTCGCCGCGCGCCTGCGCCGCGAGGGCATCGTGGTGGACCCCCTCGAGGCCGCGCCGGGGAGCGAGGCGGACGCGGCGCAGACGCTGGCCGCGGCGCGGGCCGCCCTCGCCTCGTGGATCGTGGTCGACGGCTACTGGGCGGGCGCGGCGTACGCGCGAAGCCTGCGGGGACAGGGCCCCGCGGTGCTCGTCGTCGACGACCTCGGCGAGGCCGGGCCGTACACGGCCGACCTCGTCCTCAACCAGAACTTGTACGCGGAGCCGAAGATGTACGCCGACCGCGCGCCGCACACCGGGCTCCTGCTCGGCGGGGACTTCGCGCTGCTGCGGCGGGAGTTCGCCGCGTATCGGGGCTTCCCGCGGACGATCCCGGAGGAGGCGCGGCGCATCCTCGTCACGCTCGGGGGGAGCGACCCCACGGACCTCACGCGTCTCGCGGTGCGGGCGCTCGCCGGTCTCGCCGGATCCGCGGAGGTCCGCGTGCTGGTCGGGCCCGAGAATCCCCGAGGGGACGCGCTCCGGGCGGAGGCCGCGAAGGCGGGGCTCGCGCAGGGCCTGCTCTCGGGAGTCGAGGACGTCGCGGGCCTGCTCGCGTGGAGCGATCTCGCGGTGACCGCGGCCGGCAGCACGTGCTGGGAGCTCGCGTTCCTCGGCGTGCCCGCTCTGACGATCTCCGTCGCCCCGAACCAGCGGCCCATCGCCGAGAGCCTGTCCCGCGCCGGAGTCGCGCGAGACCTCGGCTGGCACACCGACGTCACCGAGGAGACCCTGGGGCGAGCGGTCGGGGAGCTCGCGCGCGACCGGGCGGCCCGGACCCGCCTGTCGGAGGCGGGGCGGCGGCTGATCGACGGCGCCGGCGCCGAGCGGGTAGTCCGCCGGCTGGCCACGGCGAAGGCGGCCTGACCCAGAGCATGCGCGTCGTTCTCTTCGCCAACAACCGCCTGGGCGCGAGCGTCGCGGAGGAGCTCCGCGCGCGCGGCGAGGAGATCGTCGGGCTCGTGCTGCATCCGCGGGAGCGGCGCAAGTTCGGCGCCGAGATCCTGGCGGCGAGCGGCGTGCGGCCCGGCGACGAGCTCGACGCGTCCGCGCTGAACCAGGAGGAAGTCCGCTCCGCGCTCGAAGCGCGCGGAGCGGAGGTCGGCGTCTCGGTGATGTTCGGCTACATGCTGCGCGCGCCGATCCGGAGCCTTTTCCCGCGCGAGTGCATCAACCTTCATCCGGCATACCTGCCCTGGAACCGGGGCGCGTACCCGAACGTGTGGAGCATCGTCGAGCGCACGCCCGCCGGGACGACCCTGCACTACGTCGACGACGGCGTCGACACGGGCGACATCATCGCGCAGCGCCGCGTCGAGGTCGCGCCGCACGACACGGGCGAGACCCTCTACGGGAAGCTCGAGGCCGCGAGCCTCGAGCTCTTCCGGGACACGTGGCCGCTCTTCGCCGCGGGCCGCGCGGGGCGCACCCCGCAGTCGGGGGAGGGGAGCTTTCATCGGGTGCGCGACGTCGAGGCGATCGACGCGATCGATCCCGGCCGCGCGTACGCGGCGGGGGAGCTCGTCGACATCCTGAGGGCCCGGACCTTTCCGCCTCACGCCGGCGCGTACCTCACGGCCGGGAGCCGGCGCATTCACGTCCGCGTGGAGCTCGAGGAGGCCGAGGCGAAATGAGCCGGGCGAACCGCCTTCCCTCGTCCGCGGGCGCCGATTACGGCCGCGAGGACCTGCTCGCGGGGCTGCGCGCGATCGGGATCGGCGCGGGCGACCTCGTGTTCGTGCACGCTTGCGCGGAGACGCTGGGCCGCGCGGACGGCGTCTCGGACGACGCGGGTCTCGCGACGCTCCTGTACGACTCCGTGCGCGAGGCCGTGGGCCCGAAGGGCACCGTCCTCGTCCCGACGTTCACGTTCTCCTTCTGCCGGCAGGAGCCCTTCGACCCGGCCCGCACGCCCGCGATCGCCGGGCTCTGGAACACGTTCGCGGCGTTCCCGGAGCACGTCCGCGCACTGCCGGGGGCGATCCGCTCGCGCGATCCGATCTTCTCGGTCGCGGGGGTGGGACCGCGCGCGGCGGAGCTGCTGTCCGGGCTGCCGCCGGTGTGCCTGGGAGACGACAGCGTGTTCGCGCGGCTGCGCAAGGCGGGCGGAAAGATCGTTCTCCTCGGCGTCGGCCTGCACGAGGCGACGTTCCGCCACTACGTCGAGTCCGTCTGCCGCGTGCCGTGGAGGTTCGACAAGCTCTTCACGGGCCGCATCCGCGAGAACGGCCGCGAGCGCAAGGAGGGCTGGCTCTACAACGTCCGGATCGCCTCGCCCGAGGCGGACCCGGACGGCGAGAGGCTCGAGCGGCTGGCGCGCGAGCGGGGCGTCCGCCGTTCGGCGCCCGTGGGCCGCGACGAGATCGTCGCCGCCGACGCGCAGGCCTTCTACGAGCTGGCGGCCGACGCCCTCGCGCGCGATCCGTGGTTCTCCGCGCGCGGGCCGGCATCGGACCCGCTCGCGCTCGAGGACGCCCGGAACGGCGGCCGCGCGCAGGCGGCGCCGCTGCCCGCCGACGCGACCATGGCGCAGATCATCGACGGCCTCTGGAAGCTGCCGCGCGACCTCGTCTCGCGCGGCTTCGACGAGGCCATGCTCGCTCTGGCCGGGCAGGTGCCGATGACGGTCCACGAGTATCCGACCGGAGCCGAGTGCTGGACCTGGATCCTGCCCGAGAAGTGGTCCTGCCAGGAGGCGTACCTCGAGACGCTCGACGGGCGGCGCCTGTTCTCGTACGGGGATCATCCGCTCCATGTCGTGTCGTACTCGCTGCCGTTCGAGGGGATCGTGTCCCGCGAGGAGCTGCTGCGGCACCTGCACGTCCACCCGCGGATCCCCGAGGCGATTCCGTTCATCTTCAAGTATTACGACCGCGACTGGGGCCTGTGCTGCTCGCAGGTCCAGCGCGAGACGCTCACCGACGAGAAGTACCGCGTCGTGATCCGCAGCGCGTTCAGCTACGGCACGCTCAAGGTCGGCGAGATCGTGATTCCGGGCCGGACCGAGGAGACGATCGTGCTGGCGGCGCACCTCTGCCATCCCACGATGGTCAACGACGATCTGACCGGCGTGGCCGTGGCGATCGACGTGGCGCGCGCGCTGCGCGAGCGCCGCGATCTGCGCTACACCTATCGGATCCTCATCGTCCCCGAGACCGTCGGGACCGTCGCGTACCTCGCCAACCACGAGGCGCTCATCCCGAAGATGCGCGGCGGGCTCTTCCTCGAGATGCTCGGCAAGGACCATCCGCACTCGCTCCAGAGCTCGCTCTTCGGCGCAACCGCGATCGACCACTGCTTCGAGGAGGCACTGCGCGAGCGGGACCCCGAGGCGTGGATCGGCGCGTACCGCAAGGTCATCGGGAACGACGAGAAGCAGTTCAACGCGCCGGGCGTACGTGTCCCGTTCCTTTCGCTCTCGCGCGTCCTGCCGATGGACCATCCCGACCACCCGTACCGCGAGTACCACTCGAGCCACGACAACCCGTCGATCCTGTCGCTCGAGAAACTCCAGGCCTCCCGGGACCTCGTGCTCCGGATGCTGGAGATCCTCGAGCAGAACCGCACGCCCCGAAACCGCTTCCGCGGAGAGGTCTTCTGCTCCCGGTACGGCATTCACCGGGACTGGTACACGGACCGCGAGGGCCACCGGGCGCTCTTCTCGACGATGGAGCGCATCGACGGCACGCGCTCGATCGTCGAGATCGCCCGCGACGCGGGCGTGTCGTTCCGTGAGGCGTACCGCACGGTGGCCGAGATGGCGAGCCACGGGCTCGTCGACTGGGGCGAGGACGCATGAGCGCCGCCGTCCTGCCGGCCGGGCCGCGCCGCATCGGGCTCGCCTACGCCGCCGCCGCGCTGCTGGGCTTCCCGATGCTCGAGATCCTGATCTCCGGGACGCGGGCCCGCGTCTACGCCCACGACATCTTCGACGACGGCGTCGTCTCTCGTCTCGGGGCCCTGCGCCTCGACGCGGCGGCCTTCGGGCCCGTGCTCTGGAACCGCCACCTCATGTCCGGCAATGCGTACTTCGGGCAGTTCAACGCGAGCCCGCTCGCGCTCGACAACCTGCTCTCGCTCGTCACGACGCCGTTCTTCGCGTTCGCGGCGTTCAGCGGGCTCCTCTGTTTCCTCTCCGGCCTCTCCATGCACCTCTTCCTCGAGCAGTCGGTCCGCGTGCCCCGGTACGCGGCGCTCGCCGGCGGGCTCGTCTACGGCCTGGCGTACTGGCACTACGGCTTCGGGTTCTCGGCCGCCCTCCTGCCGCTGACGCTGTGGATCGGGGACAGGGTCGAGGCGTGGCCCGGCGGCCGGCTCCTCCGGATCGCGCCGGTGGCCGCGTGCGCCGCCTTCCTGCTCTACGACTTCAGCCCTCAGCCCGCGGTTCTGACCGCGGCGCTCGGGGCCGCCTACGCTCTCGTGGTCTCCGCCACGCCCGCGGAGCGCCGCTCCCGGCTGGCGACCCTGGCCGGCGGTTGGGCGCTCGCGTTCGCGCTCTACGCCCCAGTGCTGCTGACTCTCCTGCGGCTCCTGCCCGACTCCGAGCGCTCGATCCGCAACAACCTGGCCTGGATCCCCGACGCGGCGACCGCGCTGCGGCTCTGGCCGCAGTACTACGCCGAGACGATCGTCGGCCGTCCCGTCGTCACCGCGCTCGGCGCGCGCCTGAGGGAGGCGCAGACCGGGACCTGGTACGTCGGCTTCGTGGGGATCGTCCTTCTCGCGCTGTCGATCGGCGTGCCCCGAACGACGCGGCGCGAGCGGGCGATCGTCTGGCTGCTCGCCGTCCTGCCGGTCGTCGACCTCGCCGCGATGCTGCTGGTGCCCTACCAGAGGCACCTCGGCCTGCTGCGGAGCTTCGAGCTCGACCGGATCCGCCTGTTCGTTCCGTTCGCGATGGCGGCGAACGTCGGCGTCGCCGCGGCCGCGCTGGGCCGCGCGCGGCGGGAGGCCGGCGGGAAGCCGCTGCGGACGGCGGCGTGCGCGGCGGCTCTCGCGCTCTTCCTCCTGGGCCTCGCGGCGTGCGCGCGCGTGTCCGCGTACGTCCTCCGGCGCGGGGGCGGCTGGCCGACGAGCCCGGAGGGCCGTGAGAGGCTCGCGGGTTGGATCCTGGCGACGCTGTACTTCGGCATCGCGGCGCTCGCCGGCGTCGTGGTTCTCTGGAGGCGCCGGCGACCGGGCGGGGACGACGAAGACCTTTTCCGCTCGCGCACCTTCGTCGCGGCGCTCCTCGCGGCTCTCCTGCTCGAGCGCCTCGCCTCGGCGCGGATCGATCGCTGGATCGAGACCAACAGCCTGGACTCCTTCGCCGCCACGCTCGGAGAGACGCCGGCGATCCGGTTCCTCGAGAGTCGGCCCAACGCGGCCGGCCACCGCGCGATGCTCCTCGGCGATCACTCGCGGGGCAACACGCGGGATCACGCCAACCGCCTGATGTTCCGCGGGCTCTTCGCCGCCGACGGATACCAGAACGTCTACCCACTGCGCTACCACGAGCTCTTCGGGCTGCTGATCCGGCCGCATCTCGATCGGGACGCGTCGCGGCGGACGTACTTCGAGAACTGGGGCCAGCGCGCGTACGCCTGGGGCCCCGAACTCAACGACGACCTCGCGAGCCTGATGGGAGTCCGCTGGCTCCTCGTGCGCGGGACACCCTTCGCGGATCCGCGCTGGCGGCTCGTGTTCGCGAACGGCGACGAGCGTGTCTTCGAGAACCCGGATGTCTTGCCGCGGAGCTTCGTCGCCGCGCGGGAGGAGCGCTATCCGAGCCGGGCTGCCCTGAGGGCCGCGCTCGGGTCAGCGCCGCTCGAGGAGCTCCGGGACACCGCGTTCGTCGAGGACGGCGCTCCGGCCGCGGGCGGAGGCGCCGCCGGCGCAGCGGCCAGGGCGACGGCGACACTCGACACTCCCGACCGGTTGTCGTTCGCGGTCGAGGCGGCCGGGCCGGGCGTGCTCGTCCTGACCGACGCGTTCGTTCCCGGGTGGAAGGCGTGGGTGAACGGCGCGGCCGTGCCGATTTTCCCGGTGGACGACGCGTTCCGCGGCGTCGCCGTGCCGCCGGGAAAGAGCGAGGTCTCCTTCCGCTACGTCCCCGAGTGGACGCGGGCCGGATTCGCGATCGCGGCCGCCGCCGGCGTCGTGCTTCTCCTGCTGTTCGTCGCGATCCTGCGCCGCGTGCCGCGTCCCCTCGTCCAGGCCCGAACGGGAGGAGCCTGATGGTGACCGCCGCGGGCGGACGGACGCGCGTCCTCACGATCAACGGCCGCCGGATCGGTCCCGGCGAGCCGATGTACGTCATCGCCGAGATGTCGGCGAACCACCACCAGAGTCTCGACGAGGCCATGGCGATCCTCGCCGAGGCGAAGGCGGCGGGCGCCGACGCCGTCAAGCTCCAGACGTATACCCCCGACACCCTGACCATCGACTCCGACGCCGAGTCGTTCCGGATCGGCAAGGGAACGCTGTGGGAGGGCCGGCGCCTCTATCAGCTCTACGGCGAGGCGTGCATGCCCTGGGAGTGGCACGAGCCGCTCCAGAGACGCGCGGCCGAGCTCGGGATCGACCTCTTCTCGACCGCTTACGACGAGACCGCCGTCGACTACCTCGAGCGGCTCGACATGCCCGCCTACAAGATCGCGTCGTTCGAGGCCGTGGACCTGCGGCTGATCCGCCGGATCGCGCGGACGGGCAAGCCGGTGATCCTCTCGACGGGCATGGCGAGCCTGGAGGAGATCGGGGAGGCCGTCGCGGCGGCCCGGTCGGCCGGCGTGAGCGCGCTCGCGCTCCTGAAGTGCACGAGCGCGTACCCGTCGCCGCCTGAGGAGATGAACCTGCGCTCGATCCCGCACCTCGCCGAGACCTTCGACGTGCCCGTGGGGCTCTCCGACCACACGCTGGGGGGAACGGTTCCCGTGGCGGCCGTCGCGCTCGGCTGCTGCATCCTCGAGAAGCACTTCACGCGTTCCCGAAGCGTCGCCGGCCCGGACAGCGCGTTCTCGATGGAGCCGGCCGAGTTCCGCGCCATGGTCGACGCGATCCGCGTCGCGGAGAAGGCGCAGGGCTCGGTCCGGTTCGGGGTCGGGGAGCGCGAGGCGGCGAGCCGCGTCTTCCGCCGCTCGCTCTTCGTGGTGGCGGACGTGAAGGCCGGCGAGACCTTCACGGAAGAGAACATCCGGTCGATCCGACCGGGCTATGGGCTCGCCCCGAAGCACATCGACGAGATCCTGGGGCGCCGCGCGGCGAGCGACATCCGCCGGGGAACGCCGCTCGCCTGGGCGCACGTGAAGAAGTAGAAACGCGATGCGACGAGGAGCCAGATCCTGAGAGAGTCCGCCGTGGGAGTCGTCGTGGGATACGGGTCCGTGGGACGGAAGCATGCCGCCGCGATGGCGCGGCGGTTCCCGTCGCTGCAGATCGTGGACACGAACGAGTCGGCCCGACGGGCGGCGGCCGCGGACCATCCCGGCGCGCGGGTCGCCGTCAACCTCGAGGCGCTCGACGGCGTCGATCTTCCGTGGGGTTCGATCGTGGCGGTCATCGCCACGTGGGGGCCGACGCATGCCGCGCTGTTCCACGCGCTCGTGGATCGGGGCGTGCGCCGCATCCTCGCGGAGAAGCCGCTCGCCGCGTCCGTCTGCGACGCCTTCTCCATGGCCGACCGCGCGGCGCGGGAGGGCGTCCGCCTCGAGGTGCATCACTACTTCCGCTACGGCGGACTCGCCGAGTCGCTCCGGGGACTGCTGTCGGAGCACGGCCTGGGAGAGCCGGTCTCACTCGTCGTGAGCGGGGGCGCGGCGTGCGGCGTCACCAACGGGATCCACTGGCTGGATCTCGCGGCCGAGCTGTTCGGCGCGCCGCCGCGCTCGGTGGTCGGCGACCTGCAGTCGCGCCCGATCAATCCGCGGTCCCCCGAGCTCGGCTTCTACGGCGGCGCGGCGGTATGGGACTTCGGCGGCGAGCGGCGGCTCACGCTCTCGCTGTCCAACGACTCGAGCGTGGCGATGGAGGCGCGGCTCTACCTGCGCGACGCGGTCGTTGACCTCGACGAGAACCTCCATGCGCGGCTCCGACGCCGCGACGCAGACGAAACCGAGGGCGAGGCGGCCGCGCGGCCCGTGACCCGCACCGGACCCGCACACCGCGTCCTCTTCGAAGGCGTGCTGCCCGGAACGCGCGCGTACCGCGAGGGCATTCGCCGGGCGTTGGACAGCGTCGCCTCCGACGCGGACCCGATCTGCCCCGCCGCCGTCGGGGTCGAGGCGGTGTCCGGCTGCATCGGGGCGCTCGTGGCGTCGCGCGAGGGGCGCCGCATTCCTCTTCCGATCGACCCGACCGGTCCGTGGGGCCGCGAGCGGTGGCCGATTTCCTGAGCGAGACGACGTCGTGAGAATCCTGATGTGCGTGCCCGACCGCCTCCGCGACCTGGAGGGGCATGCGCTCGTCGCGTTCCACCTGAAGGAGCGCCACGGCCACGACGTCCGTCTCGTCGGTCCGGCGAATCTCGAGTCCGGCTTCTTCGAGTACGCTCCGGACGCCCTCGTCCTCGACTACCTCGGCTGGCAGGACCGCGTGTCGATGGCGGCGATCGCGCGGAAGTTCGGCGTCCCCGTCCTCGTGCTCCCGACCGCCGGTCTGTATCAGTACGAGGAGCTCGAGCTGCGGCGCGCGGGAAAGCTGCTGCAGGCGAACCGATTCATCGACTGCTACCTCGCCTGGGGCGAGGAGTCGCGCCGCAACCTCGTCAAGGCGAAGATGCTCGACGATGCGCAGATCACCGTCGTCGGCTGCCCGCGGTTCGACTTCTACGCGCCGCCGTACCTCTCCCTGATGGAGGACCGGGCGACGCTGCTGTCGCGGTTCGGGGCGCCGGTCTCGGAAGCGCCGGTCGTCCTCTGGACCACCAACACCTGCTTCGCCCACGGCCCGCAGCGCGAGCAGAGCCGCAGCCAGGTCCGGCACGGCCGCCGCCCGCAGCGGGACTTCGAAGAGGAGATGGAGGACAACCGCACCCAGTTCGCGGCCCAGTCCGCCTCGATCCTGGAGGTCGCGCGCCAGCACCCGGAGTGGACCTTCCTCGTGAAGGTCCATCCCTTCGAGGCCGTCGAGCCCTACCGCGACCTCGCCGAGAGGGTGCCCAATCTCTACGTCGTGAAGGACGTGCCGGTGCGCAACGTCCTGTACCACGCCGACGTCGTGATCCAGAGGGGCTGCACCACGGCGACCGAGGCGTGGATGCTGGGAAAGCCGGTCATCGAGATCGAGATCGGCAAGTTCCACCACGCCCTGCGCGCCGACTACGCCGCCGGCAACGAGCCGGTGACGGACGTTCCGGGTCTCGAGAGCGCCATCCGCCGGTACCTCGCCGGGGCCCCGGTCTCGCCGGAGCTTCGCGCGGCCCGCGATCGGTTCATTACGGAGGTCTATCGCGACGTCTCGGGGAAGGCGAGCGAGCGCTGCGCCGACACGATCGATGCGGTCATGGCCGTCCAGAGCCTGTCGGCGGCCCAGCTGGCGGAGCGCGAGGGGCGCATCCGCGAGGAGCAGCGTGCGCGAACCCGGCGGTCCGACGAGCGGATGATCAATCGCGTGAAGGACGTCCTGGGAGTCGACCGGGACCGCTCGCTGCGGCTCTGGTGGCGCAACGTCCGGGACTCCTGGCGGAAGCCCTACAAGCCGCATCGGGAGATCGACGCACGCGATCTCTACCGTCAATTCCAGGAAGCGACGGCCCGGGTTCGGGCCGAGCGTCCCTCGCGATGATCGTCGCGCTGATCCCCGCCCGGGGAGGGTCCAAGCGGCTGCCGCGCAAGAACATCCGTCCGCTGGCGGGGCGGCCGCTGCTCGCCCACAGCATCGCCGCCGGTCGGTCCACGCCCGAGATCACCCGCTGCGTCGTCTCCACGGACGACGCCGAGATCGCCGCGGTGGCGCGCGAGTACGGCGCCGAGGTCCTGATGCGGCCGGCCGAGCTCGCGAACGACACCGCGACGACGGCGAGCGTCGCGCAGCATGCGCTCGAGCGGCTGGGCGCGGGCGCGCCGGGCGATCTGCTCGTCACGCTGCAGCCCACGAACCCGCTGCGGCCGCCCGGGCTCGTCTCCGACGCCCTCGCGCTCTTCCGCGGCGGCGACTACGACGCCGTGGTGTCCGTCACACGGAGCCAGGAGAAGGCCGGAGGAATCGACGGCGGGCTCTTCGCGCCGGCCTACGCGATCGGCGTGCGCTCGCAGGATCTTCCGCCGGTCTACTTCGAGAACGGCCTCGTCTACGTCTCGCGGGCCGACATGGTCCTCGCGGGCGGCGACCTCTTCGGGAAGCGCACGGCCGCGCTCGTCGTGGATCCGCTGTACGCCCGCGCGGACATCGACACCGAGCTGGACTTCGAGATCGCCGAGTTCCTGTTCCAGAGATACCGGTCGCGCTTCGCGCTGCCGACCACCGTCTGAAATTTCGCCGAGGCGAAGGAGTGTCATGGCACCCGAATTGAAGCTGGGAAATCGCAGGGTCGGAGCAGAGGAGCCTCCGCTGGTCATCGCGGAGATCGGCATCAACCACGAGGGCGACATACGCAAGGCGATCCGGATGGTGGACGACGCCGCCGCCTCCGGCTGCGAGTGCGTCAAGTTCCAGTCGCACGTGATCGAAGACGAGATGATCAGGAACGACGTCATCCCGGGAAACGCGAAGGAGTCGATCTGGGCGATCATGGAGCGCTGCGCGCTCACCGAGGCGGAGGAGCGCCGTCTCAAGGACTACGTCGAGGCGAAGGGGCTCCTCTACCTCTGCACGCCGTTCTCCCGGGCCGCGGCCGACCGCCTGCACGGCATGGACGTCCCCGCATACAAGATCGGCTCGGGCGAGTGCAACAACTACCCGCTCGTGAAGCACATCGCGTCGTTCGGGAAGCCGGTCATCCTCAGTACGGGCATGAACGACGTCTCGACGATCGAGCCCTCGGTCCGGATCCTGCGCGAGGCGGGCGTTCCCTACGCGCTCCTGCACTGCACGTCGATGTACCCGACCCCGTACGAAGCGGTCAACCTCGGCGCGATCGAGGTCCTCGCCGAGGCGTTCTCCGACGCGGTCGTCGGGCTGAGCGACCACTCGATGGGCATCTACACGTGCCTGGGCGCCGTGACCCTCGGCGCGCGCATCCTGGAGAAGCACTTCACCTCGGACAAGAGCTGGCCGGGTCCCGATGTCCCGATCTCGCTCGACCCGGCGGAGCTCGGGGAGCTGGTCCGGGGAAGCCGCGCCGTCTTCGAGGCGCGCGGCAAGAGCAAGAAGATCCTGCCCGGGGAGAAGCCCACGATCGACTTCGCCTACGCGTGCGTCGTGTCGATCCGGGCCGTCCCGAAGGGCGGCGCGTTCGGCATGGACAACGTCTGGGTCAAGCGGCCGGGCACGGGGGAGATCCTGGCCAAGGACTTCGGCCAGGTCCTCGGGCGCCGGGCCGTCCGCGACATCCCCGCCGACACCCAGCTGAAGTGGTCGGACCTCGCGTGAGCGGAGCCGTTCCGCCGGGCGGCGCCCCGCCGGGGGCGCCCCAGCCGGAGGCGGGAGACGCGCGCGGCCCTGACGGGCGGCGCGAGATCCTCTTTCTCACCGCGACCCGCGCCGACTTCGGCAAGCTGAAGCCCCTCATCGAGCGCGTGCGCGACTCGCAGGCGTTCCGGTACCGCATCTTCGTGACCGGCATGCACATGCTGTCGCGCTACGGATCGACCGCCCGCGAGATCGAGAAGGCCGGCTTCACCGGCCTGTTCCACCACATCAACCAGGACGGCGCCGTCACGTCGCAGATGGACCTCGTTCTCGCCAACACCATCCAGGGGCTGGGGCACTACGTCCGCGAGTTCCCGCCGGACCTCATCGTCGTCCACGGCGACCGCCTCGAGGCGCTCGCCGGCGCCGCGGTCGGCGCGCTCAACAACACCCTGGTCGCGCACGTCGAGGGCGGAGAGCTGTCCGGAACGGTCGACGAGCTGCTGCGGCACGCGGTGTCCAAGCTGTCCCACGTCCACTTCGTGGCCAACGAGGAGGCGCGCACGCGGCTGGTCCAGATGGGCGAGCTTCCGCAGAGCGTCTTCGTCGTGGGCTCGCCCGACATCGACGTGATGCTCGGGGATTCGCTCCCGGACCTCGACGAGGTCCGCCGGAAGTACGAGATCCCGTTCCAGGACTACGTGATCCTCATGTACCACCCCGTAACCACCGAGCTCGAAAAGCTCGGCCGTCACATCGAGGAGGTCGCGGCCGCGATCGAGGACTCGGGGCGCGCCTGCGTGGCGATCTTCCCGAACAACGACGCCGGATCCGAGATGATCCTCGAGCGGCTGCGGGCGCTGGCCGCGGGCAGGCCCGAGCGCGTGCGGCTCATCCCGTCGATGCGATTCGAGTACTTCCTGCGCCTCTTGAAGGGCGCGTCCGCGATCGTGGGCAACTCGAGCGCGGGGGTCCGCGAGGCTCCCGTCTACGGCGTGCCGACCGTCAACGTCGGGACGCGCCAGCTCAACCGCGTCCGCGGCGGCGCCTCGGTGCTCGACGTTCCCGAGGACCGCGCCGCGATCGGCCAGGCGCTCGCGAACCTTCCGCGCGACTGTGCGCCCTCGCGCCACTTCGGCCACGGCAACAGCGCCGAGCTGTTCCTGGAGGCGCTCGGGGGCTCCGGGTTCTGGAGCACGCCGCGGCAGAAGCAGTTTCGGGACGTGGGGATCGCGCGTGGCTGATCCGACTCTCGGGCGCGGCCGCGCGGCTCCGGTCGACGTCGCGATCCTCCTGCCGACGCTCTACGGCGATCGCAACGTCCTGCACTCCGGGCTCCTGCGCGCCCTGACGGATGCGGGCGTGCGCGCCGCGATCCTTCCGCGGGAGTGCCCGCGCGACGCCGCCGACGCGATACCCGCCTCCGTGCCCTGCGAGCCCCTGCAGGAGCCGCCCCGGCGGCGATCGGACCGCGGCCGCTCCTTTCTGAACGGGGTCATCGCCGAGGCCTTCAGCCGCCGCCACCCGGAGATGAGCCACGCGCTCTATCGCGCGTGGTGGCGCCGGCACGGCTCCGTGACGGACCCGTTCCGCACCACGCTGCTCGAGACCCTCGGAAGGATGGCGGCCTCCGACGGAATCCTGGCGCTCCTGCAACGAGCCGCCGAGGCGCACTACCGGCGCTCGTGGGATCTCGAGCCCATCCGCCGGAGACTGCGGGAGCTCGCCCCGCGCTTTCTCTGGTCGACGACCTCCACGTCGCGCTTCGAGCTGCCCTATATCCTCGCGGCGCGCGACCTGGGGATCCCGACGCTCTGCTCCATCCTGGGCTTCGACAACCTCACCACGCGGTCGGCGCTCCCGGTCTTCGACCGCTACCTCGTCTGGTCCGACGCCATGAAGCGCGAGCTGCGCTCCCTCTACCCGGCGGTCGCGGAAGCGGACGTCATGGTCACGGGGACTCCGCAGTTCGACTTCCACCGGCGGCCGGGGTGCCGCTGGACCCGCGAGGCGACGCTCCGGCATCTCGGCGTTCCCGCCGGCGCCCGCTACTTTCTGTACGCCGGAGGGGGCGAGTCGTTGATGCCCGCCGAGCCCGAGCTCGTCGCGGAGCTCGCGCGACGCATGGCCGCCGACGACGCGCTGCGGGACTCCTGGCTCGTGATGCGCCTCCATCCGCAGGACGACGGCCGCCGCTGGGAAAGCCTCGTGGCCCCGGGCTCGAAGATCGTGCTGTCGCCGGCGGTCGAGCCGCAGCCCGACGACGAGGCCTGGAAGCGGACCCGCCCGGAGGAACAGGACCGGCTGATCAGCTCGCTGCTCCACGCCGAGGCCTGCGTCAACATCGCCTCGACGATCACCCTCGACGCCGCCATCCTCGACCGGCCGGTGATCGGCATCGAGTTCTCCGGCGTCGCGTCGAGTCCGCGGGAGCTCATGTACGCGGCTTACGGCGCGACCCACTACAGGCCGATCGTCGTGAGCGGCGGGCTCGAGATCGCGCGCGACTGGGACGCGCTCCTCGAGAGCATGCGCCTGGCGACGACGCGCCCCGAGCGCCTCCGCGAGGCGCGGGCGCGCATGGTGCGCGAGGTCTGCGGGACGGTGGACGGCCAGTCGACCCGACGCGTCGTCGACGCGGTCGTCCGCATCCTGGAGGAGGTCGGCGCGCGAAGCGTGTCGGCCGCGTCGGCATGACGGAAGCGGTGACGGCCGCGAGCTCGCCGGCGCGCCGCCTGGGCCTGCGCGCGCTCTGGCCGCTCCTCGCCCTCGCGGCCCTCCTGCTCGGCACGGTCGCCGTGGGGGCCTGGAAGGGCTTCCCGATCGCCGACGACGGCTACCTCACGTTTCTCCTGCGCGCCGGAGGGAAGCGGGTGGCGGCCGCGCACCCGGATCGGCCCCTCTACGGCTGGCTCCTCCAGGCCTGGGCGGGCGGTGGGACGAGCACCGCCCCCTACATCGCGCTCGACCTCTTCCTCTGGGCGGCGCTCGCCTGGCAGACGGGGCTCCTGTGGCGGCGACTCTTCCCGGAGTCCGCCCGGTACTGGCCCCTCGCCGCGGTCCTCTGCGTCGCGCCGCTCGCGGTCGAGACACAGTTCACGACCCTGACCACGCTCCTGCCCGCGAACCTGCCGGTCTGCCTCGCCCTGGGGGGGCTGCTCCTGCTTCTGAGAGAGCCGGAGCCGTCCACGGCGGTTCGAGTCGTCTCGGGCGTGGCGGTCGCCCTCGCGGTCGCCATCAGCGAGTACGGGCTCGTGACGGCGTTGGCGTCGCTGGCGTTGCTCGCCTTCCTCGGGCGGATCCGGAGGGCGCTTCCTCTGGCCGCGGGCGCGGCCATCGGCTACGGCGTCTTCCGCGCGATCGCGGACGTCAGCACGCGCGAGGACACCACGCTCACGGTGCAGGGGACCAAGCTGTTCTCGACGCCGTGGGCGATCCCGCCGCGCCTGGGCACCGGGCTCTGGTACACGCTCTTCGGCGCGTACGGCCGCGCCGCCGACCAGCTGAGGCCGGAGTGGTCCTCGCGATCGACGGTCCTGGCCCTCGGCCTCGCGCTCGTCGCGGCCGCGCTCGCGGTCTGGAGCTGCCGCGGGCCGCGCGACGGCTCGGAGAACGAAGGCCGCCTCGGACTCCGCCGGCCGCTCGCGTTGCTGGCCGCGGCGACGGCGGCCCTCGCCGGGGTGATGTCCCAGAACACGTTCCTCATCCTGACGGGCTACGAGTCCCGGCTCCGACTGCCCGCGCTGCCGTTCGCGGCGCTGGTCGTCCTGTGCGGGATCCGCGGACTCCTGCCGCGGTACAGGCCGATCGCGGTCGGGCTGCTCGGATTTCTCGCCGGGTACACGACCGTCGTCGTCGCGATCGGGATGATCCGCGAGCAGCGCGTGATGGCGGAGATCGGAGACACCCTGAGGAAGAGGCTGGGCCCGCAGGGCACGACGACGATCGCCGTCGTGCCGCAGTTCGCCAATCGGCTGGACTCCGTCGAGATGACCGCGAAGGCGACGCGAGGCTGGCCGGACTCCGAGGCGGATCGCGTCTGGTTCGAGCGCAGCTCCGACGCGAGAGCGGACTTCGGGGACCGCATGCAATGCAAGCCGCTCGGCGGCTTCCTCGTCCAGAACGAGCGTTTCGCGCGGCCGGCGACGCGGGTCTGCCGGATCCTCTATGTCCCCGTCTCGCCGGACGGCAAGATCGGCGAGCTCGAGCCGTATTGCATCGAGGCCTCGCGGACCTGGAGCGTCACGTGCGACCGGAGCTTCTGATGCCGCCGCGCGCGCGCCGCGCCGGGCGACGGATCAGGTAGGAGTCGCCCATCCGCATCGTCGCCGTCCAGACCGGTCTCTCCCCGCTCTCCGTCCTCGGAGGGACCGTGACCGATCGGGAGTTCCTAACGCGCGTCGCCGACCGCGGCGCCGAGGTCCACCTCTTCGTCGAGGCGGGGGAGCCGACCGTCGAGCACCCGAACATGATTCCGCACCGCTATTCCCGGCGGCTCAAGAAGAAGATCCCGTACTTCGGCAACGTCGACGTCGCGATCGAGCTCCGGAGGCTGCTCAAGAAGCTCCCGCCCGTGGACTGGATCCGCTTCAACAGCCCCGCGGCGGTCGGCGTCGGCGCGCTCGCGAGCGCGGGCGGCCGACGCCTGTGGGCCTCGTACCTGCACTGCGAGGACGCTCCATTCCGAAGGCTCGTGGACCGCTGGCTGCCGGGCCGGTGCGAGCTCATCACCTGCCTGTCGGAAGACACGCGGCAGGACGTGATCGCGCGGTGCCCCTCCGCCGATCATCCCGGCAACATCGTCGTGTCGATGGGCATCGACACCGCGCGGGTCGACTCGGCCGGCAGGCCGCGCGAGGCGGTGCGGCGGGAGCTCGCCGTCGGTCCCAACGAGGTCCTGATCCTGTTCGTCGGAGTCCTGACGCCGCGCAAGGGCATCGCGGAGCTGGTGGACGCGTGGCGCCGCCTCGGCCCGCGCCCCGAGCTGCGCCTGCTCCTCCTCTCGAAGCCGATCGCGGAGGAGGAGACGCGGCTGGTGGAGCGGCTGGTGCGCGAGGACCCGCGGGTCCGGCATCTGCCCCGCGTTCCCTACGAGCAGGTTCCCGAGTACTTCCGGGCCGCGGACGTCTTCTTCTTCCCGACGCACCTCGAGGGGTTCGGGATCGTGGTGGCCGAGGCCATGGCGGCGGGCCTTCCGGTCGTCACGACGCGCGCCAAGGGCGTCCGCGGCGTCGTCGCCGAGGGCGAGACGGCGCTCTGCTGCGACGTCGGCGACGCCGAGTGCATGGCGCAGGCGCTCGACACGCTGACGCGCGACCCGGAGCTCCGGCGCCGACTCGGGGCCGCGGGGCGGCGCCGCGTGCTCGAGAAGTTCTCGTGGGAGGAGAAGATCGACACGCTCATGAGCGCGCTCGCGCAGCCGCCCGCTGCGGGCGCGCGGAGAGTCGCGAGCGCGGGGAGGGCGGCCGGGTGAGGATGAGCGCGCTCGACGCGGCGAACCCGGATGAGGCCGCGGTGCAGGCCGCCGGCGGGAGGCTCGAGGGCATCGTCCAGGCCTGGACGCGGCGGCGCGTGCGCGTCGAGCCGCAGCCGATCGTCTCGCTCGAGCCGAATCCGCTCTCCGACGGCCTGACCGTCGCCGTCTGCACGCTGGCCCGGCCCGAGCCGCTGCGGCGCTCCCTCGCGTCGATCGCCGCGCAGACCCGGCCGCCGGATCAGGTCGTGATCGTCGACGCGAGCGAGGGCGACGCGACCGAGCGCGTCGTGCGGGAGGCCTCGGAGGCGGGGCTCTCCGCGGTCCCGATCGCGTACCTCCGCGTGGCGCGGTCTCGCGCCGGCCTGACCCGGCAGCGCAACCTCGCGCTCGCCCTCGCCGACCGGCGCCTGATCGCGTTCTTCGACGACGACGTGACGCTCGCGCCGGCGTGCCTGGCCGAGCTCGAGGCCGCTCGCCGGGAGAGCTCCCCGGCGCCCGTCGGCGTCGGGGCGCTGGTGGAGGGACGCGCCGCGAACGGACCGACCGCGATCTGGCGCGTGCGCCGGCTCCTGAGGATGGTCCCCAACCTCGAGCCGGGCCGCTACTGCCGCACCGGCATGTCGACGCCCTGGAGCTTCGTGCGGCAGAGCTCGGGCGTGATCCATGGCGACTGGCTGCCGGGCTACGCGATGATGTGGGACACGGCGCTCGCTCGCGAGCTGCGCTTCGACGAGGGTTTCGCGGGGTACGCCCAGTCGGAGGATCTCGAGTTCTCGCTCCGCGCCGGCCGGCGGGGCCCGATCCTGCTGGCTTGCGCGGCGCGCGTCGCCGACACGCACGCGCCGGCCGGCCGTCCCAACGACTTCAAGATGGGCTACATGGCGATCTACAACCGCTTCCTGGTCCACCGCCGCGGCGTGCCGGGGCGGTCGGCGAAGGACGTCGCCCTGTTCGCCTACGCGTGGAGCCTCGACACGCTGCTCCTGCTCCGGCACCTGGTCCACCTCGGGCGCTGGGGGATGGCGCTGCGCCAGGTCGCGGGCCGCGCGCGCGCGGCGGCGGATTTGATCTTCACGGGCGGGCGCTCCTGACGGCGACGGCATGATGCGCGTGATCCTGCGTTTCGACGATCTCTGTCCCACGATGAAGTGGACGGTGTGGGACTCCATCGAGGAGGTTCTCGATCGCCACGGCGTGCATCCGATCGTCGCGATCGTCCCGGACAACCGCGATCCGAAGCTCGTCGTCGAGCCCGAGAACCGCGACTTCTGGAACCGCGCCCGCCGCTGGCAGGAGAAAGGCTGGCTCATCGGACAGCACGGCTACACGCACGTCTACGACTCGACCGAGGCCGGCCTCGTCCCGTGGTGGCGGCAGAGCGAGTTCGCCGGCCATCCCCCGGAGCTTCAGCGGCGGCGTCTCCGGGAGGGGCAGCAGGCGCTCGAGGCGGAGGGGCTGCATCCGACCGTCTGGGTCGCTCCCAGTCACTCCTTCGACGCGGCCACGCTCGACGCGGTCCGCGACCTCGGCATCCGGATCGTGAGCGACGGCGTCGGGCGCCATCCCACGGTCGACGAGCGGGGGCTGATCTGGATCCCGGCTCCGCCGTGGCGGCCGGCGCTTCCGGGGGGGACGTGGACGCGCTGCGTGCACCCCAACCAGCTCCGCTCGGCGGACGAGCTCGATCGCTTCTGCCGCGCTCACCGCGCGCGGCTGCTCGGCTCCGGCTTCACGCTCGACGAGCTCCTCGCGGACGCGTCGCCGCGGGGCTCGTCCGACGCGCTGTACGAGGGTCTCTACTGGAAGGTCTTCGGCCTGCGCCGGCGCCTGCGCGAGGCGGTCCGGCCGCGCCGTCCCGTGCCCGCATGAGCGCGACACGGAGCTCCGCGCCGGCTTCTTCGCCGCGCGCCTCGTCCGTCCCCGTCCCGCGCGCGTCGCTCGTCGTCTTCTGGGACTACGACACCGCGTGGGGGGCGGATCGCTCCCGCGAGCCCGGCGGTCCGAAGCCGTGGGGACCGCTCGAGTTCGAGCACACCGAGCGGCTCCTCGAGCTCCATGCGGAGCACGGCGTGCCCGCGTGCTTCGCGGTCGTGGGCGCGGCGGCGCTTCCCGGCGCGCGCCCGTATCACGACCCGGATCAGATCCGCCGGATCGCGGCGGCGGGACACGAGATCGGGAGCCACTCCTTCCGCCACGAGTGGCTCCCCGGGCTCGAGCCCGCGGCGCTGCGGGAGACTCTCCGCAAGAGCAAGGACGCCCTCGAGCAATGCATCGGGAAGCCGGTGAAGACCTTCGTGCCGCCGTACAACCAGCCCTTCGACTATCCCGGGGGCTTCTCGGTCAGTCTCTCCGAGCGGCGTGAGGCGCGCCCGCATCGCAACGGGCTCGCGCAGGTGTGCCACGCGCTGCGGGAGACCGGTTACGCGCTCTGCCGCGTGGCCTATCGGCCGCTCCCGCAGCAGGCGGCCGAGCGGCTGCTGCGGCGGCGCCTCGAGCGGCCCGCGCGGCCGCGCACGATCGCGGGTCTGACGTGCCTGCGCCTGAACACGCCGGGCGGCTTCGGGCCCGAGTCCGTCGCGCTGCTCCGTCGCTGCGTGCGGGAGGGCGGCATCGCGACGGCCTACGGGCATCCGCACTCGCTCCACGGCGACGACTTCCAGCACGAGCGCTACCTCGTCGAGTTCCTCCGCGAGGCGCGCCGCCTGGCCGACGAGGGATCACTGAAGCTGGCGCTGCCGCACCAGTTCGTCAACGGTTCGGGGGCCGCCACGCCATGACGCGGCTCTGCGTGGTGTCGGGCAAGGAGTGCTGGGAGCAGTCGCCGGGCGTGTGGGTCTCGACCGGAGGCTTCCCGGCCCAGGTCGGGGCGATCGGATCGCTCTTCGACGAGACGACGCTCGTCATCGTCCGCGGTCGATCGCGCGAGGGCGCGATCCCGCTGCCGGCCGCGGCCCGGGTCGTGCCGCTCTCGAAGCCGCCGGGGCGCGGCCTCTTCCGGAAGCTCGCGGTCGTCCTCGGGCTGCCGTACTACGCCGCGCGGATCGGCTCCGCGGTCGGCCACACCGACGTCGTCTACGCGCCGCTGCCCGGCGACGTCTCGTTCCTGGGTTTCGGCGCGGCCCTGCTCCTGCGCCGGCGCCTCCTGGCGCGCTACGGCAGCTCGTGGGCGACGACGGCGCACACGACGCGGATGAACCGCGTGACGCGCCTCTGCATGCGCCTCTTCGCCGGCGACTCGGCGGTGATGATCGCGACGGGGGAGGGGGAGTCGCCGCCGGCCCGCGGCGTCGAATGGCTCTACGCGACGGCCCTCACCCGCCGCGAGCTCGACGGCATCGATGCCCGGTCCGACCGCGGCCTCTCCGATCCGCCGCGGCTCGCCTACCTCGGACGCCTCTCGCCGGAGAAGGGCGTGGCCGTCCTGATTCGCGCGCTCGCGCGGCTCAGGGACGAGAAATTCGCGCCCCTCCCGCACGCCGTCCTGATCGGCGACGGCCCGCAGCGCGCGGAGCTCGAGACCCTGGCGCGGAGCCTCGGGTGCGAGGACCTCTTGACCTTCGCCGGCCAGCTCGACCGCGGCGGCCTGAGCCGCCGCCTGTCGGAGGTCGACGTCTGCGTTCAGCCCTCGCTGACGGAGGGCCACTCCAAGGCGTGGCTCGACGCGATGGCGCACGGGCTTCCGGTCCTCGCCTCGGAGGTCGGCGCGGCGCGCCGCGTCATCGGCGAGGACGGCGAGCGCGGCTGGCTGGTGCCGCCCGGAGAGCCGCCGGCCCTCGCCGCGCAGCTCGCGCGCATCCTGACCTCGCCTCGCGACTGGCCCGCGCTCCGCCGGCGGTGCCGGGCCTACGCCGACGGACGCACGCTCGAGGCGTGGACGCGGCGGATCGGCGAGCTCTGCGCGCTTCGCTGGCAGGTCCGCTACGCCGACGGGAGGCTCTGGATTTGAGCGCCGTCGCGGTGCCGCTGCGCCCGCGTCCCCTTCCGGCGAAGCCGCTCACGGCGGGCCGGTCGGGCCGCGCGATGGTCGCCGTCGTCCTGGTCCTCCTTGCCGCCGGCCTGCGCAACTTCAACTTCGCCGTCACGGCGGTGACCCTGGCCGGCCTGATCGCGCTCATAGCGGGTTTCCGGCGGCCCCATCTCGGGCTGATCGGCGCGGGCATCCTGTGCACGGTCGACGCCCTGACACGGAACTTCCTGCTGACCGGAGATCTCCTGCGGTGGAACTCCTTCAACTATCTGCTCCTGCTGGTCAGTGCGGTCTCGCTCAAGCGGCTCCTGCACTGGCGCGACACTCCGATCCGCCTGCTCGAGGTCCTCCTGCTGCTCCTCGCCATCGGGATGATCTACACCGAGGACCGCCTGGAGGGCGCGCAGCACATCCTCAACGCGACGGCGTTCTTCGGGATCATGGTGATCGTCGAGCGCGCCGGACGCTCGGACCAGGCGTGGGTCTCGACCGGGGTCGTGTGCGCCACGGTCGGCGCGTTCGGCGGGCTCATCTTCTTCCTGCACGAGTCGGCCCAGCGTCTGATCAACCCGAACTCGTTCGCGTACTTTCCGCTGACCGCGCTGCTGACGGCGATCTTCGCGATCGGACGCCGCAACATCTCCCGCCTCACCCGGATCGCCCTGATGCTGCTCGCCGCGGTCAACGCGGGCTGGATCTTCCTGAGCGGGAGCCGTGGCACGTCGGCCGTCGCCGTCGTCGGGCTGCTCTACGGGCTCTCGCGAGCGCGGCGTCCGCTGACCGCGGTCATCCTCGCGGCGGGGATGCTCGCCGCGGGCGTCCTGGTCGTCGACCTGTTCGGCGAGCAGGCCGAGCGCTCGACGCAGCGGATCAACAAGCTGCTGGACACGCGCTACTCGCTGGCGGGCCGGACGAGCGGCCGCTGGGACATCGCGCGCGCGGGCTGGTACATCTTCCTCGAGCACCCGGTGAACGGCGTCGGGACGGGGGCCTTCGCCATCAACTGGAAGAGCCTGACCGGCGTCTCCGGCCTCTCGATGTACGGGTGGGGCCGCGAGGTCCAGGCCCACTCGGGGTGGATCAAGGTCCTGGCGGAGAACGGCGCGCCCGGGTTCTTGCTGCTCTCGGCGTTCGTGCTGTCCTTCGCGTGGCTCGGCTTCCGGGGAGGGGGCGGCGTCTGGCCTCTCGGCCTCCTTACGACCGTCACCTTCACCGTGGCGCTTCTCTCGACGGAGTTCCAGCCCAAGGGACTGTGGTTCCTGGCGGCCGGCACGGTCCTGTTCCTGCGGCGCGCGCCCGTGCGCGAGCGGCGGCCCGTCATCTGGACCGAGTCCGCGCCGCCGATGCGCCTTCAGGTCGCCGAGGATCCCCGTGCCTGAGCGCGTCCCGGACCTGCGCGTCGCGATCGTGGCGGGGTCGCTGCGCCGGGGCGGCGCGGAGAAGCAGCTCTGGCATCTCGCGAGCGGTCTCAAGGAGTCGGGCGCCCGGGTCGGCGTCTACACGCTGACGCGGGGAGAGTTCTACGAGTCCCGGCTCGCGGCGGACGGCATCCCGACGACCTGGGTGGGCCGCAGCGGCTCGCCCCCGGCGCGGCTGCTCGCCCTGACGCGGGCGCTCCTCGGCTTCCGCCCCCAGATCGTCCAGGCGTCCCACGCCTTCGCCAACCTCTACGCGGCCGGCTCCGCGCGCGTCGTGGGGGCGGTCAGCGTGGGCGCCCTGCGCGGGAGCCTTCGCCGCTGCATGGAGTCGAACGGAGTCTGGGGGCGCTCGATCATCCGCCGCCCGACCGCGATCGTCGCGAACTCGCGGCGCGCCGCGGCGGAGGTCGTGGAGAGCGGGCTGCGCGATCCCTCGCTCGTGTTCGTCCTCGAGAACGCGATCGAGATGCCGGCGACGGTCGCCGCGGTTCGGCCCGCGGGCTCTCCGCTGCATGCGGTCCTGCTCGGCAGCCTGACGCGCGTCAAGCGGGCCGACCTCTTCCTCGAGGCGCTGGCGCAGGCGCGCCGCGCCGGGGCGCCGCTCTCCGGCCAGGTGGTGGGCGACGGCCCCGAGCGCGGAACCCTCGAGGCCCTCGCGCGCGAGCGGGGACTCCTTCCGGACGGTGTGCGGTTCCTCGGCGAGCGCTCCGACGTCGCGGATCTGCTGGCCCAGGCGGACCTGCTCGTCCTCACCTCCGACGACGAGGGGCTCCCGAACGCGGTGCTCGAGGGCATGGCCGCGGGCCTGCCGGTCCTCGCGACCCCCGCCGGCGACACGCCGGAGCTTGTCCTCGACGGCCGCACCGGATGGATCGTGCCGTTCGGCGACGCCGCGGCGCTCTCCGCGCGGATGGTGGAGCTCTGCGCCTCGCCCGAGGTCCGCGCGAGCCTCGGCCGCGCGGGCCGGGAGCTCGTCGGGGCGCGGTACGGGACGACGCGGATGACCCAGCGCGCGCTCGAGATCTACCGCGAGATCGCGGACCGCAAGGGCCGGCGCCTCCTGCGCTCGGCGCTGGTGGCCTGAGATGCGCCTCGCCGTCTTCACCAACCAGTACCCCGGGAAGGTCAACACGTTCTTCGTCCGCGACCTCGCAGGGCTCGCGGCGTGCGGCGTCGAGATCGACGTCTTCCCGCTCTACCCCGAGGACCCCGCACTCTGGAAGTACGCGGAGTCCACGGACGACTCCGGAGCGAGCCCGATCGCCCGGGACCGGGTCTATTACGGCAAGGGGAAGGGCGCGCGTTCGGCCGCGGTGTCGTCGTCGTCCCGCGGAACCCGGTTCCTGACCGAGGCGCTGCGCGCCGTGGCCGAGTCGGTGCCGCACGGCCCCGCGACGGCGGCGAAGACCGCGTACGCGGCCGCGAAGGCCCGGCGGTGGGCGCGCGAGGGGCACGCGCGGTACGACCAGGTCCTCGGCTACTGGGGCAACTACGCGGCCACCGCGGCCTCGCTCTTCGCGCGGCGCCGCGGACTCTCGGAGCCCGTCTCGATCTTCCTGCACGCGGGGACGGACCTGTATCGCGGCCGCCCGTACCTGCGGACCAAGCTCGAGGAGGCGCGCACGATCCTGGTCTGCTCGGAATTCAACCGCGAGTTCCTCCGCGAGCGCTACCCCGACATTGCCGAGTCGCTCGCGCGCAAGGTCTACGTCCACCAGCACGGGCTCGACTTCGGCGAGCTGCCGTACGGACGCGACGGGCGCGCGGCGTCGGGAATCGTGGCGGTCGGCGGCTTCGAGAAGGCGAAGGGCTTCGACGACCTGCTGCGCGCCTGCGGGATCCTGCGGGACCGCGGAGTCGCCTTCGAGCTCGAGCTCGTGGGCGACGGGCCGCAGCGCGAGCCGCTCCGGAAGCAGGCGGCGGCGCTCTCGCTCCTGGACCGGGTCCGGTTCCCCGGATGGCTGCCGTTCGCCGAGGCGCGCGCCGCGATCCGCCGGGCCGCCGTCCTCGCGCATCCGTCCATCGGGCTCGGCGACGGCGCCCCCAACGTCATCAAGGAGGCCATGGCCCTCGGCACGCCGGTCGTCGCGTCCGGAGTCGCGGGCATCCCGGGTCTCCTCGAGGAGGGAAGCTGCGGCGTTCTCGTCGAGCCGCGCGACCCCGCGGGGCTCGCCGAGGCCCTGCGGTCCCTGCTCGAGCGTCCGGCGGAGCGCGAGACGCTCGCGCAGCGCGCGCGCCGGTCCGCCGAGGCGCGCTTCGACATCTGGCGCAACGGGCGCTCGCTCGCGGAGGCGCTCGGCTTCGGCGCCTCCGACCTGGCGACTGTGAAGAGGCGTCCGGCCGGGGAGCGGACGCGCCCGTGAGCTCCTGGGTGTCCGTGTACCACCGGCTCCCCGCCCCGCTCCGCGAGGCCGGCGCGAGCCTTCACGGCTACCGGCTGCGCAGCTGGCGCTACGGGCCGGAGACGGATCCTCTGATCGCCGAGACGCTCGAGCGGGACCGCTGGGACGCGTCGCAGTGGGAACGCTGGCGCGCGGAACGGCTCCCGGCGATGCTGCGCCGGGCGGCGGAGCACGTCCCGTACTACCGCCGGCTGTGGGAGCGGCGCCGCGCCGCCGGAGATCACGCCTCGCCCGAGCGCCTCGAGAGCTGGCCGGTGCTCTCGAAGCAGGCTGTGCGAGCGGACCCTCGCGCGTTCGTGGACGACGGCTGCGATTTCCGGAGCCTGCGCCACGAGCACACGAGCGGGACGACGGGGACTCCGCTCTCCCTCTTCCAGTCCCGCGAGACCGTGCGGACCTGGTACGGGATCTCGGAGGCCCGGATCCGCCACTGGAACGGCCTCGACCGGCGGGACCGCTGGGCGATCTTCGGCGGCCAGCTCGTCGTTCCCGTCGAGCGCGCGCGGCCGCCGTTCTGGGTCTGGAACGCGGGCCTGCGCCAGCTCTACTGCTCCTCCTACCACCTCGCGCCGGGGAACGTGGAGGCGTACGTCGACGCGCTGCGCCGCCACCGCGTGCGTTACGTCTTCGGCTACGCCTCGTCGCTGCACTCCCTCGCGCGGCTCGCGGCGGAGCGGGGGATCGCGCTGCCGGCGATGCGCGTGGCGATCGCCAACGCCGAGCCGATCTACTCCTACCAGCGCGAGGAGATCGGCGCGGCGTTCCAGTGCCCGGTCCGCGAGACCTACGGGATGGCCGAGATGGTGGCCGCCGCCAGCGAGTGCGGCGAGGGGAGCCTTCACGCCTGGCCCGACGTCGGCGTCGCCGAGGTCCTGCACGACGAGGACGATTCGCCCGCCGCGCCCGGCGAGAGCGGACGCCTCGTGGCCACGGGGCTCGTGAACCGCGAGATGCCGCTCATCCGGTACGACGTCGGCGACCGTGTCCGGTTCGCGCCCGAGTCGCGAGCGTGCGCGTGCGCTTGTGGACGCCGCCTGCCCATCCTCGAGCAGATCGAGGGCCGCTCCGACGACGTCGTGGTCACGCCCGACGGCCGCCGGGTCGGCCGGTTCGATCCGGTCTTCAAGGCCGACTTCCCGATCCGCGAGGCGCAGATCGTCCAGGAGGCGCCGGACCGGCTGGTGGTGAGCGTCGTCCCGGCGTCCGGCTGGCTCCCCGAGCACGCCGAGGACCTGCGCCGCCGGGTTGCGATGCGGGTGGGCGGATCGATGACCGTCGCGGTGGAGTCCGTGGAAGGGATCCCCCGCACGAAGGCGGGGAAGTTCCGTGCCGTCGTGCGGCGGTATCGCGACGAGAAGGAGGCGGCGCGTGGCTGATTCCGCGGCCGCCGTGCGTCCGTTCGTCAGCGTCGTGATGCCGGTGCGCAACGAGGCGGCCTACATCGAGCGCGCGCTCGCGGCCGTGTTCGCCCAGGATTATCCGCCGGACCGGCTCGAGATCCTGGTCGCCGACGGCCTCTCGACGGACGGCACGCGGGAGCGCGTCGCCGCGGCGGCCAGGGCGCGGCCGAACCTTCGTCTCCTCGACAGCCCGGGCCGCACGGCTCCCTGCGGCCTCAACGTCGGGGTGCGCGCGGCGCGCGGAGAGATCGTCGTTCGCGTCGACGGACACTGCGAGATCGAGCGCGACTACGTCTCGCGGTGCGTCGCGCACCTCGAGGCCGGCGACGGCGACGCGGTCGGCGGCTCGGTCGAGACCATCGGCGAGGACCGTCTCGCCGACACGATCGCCGCGGCGATGAGCTCGCCCTTCGGGGTCGGCGGCTCCGCGTTCCGCACGGTCCGCGGACGCACGCTGCTCGTGGACACGGTCCCGTTCCCCGCGTATACCCGCGCGATCCTGGACCGCGTCGGCCCGTTCGACGAGGAGCTCGTCCGCAACCAGGACGACGAATACAACGCGCGGCTGCGCAAGCTCGGCGGCCGGGTGCTGCTCGCGGCCGACGTGCGCTCCCGCTACTACAGCCGCGGCAGCTGGCGGGGGCTCTGGCGGCAGTACTTCCAGTACGGGTACTGGAAGGTCCGCGTCCTCCAGAAGCACCCTCGCCAGATGAAGCTGCGCCACTTCGTGCCGGCGGCCTTCGTCGGGGCGCTCGCGCTCTGCGGCGTGCTCGCGTTCTTCTGGAAGCCGGCGGCGTTCGCGGGGCTCGGCCTCCTCGGGTTCTATGCCCTCGCCGTGGCGGCGGCGTCGCTTCGGGCGTTCCGCGAGCACGGCGCCCGCGTCTTCCCGGGGCTGCCGCTCGCGTTCGTGATCCTCCACGTCGCCTACGGCGCGGGCTTCTGGGCGGGGCTCGCGAAGTTCGGGGGGCGCCGGCGGACCGGCGCGCGCCCGGAGCCGGCGGCCTCCGCCCTGATGGGGGAGCCCGGCGTCCACGTGGGAGCCGACGCCGACGCCGGAAGAGGGCCGCGATGAGCCTCGGCCCCATCACGGCCAAGCGCGCGATCAAGCGCGCCGCGGGCTGGGCGGCGGTGCTGACGTCGCCGTGGGTGTCCCGGCCGGACCGTCCGCGCGCCTGCATCCTCATGTACCACCGCGTCGCGGCGCTCGACTTCGTGGACCCGCGCCTCGACGACTGGAACGTCCCGCCGCCGGTGTTCGCGGAGCACGTCGCGGCCCTCGCCGAGTTCGCCGAGTGCGTGCCCCTCGCACAGCTGCCGGCGCGCCTCCGCGCGTCCGGGCCCGGAGAGAGACCGCTCGTCTGCATCACGTTCGACGACGGCTACGCGAACTTCGTCGACGCGGCGCTGCCGGTGCTCTCGCGCCACCGCGTCCCGGCCGCGTGCTTCGTCGTCACGAGCTGCGTGGCGAGCGAGGAACCGATGCCCTTCGATCGCTGGGCGCAGCGGCACGGGCGCGAGGTCGGGGCCGAGGCGTGGCGCGCGGCCGACTGGTCGGCGCTCGAGCGGGCGCTCGCGAGCGGGCTCGTGACCATCGGCTCGCACTCCCATCGCCACCGCGACGGGAGCCGCTGCGACGCGCAGGCTCTCGCCGACGAGGCGGGACGGTCCCGCGAGATCCTTCTCCGGCGGCTGGGGCCGGCCGCGGCGGCGGCGTACGCGTACCCGTACGGGAGCAGCCGCCTGGGCCACGTCTCGGACGCCTACGTGGGCGCGGTCCGCGCCGCGGGCTACGCGATGGCGGTGTCGACCGACCTGGGTCTGGCGGACGCGGCGAGCGACATCCTCCGGCTCCCGCGAATCGAGGCGAACCCGCTCGACTCCGCCGCCGTCCTGCGCGCGAAGGTGCGCGGGGCGCTCCTGCCGTACCGCGTGACCGACCGCCTGCGGATGCCCCGCTACGCCGCGTGAGCATGAGCATGAGCCCCGACGCCCTGAGGAAGCCGCGGATCCTCGTCCTGGACGGGCAGACGAACCAGGCGCTCGCCTGCGTGCGCTCGCTCGGGCGCGCCGGACACACCGTCTACGTCGCGAGCGCCTCGGCCCGGCCCCTCGCGGCCTGGTCGCGCTACGCCGCCGGCCGCGTCCGCGTGCGGACCGACGGGGCCCCGCGGGAGGCGTACGCGGAGCTTCGCGAGTGGGCGAGGCGCGAGGCCATCGCGATCGCGCTGCCGCTGACGGAGCGATCGTGCCTGCTGTGCGACATGGACCGCGCGGACTGGGAGGCGGCGGGCGTCCGGATCGGCTGCGGTCCCGGAGACATGCTGCTGCGCGCCTTCGACAAGGAGCACACGATCCGGCTGGCGCAGGCGTCGGATGTGCGGGTCCCGCCCACGGCCTTCCCGCACTCGGAGGCGGAGGCCGCCGAGGCGGGCCGCGCGCTCGGGTTCCCCTGCGTCGTCAAGGCGCGCTTCAGCAACGCGTGGAACGCGGAGGCGGGCACGTTCTGGGCGGACCGCGGATGCGGCTACGCGCAGGACGCGGACGATTTGCTCCGCGCCGTCGAGGATCGCCGTCAGGGTCCCTGGTGGCCCACGGTGCAGGGCTTCGTGGAAGGCGTCGGGCGCGCCGTGTCCGTCCTGTGCGACCGGGGCCGCATCGTGGCCGCGTTCGCGCACGAGCGCCTGCGCGACGTCCGGCCGACCGGTTCCGGAAGCAGCCTGCGCCGCTCGATCGCGCTCGACGCGCGGCTCTTCGAGCCTACGCAGAGGCTGCTCGCGGCCCTCGACTGGCACGGCCCGGCGATGATCGAGTACCGCGACGACGGCGGTGCGCCCTGTCTGATGGAGGTGAACGGCCGCTTCTGGGGCTCGCTCCAGCTCGGCGTCGACGCCGGCGTGGACTTCCCGGTGCTCTGGGTCGCGATCCTCTCGGGCGAGCATCCCGAGCGGGTGCGGGAGTATCGCGAGGGCGTCACGGTGCGCTGGGTGTGGGGCGACGTCAAGCGGATCGTGCACATCGCGGGCGGTCGCCCGCGCGGCTACGCGGGCCCGTTCCCGACGCTGCGCGAGGGCGTCGCGGAGGTGTTCGGCCGCCAGCCGGACGCGACGCGGCTCGAGACGTGGCGCCGTGGGGACCGCTGGCCGGCGTTCGGAGAAGTCGCGCAGGGGCTCCGCGACCTCTTCGCGTCCTGGCAGGCCCGATGAACGCGCGGCGCGACGGGACGGCCCGATGAGAGTCCTCGCCCATGCCCACTCGCACTACTCGCACGACAGCATGCTCGCGCTGTCCGACTGGATCGCGATCGCCCGCGAGCTCGGCGTCGGAACCGTGCTGCTGACCGACCACGAGGAGACCGGCTGGGACGAGGAGCGCTTCGCCGAGTACGTCCGGGACTGCCGCGCGAAGTCGACCCGGGACGTGACGCTCGTCCCCGGGATCGAGTTCAGCCAGGAGGGCCGCCACCTGCTGTGCTACGGGCTCCAGGCGATTCCGCCGCGGCCGAGCTCGGCGGCGGCGCTGGCGAAGGCCGTGCGCGCGCAGGGGCGCTGGCTGACGCTCGCGCATCCCGCGAAGTACCGCTGGCGCTACTCCGATGCCGTCCTCGGCGCGGTGGACGCGGTCGAGGTGTGGAACTCGAAGTGGATCTACGACGGGATGCTCGGGCCGCATCCGCGGACGCTGCGGCTCGCCTCCGACGCGATCTGGATGGCGGGGCAGGACGTGCACAGGACGAAGCACCTGTCGCGCCTCTTCCTGGAGACGCCTTCGGACGACGTGCTCGGCGACCTCGCGGCGCGGCGCCACGCGTTCGTCGCCGGCGAGCGCCGGCTCGACCCGGCGTCGCTTTCGGCGCCGGGCGCGGCGGGAGTCGCGCAGACCGCGCGCACGGCCATGCTTCGGCACGCGCTGAAGGGCTATCGTTGGATGCGCCGCGTGCGCACGGGTTAGCTGAGGAAACGGCCGCGTCGCGAGCGCGACGCGCGACACGCGACACTTTTGCCCAAGGGAGGATGACCATGGCTCAAGGGGTCCCGTTCTTTCGCCCCGACATCGGGAGCGAGGAGATCCAGGAGGTCGTGTCCGCGCTGGAATCGGGCTGGCTGACGACCGGCCCGAAGGTCAAGACGTTCGAGGAGGAGTTCGCGCGGGCCGTGGGCGCGGAGCACGCAATCGCCGTCAACTCGTGCACGGCGGCCCTCCACCTGGCCGTCGAGGCGCTGGGGCTGCGGCCCGGTGAGGCCGTCGTCGTTCCCACGATGACGTTCGCCGCGACGGCGGAGGTCGTCCGCTACCTCGGCGCCTATCCGCTCCTGGTCGACTGCGAGCCGGGCACGCTGAACCTCGACCTCGAGGACGCGGGCCGGAAGATCCGCGCCTTCCGCGCCGGCGAGATCCCCGGCGCCCCCTCCGGCGGGAGAGTGGTCGGCGTGATGCCGGTGCACGTCGGCGGCCTGATGGCCGACGTCGACGCGATCCGCGACTTCGCCGCCGAGCACGGGCTCTGGATCGCGGAGGACGCGGCGCACGCCTTCCCGGCGTCCTGGCGCCCGGACCGATCCGCCCCCTGGCAGCGCTGCGGCGAGGGAACCGCGCAGATCAGCTGCTTCTCGTTCTACGCCAACAAGACGATCACGACCGGCGAGGGCGGCATGGCGACGACGTCGGACGCCGAGCTGGCCTCGCGGATCCGGCTGATGTCGCTCCACGGCCTCTCTCAGGACGCCTGGCGGCGCTACTCGGGCGGCGGGACCTGGGACTACCGGATCCTGGCGCCCGGATTCAAGTACAACCTGACCGACGTCGCGGCGGCGATCGGCATCCACCAGCTCCGCAAGGCCGAGCCGATGCGGCAGAAGCGCGAGGCGGTGGCCGAGCGCTACGATCGCGCGTTCGCCGGGGTCGACGAGGTCGAGACCCCGCCGAGCGACGCGGACCGCGTGCACTCGTGGCACCTCTACCCGATCCGGCTGCATCGGGAACGGCTCGCCATCGACCGGAACGCCTTCATCGAGGAGTTGAAGCGCGCCGGCGTCGGCTGCTCCGTCCACTGGCGGCCGCTGCACATGCACCCCTATTACCAGGAGACCTTCGGCTGGCGGCCCGAGCAGTTCCCGATGGCGAGCGCCGAGTGGGAGCGGCTCATCAGCCTGCCGATCTTCCCCGGCATGCGCGAGGACGAGGTCGACGCCGTCGTGGAGCGCGTGCGCGCGCTGTGCGAGGCGCACCGCTCCGCCGCGCCGGCCGGACGACGGAGCGCCTCGCGTTGACGGAACCCGTGGCTCCATACGGCGAGCCCCGGACGGCGCCGCCGCGGCCCGGCCTCCCGCGAGGAGTCGAGATCGTCCTGTCGGCCGCCGGGCTCCTCCTGTGCTCTCCGATCCTCCTCCTGTCGGCGGCGGCGATCGCGTTGACCTCGCGCGGGCCGATCCTCTTCCGCCAGCAGCGCGTGGGCCGGGGCGGGGACCCGTTCACGCTGGTCAAGTTCCGAACGATGCGCCCGGCCGCGGGCCTCGCGGTGACGGCGCGCGACGACCCGCGGATCACCGCCGTCGGACGGCTCCTGCGCCGGACGAAGCTCGACGAGCTCCCCGAGCTCTGGAACGTCCTCAAGGGAGACCTCTCCCTGGTGGGCCCGAGGCCCGAGGTGCCGGACTTCGTGGACCGCGAGTCGGCGGACTGGAGGGAGATCCTCCGCGTTCGTCCGGGCATCACCGATCCGGTGACTCTCCGGCTTCGCGACGAGGAGTCTCTGATGGCGGGCGTCCCGGGCGACCGGGACCGCTACTACCGGGAGGTGTTGCAGCCCCGCAAGTTGAGCGGCTACCGAGAGTACCTGAGCCGCCGCAGCTGGAAGAGCGACACCCGGGTGCTCGTCGAGACGGGGCTCGCCGTGCTCTGCCCGCCGCTGGCGCGAAAGCTGCAGACCCCCTTTGGGGTTCCCGAGCGGCCGGCCGATTCTTGAAATCCGGAGGGGGTTGCGCTACGGTGTTCCGCGCATAGGACAATGAAGACAGATGCCCTCGCGGAACGGGGGAGAAGCCGTGTCTCCGTCTGGCGGCAGGTCCTCGCTCCCGTTCCCGCACTGAGCCTCCTCCTCGTCGCTCATCCGCGCTAGGCGAAGCCATGAACAAACGCACTCTCACGCCGATGCTGACGCGAGGACTCCAGTTCGCGCTGGACCTGGCGATTCTCGTCTCCGCGTTCTCGCTCGCGTACCTGCTGCGGTTCGAATTCGCGGTGCCGGGGAAGGAGCTCCGCAACGCCGTCCAGCAGCTTCCCTACGTCGTCCTCGTCCAGGCGAGCGCGCTCGCCCTCGCCGGGGTCTACAGCTTCATCTGGCGCTACGTGGGGATGGGCGAGGTCAAGGCGTTCGTCTACGCCGCGCTGTGGTCGGGCCTCACGCTCGCGGTCCTGCGCTTCTCGATCCCCGACCGCCTGACCGGCTGGCGCGTGCCCCTCTCGGTCATCCTGATGGGAACGGTCCTGGCGTTCGGCGGCGTGCTCGGGCTGCGGGTCCTGCGGCGTTACCTGTACGAGCTCGCGCAGCGTCGCGAGCGGGGCGCCCAGTCCGTGGGCCAGCGCGTGCCGACTCTGCTGATCGGCGCCGGCCGCGCGGGCGTCCTCGCGGTGCGCGAGATCGTGAACCGCGGCGACATGAACCTCGACGTGAAGGGATTCGTCGACGACGACCCCGAGAAGCAGGGAGCGGTGATCCACGGGATCCGCATCCTCGGCACCACCGAGGAGCTGCCGCGCCTGGTCCGCGACCACGGCATCCAGCAGGTCGTCATCACGATCGCCCAGATCTCGAGGCCGCAGATCCTCCACCTGATCGGGCTCTGCCGGAAGATCCAGGTGGACGTCCGCATCATCCCGGGCCTCTACGAGGTGCTGCAGGGCAAGGTCCAGGTGACCCGCATCCGCAGCGTCCAGATCGAGGACCTGCTGGGCCGCGAGCCCGTGTACCTCGACGAGGCCGAGCTCGGCCAGTTCCTGGCCGCCAAGCGCGTCATGGTGACCGGGGCGGGCGGATCGATCGGCTCGGAGCTGGCGCGCCAGATCGCGCGCTTCCAGCCGTCCAAGATCCTCCTCGTCGAGCGCGCCGAGTTCGCGCTCTTCGACATCGACGGCGAGCTGCGCCGGTCGCGCCCCGAGGTGCAGGTGGTGCCGCTCGTCGCGGACGTGTGCGACGAGTCGCGCATGCGCTCGATCTTCGCGGAGCACGCGCCCCAGGTCATCGTGCACGCCGCCGCGCACAAGCACGTGCCGATGATGGAGTCGAATCCCGGCGAGGCGATCAAGAACAACATCCTCGCGACGCGCCTGCTCGGCGAGCTCGCCGGCGAGCACGGGGTCGAGGCCTTCGTGCTCATCTCGACCGACAAGGCCGTGCGGCCGACGTCGATCATGGGCGCGACAAAGCGCATCGCCGAGCTCGCGGTGCAGGACCTCGGCGGCCGCTACGCGACGCGCTACGTCGCGGTGCGGTTCGGGAACGTGATCGGGTCGGCGGGATCCGTCGTGCCGATCTTCCGCGAACAGATCCGCCGCGGCGGTCCGGTGACCGTGACCCATCCGGAGATGCGGCGGTACTTCATGACGATCCCCGAGGCCGCCCAGCTCGTGCTCCAGGCCGGAGCCATGGGGCAGGGCGGCGAGATCTTCATCCTCGACATGGGACCCCCGGTGCGCATCCTGGACCTCGCGGAGGAGATGATCACGCTGACCGGCCTGCGCCCGTACGTCGACATGGAGATCTCGTTCACCGGGCTGCGGCCGGGCGAGAAGCTCTTCGAGGAGCTCGAGCTCACCGGCGAGCACATCTCGAAGACGCGCCATCCCAAGATCCTCATCGGGCGTCTCAACGCCTATCCCCCGGAGGAGGTCGAGCGCGCGCTGCGCTACCTCGAGGAGCTCGCCCGCGAGGGCGACGGCACCGCGGTGCGGAAGTTCCTCAACTCCCTCCTGCCGGAGGCGAACCTGGGCGTCCGCCGCTTCACGCGCGATCCCGCGCGACCCTCCGAAGCGGCCGGCCGCGCCGCCGGGCCCCAGACCACGCCGGACGCCTGACCCGGCCGCCGGTCAGGAACCGGCCGGGGGACGCGTCGGGCCGGAGAGGCGGGGTCCGGGAGGCGGATTGACGAGCGTCGGCGTCGGGCGCGAGCTCTGCGTCGTCAGCACGACGAACACGTTGAACTCGGGTCCGGTCACGGCGGGGGCCGTCCAGCCGACCGGCGCCACGGGCGCGAGCCCGGTCATGGGAATCGCGACGGGGCCGCCCGCGTACTTGCCGGAGGCGACCGCGGGACCGAAGAAGTTCTGCGCGTTGCGGATCTCGTAGTCGGTCCCGACCGCGAGGACGCCGGAGAGATCGGCGGCGACGGTGTCCTGGTGCGTCCAGTTGTAGATGGTCACGTGCGCCCGCCCGGGCTCGTACGTGTTGGGCTGGACGATCACGTCGGGCGCGCCCGGACGCGACGAGAGATAGAGGCTGTCGGGGAACTGGTTCTTGGTGATGCCGTTGATCGGCGTGCCGTAGAACGTGTTCCCGGCGATCGTCATGTCGGTGCAGTTGATGTCGACGCTCGTCGCGACGTAGTTGCCGACGATCGTGGGATCCTGGCAGGCCGCGTTGTATCCGAGCTTGAAGTCGGTCTCGACGCCGCCGCCGCCGTAGAGCCGGTAGAAGGCGTTGTTCAGGATCTTCGGGTCATGGGCGATGCTGCTTCCGCCGATGAGGAGATTGCGCGACCCGCCGGTCGGCTCGAGATCGCCGCCGTTGAAGAGCGTGTTTCCCTGGATCAGGAAGTTGTCGAGGTGCGAGGTCTCCGAGCCGTAGGCCTGAATCCCGAGGGCGAAGCCCGAGAAGATGACGTTCCCCTCGATCGTCTTCGTCCCCGTCTCGTTCTGCGTGTAGATGCCGTGGCCGTGCCCGCGGTCCGGTGCGGTCCAGCCGTTGTAATAGACGAGGCAGCCGCTGATCTCGCCGTCCACTGCCTCCTGCCAGAAGCTGAAGCCCTGCCGCAGGTCGTGGACCACCAGGTTGATGAACTTCAGTCCCGGATGCTTATCGCCCTGGGAGTCCTGGTAGATCTGGAAGCCATCGCCGCGGGTGATGTCGGAGGGGTTCGATCCGGACTGCGTGGTCTGACGGCGCAAATCCGAGCTCATGACCTCGAAGCCCCAGAACCAGACGTAGGAGCCGCGGACCGAGATCGCGGGATTGGCGAGGGAGGCGCAGTCGAGGGTGGCGTACTCGCCGGGCAACTGCCGCACGACGATCGGCCGGTCGGCGGTGCCGTTGAGCGTCGCGATGAACGTTCCGACGTAGGTGCCGCCCCGCAGCCAGATGGTGTCGCCGGGATGGACGGACGGCGGTTGGCCCAGGGCCGTCTGGAGATCCCACGGCGCGTCGCGGCTGCCGTCGCCCGACGGCGTCCCGGTCGGGGACGCGTAGAAGGAGTTTCCGGCGCTGGGAGCCTGCGCGACCCGAGGGGTCACGCGGGCCGCCTGCTTCGCCGCCGCGTTCGGGGGGTGGCCTCCGCAGTAGGCGAGCACGAGCACGCCGAGAATGCATAGCCACCGGGAGTGGAAGGTCTTCAACTGCATTGGGGGACGAGGGGATTTTACCCCTTCCGGAGGCCCTCCCCGGGGTGGGACTAAGGTCCTTCTGAGAATTATTGAAGGCCGAAGGTGTGGACGATCAGGGCGGCCATCTGCTCCCGGGTCACGATGTTGTCGGGGCAGTACTTGCGGGGGCCGCATCCGCCCGTGATCCCCTCGGCCGACAGCTCCTCGATCCACGCCGCGGCGAAGGCGCCGGAGGGGACGTCGTCGAAGACGTCGCCCGTGGCCGGCGGAGGCGTGTAGTCGCTGCCGTGCTTGGTCTTGAGCAGGAAGACCGCCATTTCCGAGCGGCGGACGGCGGCGTTGGGGCAGTACTTCGTGGGCGTGCACCCGCCCGTGATCCCCTCGGCGGCTAGCTGCTCGATCCACGCCGCGGCGAAGGCGCCGGAGGAGACGTCGTCGAAGACGCTGCCCGTCGCGGCCGGAGGCGCGTAGGCCGATCCGTGCTCGCTCTTGAGCAGGAACACGGCCATCTCGGAGCGCAGCGTCGACGCCTGCGGGCAGTAGTAGCCCGCGTGGCAGCCCGCGGTGATGCCGTTGGCGGAGACGATGCGGATCGAGTCGTAGAACAGGTCGCCCGGGGGCACGTCGAAGTACTGGTCGGGGCCGGGCAGGCTCAGGAGGACGAAGACGTTGAACTCCGGTCCGGTGACCGAGGGCGCCGCCCAGCCCACGGGGGACGCGACGGTCAACCCGCTCAGCGGGAGGGTGACGAGGCTGCCGTCGAAGATTCCCGACGCGACCGGGGCCCCGTAGAAGTCCTGCGCGTTGCGGATCTCGTACGCGCCGCCCATGTACGCGGCGCCGTTCAGGTCGACGCCCACGGTCGACTGGTGCGGCCAGTTGTAGACGGTGATGTTGGCGCGGCCCGGCTCGTAGGCGCTGGGCCGAACGAAGACCTTCATCCCCGAAGGCTGCGCGGAGTCGTAGACGTTGTCGGGATACTGCGTCTCCGCGAAGCCGCTGGTCGCGCCGTAGAAGGTGTTCCCGCTCATCGTCACGGGCAGGCAGCCGCCGTCGAAGAACGTGTTGTTCGAGACGTAGTTGTTCGTCACGTTCGTGTTCGAGCAGCCGGCGCCGTAGCCGAGCTGGAACGCCGAGTCGGGGCCGACGGTGCTCTTGTAGTAGAACAGGTTGTTCGAGATCGTGAGGTTCTGCGCGGTGCTGTCGCCCCCGATGAGGAGGTTCCGGCCTCCGTCGGGCGTGGCGATGAGCCCGTCGCTCGAGAAGGTGTTGCCCTCGATGTCGTAGTTGTTGAGGTAGGCCGAGGAGGACCCGTAGGCCTGGATGCCGTGGTCGAAGTTCTCGAAGATGATGTTGTCGACGATGTGCTTGGTGCCGTCCTGGTTCTGCGTGTAGATCCCGTGACCGTGGCCGCGGTCGGTTCCGTTCCAGCCGTTGTAGTAGATGAGGCAGCCGTTGATCTCCGCGTCGATGGCTTCCTTCCAGAAGCTGAAGCCCTGGCGCGCATCGTGGACGACGAGGTTGATGAACTTGAACCCGGCGTGGTTGCCGGTCTGCCAGATCTGGACCCCGTCGCCACGGTGGATGTCGCTCGGGTTCGAGCCCGATTGGGAGGACTGGCGCGTCGGATCGGAGCTCATGATCTCGAAGCCCCAGAACCACGTGTAGGAACCGCGGATCGCCAGCACGGCGGTGCCCGCGGAGCTGCCGCCGTCGAGCGTCGCGCGCTCTCCCGGATACTGGCGGATCACGATCGGGCTCGCCGCGGTTCCGTTGAGGTAGCTGACGAAGGTGCCCGAGTACGTCCCGCCGCGCAGCCAGATCGTGTCGCCCGGCTGAACCCCCTGTCCCAGGGTCAAAGCGTGCTGGAGGTTCCAGGGGTCGGTGATGGTGCCGGCATTGTCGGATTGCCCCGTGGGCGACACGTAGAAGTCGGTTCCCGAAACAACGCCGGCTATTGCGAGCACGGAGAGAGCGCCGAGAATCGCCCGTCGGAACATTGTGGTCATCCTATGAGCGTGACGATCCCGAAAACTACTGGCCACGGTGACAAAATCAGGACAACGCGCGGACAGGCCGGAAATCCCGCGCGGCCTGTCCAGAGGGACAGGCGAGGTCACGGCAGGGCGAAGGTGCGGACCAGGAACACGGCCATCTGGTCGCGCAGATTCGGATCGTTCGGGCAGTACTTTCCGCCGCCGCAGCCGGCCGTCACGCCTTCCGCGGCGAGCTCCTCGATCCACGGAGTGAACGGATCGTCGAGGGCGAGGTCGGTGAACACTCCGGTCGGCGGCGGCGGGACGTAGTCCGCGCCGTGCTCCGCGCGCAGGAGGAAGACCGCCATCTGCGCGCGCGTCACGATCATGTCGGGGCAGTACTTTCCGCCTCCGCAGCCCGCCGTGATTCCCTCGGACGCAAGCTCCTCGATCCAGGCCGCCGCGAAGGCGTTCCGCGACACGTCGGAGAAGACGGTTCCGGTCGCGGCCGGCGGCGCGTAGGCGCTGCCGTACTTGCTCTTCAGGAGGAAGACGGCCATCTGCGCGCGGGTCACGCCGACCTCCGGACAGTAGTTGCCGTTGCCGCAGCCGCTGGTGATGCCGTCCCGGCCGACCGTCTGGATGAAGTCGAAGAACAGGTTCGAGGGATGGACATCCGCGAAGAGCGACGTATCGCCGTCGTCCGGCACGAGGTTCGCGTCGCTCGTGACCAGGATCCGATCCACCTTGCTGCCGACCTCGCGTCCCCGGAAGGTCACGGTGTTCGAGCCGGACGAGAGCGTCAGCATGCGCGGGTCGAGAGTCAGGGGCACCCCCGTTCCGCCGCGGCCGTTGAGCACGGTCCACTGCCACTTCGGGGACCAGGTCCACCCGCTGTCGTCGTAAACGTCCTCCGTCCCGGAGTTCGCGTGGACGAAGAAGGAGTCGTGGACGTCGTCCGGCGCGAGGACGCGCGCCCAGACGTAGTAGCTGCCGGACCTCGGCACCGTGAACGTCCAGGTCGCGTCGCCCGAGTCCTCGACGCTCGTCGTGACGTAGTAGCCGCCGAACGCGTCGACGTCGTATCCCGCCGTCATGGAGCCGGTCAGCGCCGCGGCCTCCGCCTCGAGAGTGAGCGTGAAGGGCCCCGGGGTCGGGGTCCGGGTCGGCGTCGGCGGCGCGGGGGTGTGCGTGTGCGTCGGAGTAGCCGTCGGCGGCACGGGGGTGTGCGTCGGCGTCGGGCTCGCGGGCGGCGGAGTATCGGTCGCCGTCGGCGTCGGAGGCACCGGCGTCGGTGACGGAGTCGCCGTCGGCGGAACGGGCGTCGAGGTCGGTCCGGGCGCGGTCGGAGTCGCCGTCGGCGGAACCGGCGTCGAGGTCGGTCCGGGCGCGGTCGGAGTCGCCGTCGGCGGAACCGGCGTCGAGGTCGGTCCGGGCGCGGTCGGCGTCGCCGTCGGCGGGACCGGCGTCGAGGTCGGTCCGGGCGCGGTCGGCGTCGCCGTCGGCGGAACGGGCGTGGGCGTCGGCGTGGACGTCTTCGTCGGGGTCGGGCTCGGCGGGACCGACGTCGGCGAAGGCGTCGGAGTCGGAGGCGCCGGGGTCGGCGTCGCGGTCGCGGGGGCCGGCGTCGGGGTGCGCGTCGGCGTTGCGGTCGCCGTCGGAGTGGCCGAGGGCGATGGCGTCGGCGTCCCGCCCGGCGAGGCCGGCAGCAGGACGAACACGTTGAACTCGGGACCCGTCGCCGTGGGCGCGGGCCAGCCGACCGGCGTCGCCACCGACAGCCCGTTCATCGGGAGGCTGATCGAGCCGCCGTTGTAGGTGCCGGTCAGGACGGGAGCGCCCAGGAAGTCCGCCGCGTTGCGGACCTCGAATCCCGACCCGGGCGCGAGGACTCCGGTCAGGTCGACGCTGACGCTCGACTGGTTGGGCCAGTTGAAGACGGTGATGTTCGCGCGGCCCGCCTCGTAGGCATTGGGGCGCACGAAGACCTGGAGCGCCGAGGGTCGCGTCGTCGTGTAGGTGTTGTTCGGATACGACGAATGCGAGAAGCCGCTCGTCGATCCATAGAAGGTGTTCCCGGTCATCGAGGTGGGCAGGCAGCCGCCCGCGAACATGGTGTTGTTGGAGACGTAGTTGGTGCTCACCGTGGTGCCTGAGCAGCCGGAGCCATATCCCAGCTGGAAGGCCGAGTCCGGGCTCTCGGCGGCCTGGTAGTAGAGGAAGTTGTTCGCGACCGACAGGTTCTGTGCGGTGCTGTCGCCGCCGATCAGCAGGTTGCGCCCTCCCGGAGGCGAAGCCATCTCGCCGCTGGTGCTGAAGGTATTGCCGTGGATGTCGTAGTTGTTGAGGTGCGCCGTCGAGGAGCCGTAGCCCTGGATGCCGTGATCGAAGTTCTCGAAGATGACGTTGTCGACGATGTGCTTGGTGCCGGTGTTGTTCTGCGTGTAGATGCCGTGACCGTGGCCGCGGTCGGCGCCGTTCCAGCCGTTGTAGTAGATGAGGCAGCCGTTGATCTCGGCATCCGTGGCCTCTTCCCAGAAGCTGAAGCCCTGGCGCGCGTCGTGGATGATGAGGTTGATGAACTTGAGACCCGGCACGGTCTGCGTCTGCCAGATCTGGATCGCGTCGCCGCGGTGGATGTCGGTGGGATTCGAGCCGGACTGGCTCGACTGGCGGACCGGGTCGGAGCTCATGATCTCGAAGCCCCAGAACCACGTGTACGAGCCGCGAGTGGAGATGACGCAGGTGGTCGAGGAGCCGCCGTCGAGCGTCGCCAGCTCGCCGGCGTATTGCCGCACGATGATCGGGCTCGCCGCGGTTCCGTTCAGAAGACTGACGAACGTGCCCGAGTAAGTGCCGCCGCGCAGCCAGATCGTGTCACCCGGATGGACGGCCGCGGGCTGGTTCAGCGCCGTCTGGAGCTGCCAGGGATTGCTGAAGCTTCCCGTGCCGCCCGCGCTCGCATTCGGCGCGACGTAAAAATCCGCGCCGAGCGCCGGGAGTGTCAGCCCCAGGACGACTGCCGCCCCGAGCAGAAGGAACCTCAGTTGTCCACGCTTCATTCTTGGCCGTAGGGTGCGCTCTCGGCCTGGCCGAAAACTACTGGTCGGCGAGGCCGAATTTGGACAGGCCTGGACAGGCTTTGCGGGAGCTGCCGGGACCCGTCCCTAAGGTCAGGTGATGCTTGCCGAGGACAACGAAATTGCGTACCCTGCCTTCAGTGCCTAAAACACGCGCGACGCGCCGGGCTTCGGTCAGCCTGCTGGCGTTTCATCCGCTCGTGCTCTCGGAGTTCGAGCGGCTGCTCGCGGATCTTCCCTTCACGGTCCACTCGCGGAGGCTCGAGCCGGATCTCATGGCCGACCCCGCGCGACTCGCCGTTCCCCGCTCGTCCGTATTCGTGCTCGAGTGCCACCAGCACCGGCCCACGACGGAGGCCCTGGTCATCGGCGTGCTCGGACGCCACCCGGCGGGCCGGGTGGTTCTGGTGGCGGAGAAGTTCGATCAGGCGAGCGCGTTCCCGCTGCTGCGGCTCGGCGCGAAGGGGCTCATGACCTTCGCCGACGCCAACGAGCAGCTCGGCCGCGCGGTCGAGGAGGTCTCCTCCGGCGGCTTCTGGGTCCCGCGCTCGCTGCTGTCGCGGTTCGTCGACGAGACGATCAGCACCGTGCGCCGTCCCCGGGGCCCGGGCGGACCCGCCCGCCTGTCGCGCCGGGAGCGGGAGGTCCTCGATGCGCTCCTCGAGAACCTCTCCAACAAGGAGATCGCGAGCAAGCTGAACATGTCGGAGCGGACCGCGAAGTTCCACGTCTCGAACCTGCTCGCCAAGTACGGCGTCCGCCGCCGCGCGGACCTCATCCTCCTCACCTACACCCAGCTCGAGAGGCCCACCTAAAAAAGCAGAGGCCCAAATTTTTGGGGCGCCGAGTCGGCGCGACCGGGTTACTCTCTTTCGATCGACTCCAAGATCGGCTCGTCGCAATCCCTTCGGATGGAATCGCCCGGCTCATCGGCACGAGGGCCGTGGGAGTCGCGCGTCCGCGGGCTCTACGTCCGCTGGGTCCGGCCGCGGATCCAGTCCCCGATTCGCCGCCAACGGCTGAAGCTGCTCTGGTTCGTGTGGGGATACTGGCCCCTCCTCTTCCTGAGGCTCGGCCCGCTCGAGAAACTCTCGCTCCTGCGGCGGTTCCTCCGGGTCGACTGGAACGTGCCGCACGCCCACCGGCCGAGCGAGATCGCGCGGGTCTGCGAGGCCCTGGCGTCCCGGCGCGCGCGGCCGGGGGAGGTCATGGTCGAGGCCGGATGCTGGCGGGGAGGCAGTACGTCCAAGTTCAGTCTCCTCTGTCAGATGCTCGGCTATCGGCTCGAGGTGTTCGACTCCTTCCAGGGGGTCGAGCCCCTTACCGCGGAGGAGAAGGTCAAGGGATACGACTTCTCGGGTGAATATGCCGCCACGAAAGCTCTAGTAATGGACAACGTCGCGCGGTATGGTGCCGCCGGAAGCTGCTCATTCAACCAGGGTTGGTTTGCCGAGACGTTGGCGCGGAAGCCACTGTCCGATCCTGTGCGGGTGGTCTACATCGACTGCGATGTCGCGAAGGGCACATTTGAGGTCTTGACGGGAGTGGTTGCTCAGTTGGTCACCGACGCGCGCGTGTTCTCGCAGGACTTTCACATCGGGCCGGTCCGCGAACTGCTCCTGGACCCGGGAACCTGGCAGCGTCTGGGAGTCGCGCCCCCGAGCATCGAGCCGCTCTGCGGCCATCTGGCCGAGATTCGTTTTAACGTCCCGCGCACGCGGGGCACATCGGAGTGAGGAATTCTTGGGAGTCTAGGATGATCAAACGGTGGGGGTTCTGGTTCGCCGCGTGGGTGGTCGCGGCAGGGGTCTCGGGCGCCACTCTTCCGACGGGTTTCACGGAGACGACGTTCACGGGGTTCTCCAGTCCGACGTCAATGGAAGTGGCGCCCGACGGGAGAATCTTGGTCTGCCAGCAGACGGGCGCGCTGAAGCTCATCAAGAACGACGTCGTCCAGAGCACTCCGGTCCTCACGCTGACCGTCGACTCCAATGGCGAGCGCGGCCTTCTCGGCGTGACGGTGGATCCGAACTTCTCGCAGAACAACTACATCTACGTCTACTACACGGTGCCGTCGCCGGCACACAACCGATTGAGCCGGTTCACGATGAACGGCGACACCGCGCCGTTGAGCAGCGAGTTCGTGCTGCTGAACCTCGACAACCTCTCCACCGCGACCAACCACAACGGCGGCTCCCTGCACTTCGGGGCGGACGGGAAGATCTACATCGCGGTCGGCGACAACGCCACCAGCGGCCATTCGCAAGACCTGTCGAGCCTGTTCGGCAAGATTCTCCGGCTGAACTCGGACGGGTCGATTCCCACGGACAACCCGTTCTTCAACACTCCGGGTGCGCGGAAGGAGATCTGGGCGCTGGGGCTGCGGAATCCCTTCACCTTCGCGACGCGCACGCAGACGCCCAGCATCTTCATCAACGACGTCGGAGAGAACACGACGGAAGAGATCAACGTCGGAGGCGCCGGCAACAACTATGGCTGGCCCTTCTGTGAGGGCCCGTGCAGCGATCCTCCCTACGTCGATCCCTTCTATTGGTATAACCACACCGGCGGGGTCTGCGCGATCACGGGCGGCGACTTCTACAATCCGCCGGTCCAGCCGTTCCCCTCGACCTACCTCGGCAAGTATTTCTTCGCGGACTACTGCGCGGGCTGGATCCATTACGTCGATCCGTCCGCCTCGGGATCGCCTCCTCCGTCGACGAGCTTCGCGACCGGAATCGGCGCGCCGGTCGACATCCAGATCGGCTTCGACGGCAACCTCTATTACCTCGCGTACAGCGCGGGACTGGTCTCCCGGGTCACCTACACGGGAAGCAGCTCACCCGTGATCACGCAGGATCCCGTGAACGTGACCGTCGGCATTCCCAACCAGTCCGCGACTTTTTCCGTCTCGGCGAGCGGCGCGGCGCCGCTGTCGTATCAGTGGCAGAAGGCGGTGCCTCCCGGCGGATTCAACGACATCTCCGGGGCGACCCAGTCCTCCTACACGATCAACAACGTGGTCCTCGGCGACAGCGGCTCCCAGTACCGCTGCAAGGTCTCGAACGCCTCGGGCTCCGCGACCAGCAACGCGGCGACGCTGACGGTCCTGAACGACCAGCCGCCGGTTCCGGTGATCACGGCTCCGTTGTCGGGCGCCCTCTACTCGGGTGGAGACACGATCAACTTCGCGGGGACGGCGACCGACCCCGAGGACGGGAGCGAGCCCGCGAGCCGCTTCACCTGGTGGGTCGACTTCCACCACTGCCCGACTCTCCAGACCTGCCACATCCACCCCTTCCTGCCGCCGACCAGCGGGGTCACGAGCGGCTCCTTCGTCGTCCCCACGATCGGCGAGACTTCGCCGAACGTCTTCTTCCGCGTCAACCTCCAGGTCGCGGACTCGCAGGGCCTCATCACCGCCGTCACCCGCGACGTCCTCCCTCGGACCTCGACGATGACGTTCCAGACGAGCCCGACCGGACTGCAGGTGACCGTCGACGGGCAGCCGTTCACCGCGCCGACCGTCGTCGTCGGCGTCGAGAACATCCAGCGCACCATCGGCGCGCCGTCGCCGCAGGGCGGCTTCACGTTCCAGTCGTGGTCGGATGGGGGAGCCCAGACGCACACGATCTCCACTCCGGTGAACGACACGACGTACACGGCGACCTTCTCGGGCGGGCCCACGAACACGCCCACGAAGACGAAGACGCCGACTCCCCCGGGGCCGACCTTCACGCCGACGAAGACGTTGACGCCCGCGCCTCCGACGCTCACGCCGACGAAGACCAACACGCCCACGAGGACTCCGACCCCGGGTCCGCTGCCGGCGCCGTGGGTCCAGCAGGACATCGGCTCCCCGGGCGTGCCGGGCGGCGGCGGCTTCTCGGGCGGCGTTTTCTCCTTGACCGGATCGGGCGCCGACATCGAGGGCAACTCCGACCAGTTCCACTACGTCTACCAGCCGATCTTCAGCGACGCCACGATCTACGCGCGCGTCGTGAGCATTCAGAACACGGACCCCTGGGCCAAGGGCGGCGTCATGATCCGCGAGACGCTCAACGCCAACTCGATGCACGCGATGATGGTCCTGACGCCGGGCAACGGGGTCGTGTTCCAGCGCCGCGTCTCGACCGGCGGCGGCACGACGACGACGAACGGCGCGCTCGTCTCGGCGCCCTACTGGGTCAAGGTCGTTCGCAGCGGAAGCACGTTCTCGGGCTACAGCTCGTCGGACGGTTCCAACTGGACGTTCGTCGGGTCGGCCACGATCCCCATGGGCTCGAACGCGTTCGTCGGCATGCCGCTCACGAGCCACAACAACACGGTGCTCGGCGCCGCCTCGTTCGACAACGTCACCGTCCTCGGGGGAGGCGTGCTGACGTCCACCCCGACGCGTACGTCGACCAAGACGTTCACGCCGACGTCCGCGCCTCCGACCTTCACGCCCACGCGTACGTCGACCAAGACGTTCACGCCGACGTCCGCGGCTCCGACCTTCACGCCGACACGCACGTCGACCAAGACGTTCACGCCGACGGGCGCTCCGCCGACCTTCACGCCGACGCGCACGAACACGAAGACCTTCACCCCGACTCCCGTCGCGCCGACTTCGACGTCCACGCGCACCAACACGCCGACGGCGACGAAGACGCCCACGCCGGGCGTGCTGCCGCCGCCGTGGGTGCAGCAGGACATCGGGTCGCCGGGCGTGCCGGGCGGAGCCGGCTTCACGGGCGGGTCCTTCTCGCTCAGCGGGTCGGGCGCCGACATCGAAGGCGCCTCCGACCAGTTCCACTACGTCTATCAACCGGCGTTCGGCGACGTCACGGTCTACGCGCGCGTGGCGAGCATCCAGAACACGGATCCCTGGGCCAAGGGCGGCGTGATGATCCGCGAGACGCTCACGGCCGGCTCGATGCACGCCATGCTGGTCCTGACGCCGGGCAACGGAGTCGCCTTCCAGCGCCGCCTGACGACGGGCGGCACGACCTCGACCACGATGGGCCCCTGGGTGCCCGCTCCGTACTGGGTCAAGGTCGTCCGCAGCGGGAACACCTTCTCGGGCTACAGCTCGCCGGATGGGTCCACCTGGACGCTCGTGGGATCGGACACCATCGCGATGGGACAGAACGTCTTCATCGGTATGCCGCTGACGAGCCACAACAACGCCGTGCTCTGCGTCTCGCTGTTCGACAACGTCACGATCTCGGGCGGCGGGGTGCCGACGACGACGTCGACCCCGACGGCGACCAAGACGTTCACGCGCACGCCGACTTCGGCGGTGCCGACCTCGACGCCCACGAGGACGCCGACCGCCTCCAACACGCCGACGGCGTCGCGGACCCCGACGGGGACGATCACCCCTCAGCCTCCGACGCCGACGCACACGAAGACGCCGACTCCGGGTCCGCAGCCGACCGTCGCCGCGATCGGCCCGACCTCGGGAATCGCGACGGGCGGCACCAGCGTGGTGATCACGGGCGGGAACTTCCTGGCGTCCTCCACGGTCCAGTTCGGCGGAGTGGCCGCGTCCTCGAGCTACGTGGGGCCGACGCAGCTGAACGCCGTCGCGCCGGCGCTGTCGCCCGGCACTCTCAACGACGTGGTGGTCTCCAATCCCGGCCTTTTGGCTCTGAGCGGGACGCTCGCCAAGGGCTGGATGGCCGATTTCGCCGACGTCCCGCAGGCGAGCCCCTTCCACGGGGACATCGAGATCCTCTTCCGCAACGGGATCACCGGCGGCTGCGCGCCGGGCGCGTATTGCCCGAGCGCGGGGGTCCTGCGGCAGGAGATGGCGGTCTTCCTCCTGAAGGCGGAGCACGGCTCCGGCTACGTGCCGCCGTCCTGCACCGGAGTCTTCGCCGACGTCCCGTGCCCGGCGACGCCCTCCTTCCCGTTCTCGGACTGGATCGAGCAGCTCTCCGAGGAGGGCATCACGGGCGGCTGCCTGACCAACCCGCTGCGCTTCTGTCCCGACCGAAGCGTCACCCGCGCCGAGATGGCCGTCCTGCTGCTTCGGACGGAGCACGGCTCCGCCTATGTGCCGCCGGCCTGCACGGGCCAGTTCTCGGACGTGCCCTGCCCGGCGACGCCGAGCTTCCCGTATTCCGACTGGATCGAGCAGCTCCTGGCGGAGGGCGTCACAGCCGGCTGCAGCCCGCCGGCGCCCCCCTCCGGCAAGCCCGGCTACTGCCCGGACGCGGCCACCCCCCGGGAGCAGATGGCGACGTTCGTCGTCCGGACCTTCGGGTTGTCCGCCCTGCACGGGTCCCGCGGACGGCCCGAGATCGTGGGGAGGCCGGGCGGAATCCACCGGGATTGACAGGCCGGGTGCCCTTACGTATCCTTACCCGCCCTCCGAAAGGAGGGGTCCGTCCAGGCTCGTCCGGTTCGGGCCTCCTTGGATGAGCCGGCGTCTCAGCTTGAAAAGTCCAGAGTTTTAGGGGTTTTGGAAATGGCTTCGGCTACCGCGGCTTCGGCCGCCGACATTCGTCGCGACTGGTTCGTGGTGGACGCCTCCGGGCTCATCCTGGGGCGCCTCGCCTCGCGGATCGCGAGCGTGCTCTCGGGCAAGCACCGGGCGAGCTATCTGCCGCACCTCGACACCGGCGACTTCGTCGTCGTCACGAACGCGGACAAGGTGCGCTTCACCGGCAACAAGCTGGACGAGAAGGTCTATCGCCGCCACACCGGTTATCCCGGAGGTCTCCGCTCGGTGCAGGCGAAGGACCTCCAGGCGAAGTATCCCGAGCGGCTGATCGAGTCCGCCGTTCGGGGCATGCTGCCGAAGAGCAAGCTCGGCCGCAAGCAGATCAAGAAGCTCAAGGTCTATCGCGGGCCCAAGCACCCGCACGAGGCTCAGCAGCCTCGTCCCCTCGAGATCTCCGCCGCTCGCGGCGGAAAGAAGTAACGCGGAGGCGCTTTGGCAGTCGACATTCAGCATCGGGCGACCGGACGGCGCAAGAGCGCGATGGCGCGTGTCCGGCTCGTGCCCGGGACCGGCGCGATCACGGTCAACAAACGTTCGCTCGACGACTTCTTCCCCAACAACGTCCTCAAGATGGTCATCAAGCAGCCGCTCCTCACCACGGAGACGGCTGAGAAGTTCGACATCCACGTGTCGGTCGCCGGCGGCGGGCCCTCGGGCCAGGCCGGCGCGATACGGCACGGCATCGCGCGCGCGCTCACGGAGTACAACGCGGAGCTCCGCAAGAAGCTCAAGAAGGAAGGATTCCTGACGCGCGATCCCCGGATGAAGGAACGCAAGAAGTACGGGCAGCGTGGCGCACGGGCGCGGTTCCAGTTCTCCAAGCGCTGATGCGGTCCGACTCTCCACTCTCGACTACCGATTTTCGGCTTTCGACTCTCGAGGAGGTGTGATCTGGCTTTGATTTCGATGAAGGAACTGCTCGAGGCTGGCGTCCACTTCGGTCACCAGACGAAGCGCTGGAACCCGAAGATGAAGAAGTTCATCTTCGGCAAGCGCAACGGGATCTACATCATCGACCTGCAGAAGACGCTCAAGCAGTTCAAGGAAGCCTCGAAGTTCGTGACCGACCTCGCGGCGGCGGGCAAGAACCTGCTGTTCGTCGGCACGAAGCGGCAGGCCCAGGACGCGATCTACGAGGAAGCCAACCGCTGCGGCATGTTCTACGTGAACACGCGCTGGCTGGGCGGCACGCTGACGAACTTCTCGACGATCCGCAAGTCGATCCACCGGCTGAAGGAGATCGAGGGAATCCTCGCGCAGGACGACAACGAGAACCTCACGAAGAAGGAGCGCCTGCGGCTGGAGCGGGAGAAGGAAAAGCTCGAGAAGAACCTGACGGGCATCAAGGAGATGGACGAGCTGCCCGACGCGCTGTTCGTCATCGACCCGAAGCAGGAATACATCGCGGTCAAGGAAGCGAACATCCTGGGCATCCCGGTGGTGGCCGTGGTGGACACCAACTGCGACCCGGACCTGATCGACCACGTCATCCCCGGCAACGACGACGCGATCCGGGCGATTCGCCTGTTCACCGCCAAGGTGGCCGACGCCGTGCTCGAGGGCCTGCACGCCCACGGCGAGCGGGAAGCCGAGAACGCCGCGGCGGCCGAGGATCGGCCGCGGACGCCGGAGCTCTCGCAGACCGCCGTCGTCGCCGACGCTTCGTAAGACGAGTCGAGAGTCGAGGGTCGAGAGTCGAGGGTGGCTCGGGCCCTTCGACTCTGAGCTCTCGGCTCTGAACTCTCAACACACGACCCTGGATTGAGGACGACATGGAAATCAGCTCGAAACTCGTCTCGGACCTTCGCGCCGAAACCGGCGCGGGGATGATGGACTGCAAGAAGGCCCTGGTCGAATCGAAGGGCGACTTCGAGGAGGCCAAGAAGATCCTGCGCAAGAAGGGCCTCGCCGCCGCCGCCTCCAAGGCCGGCCGGGCCGCTTCCGAGGGGCTCGTCGTCGCCCACGTCACGGTCAAGGGGGCCGTCCTCGTGGAGGTCAACTGCGAGACCGACTTCGTCGCTCGGACGGAGGACTTCCGCACGTTCGCGGAGAAGCTGGCGGACCGCATCGCCGCCCACGACGCCTTCGGCGACACGCGCACGGGCTCCGTGGAGGAGCTCAAGGCGCTGTCCTGGCCGGGCGGCGAGACGGTCGGCGACCAGGTCACGCAGCTGATCGCGACGCTCAAGGAGAACATCCAGGTACGGCGCTTCGCACGGTGGACTCCCCGTGCCGGCGAGCGCTTCGCGAGCTACATCCACGGGAACGGGCGGATCGGGGTGCTCGTCGGCGTCCCCGGGGGCGACGAGGCCCTCGGCAAGGATCTCGCGATGCACATCGCAGCCTCCGACCCGCGCTTCGCCTCCCGCGGCGAGGTGTCAGCGGAAATCCTGGCGACCGAGCGCGAGATCGCCCGGGCGCAGGCGACGGCCGCCGGGAAGCCGGCGAACGTGGTCGAGCGGATCGCGGACGGGAAGGTCGAGAAGTTCTACCAGGAGGCCGTGCTGGTCGAGCAGGCCTTCGTGAAGGACCCCGAGAAGACCGTCGGCCAGGTCGTGGTCGAGCGCGCCGGCAAGGACGCGCTGGACCTGCGCTTCGTCCGGTTCAAGCTCGGCGAGGGGCTGGGGCGAGCCGAAGAAGCGGCTTAAACGTCGCCCTCGCGCATCGCGCTGCTGCGCGATCGCTGCGGGGTCCCGGCGAACGATTGGTCCAGTCCTGCGGTCCAACGGATCTCGGGCCATCGGACGATCGGATGCCCGCGAACTTTCGACGGGCACGCGAAGCGGATCTAGGACTCGAGCCGGGATTCGCAGATAATCGCCAGCGCATGCCCGAGACGCCCGAGACGCCCGGCACGTCCGGAGCCCCCGTCTATCGCCGCATTCTCCTGAAGCTCTCGGGAGAGGCGCTGATGGGAGACCAGAAGTTCGGCATCGCGCCCGAGGTCGTCGCGCGCCTCGCCGACGAGGTCAAGGAGGTCTATCGCCTCGGGGTGCAGACCGCGGTCGTCCTCGGCGGCGGCAACATCATCCGCGGCGTGTCCGCCGCCGCGCAGGGGATCGACCGGGTGGCCGGCGACCACATGGGCCTGCTGGCGACCGCGATCAACGGCCTCGCGCTCCAGGATGCGCTCGAGAAGCGCGGCGTCACGACGCGCCTCATGTCGGCGCTCGAGATGCGGCAGATCGCGGAGCCCTTCATCCGCCGGCGCGCGCTGCGCCACCTCGACAAGGGCCGGGTCGTGCTCTTCGTGGGCGGGACCGGCAACCCGTTCTTCACGACCGACTCGGCGGCGGCGCTGCGCGCCAACGAGATCCACGCCGACGTGCTCCTCAAGGCGACGAAGGTCGACGGAGTCTACGACGCGAATCCGGACCGCGACCCCAACGCCAAGTTCCTGAAGTCGCTCTCGTACCGCCAGGCGCTCGAGGCGGGCCTGCAGGTGATGGACGCCGCGGCCGTCGCGCTCTGCATGGAGAACGGGGTCCCGATCAAGGTCTTCAACCTCAAGGTGAAGGGCAACATCCAGCGGGTGGTCCTCGGGGAGGACATCGGCTCGCTGGTCTCGGCAGGGAGAGACTGACCCATGATGCAGGAGCTCAAGGACATCGAGAAGGAGATGGTGGAGGGCGTCGCGGCCCTCAAGGAGCGCTTCAAGACCCTGCGGACGGGCCGCGCGAACCTCGGGATGCTCGACGGCATCCTGGTCGCCGCGTACGGCGCGGAGGTCCCGATCAACCAGGTCGCGAACCTCTCGGTCCCCGATCCGACGCTCATCGTCGCCGCCCCCTGGGACCCGAAGATGGCGGTCGAGATCGAGCGGGCGATTCGCAAGTCGGAGCTCGGGCTGAACCCGCAGTCCGACGGCAAGGTCGTGCGCATCCCGATCCCCGCGTTGACCGAGGAGCGGCGCAAGGACCTCGCGAAGAAGGCGCACCACATGGCCGAGGAGTGCCGCGTCGAGATCCGTCGCTACCGGCACGAGGGCAACGACCGCATCAAGAAGATGTTCAAGGACAAGGCCATCTCCGAGGACGACGAGCGGCGCGGCCTCGAGGAATCCCAGAAGCTGACCGACAAGAAGATCAAGGAAGTCGACGATCTCCTGAAGGCGAAGGAAGCGGAGATCCTGGCCGTCTGAGGTTTTCGCCCGGCGCCCTCTCGGCACTCTGCTCATTGGGCTCAGGCTCGGTCGATCCCAGCATTGGAAGAGTCGGGGTCCGCTCCGGGCGCGGGCTCCTCTCGGTCGAACGAATGTGGGATCCTCTACGGCGAAGTTGTCGAATCTGCTCGTCATCGTCGCTGCCGGAAGTGGCTCGAGGCTCGGCCGCGCCGAGCCGAAGGCGCTCGTTTCGATCGGCGGCCGCCCTCTCCTCTCCTGGACCCTCGATTCCGTGTCGACGGTCGCCGTGGATCGCCTCGTGGTGACGGCGCCCGCGGACCGGCTGGACGCGGTGCGCGAGATCGTCGGCGCACGCGGCCGCGTGGTCGCGGGCGGCGAGACGCGGTCGGCCTCCGTTCGTCTCGGCGTCGCGGCCCTCTCCCCGGAGAACGCGGACGTCGTCGCGATTCACGACGCCGCCCGTCCGCTGGTGTCGGCCGCCGAGCTCGGGGCGGTTCTCGCCGCCGCGGGGCGCTCCGGCGCCGCCATCGCGGCCACGCCCGTCGTGGACACCGTCAAGCGAGCGGCGGAGGGGCAGGTCCGGGCCACCGTCGACCGGCGGGATCTCTTCGGCGCCGCGACCCCGCAGGCCTTCCGCTGGGACCTCCTTCGTCGCGCCCTCGAGGGCGGCGACGCCACCGACGAGGCGGCGCTGTGCGAGGCCGCCGGGATCCCGGTCTCGCTCGTTCCGGTCTCGCGGCTCGCGTTCAAGATCACGACGCCGGAGGACCTCGAGCTCGCGGAGGCGATTCTCGCCGCGCGAAGGAGGAGAGGGGAGGCACCCGCGATGACGACGCGAGTGGGCATCGGGTTCGACGCGCATCCCTTCGCGGCCGGCCGGGAGCTGCGGCTCGGCGGCGTCGCGGTTCCGCACGAGTCCGGTCTTCAGGGCCACTCCGACGGCGACGCGCTGCTGCACGCGCTGACCGACGCGATCCTCGGGGCCGCGGCCCTCGGGACGATCGGCGACCACTTTCCGCCGAGCGACCCGCAATGGAAGAACGCCGACAGCGCGACGTTCGTCGCCCGCGCCGTGGCGCTCGCGCGCGGCAGGGGCCTCGAGGTCGGGAACGTCGACGCGGTGATCGTCGCGGAGGCGCCGCGCATCGCCCCGCACGCCGCGCGGATCCGCGCCCGCGTCGCGGAGATCCTCGGGGTCGCCGAGGACGCGGTGAGCGTTCGCGGCACCAGCACGAACGGCCTCGGCTTCACGGGCCGCGGCGAGGGTCTCGCGGCCAACGTGATCGTGCTGCTCGTCGGCGGCGAGAGCGGGAAATCCTCGGCCTAGAACGTGCGGGCCTGAGGCTTCATGTTCGTCGCGCGCATCCATCCGGTCGAGGAAGCCGTCGCCGCGCGTCCCCGCGAGATCGAGTGGGTGCTGTTCGACCAGGACCGGCGGGATCAACGGTTCGCCCGCCTCAGGGCGCTCTGCCGGGAGCACGGCGTGACCATCCGACAGGGGCCGCGCCGGGCGCTCGACCAGCTGGCCGGCCCCGGGCACCAGGGCGTCGTCGCCCGCCTGGCGGTCCGGGGCTACCTCGAGGAGGAGGACGCGTTCGAGGGCCCGGCGGGGAAGCGGTTCCTCTTCCTGCTGGACGAGATCCAGGATCCCCACAACCTGGGCGCGGTGCTGCGGGTGGCCGAGGCGCTGGGGGCCGGGGTGGCCGTGCCGGAGCGGGGATCGGCCCCTCTGTCGGAAGCGGTCGGCCGCGCCTCGGCGGGGGCCGTCGAGCGGGTCCGGATCCACCGGGTCAAGAACCTCCGGCGATTCGTCGATCGTCTTAAGAATGAGGGGTTTCGGGTCATCGGGCTGGACGCGTCCGGTCGGAACCTCTTCGAGGTCGACCTCACCGGGGACCTCGCCCTCGTCCTCGGAGCCGAAGGGAAGGGGATCCGGAGGCTGGTCCGGGAGGGCTGCGATGAGCTGGCGAGCCTGCCGATGGCCGGAAAGGTGGCGTCCCTGAACGTCTCGACGGCGGCCTCGGCGGCCGGGTACGAGGCCCTCCGTCAGAGGCTGAACGGGCCTCCCCGGCGGGGTTGAGGGCGGCTTCCCGGACGGGGCCCGCGGAGGCGCAAAAGGGGTCTTGATCCAGTGGTTTGCCGCTGGTAGACTCCGCGATTCACGCCGGTGGGGGAATTCTCTAGGTGTGCTCTTTGAAGGCCAGCTGAGGGCGGAGAACCGCGAGGCGATCGGTGACATTCGTAGCCGGCGTAGCTCAACGGTAGAGCACCCGATTTGTAATCGGGAGGTTGCGGGTTCAAGTCCCTTCGCCGGCTCCAGGTGATCTTGTCGTCACGGATGGCGACTCGAATCGGAATCGAGCTCGGGCAGTTGGCCGAGTGGTTAATGGCAGCAGACTGTAAATCTGCCGCGCTTCGCGCTACGGAGGTTCGAATCCTTCACTGCCCACCATTGAACGATGACTCACGAAAGTGCGGGAGTAACTCAGGGGTAGAGTCACAGCCTTCCAAGCTGTTGGTCGCGGGTTCGAATCCCGTCTCCCGCTCCATAGACGGGAAACGGGAAGCGGTAAACGGAAAACGATGAATCGAAGTGTGACGGTGATCGTGCGCGAGAAATCAGTCTCGTCTCCCGTTTTCCGTTTCCCGTTTCACGGGGAGCGCGCCCACGTAGCTCAGTCGGTAGAGCACGTCCTTGGTAAGGACGAGGTCACCAGTTCAATCCTGGTCGTGGGCTCCAATGAGAGTCGGGATTCCAGGACCTCGAAGAGGTAGAGGGAGAGATGGCGAAGGAGAAGTTCGACCGTAGCAAGCCGCACGTGAACATTGGGACGATTGGTCACGTGGATCATGGGAAGACGACGTTGACGGCGGCGATTACGTTGATATTGAGCAAGAAGGGTCTGGCGACGGCG
>Ga0105248_10000205_pt1 | contig 68072 bp, 65 predicted proteins | sample KBSS34metaG_FD_81524 | JGI IMG/M metagenome (GOLD analysis project Ga0105248, IMG submission 81524) | Switchgrass rhizosphere microbial communities from Kellogg Biological Station, Michigan, USA - KBS S3-4 metaG | ecosystem: Host-associated > Plants > Roots > Rhizosphere > Soil | place... | reverse complement strand
GATCCGACGGGTCGCGCTGGTCTGCGGCGCGTTGTTCGCCGCCCTGCTCGTCAACGCCAACTGGGTGCAGGTCGGCGATCAGCGCAGCCTCAAGCAGGAGCCGACGAACAGCCGTGAGATCGCGCAGCGGCTCGACCGCCAGCGCGGGATGATCCTCGCCGGTTCCACGACGATCGCGTCGTCGACTCCGGTCGACGACGAGTTCAAGTACCTCCGGAAGTACCCGGACGGCCAGCTCTACGCTCCGCTGACCGGCTACTACACGCTCTACAGCGCGACCAGTCTGGAGAAGTCGCAGAACCTGTTCCTCAGCGGTGACGACGACCGGCTGCTGGCGAGCCGGGTGAGCGCGCTGTTCTCCGGCTCGGAGCGCAAGGGCGGCTCGGTGATCACCACGATCGACCCGCAGGTCCAGCAGAAGGCGGCGGAGGCCCTGGGTGGCCGCAAGGGTGCGGTGGTCGCCCTCGACCCGCGCACCGGCGCGATCCTGGCGATGGTGACGGCCCCGACGTACGACCCGAACCTGCTGGCCAGCCACAACCTGGACACCGTCCAGCAGCAGTACAACACGCTGAATGCGAACACGGACCAGCCGCTGCTGAACCGGGCCGCGCAGCAGACCTACCCGCCCGGCTCGACCTTCAAGATCATTACTGCGGCGGCGGCGCTGTCGACGGGGAACTACACGCCGGACTCCGAGATCGCCTCCCCGGACCGGCTGCCGCTGCCGCAGAGCACTGTGGAGCTGCCGAACTTCGGCGGCGAGCGGTGCGGCAACGGCCGGACCGACACGCTGATCGACGCCCTGACGATCTCCTGCAACACCGCCTTCGCGCAGCTCGGCATGGACATCGGCGGCGACAAGCTGCGCGACCAGGCCGAGGCGTTCGGCTTCGACTCCACCATCGACAAGTTCGAGCTGCCGCAGGCCACGAGCCGGTTCCCGGCGACGCTGGACCAGGCGCAGACCGCCCAGTCGGCGATCGGCCAGTATGACGTGAAGGTCACTCCGCTACAGATGGCACAGGTGGTTGCGGCGATCGCCAACGACGGGCGGATGATGAAGCCGTACCTCGTCCAGGAGCTTCAGGGGCCAGATCTCAAGCGGGTGGCCAATACCGAGCCGAAGGAACTCGGCCAGCCCATCAGTTCGCAGGTAGCCGACGAGCTGACCACCATGATGAAGTCCGTGGTCACCGCCGGCACCGGCCGGAAGGCCCAGATCAGCGGCGTGTCGGTGGCAGGGAAGACCGGTACGGCCGAACATGGGGCGAACGAGCCGCCGCATGCCTGGTTCGTTGGCTTCGCCCCAGCCGACAACCCCACCATCGCCATCGCGGTCGTCGTCGAGAACGGCGGCGGAGAAGTCGGGACCGGCGGCTCCATCGCTGCCCCGATCGCGCAACAGGTCATGCAGACCGCATTGGACGTTCGAGGATGAACAACCCGTCGGGTCAGCCCGCCCACCAGCCAGCCCAGCCCTTCGCCGGAGCCGTTCCGCCGAACACCGTTCTCGACAACCGCTACCGCCTCGACGGCCGGATCGCCACCGGCGGCATGGGCGAGGTGTGGCGCGGCGTCGACCAGACCCTCGGCCGGCCGGTCGCGGTCAAGCTGCTGCGCCCCGAGTACGCCAGCGACGAGTCCTTCCTGGTCCGCTTCCGCGGCGAGGCGCGGCACGCCGCCCGGCTCTCGCATCCCGGCATCGCCTCCGTCTACGACTACGGCGAGGTGGCGACCGTCGACGACCACCCGACGGCCTACCTGGTCATGGAGCTGGTCGACGGTGAGCCGCTGTCGGCGATCCTGCACCGGGAGAAGCGGCTGTCCCCCGAGCGGATGCTCGACGTCCTCGGGCAGGCCGCGGACGCGTTGGAGGCCGCGCACGCGCTCGGCATCGTGCACCGCGACATCAAGCCCGGCAACCTGCTGGTCAGGACCGACGGCGTGGTCAAGGTCACCGACTTCGGCATCGCGCGGGCCGTCGACGCCGCCCCGCTGACCGCCACCGGGATCATGATGGGCACGGCGTACTACGTCTCGCCCGAGCAGGCGTCCGGCCGACCGGTCACCCCGGCGAGCGACGTGTACTCGCTGGGCGTCGTGGCCTACGAGTGCCTGGCCGGCCGCCGGCCGTTCGACGATCGCAACCCGATCGTCGTCGTCATGGCGCACCAGCAGGACACGCCGCCGCCGCTGCCGGGGGACATTCCGTTCCAGGTCCGCTCGCTGGTCGAGCTGGCGATGACGAAGAACTCGGCGCGCCGCCCCTCGTCCGCGGGCGCGTTCGCCCGCAGCGCCGCCGGCATCCGCCGCGAGCTGTATGCCTCCGAGCCGCGCTGGGCTCCCGGCGCCGGCCCCGACATGACCGCCCGCCACCCCGGCCCCAGCGGGCCGCCGCCGCGCGGCCGGGGCCGGACGCCGTCCTGGATGGCCGACAACCCCGGCGGCACGGCAGGCGTCGGCGCCGCGTACCCGGGCACCGGCCGTCCTGGCGTCGGCGCCGCGGGCCCGGGCGGCTACGCGGGGGCCGCCGGTCGCGGCACCCCCAGCCCGGCGCACCAGCCCGGCGCGACCGGCTACCAGCCGGGCGGCACCGGCTACCAGGCCGGCGCCGGCGGCCAGTCCCCGGCGACGGCCTACCAGCAGGGCGGGGCCCACCAGCGCGGCGGCATGGGTTACCAGCCCGGCTACCAGCAGGAGCCGCCCGGGCACCCCGGTTACCAGCCGGCCGCGACGGCGTACCAGCCGACGGCCGCCGGCGCCTGGCCGCCCGGCGACGGGGACGATCAGCTCGCCGAGACCGGACTCGCCGCCGCGCACCCACCGCTGGCCGACACCGAGGACGCCAAACCGGGCGCCTGGCAGCCGGCCGGCCGCGCCGCCAGCCGGCGCGCCGGCTCCTCGCGGGCCGGCGCGGCCAGCCAGCGGCGGCGCCGGCTGAGCCTGCCGGTGCTGATCGTGCTGCTGCTGCTCACGGTCGCCGTCACCGCGCTCGTCACGCGATCCCTTGCCAGCTCGGACGGCTCCTCCCACGCGGCGGCTTCCGTCACACAGACGGTGACGAGCGGTCCCCGCGGTGGTGGGATCGTTCTCGGGGAGGGAAACGCGGGTGTCTGAGGTGACGGAGATGTACGGGGGGTCCGCGGACCCCCGCATCGTCGGCGGCCGGTATCAGCTGGGCGGCGGCATCGGCTACGGCGGCATGGCGGAGGTCTACCGCGGCCGCGACATCCGGCTGGGCCGGGACGTGGCCGTCAAGGTGCTGCGCTCCGACCTCGCCCGCGACCCGAACTTCCTCAAGCGCTTCGAACGGGAGGCGCAGTCCGCCGCCGGGCTCAACCACCCGGCGATCGTGTCGGTGTACGACACCGGCGAGGACGTCATCAACGGCACCCGGCTGCCGTACATCGTCATGGAGTTCATCGAGGGGCGGACGCTGCGCGAGGTGCTGCAGCAGGAGGGGCCGTTCCCGGAGCGCCGGGCGATGGAGATCACCTCCGACATCTGCGCCGCGCTGGACTACAGCCACCGGCTGGGCATCATCCACCGGGACATCAAGCCCGCGAACGTGATGCTCACCCCGGACGGCGCCGTCAAGGTGATGGACTTCGGCATCGCCAAGGCCAACAACGCGACGTCGTCGACGATGACCGCCACGCAGGCCGTCATCGGCACCGCGCAATACCTGTCTCCCGAGCAGGCGCAGGGCAAGAAGGTCGACGCCCGCAGCGACGTGTACTCGACCGGGGTGCTGCTCTACGAGATCCTCACCGGCGAGCCGCCGTTCCGCGGCGACAACCCGGTCGCCGTCGCCTACCAGCATGTCCGGGAGCTGCCGGACCCGCCGTCGCGGCGCAACCAGAAGCTGTCCGCCCAGGCCGACGCCGTCACCCTGAAGGCGCTGGAGAAGGAGCCGGACGACCGGTACGCGTCCGCCGGCGAGATGCGCGACGACCTGGAGCGGGCGCTGTCCGGCCGCCGGGTCTTCGCGCAGCTGCCCTCGCCGCGCCCGACCGGCGGCACGGGCCCGGGAGCCGCGGCGGCCACCCAGCTCGCCCCCGGCGGACTCGGCGGCGACTACCGCACCGGCAACTCCGGCTACCGCAACACGGGCGGCTACCGCGAGACCGGCTACCGGGAGACCGGCTACCGCGACAACGGTTATCAGGACGACTTCCAGACCGGGCCCTACCCGACCGGAAGCGGCGGCGGAGGCTACGGCGCCGGCTATGACGACGACCAGCACACCCGGATCGGCAACTACGGCACCGGCCCGCGCTACGACGACGACTACGACCGTCGCGGCGCCGTCGGGGCCGGGTACGGCGGGGCCGGCGCCCCCGAGCCCCAGCGCCGCTCGAACGCGTGGAAGTGGGTGCTGGCCGCGCTCGCGGTCGTGCTCACCTTCGTCGTCGTCTCGTTGGTCGCGACGTCGCTGCTCGGCGGCGACAAGAACAAGGACAACGGCGCTGCGGCCGGCCAGGCGACGATTCCGACCGGCCTGGTCGACCAGCCGCTGGAGGCGGCACAGGCCCGGCTCGGCGATGCCGGCTTCACGAACATCACCGTCGACCGCGTCAAGGACGCGAACGCGCCTGCGGGCGTGACCGAACCCGTCACGAAGGTCGACCCGGCCGAGGGAAGCAAGGTCGCGAAGGACGCGAAGATCACCCTCACGGTCGCCGTCCCGCCGGACTCGGTCCAGGTCCCCGACGTGACTGGCAAGAGCCAGTCGGAGGCGGTCAGCATCCTCCAGGGACAGGGTTTCCAGACCGACGTCCAGGACTTCACCGAGCAGACCTCGCGGAGGGCCGGCAGCGTCGAGAAGACCGACCCGCCGGGCGGGCAGCCGGCGGCGCAGGGCAGCATCGTCAAGGTCTACGTCGTCAGCTCGAAGGTGAACGTCGGCAACTACGTCGGCCGGGACGTCTCGATCGCCCAGTCGGAGCTGGACAAGCTCGGGCTGAAGTACACGATCAGCGAGCGGGCCGTCGCCGACCAGCCGGCGGGCACCGTCCTCGACCAGAGCCCGAAGGACTCGACCGTCAGCCGCGGCACCACGGTCACGCTGGTCGTCGCGGCGCAGGGCGGCGGCCAGACGCCCACGCCGACGCCGACGCCGACAGCGACGAAGCCAACCACGAAGCCACCCACGACCCCGCCGGCATCGGAACCGCAGACGACTCCGCCCGACAGCGCGGCGCCGACCACCAACGCCACTCCATGAGACGCCTTGCGCGGGCCGCCCCCTAGCGGCCTGGCGGGGCGGGTAAAAGGTATTGACGCCCCGCGGCCCTGTTCTGACACTTCAGTGCCGGGCCGTGGCGGCATCGGGCGAGACCGGCGAGAGGCGGTGCGGCGTGCGCATCCTGGTCGTGGACAACTACGACTCGTTCGTCTTCAACCTGGTGCAGTACCTGGGCCAGCTCGACGCAGAGTGCCTGGTGCGCCGCAACGACGAGGTCGACCCGGCCCAGGTCGCCGAGCTCGGGGTAAGCGGCGTGCTGCTGTCCCCCGGCCCCGGCACCCCGGAGGCGGCCGGCGTCACGATCCCGATGGTGACGGCCGCCGCGTCGGTCGGCCTGCCGGTGTTCGGGGTCTGCCTCGGGCACCAGGCGATCGGCGTGGCGTTCGGCGCCACGGTCGACCGGGCGCCAGAGCTGCTGCACGGCAAGACGTCGGTGGTCCACCACGGCGGCGACGGCGTGCTCGCGGACCTGCCGAACCCGTTCGTCGCGACCCGTTACCACTCGCTCGCGGTGGAGGAATCCACGCTGCCGCCGGAGATAGAGGTGACGGCCCGGACCGAGAGCGGCGTCGTGATGGCGATGCGGCACCGGACGCTGCCGATCGAGGGGGTGCAGTTCCACCCCGAGTCGGTGCTCACCCAGGGCGGTCATCTGATGCTCGCGCGCTGGCTGGAGGCCTGCGGCGACGGCGGCGCCGCCCGCCGGCTCGCGCCCGCGCTCGCCACCGAGGTCGAGACCCTGCGCGAAGCCGCGTTCGCCTAGAACCACACCCGCGCGTCCCCAGGTCGGCACGACGCACCACGTGATCGCCGCCTATGCCCCCGGGTGGTTGCACCGAGGCCGTATTCGCGACCACGGCGGGGCACAACCGGCGATCACACCGGCGCTGGCCGGCTCCGCATGCGCGAGGCAGCGGGGCGGCTCCGCGTCAGCGGGGCAGCGGGGTGGCGTAGCGGACGGGGGGCGGGGTCGCCGCCGGGAAGGTGGCGTCCGCAACCTCCTGGACGCGGTAGCCGAGGCCGTAGGCGTCGACGTACTGGCGGTACAGGGCGACGTCCGGATCGTCGGCGACGGCGGCTGTGAGGCGTGTTCGGTCGCCGATCGCCGCGATGACGAACGGCGGGGCGTAGACGCCGCCTTCCAGTCGCAGCGTGTTCCCGACGCAGCGAACGGCGGTGCGCGCGGTCACCCGCCTACCCATGATCGTCATTGCGCGCGCCCCGCCGGACCACAGCGCGTTGACCACCGCCTGCACGTCCTGCTGGTGCACGACCAGGTCGTCCGGCACCGGCTCGCGCACCCCCGGCTCCCACGGCCCGGCGCGGCGCTCGCGGGGCGTGTCGTCCAGCGTGACCGTCACCGCGGCTCCCTGGGCCGCGGCGAGACCGGCCGCCGCGACCAGCGCGGGCCCAGGACGGGGGGCAGCCGCCGTGGGCGGCGGGCCGGCACCGGCCGCGCGCAGCTGGGCGAGCCGGGCCCTGGACCGATCCACGTCCGCCCGGTCGGCGGCAACGACGCCGCGCAGGCCGTCGCCGTCGGGGTGCGGCCCGCCGCCCGGCGAGCCGCCGCCGCCACCGCCGCCACCGCTGACGGCGCTCAGCGCGGCGAAAGCGAGAACCAGGCCGCCGAGCGCTGCGCCGCAGGTCACCACCAGGCGTGGCACGAAGTGGGTGCCAGGCCGGTGCTCGCGCTCCGCCCGCCGCACCGCCCATCGCACAGGCGCCACCCTCCTACGGCGCGCCTGGCCAGTCCACCATGCCGCCGCCACCACCACGTTCTTCCGACTCCGAACCACCGCTTCCTGACCAACCGCACGGGCTCGCGCTTTCCGACCGGACGACGACCCGGGACGGCGTTTGCGGGAGTTGCCGGCGGATTCACCCTCGGCACGGCCAGTCGAGCTAGATTCGCGGCTGAGCTACCTCCAAGCCCGGATTGGCGGACCGGCGCGGTTGCAAGGCGCCGATAGCGGCCAAGCCCGCACATAGCCAGTCGGTGCGGGTGGGAGGGTAGCCTGCACGCAGTGTTTGTGTAGCCCCCGACGAGGAGAAAAGCCGTGCCCGAGTCGCGACGTCGCAAGCCGAAGAAGCCAGCCTCGGCCCGTCCTGCCTCGACCGTCGCGTCCAGGCGCCGGGCGCCGTCGCCGCGCTGGTTCGGCGGGATGATCTTGGCTTTCTTCCTGATCGGGATCGCCTACCTGCTGCTGTACTACTTCTCCAACGGCGGCGTCCTGGGGATGGAGTCGCTGGGCGGCTGGAACATCCTTATCGGGTTCGGTTTTGTCGTCATTGGGCTGGGCGTGGCAACGCAGTGGCACTAGTAGCACCCCCGGCGCGGCGCGCGGGTGCGCCAGGCGCCCCGGCCAGCGAGGTCGCGGCGCCGCCGGCGGAGTTGCACAGCTGAAATTTGTCCACAACCGTTGTCCACATGTGTGGATAGAAGTTGGCGAAGACAACGAAGCTCAAGGTATCAACTTAGTTACACGATGCGATCGGGCGGGCCGAGCCGCCGGTAGGGCGTCAGCCGGACGTGCGGCCCAGCGCGGGCGTCGGCCCCGGCGCGATCGCCGCGAGGACCCGGGCGACCGTCTCGTCCGGGTCCTGGACGCCGACGATCAGACGCTCGAACTCGCTACCCCGGACGAGCGTCACGACCACCGCCGGCCGGCCGCGGTAGATGGCGACGAAGTCCTTCCCGCCAGGATGGCGCCACGGGCCGATCGCGATCACCCCCGGCACGCCCGTGCCCGGAGCACGAATGCCCCGCAGCTCGCCGAACGGATGCGGCGAGACCCGCACGTCGACGATCTCGCCAAGCGCGGCCGACACATCCCCCCGCAGCGCCGCGAGCCGCTCCTTCTGGCTGAGATCGACCTCGACCCGGCCGCCTGCGACCTTCACCTTCGCCACAGCCCCATGCTAGAAGCTGCAATTCTGGATCGCTCCGCCTGCACCGAGCGAACGAGCTACGTCGCCGGGCCTGGGCGGGCGTAGGCCTCGGCGTCCTCGGCGCGGATGACGTACATCACCGCTGTGATCAGGGCCAGGTGGGTGAAGGCCTGCGGGAAGTTGCCGAGGTGGCGGCCGGTCGCCGGGTCGACCTCCTCGGCGTACAGGTCCAGCGGACTCGCCATCGACAGCAGCCGCTCGCACAGCTGCCGGGCGCGGTGCACCTCGCCGATCTCGACCAGCGCCGAGACCAGCCAGAAGGAGCAGATCAGGAACGCCCCCTCCTCGCCGCCCACGCCGTCGTCGGTCTCGTCCGTGCGGTAGCGCAGCACCAGCCCGTCGACGGTCAGCTCGTCGGCGATCGCGAGCACCGTCGCCTTCACCCGGTCGTCGGACGCGGGCAGGAAGCCGAGCAGCGGCACGAGCAGGGCGGACGCGTCCAGCGACCGGGACCCGTAGTACTGCGTGAACACGCCCCGGTCGTCGACGCCGTGCGCGCACACGTCCGCGTGAATCTCCTCGGCGATCGTCTTCCACCGGGCCGCGGACTTCAGGTCGCCGCGCATCTGCGCGAGCCGGCGCCCCCGGTCGAGCGCCACCCAGCACATCACCTTCGACGTGGTGAAGTGCCGCGGCTCCCCCCGCACCTCCCAGATGCCGCGGTCGGGCTCGCGCCAGTGCTTGGCGGCGGACTCGACGAGCCGGGTCAGAACGGGCCAGAGCCGTTCGGAGAGGTAGTCGCGGGACTTCGTATGCAGGTAGACCGAGTCGAGCACGGTGCCCCACACGTCGTGCTGACGCTGCTTGTAGGCGTCGTTCCCGATCCGCACCGGGGTGGCGCCGTCGTAGCCGGACAGGTGGCCGAGCACCTGTTCCGGCAGGTCGGACTCGCCGCTGACCCGGTACATCACCTGGATGTCGCCGTTCTCCTCGCACACGTCGGCGATGAATGAGAAGAAGTCGTTCGCCTCGTAGTCAAGGCCGAGGGTGTACAGGCCCCACAGGGCGAACGTCGAGTCGCGGATCCAGCTGTACCGGTAGTCCCAGTTGCGCTGGCCCTGCGGCGTCTCGGGCAGCGAGGTGGTCGCGGCGGCGAGCAGCGCGCCGGTCGGGGCGTAGGTCAGGCCCTTGAGCGCGAGCGCGCTGCGCTGCAGGTGCCGCCGCCACGGATGGTCGGGGAACATCCCGCGGGACAGCCACTGCCGCCAGAACTCGGTGGTCGAGTCGACGGCCGCCGTCGCCTGGGCGTAGGTCGCCGGCAGCATCGGCTCCTGCGCCCGCCAGGTGAGCGCGACGAACGCGGAGTCGCCCTCCTTGAGCGTCGTGCGCACCAGGGCGCGCCGACCGTCGAAGCCAAGCCGCAGGTCGGTGCGCAGCCGTAGCGTGACGCCGGTCTGCACGTTGGAGATGATCCCGGACGAGTAGCCCTCGCCCTCGTACTCCCACGACTCGGGCTGCCGGCCGTAGTCGAAGTTCGGCTCGCAGACCAGGCTGAGGTCGACCTCGCCGTGCTCGCAGCGGGCGGTACGCAGCAGGACGTGCTCGGCGTCCCAGTCCATCGGCGTGCGCCGTAGCGTCCGGGAGCGGGCGGCCGTCCGGTGCCAGCGGCCGACGACCAGGCAGTCGGTAACGATCAGCCAGCCGTTCGGCGTCTGCCAGGTCGTCTCCATGACGTTGGTTCCCGGCAGGTAGCGCCGCCCGGCCGGGATCATGGTCCGCTCGGGGCCGAAGCGGAACCCGCCGGCCGAGCGGTCGAGGATCGAGCCGAACACGCTCGGGGCGTCGGGGCGCGGCACGCACATCCACTCGACGTTGCCGCTGGGGGCCACCAGGCAGGTCGTCTCGCAGTCGGACAGGAACGCGTACTCGGCGATCGGTGGGAACGGGCTGCCCCCGAGCCGTCGTGTTGGTGAGTGTGCCACCGCGACCCCCGCCTTCCAAGGCCAGCGACCGCGCCGGGAGGGAGCCCTGTGCGCCGCGCGTGGCCCGTCCACGAGCTGGACCGTCACCGGTTCCCCGGTTCCCCGCGGCCCGCCGGCCGACCGGGGCCGACCGACCCGGGTCATCGCTCATTGTATTGGCAATGGGAGCGCATCGTAATCATCCCAGCGGGGGTCCGTGGGCTCCCGCCGACCCGGGCGATTCCGGGCGCCTTTACGGAAGAATCCCACATCGCCGGCAGGGGGTAGCCCTGATTCGGGCCGGCGACACCCGCGGATAATCTGTCCCCGCACACGGTGAGGGGACCGCATGCCCGGCCGCACCCTTTGGGCCGACTATCCGCATAGATAGCAGGAATACGCGCGTAACGCGCATTCCCGCCCATCGACGCGGTCGGCGGCCGGCCAGCTCGCGGCCATCCCTGACCGTGCGCCCGCTGTCCCGGCGACGTTCGGAACCGTGCCCCGGACGCCGTCGGTCGCATGTTCGCCTTCTCCGGCAGGCCGCGCTCACGGGATGCGACTTAGACGCATTCCCACAGCTCAGGCCTGCCGTCGGCGAGCGGCGACTCCGTCCGCGGCGCACTACCCGCCCCGGCTGGTAAGCGCCACGCGCAGGTACCGAAAGGTGACGACATGACGTCCACCGGGCCGATGCTCGCCGGTAGGCACGGCGGCAGCATCCCCGCTTCGAGCTCGTTCCCGGCGCGCTCCGGTGTCCGGGAGCGCGGGCTGGCCGCCGGCCAGCCCGCCGGCTCCCCGTCGGTGTGCCCCGCGGTCTTCCCGGCCGGCGGCCAGCCCAGGTCGGGGATGCCGTCGCGACCGGCCGGCGCGGCCCGGGTCGCCGACCTGCGGTGGGCGGCCGGGCGGCCCCGCGCGGCGGCCGCCGACGCCGCCGGCCTGTTCTGGCGAGGCGGCGACGACGAGGCGACGAGGCCCGTCGGTCCCGTGCACCCGGTGGCCCAGACCGGTCCGGACGGGGGCCTCACCGCCCCCATCCCGACCGACTTCCACCCCGAAGGCGGCCTGGACGAGGCCCCGAGCCCGGGCGGCATCTACGACGCGCTGCTCGGTGGCACCTCGCACCGCCGGGTGGACCGGCGATGGGCGCTGCGCATCCTGCTCGAGTGGCCGGAGGCGCCCGCGGTGGCCCGCGCGTCGAAGGCCTTCCGCACGCGCGCCGTCCGGTTCGCCGCCCGCAACGGGGTGAACCAGTTCCTCGTCCTGAGTGGGCCGCACAGCTGCGACCCGGTCCACGAGGTCGCGTGCGCCGTGGCCCCGGAGAGTCAGATCGTCTACGTCGAGCCGAGCCCGGCCCGGCTGACGCTGGCGGCCCGCGCCGTCCCGTCAGACGTGGCCGCCGTCGTGCGGGCCGACGTCAGCCGCCCCGCCGAGGTGCTGGCGCACCCGGTGGTGCGCGCCCGGCTGGACCTGACCAGGCCGCTGGCGGTGGTGGCCGTGCCGGGGCTCCCCCAGGTCGCCGACGACGCGGACCCGCGCGGCGTGCTGCTCGGCTACCGGCAGGGCACCGCCCACGGCAGCCTGTTGCTCTTCTCCCAGCTCTGCGACGAGGGCTCCGCGCGCGGCCTGCGCGCCGTGCTCGCCCGAGCCGGCCTTCCCGGCACCCCCCGGCCGCATACCCAGGCCGTCGACCTGGTCAGCGCCTGGGACCCGATCGAGCCGGGTCTCGTCCCGGCCGACGAGTGGCACGCGCCGGACGAGCCTCCCCGCCGTCACCCTGGCCGGTCGCCGGTCTACGCGTCGATCGGCTGGCACTGACGCCTCGGCGGCGGGTAGCGCCGAGGGTCGGTGCCGCCGCCGACCGCCAGGTCGCCGCGCGACGCCGGGCGCGCCATCATTGCGGGCCGCCCGGCGCTCAGCCTGTCGTGATGGACGTGAGGCTCTGCGAGTTCAGGACGGCGGCGGCCACCAGCAGACCGACGACGGCGATGGTGCCGGCGGCCTGCAGGACCGCGCGACGCGGCGGCACGTAGGCGTAGAGCAGCCCGAGCAGCAGCCCGGTGCCGAGACCGCCGAGGTGACCCCATTTGTCGATACCGGAGATGGTGAACGTGATCGCCAGGTTGATCCCCACGACGACGAGGATCTGGTTGGTGTTCAGCCGGAGGCGCCGCGCGATCAGGTAGTACGCGGCGAAGAAACCGAAGATGGCGGTGGAGGCCCCGTACGAGAACGTCTGATCGCCGGACATCAGGTAGCTGAGGGTGTTACCGCCGATCGCGCACCCGAAGAACAATGCCAGGTAGCGCGCCCGGCCCAGAACCGCCTCGAGCTGCGTTCCCAGCAGGAACAGCGCGTACATGTTGAGCGCGATGTGCAGGATGCTGCCGTGCAGGAACGCGGCGGTGACCAGCCGGTAGTACTGGTCATCGGTAGCGATCTTGATGCCGATAAGCGAGTAGTCGAAGGTGAACCGGTTGACGCGGCTCGTGCCCGTCAGCCCCGGCACGCCTTCCAGCAGGTAGGCCACCACGCAGATGACGATGAGAAGCTTCGTGACGAGACCGGGCGACGTCTGCGCGCGCCCGCCGAGCGAGGTGCGCGGCTCCGGTCGCCGCGCGCCGTCCTCCTCCGGGCAGTGGAAGCCGACGGCGGCCGGTCGCATGCAGTCGGGGCAGATCGGTCGTCCGCAGCGCTGGCAGACGACGTAGGCCTCCCGCTCCGGATGGCGGTAGCAGCGCGACTGCTGCCCCGTCCCCGCGGGGACGGGCGGCCCGTCGGGACCCGCGCCCATGCCCGGCGGCGGGACCTGTCCAGGCGCCCGCTCGTTCTGTGGCGCGCCCCAGGACATCGGTTCCCGCTGCTGCTGTGACGGCGTCACCCAGCCCGGATGCCCGGGCGGGAGTCCGCCGGCGCGCCCGGCGGCGCCGCTCTCACCGGGCGTCGCGTCGCCGGCACCCGGCCCCGCCGGCTCCGCGCCGGTCGCCGGCTCGGGCTCGGTGCCCCGCGCGGTCACCCTCGCCACCCCCTCGGGCCAGCTGGCCCGTCGTCCTGTCGGTCTGTGCGGCATGGCCCGGGCCCCAGGCAGTCAGCCTGGCTCCGTCGATATCGTGCGTACCCGGAGGCACCCTGCGTACCCGGAGGCATGGCGGGGGTCATGGCCACGCCTCCGGGCATCCGCCGGCCAAGGCGGCTGGACGCCAGCTACGCCGGGCGACGCTCGATCGCGATCTCCTCGATCACCACGTCGGTCTTCGGCCGGTCCTGCGCGCCGGTCGGCGCCTTGCTGATCGCGTCGACGACGTCGGTGCCCCGGGTGACCTCACCGAAGATCGTGTGCTTGCGGTTGAGCCAGTCGGTCGGGGCGACGGTGATAAAGAACTGCGAACCGTTCGTCCCGGGGCCCGCGTTCGCCATGGCCAGCAGGTAGGGCCGGTCGAACGTCAGGTCCGGGTGGAACTCGTCGGCGAACTTGTAGCCCGGGCCGCCGCGGCCGTTGCCCAGCGGGTCGCCGCCCTGGAGCATGAAGTTCGGGATGACGCGGTGGAAGACCGTCCCGCTGTAGAGCGGGGTGCCGGTCTTCGTCGCGCCCGTGTTCGGGTCGGTCCAGTCCTGCTCGCCGGTCGCGAGACCGACGAAGTTGCGGACGGTCTTCGGAGCGTGATCCGGGAACAGCCGGATCTCGATGTCGCCCTGAGTCGTGCGCAGCGTCGCGTACAGCTCCTCGGCCATGTGCCTCTCTTTTCTGTCTCGCGGGCCGCCTGACCCGCGTCGGATTGGCGCCACCGGCCGCGCACCCATCCGGTAGACGGCTGCGGGTCGCGCGGCGTTCCCGCGCGGCGCGGCACGTCTCCCGGCGAACCGCGGCCGGTTCATGTCGGCTCGGACTGGCCGAGCGCGGGGCTCGACGTCGGGGCTCGCCCGTCCGCGAGGCGCACGGGCTGGAGCGCGGCCGACCGGCAGGCAGTCGACCGGTCGGCAGACCTCGCCCCGGCGGGGCCGCCCCGACAGCCGGCCACACCGAACACGATCGTATGTGCCGCCCGGCCGCAGCCGGCGGATCGCCCGTGCGCAGCGCCCGAAGCCCGGCGAAGCCGGCCCACCGGTCGGTGGGCGCGACAGGAGCAGGTCGACGCGCGAGAGTGCTACCAGCACTACTCAGCGTCAACTTTCGTCCCAGCTCGCTGCGAGGCAACGCCAGAAGAGAGGGAAATCGATGGGGAGCAGTCTGCGCAACCGGCTCTCGCGCGTCACGGAGACGGCGCCGGGCGATCTGAGGCGAGGTCGGGACGGACGCCCGCGGGATCGCGGCGACGGCCCGCGCCGCCCGCGCGCCGAGGGCATGGCCGAGCAGCGGTCCGGCCGGGGCCAGGAGGGCGGCCCCCTCGCGGGCCTGCTGGGCACGGCGCAGCTGCTCGGCGCCGCCGGCTCGGCCATCCCCGGCCGCGCCGGCATGCGGGCCGCCGTCGGCGACGACGGGTACGACCGGTCGGCCGGCCTTCCGCTGGCCGCGCGCGAGGCCGCGGGCCGGGCCGGCTCGGCGTTCACCGGCGCCGCCGGGATGGCCGCCCGCGCCGGCCAGTCGGCGGCCTCGGCGACCCGGGACGCCAGCAGCACGCTTGCTCACCGGATGTCCGACGTCTCCACCCGCATGGCGGAGCGGTCCGACCGGATGGCGGACCGTCCCGACATCGACCCGCGCGGGCCCGCGGGCCGGCCGGGTGAGCGGACGCGGCGCGAGCGGATGTGGGACGAGTCGCCCGAGCGGTCCTGGGGCGCGCCCGGCCAGCGTTCGCGGGCCGAGCTCGACGCCGACGACCGCACCGGCCGCCTGGGCCGCCTGGGCGGACGGCGGCGGACGGCGGCCATGTCCGCCGAGGACATCGCGGGCGAGGTCGACGAGCGCAGCGCCCGGATGGCGATGCGCGGCCGGGGCGGTCAGGCCGGGGACGCCGAGCGCCGCTGGGAGCGGGCCGCGGACCTCGGCGGCCAGCGCTGGGCGCGGTCCGGCGGCCGCGGCCGGGCCACGGGCCGCGACGACGACCGCGACGGGCGGACGCACCCCCGTGACCGTCAGGCCTTCTGGCGCGAGCCGGCCGACGAGTCGGCACGCTGGGCCCTGCCCGCGGGCATGACCTGGGAGGAGCTCAGCAGCGGCCAGTCCCGGGTCCGCGGCGTGCCCAAGCGTCACCAGCGGCGGATCGAGAAGGCCCAGCTGACGGCCGACGACCGGATCGAGCGCGCCCACGAGGCCAGCGAGCGGGCCATGCAGCACAGCCACTCGCGCCGGGCGCGCCGCACGGAGCACAAGGCCTCGGCCCAGGCCGACCGTGCGCAGCGCACGCTGGCGGAGCACCTCGCCCGCGCCGAGCACCGGATGGCCCGGTCGCACCAGCGTCGCCGCCGCGGCGTCGGGATGCTGCTGCTGGCCGGCGCGGGTGCCGGCGCCGCCGTCGCCATCCGCCGGTACCGGGCGCAGCAGCAGGACGCCGGCCAGCCGGCCATGCCGCGGGACGAGTGGGCCGGGCAGCGGCCGACGGCGGGCACGCCCGGCGGCTTCCCGGGCACCGACCGGCTCTCGGAGCGGATGGCGAGCGACGCCACCGCCGGCCGGATGGAGGAGATGCCCGGCGTCGACACGATGATCGATCCGTCGTCGACTCGCCGGTTCTAGGGCCGGCCAGGGCCGGCCAGGCCCGGCCAGGCCCGGCCAAGCCGGTCCGCTCCACCGCCCGCATGATCGCGGTTTCTGCCCCCGCATGGTCGTATCCGCGGCCAGTTCACGACCACGCGGGGTCACTACCAGCGATCATGCGGCCGCGGGCGCACTGGTGGCAGGGCCCGCGCGGCACCAGCCGCGCGGGCTCGGCTGACCCCGCGACCGGCTCGGCTGGCCCCGCGACCGGCGCTGCTTGGCCCGCCACCGGCTCCGCCGGCCCCGTGAACGGCACTGCTAGCCGCGACCGGCGTTGCTGGCCGCGACCGGGTCAGTGCCTCTGCGGCACGGTCGGGACCGGGACGATCACCGGCCCGGCGGCGCGATAGGCGGCGGGGGCGTGCGCCGGGACGGCGGGGGTGCGCGGGGCGATCGGGTCGGCGCGCCGATACGGCGCGCCGAGCGGGGGACGCGGATCGGCGTCGCCCTTGTTCGGCCAGAACGACATCGCTCGCTCAGCCTGCGCGGTGATCGTGAGCGACGGATTCACTCCGAGGTTCGCGCACACCGCGGCGCCATCCGCGACGTGCAGGCCGGGGTGGCCGAAGACCCGCTGGTAGGCGTCGACGACCCCGCGCTCGGGGCCGTCGCCGATGGGCGCTCCGCCCAGGATGTGCGCCGTGAGCGGCACGTTCGCCACCTCGGTGACCGAGCCGGCCGGGTGCCCACCGATCCGGGCGGCGATCCGCCGGGTCGCGTCGTTCCCCTCCGGGATCCACGTCGGGTTGGGCTGGCCGTGGCCCTGTCGGCTGGTCAGCCAGCCCAGCCCGAACGGGCCGCGACGACGGCGCACGACCAGCGAGTTGTCCCGGGACTGCATCACCAGCACGATCATCGTGCGCTCCGACCAGCGCCACGGCAGCCCGGCGGCGACAGCCAGGTGCGGCCGGCGCAGGCAGGCGCCGAGGAACCGGACCCACCGTGGCAGTCGCCCGCCGCCGTCCGTCATTGGGGAGGACAGCGGCGCGAGCAGGTTGCTGCCCCGGCCGTAGCGGACGGGTTCGACGTGCGTGTGCGGGTTCGGGTAGAAGCTGGACGTGATCGCGACGCCGCGGGTCATCCGGGCGTCCGGGCGTGCCTTGACCGCGCCGAGGATGGCCTCCGAGTTCGTTCTGGTCAGGTGACCGAGCCGCGGCGAGAGGCCGGGTAGCTGGCCGCCCTCGCGCATCGCGTGCAGCAGCCGCTGGGTGCCGAGCGCGCCCGCCGCGAACACGACCTGGCCGGCCCGCCAGCGGCGTTCGCGCTCCCGGGCCTTCGCCCGGCCCCGCGGGGTGACCGCGGGCCAGGCGCCGGTCGGCTCGCCGACCACCTCGTAGCCGCCGTCCGGGTGCGGCGTCACCGAACGGACGGTGGTGTCGGCGACGATCGTCACGCCGAGCCGCTCCGCCAGGTACAGGTAGTTGCGGTCGAGGGTGTTCTTGGCGCCGTGCCGGCATCCGCTCATGCACTCGCCGCACTGCATGCAGCCGACGCGCCGCGGGCCGGCGCCGCCGAAGTAGGGGTCGTCGGCGGTCTCACCCGGCGCCGGCCGGCCGGCAGGCCCGAAGTAGACCCCGACGTCGGCCAGCCGGAAGGTGTCGCCGACACCCATCTCCGTGGCCACCTCGCGGAACACCTCGTCGGCGTAGCTGGTCGTCGGGTTGGGCGCGACGCCGAGCATCCGCACGGCCTGGTCGTAGTACGGCGCGAGCTCGGCCCGCCAGTCGGTGAGCCCGGCCCACTGCGGATCCGCGTAGAACGGCTCCAACGGCCGGTACAGCGTGTTCGCGTAGACGATCGAGCCACCGCCGACGGCCGCGCCGGACAGCACGAGCACGCGCCCCAGCAGCGTGATCTTCTGGATCCCGTGACAGCCCAGCCAGGGCAGCCAGAGATAGCGACGAATGTCCATGCTTGACCGGGGCAGCGCCGCGACGGCCGCACGCTCCTTCGACGCGGCGGCAGTGTTTCCGGGCGGCGTGTTCCCGGGCGGGGCAGTATCTTCGGTCGGCGCAGCATTCCCGGGCGGCGCAGTGGCCGCGGGCGGCGCGGTGTAGCGGCGGCCGGCCTCGACGACCGTGACGCGGTAGCCCTTCTCGGCCAGGCGCAGCGCGGTCACGCTGCCGCCGAAGCCACTGCCGATGACGAGGACATCTACGTCGGAATGGTCGGTCCGGTCGTTGGGCTCGGCATCCGAGCTGGCGTTGCCCATGTCTCCATCATGTCGCCCATCCAGCCAGTTGGCAGGTCAGGCCGGCGGAGCCGCGAACGGATCAGCTGGCCGGACGACGGTCAGGAGCGGCGAGGGTCAGGAGGCACGGGCACGAGCGAGCAGCGCAGCCTGTTCCGCCCCGACGGCGGCGGCCCGCTCGATCTCGGCCAGGTCAGGCATCGGCGGGTTCGGCCCAGCCGCCGCGGGATCCGCCGGACCGGCGCCGGGTCGCGGCGTCGCCGAGGCCGCGCGCCAGGATCGGCAGGCCCCGCACGGGCACTCGTCGCTGGTCTTCGGCAGGTGCTTCAGCCGCCACGCGAGCCCGTCCGCCGGGCTGTCGGAGCCGACCTTCACCCCGCCGACCACCAGGTGCACGAGATGCGTGGCGAGGGTCGGAGCCGACCAGCCACCCTCGTTGAGGATGTCGACCAGCTGACTCACCGCCTCGGTGAAGACCTCCGGCTCGCAGCGCATCGCCCGGGCGAGTATCGCGACGACCTGCCCGGCCGCCTCGGTGATGGGATCCCGCGGGGCCTCGACGACCAGGTCCGCCGTGGGCGCGGCGGCCTCGGCAGTCTCGGACAGCGGATCCGGCGAGGCCGTGGCGGACGACGTCTCGTCCGCCACGAGCGGTACCCGGCCGCCATCGCCGCGCGCGGTTGGCGGCGGTTCGGCGGCCGAGACGGTCTCAGCGGTGTCCGTCGGCGACCCAGCGGTGTCCGTCGGGTGCGTGGCCGTGGGCGTACGCGGCAGAGCGGAGTCCGTCGACGGCGCAGCTCTGTTCGTACCCGGCTGCGCCGCGTCCTTCCGCGGCGCAGCGGTGGCAGCGGCGTCCGTCAGGCGCGCAGCGGCCAGATCGGGAGGCATCGGTTCGGCCCCGCTCGGCGAGGCTGACGGGGGCGCGACCGGATAGGTCGGCAACGGCGTCCACCGCAGCGTCGGCCGTCGGCCGGACGGGTCGGTCAACAGCGCGACGGCCTCGGGCCGCCTGGCATCGTCGGTGAAGTCCGCGCCGGAACCGGCGTCGGTCGGGCGCGCGCCGAGGCGGGCCAGCGTGCCCGCGATCCGCGCACGCCCCCGATCGGCCGAGGCCGAGCGGGTCGCCCGCGTACGCCCGGGCAGCCGGCGGCGCAGATGTCCACCGCCCGCGACCACGGCCCCGCCACCCGCGACGGCCGGGGACTCTGCAGCCAGCGACTCTGCGGTTAGCGACTCTGCGCCGGCCGCGACCGCCGCATCGAGCTCGTCCACGCCCGACGCTTCCGACTCCGACGCTTCCGAACCGGCCGGGGCGCGCTGCGAGAAGTCGGCCGCATGCTCCGTCGTGCCGGCCGCGAGCCGGTCGAGCCGCCCGGCGGCCGCGTCGACGGTGCGGGTGGCCAGCGAAATCGCCGCCATGGCGCCGGCCGCCGCCCTGCCGCTCGATGCGCCGGCGGCCGAGGCTCCGGCGGCCGAGGCTCCGGCGGCGGTCGTGCCGGCCGTCATCGTGCTTGCCGCGACGGTGGACGGGGCCGCCAGGCCGACTCCGGCGGAGCGGGCGACGTCCTGCGGCAGCGTGAGCACGAAGCGCGCGGGGCGGCCGGCGGCGGGCCGGCCGACCGAGGTCAGCCAGCCGAGCCGGCGCAGCAGCGCCAACTGACGCTGGACGTGGGTGCGGCTGTACTTGGTCTGTGTCACCAGCACCCGCAGACCGGGGGCGCACACGGCGGAGCCCGCCGGCACGTCCCGGTCGGCGCCGCTGGCCGGCTCGACGTGGCTCGCCAGGATGAGCGCGACCAGCTTGGCCGCCGGCGCCAGCCCCGCCTGCGCGACGGCCCGCTGCCAGCCCACGTTGTCGGCGACGATGGTGCCGCGCGACGGCGTGGAGACCAGGACGAGCACCCCGGGAAGCGGGAGCTGGCGCATTGGGTCGGTAGCCATCGGTCCTCGCCTCCTTCTCGGTCGTCGTGGTCGGGTCGTCGTGGTCGGGTCGTCGTGCCGGTCGCCGTTTCCGGGAGTGCCGACGGGCGCGTAATTCGGCCGTGGTCATGGGGCGGAGCTGGCTGACCGGGTGAAGCTGGACCTCGGCCCTGGGGACCGGTGAGGCGCCCGGGCCGAGGCTCGCTGGCGTCACTGGTGGGTCAGGTCATGTCGGGGATCAACGGGTCGTGAGCCGGGCTGATTGTGCCGGTTGAGGAACGTTACCCCGCCCGGCCGGAGCGGTAAGGGGGGCGCGGCCAAGGGGCACACATAACGGCAACATGCCTGCGCGAGCGCGTTGCGAGCGCTCGACCAGCGCTTATGCGCGTCCGCGATGCCTCCACGACGGGTCGAACCGACCGCCTGTCCGTCCTGGGCCCGACAGGAACCGACTCCCGGAACCACCGACCCACCTGTCGCCCACACAGCCGCAACCATCCGCCTACGACGGCCCCGCACGCCACGACTTCCACATTCCCAACGACTGCCCCATGCCCTGCCGATCGAGCCTCTCCCCGGTCGCCCCTGCCGCGTCCGGCCGACGCCACGAGCAGCACTCCGGGGCACGCCCGGGCCATCGGGCCGGGTGCCGCGGACCGCACAGGCCCGTCGCCGCCGAAGGTGTCGGTGGCGGTAGGTAGCGTCGAGGCATGTCCGCCGAGCAGGCCGGCCAGACCGGCAGGAGCCCTGGCGGCTTGGCGCCCGGCGAAGCCGCCGCCACCGGCGCGCTCGCCCGTCGGCTCGCGGCGTCGCCCGTCGAGCGGCACTGGCTGGACAGCACCTCCTGGGTGGACGTTGGCCGCGGCTGGCTGCCGGACGCGGATGCTCTCTACCAGCGGGTTCGCGACGCCACGCCGTGGCGGGCCGGGGCCATGTGGCGGTACGAGAAGTACGTCGTCCCGCCGCGGCTGAGCGCCTGGTTCGACGCGGGCCGGCAGCCGCCCGTCCCCGAGCTGTCTGCCGCGCACGTCGCGCTGCGCCGCCGCTACGGCGTCGAGTTCGACGGTTACGGCATGTCCTACTATCGGGACGGCGCGGACGCGGTGGCGATCCACCGCGACAAGGAACTGCGCTGGCTCGACGACACCGTGATCGCGATCCTCACGCTCGGTGCCCGCCGTCCGTGGACCGTCAAGCCGGTGCACCTGGCCGCCACCCGACGCATCCTCAACAACCCCAACGACACGGCCGGGCTGCTCGACCTGGCGCCCGCGTCCGGCGACCTGCTCGTGCTGGGCGGCCGCGCCCAGGCCGACTGGCTGCACGGCGTCCCCAGGGTCGCCGGTCCCGTCGGCGGCCGGATCTCGGTGCAGTGGCGCTGGACGTCACGAACCGGCAAACCCCTCCAGGGCCCCGGCTACGCGGCGGCCCGACACTTCGGCCGGTGACCCGCGTGCGGCCGGGGCGAGTCGCTGACGGCGGCTGACGGCCACGGGAACCCGCACCCCGCACGCCGCCCGCGACTGGGCGGACGCGTCCGAGATCAGTCCGCAACCGCCCCGGCGCGGCGCCCGATCGACGCCGTGGACGAGCGCTCGCCAAGCGCCAGGTCAGCGCGCATGGCGACCTCCGGCGTTGCCACTATCCGCGGGCAAGTCACCTAACACGCGCCAGACGAGCGGTGGACCGACCCAAATCGACCCCCAGATATTCCCAACCGTCATGAGCGCCGCCGACGAGGTCGGCCCATCCGTCCGGCCCGCATGATCGGCGTCTGTGCCCCCGGTGGTCGCGATCAGAGCCGATGCACGACCACCCGGGGGCGCAAGCGGCGATCACGTAGGCGGGCCGACGTCGGTGGGGGCAGCATGTCGGTAGCGGCAGTACTACGAGGTGGGCGTGAGTGTTACCGCTCGCAGGTGTGGGCGTAGCTCGTCCCAGCGGTACCAGCGGGTCAGTTCCACGCCCGGGCTGCCCCACGGGTTGCGCAGGAGCAGCCGACCGCCGGCGACGTCCGCGGCCAGCACCGCATAGGCGTGCTGCCCGACGAGACCGCCCGCCGACGCGGGCCCGGCGGCCCCGGGGGGCCCGGCGGGAAGGGTGGAGACGGTGACGACGTCGCCCGCGGCCAGCCGGGTCGCGACCTCGGCGACGCCGACGGACCCGGGCGCCACCGTGGAATGCGGGAGTCCGATGAGCTCGCTGGCCGCCGCGCCGGGATCGCCTCCGCTCAGCGCGCCGTAGCCACCGTGCAGCCGGGCGTAGGCCTTCTCGTATGCGGTGGGCTGTCTATGGCACCATACATGGCATGAGCCACGCCGTCACCCCCGCCCGCGCCGTCGTCTACGCCAGGATCAGCAAGGACAGGACGGGCGCCGGCCTCGGTGTCGAGCGGCAGGTCGATGACTGCCGCCTGCTTGCCGCATCGCTCGGAGCTACCGAGGTCACGGTGTTGTCCGACAACGACGTGTCGGGGTGGGCGAAGAAGAAGCGGCCCGGCTATGAAGCCCTGCTCGCCGGACTCAAGGAAGGCCGGTGGGACACCCTGATCGTCTGGCATGTCGACAGGCTCACCCGCAACGAGAAGGACTACGTCTCCCTGGTCGACGCGCTCAACGCCAGCGGCACACGGTTCCTCACCGTCCAGGGCGGCGAGATCGACCTCATGACGTCCGAGGGGAGGCTGAACGCCCGGATCATGGGCGCCCTCGCGATCTACAAGAGCGACCACATGAGCGACCAGATCAAGCGACGTTGGGTGCAGAACGCGGCGGCCGGCAAGGACGCCGGCGGCAAACCGCGCTACGGCTGGGTTGGCCGCTCCGCCGAGCTAGATCCGGACGCGGCCAAAGTGGTCCGCGACCTCACCCGGGCCATCACCACGGGTGAGACCGTGTTCGGCCTGGCCGCCAGGCTCAACGCCGAGGCCACCCCGGGACCGGCCGGGAAGCCGTGGACCCCGTCGACCGTGCGGAAGCTGGTGGTGCGACCCCGCAACGCCGGGCTCGTCGTCCACCGCGGCGCGTTGGTCACCGACGCCGATGGGCAGTACGTACGCGGCGAGTGGAAACGGATCGTCACCGTCGACCAGTGGCGGGCCGTCTGCGCGGTGCTCGCCGATCCGGAGCGGCGCACATCGCCGGGGAACACCCCCCGCTGGCTGGCGAGCGGGATCGCCCGGTGTGGTGCCGACGGGTGCGGAGCGCCGATGCGCGCGGGCGCACGGCGCGGTGAGCCCATCTACAGATGTGCCTCGGGCTTCTCGCCGGGCGAACGGAGCGTCGGACATGCCACCCGCTCGACGACGCTCGTCGACAAGGTGGTGACAGACGTCATCGTGGCCTGGCTCGCGCGCGACGGCGCCACCTTCGACATACCGGCCGGCCCGGTCGTCGACCACCGGGGCGAAGCAGAGGCGCTGCGCATCCTCGTCGACCAGGCGGAGGATGCCCTACTCGGGAACCCTGCCGAGCACCTAAGAGACGTCTCACCGGCCGGCATCCGGCGGAACCTAGCCAAGCACCGGGCGCGGCTGGAAGAGCTGGAACAGGCCGAGATCCTCGCCAGCCTGCCCGCACCGACCGACGGTGTCACCGCCGAGAACTTCCCCGGGCTGCCGCTGGAACGGCGCCGTGGGGTCGTGAACTACCTCGTCGACGTCGTCATCCGTCCGGCGACCCGCGGCCGATGGACCGGCACTGACGGCATCGAGGTCACGCCGAAGCGGCGGGGATGACCTATGCCCCGCCGCTTGGGGGTTCCTCCGGGCTGGTGTCCGTTGCCGCAGCCTGATCGCGGCGGGCGATTTCATCGGCCAAGGCATCGACGAGTTCACGGCTGACCGTGCCGCGGAGCGCGCGTCGCCGGTCTGGGCTCGCGTCCGGGTCGCGTTCGGCGACGATGCGGTCCCGTTCGTCGTCCAGCGCACGTGACCACAACATCCGGGCCAGATAGCCGACCACAAGCGGGCGTTCTCCGAGTCGGGATGCGGCGCGCTGCTCCGCAAGGCTCAGGTCCGCCGCGATTTCGGCGAGCACGGGCAGCGGGTAGTGCTCGCTGGTGTCGTCCAGCGCGCCGAGTCGGACTAGCCGCTCGCGGTCATCCCAGTACACAGCTTCGTCCTTCTGCCGCTCCAGGATGTCGCCGAGCGTGATCCGGGTGGGACGTTGGCCAAGGGTCGACTTGCCCGCGTAGATGGCGACCAGGTCGCGCCCGGGCATGACGCGGCTCCCGACCTGAACCCATTCGTCGGGTTCGATCAGATCGGGCAGGTGGATCGGCCGTCTGCACGCGGCCGACAGGATGAACGGGAGTAGTGCCAGCTCTTCGGCAGAGACCGGCTTCTCGCCGCGCTCCAGAAGCGCCACCTTCGACCGCGACCACGTCAGGCCGTAGGCGCGGGCCGCGCGCGAAATCTCGTCCTGCCGGACGGTGTGCTGTTCGCGCACCCGACGGACACCTTCGCCGATTACTGCGCGCAACGGACGGGCGTTGTACTCGGATGGTCCGTCGTTCTCAGCGCCTGTCACGTTCTGCACGGTAGCGCACGCTCCCGCTCCCGATCCATCGGCATCGATCCCGAAGCACATGGAGCCGACATGTGCGGTATCGTCCGGTCGCATGAGATCCGATCGAGATGCACATGGGTCGGGTATGACGGACCCCATGGCATCGGCCCGGGAGCCACTCGACACGGTTGCAGTCGCCGACCTGATCGGTGTGAGCCCGCTGACGCTGCGTCAGTGGCGGCATCGTGGCGCCGGCCCGCGCTGGTACCGCGCTGGTAACAAGCTCGTGCGCTATCGACGCGCGTCAGTGGATGAGTGGCTCGCCGCGCGCGAGATGGCGCCGGTCGACGCCCGGCCAGCGGCATGACCGCCAGGGCCTGCGACGACGCGCGTCCGGTGAGCTCGACGCTGGCCGCCGAAGTCCCGGACTACGTCATGAAATTCCTGGCGATCGCGCCGACGCTGACGGCGGAGCAGCTTGCGCACATCCGGCGCCTGCTTGGCCCACCGCCAGGTACGGACGCGCCGCCCGCACGGTTGCGGCCACCGGCTCCGGTGGCGCCCAGGGCGGAGGCGGCATGAGCCCCCCGGAAGCGCCACCGCCCGCCGCGCGGCGGGCACGGCGGGCGGAGACGAGCGGTCAGATGGCGGGCAGCCTGGACCGACACCAAGGTAACGCAACGGTCGCTGACCTCGACGCCTACCGCCGCCGGCGAGACGACGCCCGGCCGCGCGTGACGATCGACCAGCTCTCCGCCCTGCCGCTCCGCCGCGCGGTCCTCGCCAATCGCTTCCCCACCTGGGGACCGTGGGAGATCGAGGTCATCGCGTTGCGCGAGATCGGCGTCCACCTGGACTTCTGCACACTGAGCGACCGCCGATCCGTGGGCGCCACGGGGCTGCGATGAGTGCCCGCCAGTCGGGCCGTACACATCGGTACCGGCCCGTCGACTACCTCAGTATGGGAACGCTTCAGCTCCACCAGAGCGCCATCGGCCAGGGACGCCGGTGACCCTCGCGCCCGTGCGCTCCACGCCACCCGCCGACCTGAGCGCACGGCCCCACGACCTGGCGGCCGAGGCGTTCACCGTCGGCGCGCTCATGCGTGCCGACAACGAGGACGACTTCGCACGCATCGTCGGCACGTGGCTGGAAGCTGACGACTTCTACCGGGCCGCCAACGGCACCATCTACGGCCGGCTCTGCGACCTGCACGCCCGCGGTGAACCCATCGGCGAGATGGCCGCAGTCGGTGAACTTCTCCGCCACGGCGAGCTCGAAACCGTCGGCGGGGCGCTCTACGTCCACAGCCTGGTCGAAGCGGCGCTGACCATCGCCCAAGGGCCGTACTTCGCGAAGGAAGTTGTACGCCTCGCGCTCGCCAGGCTCGCCGCGGAAGCCTCCGAACGGCTCCGGCAGGCGATCGCCACCGGCACCCATCTCGACGACGCCCTGGCGCGGTTCCGCGCAGACCTCGACCACATCGACAAGCGCCGCGCGGCGCTCGCCGGCTGCGCCACGCCATCGCCGCTGCGCGTACGAACACTCAGCCGGTCGGCGCTCGCGACCCTGCCGCACCCCGAACCGCTCATCGACGCGACCCTCGACCGCCGGACGCTGGCGTTGCTCGCCGGCGCGCCCGGGGTCGGGAAGAGCTTCATCGCGCTGGCGTTCGGATGCGCGGTCGCGACCGGCACGCCCTGGCTCGGCCGAGCCACGCACCGCGCCAAGGTCCTCTACATCGCCGCCGAAGGCGCGTTCGGCCTCGACGACCGGATCGGCGCATGGGAGGCGGCGGCCGGCGTCACCGTCGACGACGAGTGGTTCCACGTCCTGCCCGAACCCGTCCAGCTCATGAACACGGCATCCGTCGACACCCTCGTCCAGCTCGTCGCCGACGAACGGTACGGCCTGGTCGTCGTCGACACCTTCGCCCGATCGATCGTCGGCGCCGACGAGAACTCCGCCCGCGACGTCGGCGTAGCCATCGAAGCCGCCGAGCGGGTGCGCCGCGCCACCGACGACACGACCGCGTTGCTCGTGCACCACACCGGCAAGAGCGGCGACGTCCGCGGATCCACGGCCTTGGAAGGCGCCGTGGACACCGCCTACAAGGTCGAAGGCGACACCAACGCCATCAAGATGTCCCGCTCCAAGCGCAAAGAAGGCCCGCGCGAAGACGACCTGGCGCTCCGCCTCCAGCCCCACCACAACAGCGTCACGATCGCCACCCGCGCCGCCGGCGAACCCACCGACAGCGAGTCGTTCCGCCCCACGGTCCTGATGGAACGCGTCTCGCGCTTCCTGGAGATCACGCCGAACTCCTCCGGTACCGCGATCGAAAAGGGCGTCCAAGGCAACGCGCAGGCCAAGCGCCAGGCGATTCAGATCCTGATCGCCGAGGGCTACATCGTGGCCACCCGCGAAGGCCAGGCAACCCGGCACACCTCCGCCCGGCCCTACCGCAAGGCGGACGACAACCCGCCCACGGCCACCCCAGTGGAGGCGACATGACCAACCCCGTCCACCCGTCCACACCCCGTCCAAACCCCGTCCAAGACGGGGCCCCAACCCACCCCGTCCACCCCGTCCCCCCCGTCTCTATAGACGGGGACGGGGGACGGGGTCGGGGACGGCCCGAAAGACCAGCCCGACCCGCCGACCATCAAGACGGGGTTGAGGTCCCCGCGCCCGCCGACGCGCACCCATCGCACCCCGAGATCCCCCCGGACCTATCGCTCGGCGTTCTCGCCTCTGCCGACGGGGCCATAGCCGGGCTGGTGGCGTTCACGGCGCCGCTCCCTGGTGGCCGTGCTGCCCGTCGGCGGGAGGCTCGGCGGATTCGGAAGGCTTCCGGTCGCCTCGCGGGGGGCACGGACGAGGATGCGGCGCTCGGCGCTGCGATCCGCGAGGAGGCGGCGGAACCGGCGCGCAGACTCGCGGCTGATGCCACGACCGAGCAGCGCGCCGTCGTCGTCATCGAGGCAGCCGAGCGTGCCGCCGTCAGGCTCGGCCGTGATCCGGCGATCGTCCGCGCGGGCGTGGTCTTGGCGCTGGGGAACCTCGGCGTGGTGACGCTGTGACGGGGGCCGCGGACAGGGCCGACCTATCACCTCCCCGCGCCGCACCCCCCACGGCGGGTACCCCAGGGGGGTACAAATCGTTTATGACCACGTCTGCCCCGGTGCCGGTCTTCAGTGAGACCGCGCTCGCCGAGTTCGCGTTCCACATGGGTGCGGCCGGCCGTGAGGCGGCGGCGGAGTTCCCCGCGGATGTCACCGAGGAATGGGGCCGGGTGTTCGTCAGGGTGCTGGATCTGGCGGCCAGGCGCGCCGGGCTGGACGTGGGAGACGTGCGGGCGGCCCTGCTGGACGGGCTGCGCCGGCAGCGCGCAGGCCGGGTCGCTGGGGAGGTTGCCTGATGCCGCGCTGTACGGGGACGACGCACGGGACGCGACGGCCGGAACGTGCCGGCCTGCCGTGCGAGGCGTGGGCGGTCAAAGGCGCGTCGGTGTGCGTGGTGCACGGAGGCGCGGCACCACAGGTGAAGGCGAAGGCGGCCGCGCGGCTTGTCGACGCCGAGCTGTCCAAGCTGGCGGCGGACTACCGCCCCGAGCCGATCGGCGATCCGCTTGAGGCGCTCCTTGACCTGGCGGGACGTGCGCGGGCGTTCATGACGCTCGCCGAGCGACAGATGCTCCGGCTCGACGACCTGGCGACGAAGGGAGACGCCGGTGTCGAGCACGCCCGCGCAGTGATCACGGTCTTTCAGCGGTCCGTGGACGACCTGCGGAAGATCCTCCGCGATATCGCGTCGCTGAACCTCGACGAGCGGCTCGCGCGGGTGGCCGAGCTGAAAGCAGACGTCGCGGTGCGGCTCATCGCCGGTGCGCTCACCCGGGCGGGATTCGACCCTGATCACGCCCTGATCGCCACGGCTGTCGAGGCCGAGATCATGGCGCTGGACGCGGCCCTGGTCGTGTAGCGCCGACCCATAGACGCCACCCGGGGCTTTCCGGGACTCGCCACCCGGGGCGCTATCCGGGGCGCAACAGCACGGCCCGACCCGCCGGGCATGCGGGAGGCAACAGGAACCGACGGACCCGGCCGTACCGGTGCAGCAGGCAGGGACACAACAGGAGCGAGAGATGGCGACACGAAAGGCGCCGGCGCGGAAGCTCGCGCAGGCCGGATCGAACCAGGTGGCCGCGCCCACGACCATGCCGACGGGACGGCCGGCGCGCACCGTGGCACCGATCGCGAACTACCCGAGTGCCGGTCAGGTCCCGGCCAAGTCGAGCGCCAGGCGGTACGCGCCAGGCGGAGAGCTCGGCGCGATGACGGGCAACGGCCCGAGCCCGTTGGAGCGGGTCGCGCTCGACGGGCTGAACGGCGGGAGGACAGCGTGACCATCCAAGTAGCGGGCACGTCGGGCGGGCGCCTCCCGACGCCAGTGACCCTGAACCCGGCGGCCGACGCTGCGGCGCGCCGCGCGGAGGCGAACGCCGTCGGGCAACGTCTCCTCGACTCCCACGCATGGGAGCTGTCCGGCCTAGAGGCGGGTCGGGCGATGTCGCGGTTCGGCCGGAACCGGGATCTGATGGACGCGACGTTGCGGGCCCGACTCGACAAGCTGATGAACGGTTCCCGGGGTACGGCGCTGCGCGACCAGGCCGCGCATATGGAGGCGGAGGCTCACAAGCTGCGGTCCCGGGCTGACCACATCGACGGGGAGTCCGCCACCACCCTGGCGTCGCCCGCCCCGTCGCCGGGTGCCGGCATCAATCCGGCGATCGCCCGGGAGATGCTGAAGACCCCGGACAAGTACTCGGCGGGCGTGCTGGAGGTTCTGCGCGCCGCCGCCGGACGGAAGGCGGCATGACGACCGGCGAGGTGCTCGGCGGGTTCGTCGGGTTCACGACGACCGAGGTGTCCGAAGCGGAGATGCAGCGGATCCGGGACCGCGAGAACCCGCACGCGGCGACCCGGCGGCAGCATGGCCTGAAGCAGCTTGAGCCGTTCGTGGGCCGGCGCTCGATCGGGTCGGACGAGCTCGTGCAGGCCCGCCAGGCGTTGCGGACGTGGGGCGACCTGCTGGACGTCGACACGTTCAACACGCTGGCGGGTGCGGTCCGGGAGACGGTCTCCGCCCACCAGGCCGCGCCGCCCGCCGAGCCTGCCCCGGACCCGGCCGCGGTCGCGGCGGCGCTCCGCAGGCTGGCGGCGAAGGTCGAAGCCGGCGACCCGGCGGCCGGTCGCGCCATCATCCGCGCGGCAAGCGACTGACGCACCAGCACGACGACCCCGGTAGCGCACCCGCGCTCCGGGGTCGTCGTCGTTGATGAGAACGGTTCTCAGTAGGGGCATGCTGGACGCATGACCACTACGGACCCCATCGGGCCGCCGCCGACCGTTCCGGCCGATCTCGTCGCGCGCACCGATGTCCCCACCCGCTGGCCGGCGGTCACGGCGAGGCTGGCGAAGCGGCTCACACTCGACGGGCGGTTGGCGTCGTGGACCGTGGGTCGCCGGGTGTTCGTCTCCGCCGCCGACGTAGAACGGTTCCTCGCCGCCAGCCACCGGCCCGCCCGGGTCTGACGGGGTCCGCCACAGTCCGAGACGGATACACCAGAACCGGCATTCTGTTGTATGTTCCGATCATGTCTGACACGCCCGGAACCGACCTTGTTGACATTGTCATCGAGGTACCTGAGCGCCTGACCGACGACGGCCGTGACCCATGGCCCGCGCTCGTCGCCCTCTGGTTGGACTCCGGGTTCTCGCTCCGGACCCGGGAGGCATACGGCCGGGCCGTTGCCGAGTGGACCGCGGCATGCGAGGCGTGGAACGTCCACCCGCTCACCGCCCGCCGGCCCCATCTGGACCGCTGGCTACGCGACCTTGAGGCGGCCGGCCAGGCATCCACCACCCGCGCGCGCAAGCTCGCGTCGGTGTCCTCCGTCTACGTCTATGCCGCCGACGAGGGCCTGATCGAGGCGTCACCCGTCGCCCGGGTCAAGCGGCCCAAGACCACCGACCGGCACCAGGCGCCCGGCATGACGCTGGACCAGGCGCGCGCGTTCCTCGCCGAGGCCGACGCCGACAGCCCACGGACATCGGCACTGGCCCGCCTGCTGGTGGCCAACGGCCTGCGAGTGTCCGAGGCCATCGAAGCGGACGCCGACCAGCTCGGCACCGAGCGTGGACACCGCGTGCTCCGCATCATCGGCAAGGGAAGCAAGGCGGCCACGGTCGTGCTCGCCCCGCCGACAGCACGCGCCATCGACACCTACCTCGACGGCCGCACCACCGGCCCGCTGTTCGCCACGTCCACAGGCCGCAGGCTGGACCGGCCCGCCGTGTGGCGCACCATCCGCAGACTGGCCAAGCGGGCAGGACTCGGCGACCTGGCACTGTCACCGCACTCGATGCGCGCCACGTCGATCACGCTGCTACTCGACGCAGGTGCAAGCCTGAGGGACGCACAGGACCACGCACGGCACGCCGACCCACGGACCACCAGAGGCTACGACCGGGCCAGAGGCAGCCTGGACCGCGCAGGCACATACAGGCTCGCAGCGTTCCTCGACGACTGACGTTCGCTCTGTCGCTCGCTTGCTCACTCACAACGTGAGTGCTCGCGCGCATGCCTCGCGCACGCCCTCAGGCGCCCCCGCGGGCCCGCCCCCGGGGGGGTGCGCCCGCAAACGCGGGTGCGCACGAGACGCGACCCCCTCGCGCAATTTTCCGGTGGTCAGACCCTCATTTGCATGATCATCTCGGCTTGAGGGTGCCCGCCCTCGCCGCTGCCATGATCTCGTCGGCGCGCTCCGCTCCGATCCATTCGCGCCACCGTTCGTCTCCGAAGATGTGCCGCATCGACAGGGCGCGTTCGTCTGTCCAGCCGCCGGTGGTGTAGAAGCCTCGCGGGCCGTAGAGAAGGCGGTGGATGCCCTCTTCGTGGGTCTCGCGGCGCTGTCCGCCGGCCTTGGGCAGGGCGGCTCGTTCGGTCTCGGCGTGTTCGAAGAGCCACCGTGTCCAGGTGTCGGCGCCGATGACGAGTGAGAGTCGGTCCAGCCGTTCGTCTGTCCATCCGCCGGTCTCGTCGAACCGCTTGAGCATCCACTGGTTGACGGCGTGCTTTCTGGCTTCGCGCTGGGCGTCAGGGTCGGTGTCGTCCATGGCCCTAGTTCCCCATGGCCGCATTTGCCCCGAGCAAGCGGCCGTCGGCACCCTCCAGCGGCGTGACGCTGTTGCGTGCCAGTACATGCCAGTTAGTGCCGGTTAGGGCTCTACGATTGGATCTGACGGACTCCTCCCGCCGTCGCAGCGGACTTTCAGCACGCGACCAGCGGAGGTGCCTCTTGGCGCTCACATCGACCGGGCAGGTTTCTGGCGCGGGTGGTGCCGATCTGCTTGCCCGGCTTTTGGCGCGCCGTCCTGCGGAGACGGTGGTGTGGCTGGCGACGGATGACGACCTGTTGGCCGAGTTCGAGGCGGCGCGGTCGGCGGAGCGGGCGGGGCGCAGTTTCCTGACCGATCCGGAGGCGCGGGAGGCCGCGGCGGCCCGTCTGGCGGCGGCCCGCTCGGCGCTTGTCGAGTCGGGTGCGGTGCGGGTGGTGCTGCGCTACATCGGCCGGTCGGCGGTTCGGGCGTTGGTGGCGAAGTTCCCGCCGAGCGAGGCGGATCACGAGAACGCGCGCCGGCAGGCGGGGAACCAGTCGGCGCGGGCGGAGTTCGACGGGGAGGGCCTGGCGCCGGCGCTGATTGCGGCGTCGGCGGTGGAACCTGCCGGGCTGACGGCCGAGATGGTCGCGGAGCTGGTTGAAGAGGGCCGGCTGTCCGAGGGGGAGTTGGCCCGCCTGTTCGGTGAGGCGTTCGGGCTGCATCTGGGTGCGCGGGTCGCGGATCTGGGCGCGTGATGGTGCCTGATGGCCTGGCGCCGGTGGGTGCCTGATGGCCGCGTTCAGGAACATCAGCGTCGTCATCACGGCGAACGCCTCGCAGCTGGTGGCGGCGTACGCGCAGGCTTCGGCGGCTACGGACGCGTTCGCGGCGGCTCAGGCTGCGGCGTCGGCCGATCTGGTGGCGTTGCAGACGGCGACGACGAGCCAGTCCAGGCGTCTGACGACGTTGGCGGCGAACAGCCTGAACGCGGCGGCGGGTCTCGAGCTTCTGGGCGAGGCGTCGGCGGTCGCGGGTGCGTCTGCGGCGATGGCCGGCTATCAGGCGGCCGCTGCCGAGATCAACGCGATGGCTGTTGCGGCGGGCCGGGCGACGGCGGAGCTGACAACGCTGGCGAGCGCCTCGGTGGCGGCTGGTGCGGCGGCTGGTGCTGGCGGGGCGGAGCAGGCGGCGGGCGCGGCTGCTGCGGCGGCGGGGACGTCGCGGATGGCGGCGCAGGCGGCGCAGGCGGAGAGGCTTGTCGGCCAGCTGGCGGGTTCGGCGGGGATCGCCGGGGCGCAGCTCGGCACGTTGGGCGCGTCGGCGACGACGGCGGGCGTGGCGGCGCGCGGCGCCGGTACGGGGATGATGTTCGCCGGGCAGGCGGCTGCGGCGACGCTGGCGGTGGGCCTGATCGCCGCTGTGGCCGGTGCGGTGCAGTTCGAGGCGGCGATGCACAACGTCGCTTCGATCGACGGTCAGGTCCGGGCGAACTTCGCGGCGACCGAGGCGCAGATCCTTTCGCTGTCGCGTTCGTTGCCGCAGTCGGCACAGACCCTCGTCGAGGGTCTTTACAACATTGCGTCGTCGGGCTTCTACGGCGCGGACGCGATGACGATTCTCGGCGTGTCGGCGAAGGCCGCGAGTGCCGGTCTGACGAACACCAACACGGCGTCGAAGGCGATCGTCGCAAGCCTGAATGCCTACGGCCTTGGCGCTTCGTCGGCGACGCGGGTAAGCGACGCCCTGTTCTCAACCGTCAACTACGGTGTGATCAGCTTTGAGGCGCTGACTGCCGCCGTGGCGAACACGGTCGGTAACGCTGCCCGCGCAGGTGTCGGGATTGAGCAGGTCGGCGCCGCGATGGCGACGATGACCCTGTCCGGGCTGTCCGCGTCGAACGCCGGTGTTGGCCTGAACAATCTTCTCGCGAAGATGGTGAAGCCCTCCGAGGCTTTGCAGCAGGAATTCAGCAAGCTGGGCATCACGCAGGCCGACCTGTCGGACACGGGCATCGGCCTGTATGGCGTGATGATGAAGCTGCGCGACAGCGGCGACGCGAACGTGAAGACGCTGCTTCAGTGGTTCCCAGAGATCAGGGCGGCCAGGGCGGCGATGGCGCTGCTCGCCGGCGACGGGGCGACGTATACCCGCGTGTTCGGCGAGATGGGTAACGCGACCCTGACCGCCGGTGCCACCCAGGCCGTGTTCAACGAGCAGATGAAGTCAACGAAAGCCCAGCTTTCGATCCTGAAGAACGAGATCGTCGCCACCGGCATCGAGGTCGGCACGGCCCTACTGCCCTACCTGAACGACGGGATTGGCGGGCTTGAGCGGTTCGGCGGAGTCCTGAGGGATCTTGGGGGGCAGCTTGCGTCTGGCGTCGCACCCGGGTTCCGCGACCTTGGTGATGCCCTCGGCGACCTTGTGGCGATCGCGCGCGATCTGGACCTTGACGACTTGGCGTTGGGGTTCGCGAAGCTCGGGATCGGCGCGGTCGTCGTTTCGTTCAACACGCTCGCGGCGATCATTTCGGCGCTGACCGGGTTCCTCCGCGACCACGAGGCGGTCGTCATCGCGCTCGGCGTGGCGTACGCCGCGCTCAAGGCGGAGGCGGTCGCCGCGGCGATCGGAACACTCGCGGCACGGTTCGTCGAACTGGCCGCCGCGATGCGCTTCCAGGGGCTGATGCAGCTCTACAACGTGTTCATCCAGCTGAACGCGGTCATGGCGGCGTCGGCGGGTGCTGCAGCGGCGATGCGCACCGAGTTCGCGCTTGCGCAGGCTCTTGGCTTCGGCCCGCTCACGTCGGGCGCCTACGCGGCGCGGGCTGGCATCTCGGCGCTGTCCGGCACGGTGCTGGCGTCGATCGCCACGGTCGGCCTGTACGCGGCGGCGTTCGCCGCCGCCGTCATCTCGATCAAGAGCATCGTCGATGCGGGCCACGAGGGGGCGCAGGCGGCGAAGGAGTTCGAGGCGTCGATGAACCCGGGCTCGATCCGGGCCTACGGCGACGAGATGGAAACACTGCGGTCGAAGGCGCACGGCTTCCTGGATCTGAACTGGGGCCTGCTCGGCGGCATCCCGACGATGCTGCTGGAGAACGCGAACGCCAACCGCGGTCTTGCCGACGAGCTGGACCGGGTGGGGGCGAAGCAGCAGGCGTTCCTTGCGACGGCGGATCAGCTCGCGACGCAGTACGGGGTTACGCGGGCGCAGGTCCTGGCGCTCGCCGACGCGCACCGGATCGACCTGTCCGGCGGGCTGAACGCGGTCGACGCGTCGGGCAAGTCGGTGGCCGCCACGTTCGCAGGGCTGCTGGCGCCTCTCGCTCTGGCTGGCGTGTCTGCCGACCAGATGGGCGTCGCGATGAAGGCGCTCGAAACGGTCACGGGTGGGGCCGATGAGGAACTCAAGAGCCTCAACCTGAACTTGGACATCTTCATCGGGAAGGGCTTGGCGGCGGCGGAGGCGTCGGACGCCTTCCAGAAGACGATCAACAACCTGTCGACGAACCTCGCCGAGGGTTCGCGCCAGCTCACGGGGAACAGCGATGCGGCGATCCAGAACCGTGCCGCGATCTTCGGCGCCATTGAGGCGGCGATGCAGCACAGCAAAGCGCTGGTCGACTCGGGCGTGTCCGCGACCGATGCGAAGGCGGCGTTCGACCAGCACACCGCTGCGATCGTCGCGGCGGCGGTCGCGGCCGGGTTCGACAAGGATCAGGTCGTCGCCCTCATCAACTCGCTCTCGCTGATCCCGCCGGATGTCAAGTCGCAGGTCACGACGCCTGGCGTGTTGCAGTCCACGACCGACGTCAAGGCGCTGCTGACGCAGATCGGCCTTCTTCCCGATCAGACGAACAGCAACATCGCGACTCCCGGCGCGACTCAGGGCAAGAGCGAGGTCGACGCGCTGCGCGAGGCGATCGGCATGCTCCACGACAAGACGATCACCGTGACGACGATCCAGTACGAGATCATCCAGCGGGCCTACGACAACGCCCAGAACCCGACCGCGGCCAGCGCAACACGCCGCGCCTACGGCGGCCCGATCTACGGCCCCGGCGGTCCGACCGACGACCGGGTTCACGTCATGGCCTCCCCGGGCGAGTGGGTGATCCGGGCGTCCAGTGCGCAGAGCTACGGCTACGCCGCGATGGCCGCCGTCAACGCCGGCACCGCGACGATCAACGGCTATGCGACCGGCGGCCCCGTCAGCAGCGGCCCGGTGTTCCCGCCGCGGTTCGCCGCCGGCGGCCTGGTCCCCGCGGGCGGCTGGGGCGGGTCGACGTCGATCAGCTTCGCACCGGTCATCCAGATCAACGGGGCTGCGAATCCGCAGGCCACCGCCGCGGCGGTCGAGCAGATGATCGACCGGAAGTTCGGCGCCGTCGTGCACGCCATCAAGGCCGGCAAGGGCCGCGGCCGGGGCTAGTGGCCGCCGCGCTCCGGCCAGCTCGGCAGGTCCTGCCGGACGACGGCGAACCGGGCGTCGGCGAGCTGCTGCCGGGCCGCCCAACGACGAGCCTCGGCGGGTGATCCGAAGGGGCCAACCGTCTTCTCCGGCCGGCGCGCCCGGTCGAAGAGCACGACGCTGACCAGCCCCCATCCGCCCTCCGCCTCGCTGGCGAGGTACGGGGAGGTAGTAGGGGCCGTCATGGTGCCTCCCTGGGTGATCGCGAGTCGGCGTGCGGTTGACGGGCAGCATCCCGGGTCTGCGGCCGTCCGTATGCGGATTGGGCTGTGTCCGGCGCCTTGGTGCCGGTGGCGGAAGGGGAGGCGCCGGCTGGCGACGCTGGCGGCCGGCGCCGGCTCATCGCAGGACGGCCGGCCGCTCGTCGTCCTCGGCGCAGGGGTCTGGCGTTACTTCCAGGGCCAGCCGTACCCGGCCGTCGGGCATCTCGTGGATGTCGACGTTCGCCGCGGCGGCGCCGTCGTGCAGCACGCCGAGCACGCCGGCGCATTCGGTGCGGGTACCGACGATCCAGACGCGCGCGGTCACCCGGCGCACTCCCCGGGCGGCATCGGCACCTCGGCGTGGACGTACACGGCCACCTTGCCCGGTGTCTTCGCCGGGAAGGTGCCGCTGACGTGCGTGACGGGGAGGGCCTGGCGCAGCGCGAAGACCGCGTCCGCGACGTCGTACGGGTTGCCGACGATCCGCAGCCGCAGCGGGGAGCCGTCGTCGTACTCGGCGTCGGACTGCTCGGCGTCATCCGCGGGCTGGTCGACCAGCTCGACGCCCATGCCCCGCAGAGCTGTGGAGAGCGCGAGATGCCGCGTCGCGAACGGTCGGCGGCCGATGTGCTGGCTCACCGCCGGGCCCGCCAGGGAGCGCCGTCGCCCGGGTACTGGTAGGGCAGGAAGCAGTCCGGATCGGCCGGCGGCGCGGGCGTGGGCGCGTTCTCGGCGGGAGTGGTGACGTCCGCCTCGGGCTCGACCTTCGGGTCGGCGGGCGGGCATGATGATGCCTGTTCCATCGGTGCTCCTGACAGCGCCGAGGCCCGTTCCGGTGGTCGCACACCGGGCGGGCCTTTTTCGTCTCAGAGAGCGCATGCCTGACGGCGCGCGACTCATCGGGCACCGTAGCGCGCCTAGGAACGTATGGCCAGTACGTACGTCGAGCGCATACGTGCTCGGCTCACGCTCTGCTCCTGTGACCAGCCAGCCGCCGGAGGACGACCCGCCCGCGCGGGCATCGGAGCTCGTCACATCCGGACAGGTCTACCGCTGGTTGAGCGTCAGCAGGGGACGAGGCAACACGATCACCTCGCACCACGAGTTCCCGAAGCCGTGGTTCGTCTCGGACGACGGCGGCCTGACGCGGCTCTGGCGGAGGTCCCTGGTCGTTGCGTGGTTCGTCGAGCACCGGCCCAAGCGGGCCGCCAAGTTGGACGAGGAACAGCCCGGCTGGCGCGGCGACGGCACGCCGGCCGGGTGAGACGCGACCGGCCCGGCCCTCTCGTCGGGCCGGGCCGGTGGGCAGGGGGCAGGCTCAGCGCCGGCCGGCCTCGGCGTCGGTGACCCGCTCGCCGTTCTTGTCGACCCAACCTCGATAACCGGAGTCCCGCAGGTCGTAGACGCGGCCGGCGGCCTTGGTCAGCGGCTCGCCCCACGGGTCGACGCGGCCTTTCGGGTCGAGCTGCTTGTTCTCGTTGTTCCAGATGCCCATGGCGGTAGTCCCTTTCGGTTATGGCTAGGGCCGCGCCGGGGTCGGCGGGCCCGTGGTGGGGCTGTAGGGACCGCTGGCGGACGGGTGCCCTAGGGGCCTAGTTCCCTGGTCAAGGCGGGTTTCGGCGCCTAGGGGCAGCCCTAGACCTAGGGCCGTCCAGCCCTAGCCTCGATGGCCTGACGGATGGCGTCGCGGGTGACCCCGACCGCGTTGGACGGGGTGCCTTTGAGGCCGGTTGCCCACATCTGCGGTTCGACCTCGGCGCCGCCGGCGCGCAGCGCCGAGCCGACCTGCTGCGCCGTCCAGGGCACGATGCCGTCCGGCCCGGGGGTGCCGTACCGGGTCGGCCACGTCTCGGCCAGCCGCTCGGCGACGACCGCCAGGTGCGTCCGCTGGTCGACGATCTGGACGACGTCGGCGAGGAACTGAAACTGCGTGTCGTCGTCGCGCTCGACGACTTCGCCCGCGGCCTGCCCGGTGAGCAGTCCGGCGGCGGCGCGGGTGGCCCGTGCCCGGTCGGCTACCCGCTCGGCGGCCGGCGCGTCCAGGTAGGCACCGCGGACCACGATCGGGTCGTCCTCGACGCCGGCCAGGTAGGCGATGCCCTTGTCCCGGCGGGTGAACGTGTACGCCTTTACGCCGCGCGCGGACATCCCGGTGCCAAGGATGAGGTTGTTCTCCAGGTGGCCGGCGACCCGCAGGCACAGCCGGATGCCCGCGTTCGCGCTGATGTCGTTGGGCAGGCTGCCCGTGACCGGCCGCTGTGTGGCCAGCGCCAGCATGATGCCGAGTGCCGGCCCGCGCTTGATGATGGCCACGCACAGCTCTGTGGCCTCGTCCTTGAGGTCCTTGTTGCTGAACAGCTCCTGGCACTCGTCGATGGCCAGGACGATCGGTGCCAGGCCGCCGCCGACCCGCCGGGACAGCTCGGGCGTGACCTTGTTCTCCGGGCACACCGCCTTGGGCAGGCCGCGGATGATGTCGGCCCGCCGTTCCAGCTCGGCGTACACCTCGCGCAGCCCGGCCATGCACTCCGCCAGCGTGGCCGTGCCGGCGCCCGAGGCGTACCGGTGGGCGACCTGCTCGCCGGGGCTGGACAGGTCGCCGGTGCCCTTGAGCTCGTAGATGTAGAGCAGCACGGACGGGTCCAGAGCGGCGCCGAGCAGCAGGACGCGCAACGCCATCGTCTTGCCGTACCGCGGCATCGCGCCGATCAGGATGCTGTCGAAGATCAGCGGGACCGACACCGGCCGTAGCCGCTGGTCGAAGCCGAACGGCAGCGGCTGGAAGATGTCCGCCTGCCCGCGCTTGAGCAACGGCCAGTCGGGCGCCTTGGACTTGGCGAGCGTGTCCTTGCCGACCCACAGGACCATGCGCCCCGGGTGCGCGTCGGACTCCGGCTCGGGCCAGACGGCGCCGAGCGGGCGGCGTAGGCCGCTGGCGAGCTTGTCGCGGTGCTCGGCGACCTCGGCCACCGTGACCCCGTACGGGAGATCGAACTCGGCCCGCCAGCCGGGTCCGTCGATGGCGATCGGCGCGACCCACTCCAGCCCGTTCGCCGCGATCCGCTTCGAGATGTCGGCGGGCAGGCCGCAGTGGGCAAGGGCCCGTTCGACGATGTCCGACGTCAGCTTGGGCGCCCGGCTGGACACGGTCGTGGGGGAGTCCAACAGGGGCCGGTCACGGCGGCGGCCGACGGCGCCGAGGGCCAGCACGCCGGCCGCCGTCGTCAGGCCGAACGCGGTCGGCTCGGTGAAGTACAGGACGGCGTCGCCGATGCCGCCGGCGACCACGCCACCGCCGACGAGCGGCACCCGGCGCTTGAGCCGCGCGTCCCGCTGGGCGGACAGCGCGAGGAACGCCGGGGTCTCCTTCCGGTCCACCGCGCCGATCCGCTCGGCCGTGTCTGCGTCCAACATCCACCGGCCCACCGTCGCCACGGTGCGCGCGGCACCGCGGGGCGACCCGGCCGCCAGCCTGCCCGTGTACAGGGGCAGACGGGCGGCGTGGAACCCCACCGGGTGCAGCGCCTCACCGGCCGCCCACCACGCCACCCGGCGAAGCTGGCGGATGTCGCGCACCCACGGTGCGATGACCGGCCGCCGGTCGGACGCCAGCTCCCACGGGTGGCCGTCCGGCTCGGCGGTCGGGACGTCGACGGCGGCCGGGGTGTGCTCGTCGTCCTCGTCGGCAGCCGGGTGGTCGGGTGGATCACCGATTTCCGCAGACTTGCGCTTTTCGTTGATCGGCGACGACCACGGTCCGGTGACGACCGTCCCGGCCGGCGGTGTGTCGGTGTCGACGTCGGTCTGTGGGTCGGTCACGCGGCGGCACCCGCGCGCATCGCCGACAGGTAACGCCGGGCGGTCGCCGGGCGGATGTTCGCCGCCGCCGCGAGATCCTCCGCCAACTTGCGGTCGCTGCGCGGATCGCCCGGGGGCAGCGCGTCGACCAGCCGGGCGAGCGCGGCCCGCCCCGACGGCGCCACGGTGGCGACAGGATCGCCACCGGGAATCGCCACCGTCGCCACCGGGTCGCCATCCACGTCGGTCGCGGCGTCCTCGATACGGACGCTGGCGACGTCGAGGATGACGAGATGGGCGGGCTGGACGATCCGGTCATCGCCGGCGAGACCGGCGAGCAGCCGGCGCACCTCGGCGACGGTCAGCCCCGTGGGCAGGTAGATGCCGTGAACGACCGGCTCGGGCTCGGTCATCGGATCGGCCTCCCTGTCCACAGCGCGGGCGGGGTCCACTGCGGCGGGTCGGCGCGGTGCGACCAGATGGCCAGCGCCAGCACGGCGCTGGCCAGGACCAGCACGCCGGCGGCCAGCATGGTCGGGCCGTGGTCGGTGCGGGCCGTCAGGAAGGCCACGACGAACAGGACGGCGGCGGCGGCGCGGGTCACTGGGCACCGCCCGCCGGCTCGGCCGTGCACTCGAGGTTCCGCGCCAACGTGGCGTCGATGCGGGCCAGCTCGGCGGCGATGGCCGCGACCCGGCCCGCCCAGAACTCCCGGCAGTCGGCCGGGCCGTCGACGATGTGCCGCTCGGCGCGGCCGCGGTCGTCTGCCTTCTCGGCCCGCATCTCGACCAGCGCGCCGCGGCGCTCCTCCGGCGAGCCGTACGCCCGGCTCTCCTGCTCGGCGCGCCAGATCGCCAGCGACACCCGGCCCGGGTCGTCGGCGGACAGCGCGGCCGCCATCGACCGGCCCTCCCGGACCCGGGCGGCGGAGTGGTGATCCGGCCACGACAGATGCCAGTCGATGGCGGACGCCAGGTTGACCAGAGCGACCCGGTAGCGCATGCCCCGGCTGTCGTCGGCGGCCGTCCCGGCGGCGCGGAACAGGGCGACGCGGGCCGTGTCCAGCTCGGCGGCGGTCGGCTCGGCGGTGGCGGCGTCGGTCGTCGTGTACGGCGCGCTCACCACGGACGCTCCTGCGCGGCGGCGTGCAGCGCGAGCGCCCCGCGGACCCGGCGGGCCAGCTCCGGCGACGCCGCGCCCTCTTCCAGGACCAGTTCCAGCGCGATCGACATGTCGGCGGCGGCCCAGTCGCGGCGATCGGTCCAGCCGTACACACCGGGCGCCGTGTTCAGATCGGCGCGGGCCTTCTCCAGCTCGGCCTCGGTCGGCTCGGGCACGGCCAGGACCAACCCGCCGAACGGCACCGCGCAGTCGCAGCCGTCGGCCTGGCAGCCGGTCTCCCGGTGGCCGTCGGTGTCGTGGTGGCAGTCGTCGCAGACCAGCGGAGGCATGGTGTCCCAGGGGGCGGCCAGTTCGACCGCGCCGAGGTCGTGAAGCGCGGGGAGCGTCGCGACGATCGTCATGCCGCCACCGCCAGAGCCGACGGGGCGACGAGCGCAACCGCCGCGGCGTGCCAGCAAAGCCGGCCACCGTCGACGAACGCGCGACATGTGCAGGTGCCGGCGGCCGTGGTCTCGTAGACCTTGTCGCCCTTGCTGCCGACGACGTAGAACACGCCGGCGACGGCGGCCGGGACGACGGCGCCGTCCTCGACCGCCTCGACGGCCGCCTCGACCTGACGGTCGGAGAACGACCCGTCGAGCAGGGAGGCGCGGCGGCGGGCGTTGCGCAGACACGTCGGGCCCATGCCGGCGGCGAGCGACTTCGCGGAGCGCAGCGCCCGGCCGCAGCCGAGGCAGCGCGCCGGCGGCGTGGCCGGGGCCGGGGCGACGACCGCAGCGAAGCGGGCCGCCAGTGCGTCGGACTCGTCGGAGAAGGTGAACGGGTCGATGTCGACGGCCGTGGCCGCGACGGTGATGATGTGTGGCACGGTGCGGGACCCTCCAGAGGTCTCGTTCCCAGGCCCTCGGTCGGAGTTGGCGCTCCGCCGGGGGCCGTTCTGTCTTTGGTGCCTTTGCCCGACTCTCGTCTACACGGCGGCCCACAGCTCCGGCCGGCCGGCGAGGTCGAACGCGGCGATCGTGGGCGCCGACCGCGCGCCGCCGACCGCCCCGCCGCCCGCCTCACCGCCCGCGCCGTCGCCGGCCGCGTCGCCGACGGGCAGGCCGGCCAACGCCCGCGTCACGGTCACCGGGAACGGCCGGCCGTCACGGTGGAACAGCACGGTGAACGTGCCGTTCGGGTTCTCCCGGATCCCGGCGACGAGCAGGTCGGGCCGCTGCCGGGCCAGGCCGATAAGCGGTGCCGCGAGGTAGCAGTCCCCCAGCCCTCCCTGGCCCACGTCCGAGGTGCTGATCCCGTCCCGCACGACCGGATCGGCCCGGTTCGCCTCGGCCACCTCGCCGCCGCCACCGCCAGCTCCGGAGTCGGCACCGGCACCGGCACCGGGCGGACCCGGCTCGAGACTTGGTAGCAGGCGGACGATCTCGGCGACCATCGCGGTCGGCGCGCTCGCGAGCAGCAGGTCCGGCACCGCGGCGAGCGCCTCCAGCTCGGCGTCCGAGCGGGCGGACGGGTGCCGCGCCACCCGGTCGAGCGCCGCCATCAGCGTTCGCAGCGGCCGGCCGCGCAGGCGGCTGATCACCGCCTCGCGGGCGGCGGGTGGAAGCGCCGCGAGGCGCCGGCCGATCTCCCGCACGTCCGCCGCGGAAAGGGCACCGGGCCCGATCTCGATGAGCGCGATGAGTTCGACGGTGGCCGTCCCGATCCCGGCGAGGGTCGGCGGCGGCGCGTCGTCGAACCAGGCGCGCGGGTCGATCAGGACGCCCCCCGTGCGGACGGCCTCCTCGGCGGCGACGAGATGCGCCGTCCGCCGCTCGATCGCCGCGGCGAGATCCGGGCCGCCGATCGCGATGGCGTGCGGGCCCAGCCGGAGCACGTCCGTCGTCCCGGGCAGACCGGCGAGCCGGACCGGGCTCGGCGGCCGGGCGGTCGCGGCCGGGCCGACCACCCCGCCGAGTCCTCCCCCGGTGGCGACGGCCGCCCTGCTGAGCGCCGCGACGATCGCGTCCAGGGCCGCCTCGTCGGTCCGGCCGACGGCGGCGGCGACGTCGGCCGCGGCTCTGCCCGCCGCGCGCAGCCGATGGGCCAGCGCGCCGAGCCTACCCGGGTCGAAGGTCACCGGGCCGCCGCCGCCCGCGTCACCGCCGTGGACGCCGCCGGCCGCCGCGCCGGTCGCCGCCGCCGCGCCGGCCCAGACGTCCGCCTCCCACCCGCCGAGCGCCCCGGTGCTGCCCGACCAGGCCCTCGCGGCCCACGCACCGCCGGACTGCGGTTCCGGGGCGTCGCGCTGGTCGCCGCCCGGACCGAGCGGTCCGGCGAGGAAGGCGTCCGGCGGGCCGGAGTGATCGCTCCCGGCGGCCAGCTCGCTCAGCAGCGCGGGGTCCGGCACGTCCCAGCCCGCGGGCGCCGCGGGCGGGCGCGGGACGGGCCCGGCCTCTGCCCCTGCGCCCCGGCCGGCCCCGCCGCCCGGGAAGCCCTCCCCACCCAGACCGCCGGCCCGGCCCAGGCCGCCGGCCGCGGCCGGCGCCGCGCTCGGCCCGCCGGCCGCGTCGAAAGCGTTGGCGACCGCCAGGTACCAGCGGGCGCGGGCGGTCATCGCCTCGTCGCCGGCCCGCAGCGCACGCAGCCAGCCGTCGACGCGCGTCGTCGCCCGCCGCTGCCACGGCGACGACCACGTCTCGGGGGTGTCGAGATCCAGCACGGGCCCCAGCAGCTCCGACGCCGTCGCGGCCAGCCCGCGCAGCTCGACGGCGGCCGACCGCAGCTGGGTGGCCGCGGCCCCCAGCATCGCCGGCGCCCGGCTCGTCGGGGCGGCTTCCTGTCCGGACGGCATCGCGTCACCGACCTCCTGGCAGCGCGCGACCAGGACCGTCCGCGGGAGACCCGTGCCGGCCGACGTGCGGCCGCGGCGCACGGCCGCCGCACCGCGCGCCGACCGGACCCGAGAAGCCGGAACGATCATGTCGCGTTGGTCGTCGCCAGGCTAGGCCGCGGCCGGTCCCGAAGTCCCGCGGCGATGTGATCATGATGCCCGCGGATCAGCGGCCCCGACGGGCGAACTGCGCTAGCTTGGGCGAGGTGCCCGCAGCGCCATGCGGGCGGCTTTCGGCCGGCGCCCAAGCGAACCACCCGAGGCCAGCAGTCGCGCAGGCGTCGGGCGCCCCGTGGATCCGACGCCGGAGACCGAGGAAGGAGCCCGACGTGCCCGAGGCTGTCATCGTCGCCACCGGCCGGTCCCCGATCGGCCGCGCTCGCAAGGGCGTGCTCAAGGATCTGCGGCCGGACGACCTCGCCGCGGCCGTTGTGCGGGCCGTCCTCGACAAGGTGCCCGAGCTGGACCCGACGACGATCGACGACCTGATGATGGGCTGCGCGCAGCCCGGCGGCGAGCAGGGCTTCAACATCGCCCGAAGCGTCGCGGTCCAGCTCGGCATGGACTATCTGCCCGGCACCACGGTCAATCGTTACTGCTCCTCGTCGCTGCAGACCACCCGGATGGCCTTCCACGCGATCAAGGCGGGCGAGGGAGACGTCTTCATCTCCGCCGGCGTCGAGACGGTCAGCCGCTTCGGCAAGGGCAGCGCCGACAACCTGCCCGACACGCACAACCCGTTCTTCGCCGACGCCGAGGCGCGCACCCAGGCCCGGGCCGCGGGCGGCGCCGCCGGCTGGACCGACCCGCGCGCGGGCGGCCTGCTCCCCGACGTCTACATGGCGATGGGCCAGACGGCCGAGAACGTCGTCCAGCACACCGGGCTCACCCGGGCCGACCAGGACGAGTTCGCGCTGCGCTCCCAGCAGAACGCGGCCAAGGCCATCGCGGACGGGTTCTTCGACCGGGAGATCATCCCGATCACGCTGCCGGACGGCACGGTCATCTCGGCGGACGACTGCCCGCGTCCGAGCACGACGATCGAGGCGCTCGCCGGCCTGAAGCCGGTCTTCCGCCCCGACGGCACGGTGACGGCCGGAAACGCCTGCCCGCTCAACGACGGCGCCGCCGCGGTGATCGTCATGAGTGACACCCGCGCCCGGGAGCTTGGCCTGACGCCGCTCGCCCGGATCGTGGCGACCGGCGTCACCGGCCTGTCACCGGAAATCATGGGTCTCGGACCGGTCGAGGCGATCCGTCAGGTACTCGGCCGCGCCGGCATGTCCATCGACGACATCGACCTCGTCGAGATCAACGAGGCGTTCGCCGCCCAGGTCGTGCCGTCCGCGCGCCAGCTTGGTATCGATCCGGACCGGCTCAACGTGCACGGCGGCGCCATCGCGCTCGGCCATCCGTTCGGCATGACCGGCGCGCGCATCCTGACGACGCTGCTCAACGGCCTGCAGACCAGGGACAAGACCATCGGCCTCGAGTCGATGTGCGTCGGCGGCGGCCAGGGCATGGCAATGATCATCGAGCGGCTCGGCTAGCTGCTTCGCCCCGTGCGGGCACCTCGCCGAGCCGGGGGCTCCGCGTTCGCCGGGGCGGTCAGGGGTGGTCGGCGTCGGTAGTCGAGTCGGGTAGGCCGGGAAGAAGGGCTGCGGCGGTGGGTCGGGCGGCGGCGGCCGGTCGTCGGTCGCCGCGCCGGGCGGGCGCGGCTGGGCGCGCATGCGGGTGGAGGCCTGGGCCAGGGCGAAAGCCGTGGCGGCGGTGCTCGCCTGCAGGGTGGGCCGCATCGGTCTGGCCATCGCCGGCACCATGTCCAGCGACGGGGGCCCCGCCGGCAGGCCGTGGCGCAGCGCGTCGCGGAGGTGCCGGGCCGGCGCGAGGGTGGCCGCGGTGATGCGGTCCCAGCGCGGCTGCCGGGTCAGGACGATCGCGCCCCACACCAGTCCGCCGCCGATCAGGCCGTCGAGCCAGTAGTGGTTCGCCGTGATCACGACGACCAGCGCGGTGACGATCGGGTGCGCGACGGCCAGCCAGCGCGCCCGCCAGCGCAGGATCGTGATCACACCCCAGGCCTCGAGGATCGCCCAGCCGATGTGCAGGCTCGGCATCGCGGCGTACTGGTTCGCCTGGGCCGCGCCCACCGCGTTGTATGCCGACGGCCCGATCACCAGGCCGGTGTCGACGAAGGGGATGTTCGGGCTCACATCGGGCAGGAACCGGGGTGGCGCCAGGGGGTACACGATGTGGATCACGAGCGCGACGCCCGTCGACATCATGATCACATTTCGGACCCGAGCCCAGTGGTCACGCTGGAAGATCATGACCCAGAGCAGGAACGCGATGGCGGCCGGGAAGTGCACGGTGATGTAGAAGCGGTTCGCGAATTCCAGCAGGTGCGTCGAGCGCAGCGCGAGCCGCTGGATCGACGACTCATCCGGCAGGTCCAGCAGCCGCTCGAAATGCCAGACCGCGAGCGCGTGCTTCAGCGCCTCGACCTGCCGGCCGTCCGCCAGGGACCTGCCGAGCCGGTAGATCATGAACAGGCCGGCCAGCAGGGCGATCTGGCCGACGTAATACGTCGAGGTACGCAGGACCCGCCGGGTTCGGGACGGAGGTGGACGCTCGGAGGCCGCCGGTTCGGTCGGGCCGCGGAATTGGACGTCCTCACCCGCCCGCGCGCCCGATGGACACGGAATGCTCACCACATCGCACCCCTACGCATCGGATCACCCCCCATCCCACCGGGGGCCCGCAAACACTGTCTTACTAGCCGTCCGGTAAGCACAACCCGTTTGTCGGTGACACATCTCTCGGGCCCGCGGCGAATCACATTGTCGCGCAGTGCAAGCAAGTCGCCGGCACTCGATTACCATAAGTAGTTGATGTAGCGCACCTTTACGCGCCGATAACTTGCTGGTCACCGAACGACTCATGAATGTGGGCCCAGAGTAGCTATCAAAATACTTTAAGTGACGGCTAGAGTCGGCTTGCCGCCGCCGCGCCATAACTCAACGGCAAACGCGTGGCAACTATTTCGCCGATGGGGCCTGAACGGCACGTGACGGGCAGGCTGCGCTGCCGTGGTCCGCTCGGTTGCGCGCCGCGCGTCCGGCACCGATCTACCGTGGGCCGATCCGGGGGGTCGGCCGGGTGCGTCGGAAACGGGGGCGGGCGGGCGAGGGGACGCACGTTACTTATGGGAGTCAGTGGGTAACTATTTGAGAACGATCGCGCTGGCGGCTGCGCTGGCGAGTTGGGACGCCATTGCCCGGTTTGACGGGGTGACGGCGGTGAGGGGACGAGGAGGACCACCATGCACGCGAATGCCGGTGACCGCGTCTGCGTCCACAGCCACAGTGTCGGCCAGCCCGAACGGCACGGCGTCGTGCTCCAGGTGCGCGGCGCGGGCGGGCCGCCCTACCTGATCCGGTGGGACGACGGCCACGAGGTGCTGTTCTTCCCCGGTGCCGACTCCGTCCTGGAGATCTTCGCCCTCCAACGCGCGTGACCTGCTGGCCGTCAGCGCGGCCGTGAGCTGCTGGCGTCAACGCGGCGAGGGCCGCTCCCGGTGTGGGGAGCGGCCCTCGTTGCGAGCGGATCGACGGCCGGATGCTATCGGCCGGTCGGGTGGATCAGTAGCGGTAGTGGTCGGCCTTGTAGGGGCCGTTGACGTCGACGCCGATGTATTCGGCCTGCGGCTTGGTGAGCGTGGTCAGCTTCACGCCGAGCGCGTCGAGGTGCAGCCGGGCGACCTTCTCGTCGAGGTGCTTCGGCAGGGTGTAGACGCCGATCGGGTACTCGTCGGTCTTCGTGAACAGCTCGATCTGCGCGATCACCTGGTTGGTGAAGCTGTTCGACATCACGAAGCTCGGGTGGCCGGTGGCGCAGCCGAGGTTCATCAGCCGGCCCTCGGCCAGGACGATGATCGAGTGACCGTCCGGGAAGACCCACTCGTCGACCTGCGGCTTGATGTTGATCTTCTCGATGCCGGGGATCTTGCCAAGGCCGGCCATGTCGATCTCGTTGTCGAAGTGGCCGATGTTGGACACGATCGCCTGGTGCTTCATCGCCGCCATGTGGTCGGCGGTGATGATGTTGAAGTTTCCGGTGGTGGTGACGAAGATGTCGGCAATCCCGACGACGTCCTCCAGCGTGGTGACCTGGAAGCCGTCCATCGCCGCCTGCAGCGCGCAGATCGGGTCGATCTCGGTGACGATGACCCGGGCGCCCTGGCCGCGCAGCGCGTCCGCGCAGCCCTTGCCGACGTCGCCGTAACCGGCGACGAGGGCGACCTTGCCGCCGATGAGCACGTCCGTCGCCCGGTTGAGGCCGTCGATGACGGAGTGCCGGCAGCCGTACTTGTTGTCGAACTTGCTCTTGGTGACCGAGTCGTTCACGTTGATCGCCGGGAAGAGCAGCGAGCCGCCCTTGTGCATCTCGTACAGGCGATGCACGCCGGTCGTCGTCTCCTCGGTGACGCCCTTGATCGCCTCGGCGGCGGCGGTCCAGCGGCCGGGCTGCGCGGCGATCGTGCTGCGCAGCGTGTCGAGGACGATCGCGTACTCCTCGGAGTCCGCGGCGTCGGTCGCCGGCACGGCGCCCGCCTTCTCGAACTCGGCGCCCTTGTGGACGAGCAGCGTCGCGTCGCCGCCGTCGTCGAGGATCATGTTCGGGGCGCCGCCGTCCGGCCAGGCCAGCGCCTGGTCGGTGCACCACCAGTACTCCTCGAGCGTCTCGCCCTTCCACGCGAACACGGGGACGCCCGCCGGGGCGTCCTTCGTGCCGTTCGGGCCGACGACCACCGCGGCGGCGGCGTGGTCCTGGGTGGAGAAGATGTTGCAGGAGACCCAGCGAACGTCGGCGCCGAGCGCGACGAGGGTCTCGATCAGGACCGCGGTCTGGATGGTCATGTGCAGCGAGCCCATGATCCGCGCGCCCCGCAGGGGCTGGCTCGCGGCGTACTCGGCACGGGTCGCCATCAAGCCCGGCATCTCGTGCTCGGCCAGCCGGATCTCCTTGCGGCCGAACTCGGCCAGCGCAAGGTCCGCGACCTTGAAGTCGAAGCTCATCTCTCTCCTTCGGCGCTCGCGACGGGCCCTGGCTCCTGGTCCAGGGCGCGCGACAGCGCTGGGTAAACCGTGCCCGTGCCGTACCGCGACACGCTACGGCACGCCTCGGCACCCGGAAGCCACCGACCCCCGAATTCCAGGCCCGTCACACCAGTGACTTGGGCCCGGTCCGGTCACCCGCGGACATGCGTAGACAAGCCCCTCTCAGGCGCGTGCGTCCCCCGGAACCGAGGGGGCGAGGGACTCGTCTGCCGGCGGCTGGCTCGGCGTCGGCAGCCGGTCGCCCTTCGGCCGGTAGATCCAGCCCCGGTCGTCCATCCACACCAGCAGCGGGGGGAGCGCGACGAGCGCGGACAGCAGCGCCACCGCGACGTTGAGCGCCACCAGCAGGCCGAAGTCCCGCAGCAGCGGCAGCGAGCTGAACGCCAGGACCAGGATGCCGATGACCGCCGCCGCGGCGGACACGAGGAACGCCCGCCCGGTGCGCGCCGCGGCCTCGTCGACCGCGGCCCGAGGCGAGAGCCCGCGGGCCCGTTCCTCCAGGTGTCGCTGCACGATCAGGGTGGTGAACTCGGTGCACAGCGCGATGACCAGCGGCCCGCTGACCACCGTCAGCGGCGAGAGCTCGAGCCCGGACACCCAGGCGATCAGCGACGTGAGCCCGACCGCGATCAGCACCGGCACGACCGACAGCAGCGGCTTGACCGGACCGCGGTAGCGCACCAGCAGCACGATGAAGACGCCGATCAACGCCCAGTAGGTCAGTTCGACGCGGTTTTTGTTGATGTTGTCGAGCAGCCCGGTGCCGACGACGGCGAGACCAGAGGGGGTGGCCCGCACGCCCGCCGGCGGGTTCACGGTCGCCCGGATGTCCTTGACGACGACGGCACGCTGCTCGAGCGAGCTCGGACCGGTCTGGAAGATCACGTTCTGCGAGCCGGCGTCGCCGCCCGCGCCGGCGAGCTTCACGGTGCTGTACTTGATCGCCTCCGGTGCGACCTGGTAGGCCGCCCGTACGTCGTCGCCAGTCGGCGCCACCGTCTTCGCGCCGGGAACGTCCAGCAGGAAGCCGACGGTCGTGACGAGGCTCGAGACGTTGGTCAGCTCCTCCGGGTGCTTCGCGAGCTGCTGCCGCGCGAAGCTGTCGACGAACGCCACCGTCTGGTCGTCGAACACGTCGTTCGACTGGACGTAGACGCCCAGCTCGCTGGTGGTGCCGGTGTGGTCGGCCAGGTAGTCCAGGTCCTTGACCACCTGGCTGTCCTGGTTGACCCACTTCTGCGGGTCCGTCTGCACGGTGATCCGGCCCTCGGTGAGCGCGCCGCCGGCGAACAGCGCGGCCGCGATGACGACCAGCGGGATGGCCGCCGCCCGCGGCAATGAGCCGAGCGCGACGGTGGCCCGGCCGAGCGGTCCGCGGGTGTAGTCCCGCGCGGGCGTCGGACTGCGCCGTTCCCGCCACGCGAGCGACGTGGACGTGAGCAGCACCGTCGCGATGACGATCACCGGCAGCCCGATCGCCAGCAGCACGCCGAAGTCGCGGATCATCGGGACCGCGCTGAACTCCAGTGCCAGGAAGGCGACGACGGCGGCGACGGTCGCCAGCGCCAGCGCCGGGACCAGCCGGCGCAGCGTCTCGGCGACCGGATGGCCGGCGCGGTCGAGCTGCGCCTCCTCCTCCACCCGGCTCTGCAACTGGACGGCGAAGTCGATGCCGACACCGAGCAGCACCGGGAGGCCGCTGATCGTCACGACGTTCAGCGGTAGCCCGAGGTAGCCCGCGAGGCCGAAGGCCCAGATCTGACCGACGATCACGACGCCCAGCGGCAGTAGCCGCCAGCGCACCGCGAACGCCACCAGCAGCAGCCCGATCATCAGCGCCGCGGCGATCGCGCCGAGGGTGAGGAAGCCGCCGCGCAGGTAGTCGTTGATGTCGCGCAGCAGCACGGAGGCGCCGGTGGTGACGACGTGCGCGTTGTCGAAGTGCCGGCCGGCCATCGCCTGCTGCACGAGGGACGCGGCCGAGCCCTCGTCCTTGATGTCCTGGTTGCCGGCCAGCCGGACGACCATCTGGGCGTTGTCGTCGTTCGGGAAGAACGGCAGCAGCGCCTGGCGGATCTTTCCGCTGTTGTCGTGCAGCAGGAAGTCGACCCAGTTCGGGTTGTCGAGGGTCTGCTCGGCGACGGGGATCTTGCCGACCAGCTCCGAGGTCTTGAGCAGGTCCGCGAACCGCTTCTCCTGCGAGGCGGGGTCCGCGTCGCGGCTGCGCGCATCCAGCAGCATCTTGCCCGCGACGGTGTTCGCCGAGTCGCTGGAGCAGTCCTTGAGCGGCCCGTCCGCCGCCTGCTTGTAGCACTTGGTGACCAGGTTGTGGGTGAACTGGAGCGCGGTCACCGGGCTGATCACGGCGACGACCCGCGGGTCCGCCTCGAGCTGCCTGGTGACCGCGTCGAACTCGGCGAGGTTGTGCTGGGTGAACAGGTCCGTGAGCGTCTTGCCGTCGTTGACGGTCAGGTCCGCGATCATCGCCTGGCCGCCGAACAGGGACTGGTACGAGACGTTGTCCTTGGCGATCTGCGAACCGGAGTTCAGGTAGTTGCTCTGGTCGGTGCTGAACTTGAGCTGGGTGATGCCAAACCCGAGACCCACCGTGAGCAGGACCGCGATGAGCGCAACGATGCCGCCGCGTTGCCCCGCCTGCTGTGCCGCCGACGTCCAGAAGGTGCCGGAGCGACCACCTGGCGCGGATCCGCGCTGCGGTGCGGGATCTGGTGGTGTGGACACGGCGGGCTCCCAGCGGATCGGTGGGGCCGACGGTGGGCAGCCCCGCAGGTTACTTGTGAGTTAGACAACAGGTTCCAAGGTGTATAGCCCAGAAGATGCCGGCATGGGGAGTCTTGACCCGGCAACGGGCGTAACAACTTCATGGAGCTGCATCATGACCTCGATGCGCGACGATCAGGGCTGCGCCGGTAGCTCCCTGGTATACCGGAACTCCGTTGTGTTGGAGAGGTCGCCGAGCTCGCGGGTCTCGCCCGTCGCACCGTAACCAAGTCGCTCGTACAGGCGATGGGCGTCGATGAACCGCGTGTCGGTCCACAGTTCGACCACTGTCGCGTGCCGCAGCCGAGCCTCCCGCTCGACCCGGCGCACCAGCGCCGCGCCCAGGCCACGCCGACGCGCGCCGGCCGCGACGTACAGCGACTTGAGTTCCGCCCGGCCCGCGTCGATCATCCGGATCCCGACGCAGCCGGCGAGCGACGGGTCGTTCCCGTCCCGCGCCGCGTCCACCACCCAGAAGCGGCCGCGGTACCGGCCGGGGACCGTGTCACCGGCGTAGGCGGCGGCCGGGGCGCGCAGCCAGGGCTCCTCGCCGTCGACGTCGAGCACGTTGCCGGGGTATTCGGCCCAGGTCTCGCCGATGAGGCGTTCGAGCGCCGGGCCGTCGGCGTCCCGGACCGCGCGCAGCCCTGGCAGGATCGAGCGCGCCATCCAGACGTGCTCGATGCCCGCGGTCATGTCCCGAGGGCCGAACGCCCGGTAGCCGAGCCCGACGTACAGGCCGGCGACGGAGGCCTGCGCGTGCAGCCGGATCGTCGCCAGGCCGCGCTCGGCGCCCCGCCGCTCGAGCGCGGCCATCACGGCACGGGCGAGCCCACGCCCGCGCGCCTCCGGCCGGGCCGCGACCCGGCCGATCACCCCCACCGGCTCCGCGGCGGCAGCGCCGGGAAGCGGCTCCGGACCCGTGTCCAGACCCGGCACTGCCGCCGGGTCGAGCAGGCGACCGGTCGCGAGCGCCCGGCCGGCCGCGTCCCAGACGACTGCGTGATCGGCGAACGCATCGGCCTCGTCGTGCTCCAGCTCCGCGGGGACGCCCTGTTCGCGGACGAACACGTCGGTGCGCAGCGTGCGCACCGCGGCCGGCGGCGGCCCGGCCAGGACGGCGACCTCGGCGCCGCGCGGGTCGACGACGTGCGGACGGGGAGAAGCCGGGACAGCCATGGCCGGAGTCTAAGAAGCCGTCAGCTGCCCGAACCGGCGTCGGTTCGCCCCGGACCACAGCCGTTCGGGTCATATGTTGTTTGCGCGTGGATCAAGGCGGATTAGATCAACGCGCGTCGTCATCGCAGGTGAGCGCCGTGTCGGCCATCCCGTCCCCCGTTCCGAACGCGGCAGCGTGACCGATGCCACACCCGGGATAGGCCGAAAGTTGCGCTTTTCTAGGCACAGCCGGCGACGGCGTGTCCGTCAGGTCACGCGGGCGCACCGCAACGAGCAGCAGCGTCAACAGGGGTTGTCTCTATGAACAGACGGACCAGCACCGCCGGCCCCGCGCGGGGACCGCGCGGTCCGCTAGCCGTGCCCGCCGCACCCGCGCACCGGGGGCGGTGACCGTGGCCGCCACCCGATACGCGCCCGCGGTCTGGCGCCCGGTCCGCAACACGTCCGGCGTGATGGTGCAGCCGACCCGGGGCCTGATCCCACACGTCCAGCAGGGCAACGGCTCGCTGTTCGGCATGTTCGACAACGCGTCGACCGAGGTCTCCAGCCACCTGTGGCTCTCCAAGGGCGGCGGCCTTGAGCAGTACGTCGACCTGGACAAGCGGGCCTGGGCCGAGGCCGCCGGCAACCCCTACTGGATCTCGGTGGAGTGCGAGGGCTACGACACCGAGGACTACAGCCCCATCCAGGTGCAGCGGCTCGCCGAGCTCTACGCCTGGGGAATGACCGAGTTCGGCTGGAAGGCCGAGGTCACCGACAGCGTCGACGGCTACGGCATCGGCACCCACCGCATGGGCGGCACGGCCTGGGGAGCGCACAGCTGCCCCGGCGACATCCGCGCCAACAGGCGCCGGGACATCCTCGCGGCGGCGCTGGCGATGAGCGGCGACGCGGGCACCGCACAGGCGCGGCAGCGCTACGTCTCGATGCCGACGCTGCGGCAGGGCAACACCGGCCCCGCGGTCCGCACCCTGCAGAACGCGCTGAACATCATCTTCGGCCACGAGGCGCCGACCGGCGACCCGAACCGCCTCGTCCCCGACGGCTCGTTCGGCCCGCGGACCGTAGCCAGGGTCGGCTCGCTGCAACGGCTCAACTCGCCGTACTACGGCCCCATCCCCATCGACGGCGTCGTCGGGCGCGAGTCGTGGCTGAAGATCGGCTACATCCTCACCGGCATGAACCGCTCGGTCTGACGCCCGGAACCGGCCGGGCCGGACGTCAGTGGTCGGCCGCCGCTGGTGGCGGCGCCGCCGCGGGCGGCGCGGGCGGCCGGGCGGCGGGGTGGCAGACGGCGATCAGGCCCTCGCCGAGGAACGGCGCGACCGAGTTCGCCAGGACGCGTTCCAGCCCGAGCACGAGCCGGCCCGCGCCGACCGTGACCCGGTTGCGGGTGGTCCCCCGGATCGGGGCGAGCAGGCCGCGGCGCGGCGGAACGTAGGTGTGGAACCGCTCGACCCGCCAGCCGTGGCGTTCCAGCACGTTCTTCAGAGTCGACCAGCTGTACCAGGCGACGTGATCGGGATGGACGAACTCGATCCCGCGCAGGCCGGCGGCGAAGTTCGTGAGCCGGAAGGCGTTCGGCGTAGTCATGATCATCGAACCGGTCGGGCTGATGAGACCGTGTAGGCCGTCGAGGAACGGGCCGACGTTGTCGATGTGCTCGATCACCTCGCCGACGACGACGACCTCGGCGGCTGGGATCGCCTGGCGAGCGATGTCCGCCGGGTCGCGGCAGTCGGCCAGATAGACCTCATAGCCCTGCGCCTCGGCCTGCGCCACGCTCTCGGCGTCGATGTCGACGCCGACCAGATGGCTGGCGACCAGGCGAAGCCGGCCATGGATCCAGTGCCCTTCCCGCTGCGAGCCGGCCCGCGAACCCGTCTCGCCGAAGCCGACGTGGGTGACGCGTCTGCCGCGAGCCGCCTCGACGAGGAAGGCCTCCCGTTCGACCGTCGTTACCCGCGGCAGGCGGCTTCCCATCGGAAGCGGGTCCTCGCCGGAACGCGGTGCCGGGAGCCCCCTGGCCGCCGCGTCCAGCGACTCTGGTCCGAGCACGGCCGCAGCACCGTCCATAGTCAGCACCTCCAGACGATCAAACTTTCACCATCGGTCACTATATGCTTAGATCGAACTACAGTCAGCATTCACTTGTCGTGTCCAGGTGCGAGGGCGGCGGTCCTCAGCGCCCGCGGGTCGCCTCCAGGCCTGGAGCAACGCGCTCGTCGCCGTCCTGCGCCGCGCGGGGAACCGGCAGGGCCGGCGCGGTCGCCGCCCCGTCGGCGGACGCGCCGTCGGCGGACGCCCCGTCGGCGGACGTCGGCGTCGTCATCAGCCGGCGCAGGCCGAGCGCCAGCAGGCCGGCGTAGCACGACTGACCGACCAGCAGCGCGATCCCCGCGCCCGTCAGCCCGAGTCGCGCCGTCAACGCCACCGCGACCGCGGTCGTCACGACCAGCTGGGCAAGCGCGGCCCGGAACGCCGCGGCGTACCGGTACGCCGCGGCGGCGACCGCGGTGAGGACCAGCGACAGCAGGTTGATGCTCGTCGAGACGGCGAGCAGGACCGCGAGCCCGACGTTGTCGTAGGTCGACCCGTACACGAGGCGCAGCGCCGGGCCGCCGAGGAGCACCGTCACGACGACCAGAACGAGCCCGTTGCCCGCACCGATCATCGTCAACCGGACCACCAGCCGCCGGAACGCCTCGCGCCGCTGCAGGTAGTAGGTGGCGAGCCGCGGCGTCGCGACGTCCGTCAGCGCCCCGAAACAGAGACCGGCGGCGAGCACCAGGCGCAACTGGACGGCGAGGACGCCGACCTCGCTGGGGCTGCGCCAGTGCTGCAGCGCGTAGACCGGCACGTTCCCGACCAGGCCGCCCACGACGAGCGTCCCGGCGAGCGGCAGCGACACGGCGAACAGCCGTCGCAGCCGGCGCAGCCGGCGCAGCCGTGGCAGCCGTGGCAGCCGTGGCAGCCGGCGCGCGTAGCGCCGCACGCCGCTCCAGGCCAGCTCGGCGGGATACCTGCGAACCACCAGCACGACGGACCAGACGTCGTAGGTGAGGGTGACGGCGGCGGACGTCGCCGCCCAGACCGCGACCACCAGCAGAAAGTCGTCGAACCTTGCGGCCGCGACATTTATGGCGGCCAGCTGAAGAACGCCCTGCAGAATGCGAGAGACCCCGATCCGGTCCATCATCTCGTATTTCTGCAACAGGCCGTAGACGATGTCGCTGATCCAGTCGAAGCACTTCGCCGCCGCCACCAGCACGATGAGCAGCGCCGCGGACCGGGTCCGGCACACCAGCAGCGAGACGACCGCGACGCCGCCGGTGACGGCAAGCAGGGTGAGGACGCGCAGCGCCAGGTAGTCGGCGAACCGGAACCTCATGCCGACGTCGGTGGCGAGCATGACGCGCGTGTTGAGGCTGGCGAACAGCAGCGGCGGCAGCGTCACCGCGAGCGCGAACGCGAACTGGCCGACGGTCGCGTCGCCCACCGAGTGCGCCAGCGTGACGAGGACGAGCCACTGGCAGATCTGGAACAGCACCGACCCGGCGCCAGCCCAGGCGAAGTTCGCGCGCGGCGAGCGCGACCGGCCGGGGCCGCGGTGACGTCCGCCCGTCCGGGCGGCGCACCGGTCCGGATGTGGCCGTTCTCCCGACATTCCGGCGCGCTCCTGGAGTCGCTGATGGGAAAGGAATCGCCGGGCCGGCGTCACCGGGCCGGGCTCACCGGCCGGGGAATGTCGTCACCCGGCCGGCGACCGCCCAACCGGGGCCGGGCCGGCGCCCGGGCGGGTGGTGATACGCACTGCTCGGATGGAGCGTGGCGCCGACGGTGTCCCCCGGCACCGTCCGCGACGCGAGCCATGCACCCGCCAGGAAGCTGCCGCCGGTGTACAGCAGCTGTTCGGTCGACAGGCGACTGAGCAGCTCGTAGGACAGCAGCAGGGCCACCGACCCGGCGCGGCAGTAGACCTGGGCGAGGCGCCGGCGCGAGCAGAGCGCAGCGCGCTGCACCCTGGCCAGCGCCGCGGCGAGCAGCAGACAGAAGACGAATGTGCCCGTCCGGCCGAAGTTCAGCGCGCTTTCCATCCAGTACGGCGCGCTGTAACCGACCCTTGGGTCCAGGTAGTCGTCGACGAGCTGGAGTGCGGTCGCCTTCTGCTTCTGCCCGCCCGAGATCGCCCGGGGGATGAACTGGCCGGGCAGCTCCGTGTAGGTCCGGCCCCGCAGGCTTCCGAGTTTTGCTCCGCGCGCGACCAGCAGCTCCGAGCTCCCGACGACGTCGAGGCTGTCGACCGCGACGGTCAGGGAGTTGCGCGACGTCGTCGCGTGCGGGGCGTTCGCCCGCGCGTTCGCGATCACTCCGAGCCCGAGGAACGCGCCCGCCAGCGCGAGGCCGCACATGAGCACCGCGACGGGTCGGCCCGCGAGCGTGCGCCTGGTCCTGACCCCGCCGGCGCTCGACGGCAGGAACTGCGCGAACACCCAGCCGAGCATGAGCAGGATGAAGCGGGACCGGCTGCCGGAACCGAGCGTCACCAGCGCGGTCAGCACCAGTCCGATCAGCTCCATGACGGTCGGGCCCCGCCGGTAGCCGCGGCGCAGCGCGGCCAGCGCGATCACGAAGATCACGGCCGCGGTGGGCACGAGCTCGAGCGGGCCGAACGACGTCCGGGTGTTCACGGACTGGCTGTAGAAGTACTCGCCCGACAGCACCCAGAGCGAGCCGAAGGGCCGGCCGGCCACGACGAACGACGCGAGGAACGCGAGCGCTAGCAGCGCAAAGACGCCGGCGGCCCGCATGCCGCGCACCCGGCCGGGCCGCATCGACGGGATTGGCGCCAGGTCGCGGGTCATCACGAGCGTGCCGGCGGCGAACCCGAGCAGGGCGACGAGATTCGTCGACCAGGTGAAGGGCAGGTCGAGGCCCGCCAGCTCCCACTCGATCCCGACCTGCCATTGGCCGGAGGCGATGCGGGCCGTCCACGGGACGATCACCAGCACGACCCAGGGCAGGGTGAGGATCTGGACGACCCACCACGGGATGCCCGGAGACCGCGCCAACCGGTTCGTCTCCAGGCCGGCGACGACGATGGCCGCGACCAGGCAGCTCAGCGAGTAGGTGTAGCCGACGCCGGTCGTGGTCCCGTACATCGCGAGCACCGCGCAACCGCTGGCGATGGTCAGCGGGACCGGGGCAAGGCTGGGCCGCGCCACGGGCGCTCTTGTCGACAGCGGGCCATCGGCCGGACCGGCGTGCAGCGTTCTCATTCGCCCCGCACCTCCAGCGGTCGACGCCGGCCTGTGGGCGCGGCCCGGCAGTAATGCGAGGTCGGCCGCGGGCGGCGTTCGCACGCGCGCTGACGATCTGTCGGTGGCAGTGGAAATGGGGTAATCCGGGCCGGTTGGCGGCCGGTCATTCTCCACATGATCGGAGGCTAACATCTCGATGAGTGGGTTCCGCGTACCGGCGCGGCGGGCGCTGAATGGGCGCCACGGTCACCTACGCGGGATTTCCAGACTATTGCCCGCCATCGCCCGGCGGCCGGGTATTCCCCGGGTTTCGTCGGGCCGCGCGGACGCGCAGAAATCGGCGGCCCGCCACGACCACGGCGACACCGCTGGATCAATGACAGCGGGCAACGTTTTCACTACGTTCAGCCGTCAGGGCGCCTTCGGGGCAGCTCACGGCACTGGCCCGCGCGCGGCGTGCGCGGGTGCATGAGCGCCGCACCGGAAGGAGAATGGGACGTGTCCGAAGTAGTCTCGACTGTCTACGTCACGGGCGAGTATCTGGGTAACAATCCCGACTGGCATGACGGGGACGGCGCCTGGAAGGCCACGCAGATAGCCGGTCTGCTCGACAGGAACGGGCTGCGGCCGACTTCGGTCTGCGACGTCGGCTGCGGGACCGGCCGCGTGCTGCGCGAGCTGTCCCGGCATCTTCCGGGCAGTCCGCGAATGGTCGGATTCGACATCGCCGCGGCGCCGCTCGAACGCGGCGACGAGCGGCTCGCCGGGAGCGGAGGCCCCGCCGGCGGCCGCGACGGAGTCGAGCTGGTCGTCGGCGACGCGCGCGTGTCCACCGATTATTTCGACCTGCTGATGATGGTCGACGTCTTCGAGCACGTCGAGGACTATCTGGGGTTTCTGCGGGCGTTCCACGGCCGGTCGCGCCACTTCGTCTTCCACATCCCGCTGGACATGTCCGTGCAGACGGTTCTGCGCTCGGCGCCGATCATGCACGCCCGCAGCGGCGTCGGCCACCTGCACTACTTCAGCCGGGAGACCGCGCTCGCCACCCTCGCCGACGCCGGCTACCGCGTCCTCGACGAGACGTACACCCGCGGCGGCGTCGAGCTCGCCACCAACGCCCGCACCAGGCTCGCCCGCGTCCCGCGCCAGGTCGCCCACCGGCTGAACCCGGACCTGGCCGCCCGGGTGCTCGGCGGCTTCTCCCTGCTGGTCCTCGCCGAGGAGGCCTGACGGGACGCCCTGCCCCGGGTCGCCGGCCGGCCGGGCGTCAGGAGTTCAGGTACGCGAGGACGGCGAGGACGCGGCGGTTGTCATCCGCGGACGGTGGCAGGCCCAGCTTGCTGAAGATGTTGTTCGTGTGCTTCCCGACGGCCTTCTCGGTGACGAACAGGCGCCCGGCGATGGCCGCGTTCGACCGTCCCTCGGCCATGTGTCCGAGAACCTCGCGCTCCCGCGCCGTCAACGTCTGCAGCGGCTCGTCCCGGGAACGCCTGGTCAGCAGCTCGGCCACCACCTCCGGGTCCATCGCGGACCCGCCGGCGGCGACCCGGCGGACCGCGTCGACGAACTGGCCGACGTCGCCGACCCGGTCCTTGAGCAGATAGCCGACCCCACCGCCCGGGCTCGCGAGCAGTTCCCTGGCGTACAGCGGCTGCACGTCCTGCGAGAGCACCAGCACCGGCAGGCCGGGGATCCGCGACCGGGCCTCGATCGCCGCCAGCAGCCCCTCGTCGGTGAAGCTCGGCGGCAGCCGGACGTCGACGACGGCGACGTCCGGCCGGTGCGACGTGAGCGCCCGCAGCAGCGACGGCCCGTTGTCGACGGCCTCGACCACCTCGAAGTCGAAGGCCGTCAGCAGCCTGATCAGCCCGTCACGCAGCAGGGCCAGGTCCTCGGCGAGCACGACACGCACGTGCACAGCCTTGCACCCCGCGGCGCCCGCCGGTCGATCAGCCCGCACCGAGCCGGGAGGGCGGCCGAGCACGGCTCACACGGCGCCGGAGCTGTGGGCGGCCTTCTCCGTCTGGATGACCCTGCGCAGCGCCGGGCCGGCCGGGGAGATCGACGCGGTGAGCTCCCCGATGCGGGCTCGCAGCGCATGCCGTTCCCGCCAGCCGGCGAGGATCTGGATCTCGGCGAGCGCGCCCAGGGCGGCCAGCTGGCGGTCCCGGTCGTCGAGGCGGTCCACCGTCGTCGGCCCGCGCAGCGCCCGGCGCACGTCGTTGATCAGCCGGCGCGTCGACGCTGGATCCCGGACGGTGACGGCGGTGCGCGCAACGATCCCGAGCACCCGGCTCCGATCCACCCGCAGCCAGCGGCCGGCCTCCAGGTGGTCGCGCGTGCACCGGGTCGTCTGCCGATGGTCCTTGCCGATCCAGTGCTTCCACGAACGCGGGCGCCCCGAGGCCTCGACCTGCTCAAGCACCCGGACCAGCAGCGGGTCGTCGAGCGTCATCGCCCGGCCGCCGGGCGCCGGCGTCCCGGGCCGGCCGGCGCCGCGCGCCCCCGACACCGTGACGACCTTGCCGTCCTCGTCGACGATCCGGCCGCGGCGGCGCAGCTCCAGCAGCGCGGCCGCGCGCAGTGCCGGCCCCAGGTGGCCGCTGGCGACCGAGCCGGCCATCCGCTCCTTGTCCGGGTTGTAGGTGAGCAGGTAGAGCTGGGCTGGCAGCGAGTCGGGCAGCTCCATGACGTGCTCCTCGGGTCCTAGCTGTGGACTTCGTGCTGTTAGTCGGCGTCTTCGGTGGGTGGGTCGTCGACGGCGTCGGGGTCGACGGCGTCGGGGTCGACGGCGTCGGGGTCGACGGCGTCGGGGTCGGCCTCGCCGAACACGTCCTCGGTGATGGCCAGACCGTTCTCGGTCTCGCCGGCGGCCGTGGCATCGGCGGGCGACTTGGGGGGGCGGCCGCGGCGCGGTATGCGCCCGACGGCGGTGGGCAGGCGGCCGGCCGAGGAGAGCGCGCCACGCAGCAGGAACTCGATCTGGGCGTTCGTGCTGCGCAGCTCGTCCCCGGCCCACCGCGTCAACGCGTCGTGCACGGCCGGGTCGAGCCGCAGCAGGATCTTCTTGCGCTCCGTCACGGTCCGCGATCAGTGGTAAAGCGACCCGGTGTTCACCACCGGCTGGGTCGACTGCTCACTGCACAGGACGACGAGCAGGTTGCTGACCATGGCTGCCTTCCTTTCCTCGTCCAGTTCGACGACCTCCTGGCTCTCGAGCCGCTCCAGCGCCGTCTCGACCATGCCGACCGCCCCCTCGACGATCCTGGCCCGGGCGGCGACGACCGCGTTCGCCTGCTGCCGGCGAAGCATCGCCTGGGCGATCTCCGGCGCGTAGGCGAGCCGGGTGATCCGCGACTCGATGACCCGGACGCCGGCGGACGCCACCCGCAGCCCGATCTCGGCGGAGAGCTTGCCGGTGATTTCGTCGGCGTTCTCCCGCAGCGACATCTGGCCCGTGTCGTGCGCGTCGTACGGGTACCGGGTGGCGATGTGCCGGACGGCGCTCTCCGTCTGGATCCCGACGAACTCGACGAAGTCGTCGACCTCGAACACGGCCTGCGCGGTATCGGCGACCTGCCATACCACGACGGCCGAGATCTCGATCGGACTGCCGTCGGCGTCGTTCACCTTGGCGATGCCCGTCTCGTGGTTACGGATCCGCGTCGACACCTTGCGCCGGCTGGTGAACGGGTTGACCCAGCGCAGACCCGTCGTCCGGATCGTCCCGACATATCGGCCGAACAGCGTCACCACGCGGGCCTGCCCGGGCGCGACGGCGGTCATCCCGCCGAGGAACACGAAGCTGGCGATGACGACGAGGATGCCGACGATGATCGCGGCCGATCCCCCTCCGTTCGAGCCGTTGTCGAACAGCAGGCCCGCTATCACGATCAGGGCCACACCGACCAGGAAGAGCAGCAGCGTGCCCAGGAAGCCGAGGCCCCCGGACACGCCGGTGATCACCCGCTCGCCGACCTGCGGCGCCGGCATGTCCACCACCTCGTCGACCGCCAGCTCGTCCTGGTGCGGGTCCGGACCGGCCGGGCTCGTCGGGGCGGAGTGCGGGTTGTCCGTGGTCATGGCGTGTCTCCTCCGATCCGGCGAGCGAGCCACCTCGCTGGCAGCACCCGCTCACCGTCTATCAAAGTGATAGCACTTTTTCTCGACTGAAGGCAAGGAGCGGGGGCGTCCGGCGTCGGACAGGGCCGGCACCGGGGCCGGGGCAGGGGTCGCGGGGCACCTCGCTTCGCTCGTCGCGACACGGCGCTCGGGGAGAGACCGGGTAGGTCACAAAGCGGTAATACCCAAGCACGATCTTTCGGACTGGTGGTTCGCTCGCTACCGACCAGACGGCGTGAGGATGGGTGATGCGAGACCTGCGCGACCTGCCCAAGGGGCATCTGCATCTGCACTTTGAGCTCGGCATGCGGCCGTCGACACTCGCCTCGTTCGCCGAGCGCAATGCGATGGCGATCCCGCGCACCACCGGCTTCACCGAGTTCGGCGGCTTCGGCGAGGTGATCGGTGGCATCCTGCCGATGTTCCGCGAGGTTGCCGACTTCGAGCGGCTCGTCGACGAGATGGTCGAGGATGCCGCGGCCGAGGGCGTCGTCTACCTGGAGCCGAGCTTCTACCCCTACCCGTACCTGGGAATCTTCGGCACGCCGGAGGCCGCCTGGGAGACGGTGCTGCGCCGCGGCGAGGAGGCCGGCGCCCGGCACGGCGTCGCCGTTCGCTGGATGGCGGCCGTCGACCGGGTCCTGGACACGCCCGAGCACGGCATCGACGTCGCGAAGACCGCCGTCCGCTATCGGGAGGCCGGCATCGTCGCGCTCGGCCTGCACAACGACGAGAACGGCTTTCCGCCCGAGCCGTTCGTCGACGCGTTCCGCTACGCGAAGGACGCCGGGCTGCTGTCCACCCCGCATGCCGGCGAGCTGGACGGTCCAGCCTCGGTCCGGGGTGCCATCGAGGTCCTCGACGCCGACCGGCTCCAGCACGGCATCCGCGCGATCGAGGACCCGGCGCTCGTCGAGCTGCTCGCCGCGCGCGGCACCACGCTCGACGTCTGCCCGACGTCGAACGTGCAGCTGTCCGTCGTGCCGTCGCTGGCCGAGCACCCCCTCCCGGCGCTGCTCGAGGCCGGGGTGCGCTGCTCGATCAACGGCGACGACCCGCTGATCTTCGGGCCGACCTGCCTGGAGGAATACCAGCTGTGCCGGGAAGCACTCGGCCTGTCCGACGAGCAGCTGGCCGCCTGCGCCCGCAGCTCCATCACCGGCGGCGCCGCACCCCCCGACCTCCAGTCCCGCACGTTGGCGGGCATCGAGGCCTGGCTCGCGACGTGACGGTGCGAACGATCGACACTGCCCTCATCATGGCGGGATGGATCGGCTGAAGGTCGTCATCGCGCCGGACTCGTTCAAGGGGTCGCTGGCGGCTGACCGGGTCGCGGCGGCGCTGGCGACTGGCTGGCTGTCGGCCCGTCCTGGCGACGAGGTCGTCCGGCTGCCGGTCGCGGACGGCGGCGAGGGCACGCTCGACGTGTTCGCGGCGGCCGTTCCCGGTGCGCGCCGCCGGTCCGTCAAGGTCACCGGGCCCGATGGCGATCCGGACGTGCGGCTGGTGGACGCGCAGTGGCTTGCGCTGCCAGCCGGGACGGCTGTCGTCGAGCTCGCGCGGGGCAGCGGCCTGCCGCTGCTCGGTGCACGGCGCGACCCGCTCGGCGCGCACACCGTCGGGCTCGGTCAGCTCCTCGCCGCGGCGGTGGCCGACCCGGCGACCCGGCAGATCATCGTCACCTTGGGCGGTTCGGCGTCTACCGACGGCGGCACCGGCGCGTTGGCGGCGCTCGGCGCCCGCTTCCTCGACGGCGCGGGCGCCCCGCTGCCGCCGGGAGGCGGCGAGCTGGCCCGGCTCGCCGCCGTCGACGTGGACCGGTTGCGGCCGCCCCCGCCGGGCGGGGTGGTCTGCCTGACCGACGTCGACGCGCCGCTGTGCGGCCCGAGCGGGGCGGCCGCGGTGTTCGGGCCGCAGAAGGGGGCGGATTCGGACGACATCGGCCGGCTCGACGACGGTCTGCGCAGGCTGGCCGCGCTGCTCGGCGGGCAGCCCGACGCGTCGGGCGCGGGCGCGGCCGGCGGCACCGGTTACGGCCTCGCCGCCGCCTGGGGTGCGCGGCTCGTCCCGGGTGCGCTCACGGTCGCCGAGCACGCCGGCCTGCCGGCCGCGCTCGCGGACGCCGATCTGGTCATCACCGGTGAGGGCCGCTTCGACGCGACGTCGCTGTCCGGCAAGGTCGTGGGCGGGGTCCTGCGGCTGGCGGCGACCCGCGGCGACGAGGGCGACCGCCCGGTGCCGGTGCTGCTCGTCGCCGGCCAGCTCGGCGCGCCCGCCCCGCCGGGCGTCGAGCAGGCCCTGGCGCTCGCGACGTTGGCCGGCGGGGTGGAGGCCGCCGTCGCCGAGCCTGCCCACTGGCTCGCCGTCGCGGGTGCCCGACTGGCCGTCACCCGGACGTCGAAAACGTAGACGACCACGCTGGTCACAATAGAAGGCGTCGCTTCCCCACCGGCGACGAGCAACGGCACCCAAACCGCGCCCGCACGGAGCGAACCCATGTCAGAGCCATTGACAGAGCTGCGCCGCGTCTGCCGCGCGCTGCCGGAGGTCAACGAGCGTCCAAGTCACAGCTCGCCGACGTTCTTCATCCGCGACAAGAAGACGTTCGTCAGCTTCGTCGGCGAGCACCACGGCAGACGGGCCGCTTTCTGGTGCGCCGCCCCGCCCGGCGTGGCCGCCGAGCTGATCAGCGAGGACCCGGACCGGTTCTTCCGACCGCCCTACGTCGGCCACCGCGGCTGGCTGGGCGTCTATGTCGACGTCCCGTGTGACTGGGACGAGCTGGCCGAGATCGTCCTCGACGCGTATCGGACCGTCGCGCCGAAGCGTCTGCTGGCCCAGCTGCCCGACCCGTCGACCGCGTAGGAGTCCACCGTGGCCGTGCTGACGACCGACCGGCTCCGGCTGCGCCCGCTGACGGTCGACGACGTCGACAGCTTCGTCGACCTGCACGCGCACGAGGAGGTCAGCCGTTTCATCGGGCCGTTCTCCCGGTCCGTCGCGCTTGATCGTCTGACGATGATCCAGGAGCAGTGGGCCAACCGCGGTCATGGCCGCTTCGCCGTCGAGCTCCGGTCGACCGGGGAGTTCATCGGCATCTCGGGTCTGCAGTACTGGCGGCAGTTCGACGAGGTCGAGGTCGGCTGGACGCTGCGACCGGACGTGTGGGGCCACGGCTATGCGACCGAGGCCGGCGGCGCCTCGCTCGCCTGGGGCTTCCGTACCCTGCCGAACCCCTACTTCACCGCGATGATCCGTCCGGCCAACACCCCGTCGATCCGCGTAGCCGATCGCCTGGGCTTCCACATGCTGCGCCCGGACACCCTCTTCGACCGCCCCACCACCGTCTACGCCCTCCCGCGGCCGCCCGCCGGCAATTCCTGATCAGGTCAACGCGGGCTCCGGACAAGCCGGATCCGGGTCGCGCCGCGGTCCGCTCAGCGAATCGATCAAAGACCGGGACGCGGGGTGGGGCCGGGCTGGGCGGCGGAGCAGCGGGGGCAGATCGTCGTGGTGGCGGCGGCGGGGACGGTGAACCGGTGGGCGCAGGCGCCGAGCCAGCGGCGGGCGAGCCAGCGGTCCGGGACGAAGCGGCTCACCGGCCAGGGCCGCGGGCCGAGCGCGGAACACGTCAGCTCGGTGTCGCGCGGCGGCTCGTCGCCGACCACGCGGGGATGCACCGACGCGCACAGATCGCAGACCACCTCGGGCGGCGAGGCGACGAATTTCGGGTCGCGCGCGGTCGCGGAGAAGATCTGGACCTCGGCGTGGTGCGGGGTCGGCCCTCCGCAGGCGTCGCACTGGATGTACCGGACGGCCGACGCCCCGTCTCCCCTGGTGTCCCGCACGAGGGCGATGAGGGCGGACATCCCGCGGCGCCCGGCCGGGTCGGCGCGGGTCGGGTCAGCGCGGGTCGGGTCGGGGTCGTCACCATGTCTGGGCACCACACACCCATGGTCGCCGATGAAGGGGCTTCCGGTCGCACCGCCCGCCGGATCGCCCGCCCGACCTCGCCGGCCGGGCGGGCGATCAGGCGGGGGAACCTCGCCGTCCGGCCATGAGGCCCACCGAATGCCCAACCGGTGACCGGGCCACCGGCAACGCTCTGGTGCACACGAGTCGAGGCCGACCGGCGGCGACCGCGACGTGTGTCCCGGTTGCGCGCGCCCTTCCGCCGAGCCAGCACATCCGTCGACCACCGCCGCGGACCTGCCGACCGGCGCCGCCGACCTGCCGACCGGCGCCGCCGACCTCCGGCCAGCGCAGTAGACCTGCCGCCCAGCGCTGCCCGCCTGCCGGCCGGCGCAGCAGATCTGCCGGCCGGCGCGGTGGACCTATCCGTCGGCGCCGGGACGTCAGGCGGCTGGCGGCGCCTGGCGGCAGACGGCGATCAGGCCGTTCGCCAGCCAGGGGGCGAGGAGGTGAGCGGTGCGCCCGGCCGCCATCGCCCAGCGGGCGCCCCCACGCGCCTGCGCGCCGTCGATCGTGTACGGGCGAAGGGTGACGATCCGCCAGCGGTGCTTTTCCAGCACATTCGCGAACGTACTCCAGGAATGCCAGGAGACCTGACCGGGAAGAGCCGTATCCCGGCCGGCCAGCGTCGCGACGAGATTGTGCGGCCGGAATACGTTCGGCGTCGTGACAATCATCGTTCCGGCGGACGTGGTCAAGGAACGCATACCGTCGAGAAACGCGCCGACGTCGTCGACCTGGTCGATCATCTCGCCGACAAGGACCAGCTCGGCTGGCCGAATCGCGGCGCGGGCGACCTCGGCCGGGCTCCCGCAGTCGACCGTGTGACCGTCGTATCCCGCCGCCCGCGCCCGCGCGACACCGGCCGCGTCGACGTCGACACCGACCAGATCGCGCGCGACCGTGGCGATCCGGGCATGTAGCCACCGGACATCCCGCCCCAACCCGCCAGGGCGGCCCGGACCGAACCCGCCCAGGCCGAGTCCGTCACCGCCGGCGGGGACGAAACCGACGTGGGTCACGGTTCTGCCGGCGGCGGCGCCGAGCAGGAAGTCGTCCCGGTCGACGGCGCGGGCTCGCGGCAACCGGCGCCGCTCGACGCCCGCCTGGCCGCCAGGCTGCGCGCTCCGTTGTTGCGTCGGGACCCAGCCTGCCACCCCGGCGGTCGAAACCGGACCGCCGGACCGCCGGACCGCCGACCCGCCGACCCCCGTCCGGCCGGCGCGTGTCCGGTCGGCTCGCGGATCCGGCGCCGTCGGTCGGCCGGCCGCTTCCGGGTCTTTTTCGGGAATCGTCGTCGCGTCATCCATCGTGACCCCCTCCGCCCACGGCCCCGCCCGCCGGACCGGATTTTCCTGCAATCCAGCCGGGAGCGCCCCTCGGAAGAAGTCCCGCGTTTCACGGACCCCGTGACCGCGGTCGGACAACTTCGCACCCTCGTGATCGCCGTTTGTGCCCCCACGTGATCCTGCTGGTCAATTCGGGTTGTGGCTATGGCGACGGCATCTTGATCTTTGTGGTGGAAGGTGAGGGATGCGGCCTGTCCCTTCCGTTGATCCTGGCCGTGTCCGGGAGGTGTGTGGTG